>Ga0265797_10000507_pt1 | contig 70823 bp, 58 predicted proteins | sample P2T30metagenome_FD_192433 | JGI IMG/M metagenome (GOLD analysis project Ga0265797, IMG submission 192433) | Plant litter microbial communities from East Loma Ridge, Irvine, California - P2 T30 | ecosystem: Environmental > Terrestrial > Plant litter > Unclassified | place: USA: California...
AGAGTAACCTATTTGGTTACTCTTCCGAACGCCTGCTTATCGATGAGCAAATGGCACGCAGCCATCCAAGCAAAATGCTTACTATTTACGGGTTTTTACGCCGATGACTTTCCTTCTTGTATTAGCCGCCCGCGCTGGGCTTATGGCTACGCTTATCCTTTTAGCGGCCTCGGGCGCGCACGCCCAGGGCCACACGGCCGCTGCGCCGGCGGCCCTGACGGTGACCAAGCAAACGGTGCACCTGGTGGCCGTGGTGCGCGTGGCGGCGGCCAACCAACCGGCCTTCGACCGGCTGCACCAAAAGATGCAGGCCGTGGTGGCCACCGAAGGCCCGGCCCGGGTGCTGGTCTACGAGCGCTACGCCCGCGTCGGCTCCGACGAGTACTTTCTTTACGAAGCCTTCGCCGACGAGGCCGCTTTCAAGGCCCACCTGGCGCTGACGGCCCCGGTGGGGGCCGCGTACCCGGTGCCGATGACCATGGTACACTACGAGCTGTGCGGCCCGGTTTCGCCGGAAACGGTGGCCCTGCTCACCGGGGCCTACGGCGATAAGTTCACGCATTACAGCGTGCGGCGCTAGAATTCCGCCCAGTGGCTATAAGGGACGTGTGTAGGCACATCTTGCCGGCCTGCTCGTCCCCTGATAAGCAGAGGACCAGTTAGGGGCGTTCCGGCTTGGTCGTGAACGCCGTGGTGCTGTGGAACACCCGGTATCTGCAACAAGCCCTGGAAGAGCCACAGAAGAAGCCCCGGAGCCCGGCGATGTGGCCCGCCTCTCGCCCCTGCTGCACGAACACGTCAATATGCTCGGCCGCTACGACTTCACCCTGCCCGAACGCGTGGCCGCCGGCGAGTTACGGCCGCTCCGCAACTTGGCCAACTGGCAGGAACAGCTGGTCGAATTTTCCTAACGTTGTTTTCCGTTCCTACTATTGTGCGCCCCCTTATCTGGCGTCCGCTTGCCGAAGCATGGCGTTCTAGAGGCATTTCTAGCAAAACCCAAGCACATTCTAACTAAAAAGTACGGCTACTCCACTTTGCCGATAAGCTGCGTGAAAGTGCCGTCGAGCAGCAGGGCGTAAGTGCCCGCCGCCAGGTTCGCCAAGCTCAGCTGGCCATTGGCGGCCAAGCGCGCGCTGCGTACCAGCCGGCCGTGCAGGTCGCGCACTTCGGCCAGGCGCCCGGCGGCCGTGGGGCCGGCGGCCACCGTCAGTACATCGTGGGTCGGGTTGGGGTAGCTGCGCAGCGGCGGTAGCCCGGCTGCCACCGGCACCACGGCCGAGTACTGGGTGGTGCCATCCTGGTCTAGCTGCCGCAGGCGGTAGTAGAGCGCGGCGGCCGGGGCCGTGTCATCCACGGCCGCGTAGGTGCGGGGCAGCTGCGACGAGCCCGCCGCCGCCTGGCTGGCCACCGTGGTAAAGGTGCGCCCATCGAGGCTGCGCTGCACCTCAAAGCGGGCGCTGTTTTTCTCCGAGGCCGTGGCCCAGCCCAGCTGCACCCCGGTGGCCGTGCGGCTGGCCCCAAAGCGCGTGAGCACCACCGGCAGCGCCACGGCCGTTCCGGGCGCAAACTCGACGCCGCGCAGGGCCACGTTGGGCGAGGACTTAAATATGGAGGTAGTTGTCGTGCTGCTGGGTGCGGCAGTATTGGGGTTGGTATCGGTGGTGGTCACCAGGTCGTTGCTGCCGGCGCTGCTGCGCGTGGTGGCAAACAGCGTCACGCTGCCATTGGGGTTGAGCGTGCCCGTGAGGCCGCGAACCTGCGTAGGTATGGCCCCCATATTGGCCCAGGTGGTGCCATTAAAGGCCCACTTGTTAATGCCAGTATTTTCATCAGCAATGTAGGCGGCATCAACGCCCAGCACGGCCGGGTCGCGGTCAAGCAGCACGAAGCTGTAGGGACTGCTGCCCGTGCCCGTGCTGATAAGCAGGGTGGTCGTCTGGCCCGTACCAGTATTGCTGGCTGGCCCCAGTAGGTAAATCCCCGGCGTGGAGCCCGCGCCAGTCGAAAAATAAACGTTATTGCGGGCGATGCGCACCGTCCGGATATTAGTCACCGTATTGCTAAGGCCAGTAGAGTTGCTGCTACCCGTCGCAGCGTAGCGCAAGCCAGGGCTGGTCGTAGTACCCACGCCCCCTATCCAAAACGCACTGCCATCTACGCTGGCCGCACTCCGAATGGTATTGCTGCTGAAGGCGTCCGGGAGTATCGTCGAAATATCGACGGCCCGGTTGCCACTGATGCGGGCCACTGAGCGTGGTACCGCTGTAGCCGTCGCGGCAGTAGCGGCGGTGCCCACCAGCGCATCGTAGCCAGTGGTGACCAGAAAACGCCCATCAGCTGAGAGGGTTAGCATCCCTTCCGTGGGACCATTGCCCGTATTAGTCAGCTTATTGGTACTCGTTGCATTGAGCACAGTGGTGTTTTGCAAAACCCCGGCCGGCGTAAATTCTACAAGCGATGTAGCGACAGTGTTCGCAGTCAGCGTGCTGCCATCGCCTACCTGCACCACTACTAGGTTGCCGGGCGTGTACTGAGCGAGTGCGGCCAGCGGGCAGCTGAGCCCCGCCGCGAGTAGAAGCGAGCGCCGGTTGAGGAAGAAGAGAGCTTGGTATAAGTTTGTCATTAAACAAGAAAAGAAAGGATAATTCACAAATCTAATAAGCTAACTGGTTAAAACAGTAGTTTATATCTAATAAGTTTAAGGTAAGATTTTGATTGCTGAAAAGCAGGGCCCAGCGCCCATGTCCGGGCTGCTTCTTTCGGGGTCCGGGCAACTAGCGCCGCCCGGGCGCTGTTAGCAGGGCTGCCACGCTAGTTTTGCGCCTACCTATGCCCCGTCCCCGCCCCGTTGTTTTTGGTTTGTATGCCTGGTCGCCCGAATATGGCTACCGCTACCTGCACCCCGCCAACCGCCGCTCCTTCGAAATGCTGGAGCCCGTGGGCAAAGTATTTGAGAAGGTCAGCGACCTCGATGACGACAGCGACTGGATAACCCTGCGCTACGATGAGCAGCAGTTCTTGGTGCGCGGCGAGCTGTTTAAGGAGCTGTACAACAAGCCCCCGTTTGGCTTTGGCGACCTCGTGGAGGAGGTGCGGCCCGCGCCCGGCCGGCCGGCCCACCGGGGCCTGGTGTCGGATATTTTCTGGAGCGAAAGCCAGGACCGCGCCACCTATCAGCTCGTGGAGCGCAAGCGCAAGCTGCCCCAGCTATTCGAGCCCGCGCAGTTGCGCAAAGCGGAGTAGCCACTACCGGCTGGCGATGCAGGCCAGCGGTGGGCGTTATTTTGCCCCATGCCTGACGACAACGACGCTGCTACGTGGAGCAAGCTAACGGTGGCCTCGGTGCGGCAGCAGTCGCGCCTGGTAGCCAGCCGCAGCCTCCAGCCCCTCAAAATTATCAACCCCGCTGCTCCGGCCGGTCCCGCCTGCCACGCCGTGCTGGCCAGCTACGGCGGCGGCCTGCTGGCCGGCGACAGCATCCGGCTGCGCGTGCGCTGCGAAGCCGATACCCGCCTGCTGCTCAGCACCCAAGCCAACACGCGCATCTTCAAGTCGATAGACGGCCGCCTGGCCGAGCAGCTCACCGAAGGCCACGTAGCTGCCAACGCCCTGGCCGTGGTGCTGCCCGACCCGCTGGTGCCCCAGGCCGCCAGCCGCTACCGCCAGGCCCAGCACTGGCACCTGGCCGAGTCGGCCACCCTGCTGCTGGCCGACTGGTGGCACGCCGGCCGCACCGACGTGGGCGAAAAATTTGCCTTCACCACCTTCGCCACCGAGTTGCGCGTGAGCGTAGCCGGCCGCCTGGTCCTGCTCGACCGCTTTGCCCTGCGGCCCGCCGAGCACCTGGCTACTTCGCAGGCCACGTTTGGGGCCTACCACTCGGCGCTGTCGTTCTACCTGGTGGGGCCGCCGGCGGGGGCGCAGTTTCGGCAGCTGGCGGCTGCGCTGTGCCAACTGCCGCCGGCCGGCCAAACGGTGCTGCACGCCAGCCTGACCGGCCGGCCCTACGTGGTAGCCGTAACCCAGGCGCGGGCTAACGTGCTCATTGTGCGTGCGCTGGGTGCTACACGGCTCGATTTGGAGCCCGTGTATCAGGCCGTAGCGGCGGCGCTGGCGGGGCAGGAGCTGCTGGGCTTCGATGCGCTGCGACGTAAGTACTAGCCTGCTTACGGCCAAGGTAACGCGGCGATAACCCTGGCCTTAGGCCCTACGTTTTAGCTTCATTTTTAATCGTATGAAGCAACTTTCCACTTATATACTTGCTGGCGGCTTAGGGCTGGCCAGCTTGGCTGCCCCGGCCCAGACCGCTCCGTCGCCCTACCACACGCGCTTCGCCGTGGATGCGCCCATCATTGCCGGCGAGCTGGCTGTGAGCGGCTTCGGCCTCTACCGCTCTAAGCAGCGTGAGGGCTTGAGCAATACTGAGTTGGCTGCGCTCAATAAGAACGACGTGCCGAGGTTCGACCGTTTTTCTGCTGGCTACTTCAGCGAAAGCGCGCAAACGGCCAGCGACTTGCTCTGCTACCCCTCGCTGGTTATTGCGCCCGGCCTGCTCGCGCTCAGCCCGGCCATACGCAGCCACTACGGCCAAACGCTGGCGCTCTACGTGCAAACGGTGCTTGCCGCCGATGCGCTTTTCACCACCTCCATCGGCAATATTCCGCGCTACCGGCCCTTCCTCTACGGTTCCGAGGGCGGCGACCTGCGCAACGGCCGCATCCAAACCAACTCGTTTTTTGCGGGCCACACGGCGCACACGGCCGCTGCTACCTTCTTCGCGGCCAAAGTTTTCCACGATTATAACCCCGATTCGCCAGCCCAGCCCTACGTGTGGGGCGCCGCCGCCGTGGTGCCTGCCGCCGTAGCGTATTTCCGTATTCAGGCCGGCAAGCACTTCCTCTCCGATAACATTGTGGGCTACGCCGTGGGCGCCACGATGGGCGTAGTGGTGCCGCAACTGCACAAGGTGGCCGGCCGTCGGGGCATCTCAATGGTGCCGCTGCAAGGCGTGAACGTGAATGGCTATTCGTACAGCGGGCTGCTGCTGAGCAAGCAACTGTAACTGCTGCGTAGCTGCCCGCTGCTTAATTAAGAGCCCCGACCATGCAGCAAAATGTCAGCGGCTACTGTAGTGCTGAGCTAAAATGGCACCAACTATTATCACTTCAGACATGAAAACTATCCTTTTACTGCTAGCGTGCTGCCTCGTAAGCGTGAGCAGCTTCGGCCAGTCGCAGGCCCAGATGAACCAGGAGGCAGATGCCGCTTACCAGAAAGCCGACCAGGAATTAAATCGCACCTACCAGCAGGTTCTCAAGGAATACCGTGCCCAGGCTGTGTTCTTGCAAAGCCTGAAGGCTGCCCAGCAGCGCTGGATACAGTTTCGCGATGCCGAAATGAAAGCCCGTTATCCCGCTACCAACGCCCAACTCGAATACGGTAGCTTCTTTCCGGTGTGCTATTCTAACGGTATGGAAGAACTCACAAAAGCCCGCACCAAACAGCTCCGGCTTTGGCTTGTCGGTATTCCGGAAGGTGACATGTGCAACGGCTCGGTGAAGGTGGCAAGTGGAAAATAGGCTTCTTCAACTGCCCAGCCAGGAATCTATTGTAAAAGAGCAGCCCCCGCAGCACTTGCTGCGGGGGCTGCTCTTTTACAATAGATTCCTGAAACCCTACCCAAACATTCCCACCGCATTTTTGCTCGGCAGGTTGGTCTTGCCCATCAAAAACATATCGACCTGCCGGGCGGCCTCGCGGCCTTCCGAAATGGCCCACACGATGAGCGACTGGCCGCGGCGCATGTCGCCGGCCACGAACACGCCGGGCAGGTTGGTGTGGTAGGTGGTTTCGGGGGCGTGCACGTTGCCGCGCTCATCCAGCCCCACGCCGAGCTGGCCGAGCAGGCCGCCGTTGGCCGGGCCGGTGAAGCCCAGGGCCAGCAGCACCAGCTGGCACGGGATTTCGCGGTCGGAGCCGGGTACTTCCTCGAAGCGGACGCGGCGGCCCAGGTCGTCAGTTTCCCAGGTTACGTCGCTCACGAGCAGGGCGCGTACGTGGCCGTTTTCGTCGCCGAGGTAAGCCTTGGTATTCACGCCCCAGTAGCGCTGGCAGCCTTCTTCGTGCGAGCTGCTGGTGCGGAAAACGGTGGGGTAGAGCGGCCAGGGCGTGTGGGCCGGGCGCTCTTCGCCGGGCTGGTGCATCATGGCAAACTGCGCTACCGACCTGGCCTGCTGGCGGTTGGCGGTGCCCACGCAGTCGGAGCCCGTGTCGCCGCTGCCGATAACTACCACGTCGAGGCCATCGGCCAAGATGTGCTCGCTATCGACGGGCGTACTGCTCACGCGGCGGTTTTGCTGCGTGAGATACTCCATGGCGTAGTGGATGCCGGTTAGTTCGCGGCCGGGCAGGTTGAGCTCGCGCGGGGCCGAGGCGCCGCCCGCCAGCACCACCGCGTCGAAGGCGCGCCGCAGCTCGTCGGCCGAAATATCGCGCCCGATTTCCACGTTGTAGCGGAACGTCACACCGGCGTCTTCCAGCAGTTTGATGCGGCGCTCAATCACCCATTTTTCCAGCTTGAAATCGGGCACGCCGTAGCGCATGAGGCCGCCTGCGTGCGGGTCGCGCTCAAACACCGTGACGGTGTGGCCCGCCTCGGTGAGCTGTGCCGCCACGGCCATGCCCGCCGGGCCGGAGCCCACTACGGCCACCTGCTTGCCGGTTTTCAGCACCGGCGCAGTCGGCTGCACGTAGCCCTTCTGGAAAGCAATTTCAATAATGTGCTTCTCGATTTCCTCAATGGCCACCGGCGCGCTGTGAATGCTCAGCACGCACGCCGATTCGCACGGCGCCGGGCAGATGCGGCCCGTAAACTCCGGGAAGTTGTTGGTCGCCGACAAGATATCGTAGGCCTCGCGCCAGTCCTGCCGGTACACCGCCTCGTTAAACTCGGGGATAATATTACCCAGCGGGCAGCCCGAGTGGCAAAACGGCACTCCGCAGTTCATGCAGCGCGCCGACTGCTTATGCAGTTCCGGCTCGGGGTAGAGGCCGATAAATTCCTGGTAGTGCGCCACGCGCGCGGTTGGGTCTGCCTTGGGCGGCGTAGCGCGGGGGAATTCTTTAAAACCGGTGATGTGGCCCATTATAGTGGTAGATAATTGTTTTTTAAATAGGAAATTCGGGTGGCGCAAACCTCACCCCCTAGCCCCCTCTTTTTTGGAGAGGGGGCTAGGGGGTGAGGTGCTCCGGTAGTGGAGAGACCCGCACTATGCGGCTTTTACCGCCTTCTCTAGCACCCGCTTGTATTCCAGCGGGAACACCTTCACGAAGCGGCCGGCTTCTTCTTCCCAGTTGCCCAGCAGGAAGTTAGCCAAGTGGCTGCCCGTCAGTTCGTGGTGCTGCCGGAGCAGCGCTTGAATCTCGGTTTCATCGGTTTCGGTGAGGCCTTCGAGGGCTACCATGTCGGGGTTGCAGTTCACGGGGAACTGGCCAGCGGGGTCGTATATCCAGGCCAGGCCGCCGCTCATGCCGGCGGCGAAGTTGCGGCCCGTGCGGCCCAGCACCAGCACCCGGCCGCCGGTCATGTACTCGCAGCCGTGGTCGCCCACGCCCTCGACTACCGCCGTGGCGCCCGAGTTGCGCACCGCGAAGCGCTCGCCAGCCTTGCCGCGCACGTACAGCTCGCCCGAGGTGGCCCCGTAGAGCGCCACGTTGCCGATAAGGATGTTATTCTCGGGGATAAATGTGCTCGTTGTGGGCGGAAAAATAGCCAGCCGGGCACCGCTCAAGCCCTTGCCCACGTAGTCGTTAGCTTCGCCTTCTAGCCTGAAAGTGAGGCCGTTAACCGAGAATGCGCCGAAGCTCTGGCCGGCCGAGCCGGTGAACTTGTAGCGAATGGTATCGGTAGGCAGGCCAGTAGCGTGGTAGCGCTTGGCAATTTCATTGGAGAGCAGCGTGCCGATGGTGCGGTCGGTGTTCTTCACGTCGAACTCGGCCGTTACGGCCTCTTGGCGCTCCAGCGCGGGCTGGGCGTGTTCGAGTAATTTCCAATCGAGCACTTCGGCAATGCCGTGGTCCTGGCTTTCGCTGTTGTAGAGCGTGCCGCCTGAGATATTGGGGGCCGGGTGCAGCACCGCGTCGAGGTCGATGAGCTTGGCTTTCCAGTGGCCGGCTTCGGGGTTCACCTTCAGGAATTCGCTGCGGCCCACCATCTCGTTCAGCGTGCGGAAGCCCAGCTCGGCCATGATTTCGCGCAGCTCTTCGGCCAGGAAGCGGAAGAGGTTGACGATGTGCTCCGGCTTGCCGCTGAATAGCTTACGCAGCTCGGGGTCTTGAGTAGCCACGCCCACCGGGCAGGTGTTGAGGTGGCACTTGCGCATCATAATGCAGCCGCCCGCGATGAGGGCGGCCGTGGCTACGCCAAATTCTTCGGCCCCCAGCAGGGCGGCCACGGCGAGGTCGCGGCCGGTTTTGAGCTGCCCGTCGGCTTGCAGCACCACGCGGCTGCGCAATTGGTTGCGCAGCAGCGTCTGGTGCGCTTCGGCCAGGCCCAACTCCCAGGGCAGGCCAGCGTGGCGGATGCTGCTGAGCGGCGAGGCGCCCGTGCCGCCGTCGTAGCCCGAGATGAGAATCACGTCGGCGTGCGCCTTGGCTACGCCGGCCGCGATGGTGCCCACGCCCGCTTTGCTCACCAGCTTCACGTTGATGCGGGCGGCGCGGTTGGCATTTTTGAGGTCGAAAATCAGCTGCGCCAGGTCTTCGATGGAGTAGATATCGTGGTGCGGCGGGGGCGAAATCAGGCCCACGCCGGGCGTAGCGTGGCGCACCTTAGCAATCCACTCATCTACTTTATGGCCAGGGAGCTGGCCACCTTCGCCGGGCTTGGCACCCTGGGCCATCTTGATTTGCAGCTCGTCGGCATTGGTGAGGTAGTGGGCCGTTACGCCGAAGCGGGCCGAGGCTATTTGCTTAATGGCCGAGCGCATCGAGTCGCCATTCTCCATGTGCTCGTAGCGCAGCGGGTCTTCGCCGCCCTCGCCGGTGTTGCTCTTGCCACCGATGCGGTTCATGGCGATGGCCAGGGTGCTGTGCGCCTCGTGCGAGATGGAGCCAAACGACATCGCGCCGGTCGCAAAGCGCTTCATAATGGCCTCCACCGGCTCCACTTCTTCGAGCGCGATGCTGGGCCGGTGCTTGGCAAAGCCCAGCAGCCCCCGGATGGTAAACAGCTGATTGGGGTGCTCGTTGAGCAGCTTGGCGTACTTCTTATAGGTGTCGTAGTTAGCGGTGCGCGTGGCGTGCTGAAGCAGGTGCACCGTTTCGGGGTTGAACATGTGGGCTTCGCCCTTGCGCCGCCACTGGTACACGCCGCCGGTGTCGAGCAGCACCGGCCCCACGGTGCTCTCCTGCTTGAAGCCGTGGAAGTGCTTGAGCAGCGTTTCGCGGGCAATCTCGTCGAGGCCCAGGCCTTGGATGCGCGTCACGGCGCCGGTAAAATACTGGTCTACCACATTCTGGTTAAGGCCCAGAATCTCAAATACCTGCGCGCCGTGGTAGCTCTGCAAGGTGGAGATGCCCATCTTCGAGAAAATCTTCAGCAGGCCGTCGCACACCGCCTTGATGTAGTTGTAGGCCAGCTTTTCGGCGGGAAGCTCCGCGCCCAGCAGGCCCGCCGCGTGGCGCGTCTGGATGGTCGCCAGCGCCAGATAGGGGTTGATGGCCGTGGCCCCGAACGACAGCAGGCAGGCAAAGTGATGCACCTCCCACACGTCGCCGGCCTCCACCACGAGGCCCACCGAGCCGCGCATCCCCTTCTTAATCAGGTGGTGATGCACGGCCGACACCGCCAGCAGCGACGGGATTGGCGCGTGCTCCGAGTCCATAGCCCGGTCGGAAAGGATGAGCACCTCAAAGCCGTCGTGCACCGCATCTTCGGCGTAGCGGCACAGGCGCTCCACGCCCCGCTCCAGGGCGCCCGGCTTACCATCAGCCTTGAAATAGGTCTGTAAGGTCTTGGCCTGAAACGAGCCGGTGTCGATGCTGCGCAGCTTTTCCAGCTCGCGGTTGCTGAGGATGGGCTGCTTGGCGGCTACGCAGTGGCAGTGGCGTGGGTCTTCGTCGAGGATGTTGCCATTGTTGCCGATGAAGGTGGCCAGGCTCATCACGAGGCGCTCGCGGATGGGGTCGATGGGCGGGTTGGTGACTTGGGCGAAGAACTGCTTGAAGTAGCTGCTCAGGTGCTGGGGCTGGTCGGAGAGCACGGCCAGCGGCACGTCCACGCCCATCGAGCCGATGGGCTCCTTGCCCTCCAGCGCCATTGGGGCCAGGATGGTTTCGAGGTCCTCGCGGGTGTAGCCGAAAGCCTGCTGGTACTTCATCACGGCCTCCGCGCCGAGGTCGGTGAAGGTAAGGCGCGGCTCGGGCAGGTCGGCCATCTGAATCTGATAGTTTTCCAACCAGGTGCCATAGGGCTGCTTTTCAGCGGCTTGGGCCTTAATCTCGCGGTCGGTGAGGATGCGGCCGGCAGCCATGTCTACCACAAACATTTTGCCTGGCTGCAAGCGGCCTTTCTTGATGATGCTTTCGGGGGCCAGCGGCAGGGTACCCGCCTCGGAGGCCACGAGCACGCGCCCGTCGTTGGTGATGGCGTAGCGCAGCGGGCGCAGGCCGTTGCGGTCAAGCATGGCCCCCACGAGGTTGCCATCGGTGAAGTTGAGGGCCGCCGGGCCGTCCCAGGGGGCCATAAAAGTGGCGTGAAACTCGTAAAACGCCTTTTTGAGCGGGTCCATCTGCTCGTTGCCGTCCCAGGCTTCGGGCACCAGCATCATCATCACGTGGGGTAGCGAGCGGCCGCAGTGCGTAAGCAGCTCCACGATGTTGTCGAGGCAGGCCGAGTCCGACTGCCAGGGGTCGATGACGGGCAGCAGCATCTCCATTTCCTCGGCCGAAAAGTAGGGCGAGGTGTAGGTGGGTAGGCCCGCGTAAAACCAGTTCAGGTTGCCGCGCAGCGTGTTAATCTCCCCATTATGAGCCAGGTAGCGGAAGGGCTGCGCCAGCTTCCACGACGGCATAGTATTGGTTGAGAAGCGCGAATGCACCAGCCCGAAGGCCGAAGTAACGCGCTCGTCGCTCAGGTCGGGGAAGTACATGCCGACTTGAAACGTGGTCAGTTGCCCCTTATACACGATGGTGCGGCACGAGAGCGAGGCGAAGTAAAACGCGTCGAGCGCGGCCGGCAGCTGCTCGTTCAAGAGCTTGATAACCAGGCGCCGCAGCACGTACAGCTTGCGGTCGAAATCAGCCTCGGTGGCTAGCCCAACGGGCCGGCCCAGAAATAGCTGCTCCATCACCGGCTCGGCCGACAAGGCCGTGACGCCGATGCCCTCGGTGTGCACCGGCACCGGCCGGTAGCCCAGCACCGGGATGCCCAGCCGCTGCGCCGCTTCGCTGATAATCAGCTTGCTGGCCTCGCGTAGCTTTTCCTTCTTCGGGAAAAATACCATGCCCACGCCGTATCCGCCCGGCTCGGGCAGCCGGATGCCGTGCTTCACGCATTCTTCCAGCAAAAACCAGTGCGGCAGCTGGATGAGCACGCCCGCGCCGTCGCCCGAGTCGGAGTCGCAGCCGCAGGCCCCGCGGTGCTCCATGTTGGCGAGCATGGTGAGGGCATCGGCCACAATCTGGTGGCTCTTGCGCCCGTCGATGTACGTGATAAAGCCCGTGCCGCACGCATCGTGCTCAAACTCGGGCCGGTAAAGGGTGGGCGTGGTCATGTCAAGTAGTAGTTAGCAATGAGCAAGTAGCAATTGGGCCGCTTGTAGCGTGGGCTTTTATTTCACACGCGTTGCTGCCTAGCCACTTACCTCGCGGACTAAAAGTCCGCGCTACAAGCGGCCGGGCACGGCTTCGCGGCGCTGGCCCCAAGCTGCTTTCGAAAAAACAGCGAGGCTAGTGCCGAAAATCGGCATCCGTGATGGGCGGGGGAGGGGAGGGAGAGGCTAGGAGCGAGGCGCAGACCAACAGGGTTAGCCGTTGCCGGGACGATTTGGGCAGTGGGTGCGCCAAACCGGGAGGTAAGGTACGGTGGTGAAGCTCAAGCTACACCATTACTATTAGCGGCGGTCTTCGCGCACGGCCGCCAGCGCTTGCGCTTTGGCCAGGTGAAGGTGGTCGATAATCGTGTCTAAGTTAAAGCCATCGGTGGCTTTGGCAAATACAAAAGGGCCGTCGCCGCGCATTCGGCGCGAGTCGCGGTCCATTACGCCGAGGTCAGCCTTGACCAGCGGGGCCAGGTCTATCTTATTGATAACCAATAAGTCAGCCTGCGTAATTCCCGGCCCGCCCTTGCGCGGAATCTTGTCGCCGCCCGATACATCGATGACGTAAATAGAGTAATCGACCAGCTCGCGGCTGAAGTGGGCGGCCAGGTTGTCGCCGCCGCTTTCGACAAACAGGTAGTCTAGTTGATTATCAAAGCGCTGCATCAAGCCTTCGAGCGCGTCCATGTTGAGCGAGATATCCTCGCGGATGGCGGCGTGGGGGCAGCCGCCGGTTTCGACGCCCACAATGCGGTCAGCAGTGAGGGCGCTTTCCTTGATGAGAAACTCGGCGTCTTCGCGGGTGAAAATGTCGTTGGTGACCACGCCCAGACGGTAGTCGTCGCGCAGGCGCTCGCATAACGCCTTGAGCAGGGCCGTTTTGCCGGTACCCACCGGACCACCGATGCCGACCGTAAAGGCCCGCTTGCGGAAGTTGCGGTAGGGGGGCAGGCGGCGGGTTTCGCGCTCGGCAAAGTTGCCGGGCGACTCCAGCACTTCGTGGCTGTGGCCGTGGAGCAGCAGCGCCAGTTTGTCGACGAAAGCCATGAGCGGTTAATTCTGAAAGAGACGCGAATAGATGTCGTCGTGGAGGATTTGAGCCACGTCGAGCAGTACCGTGCAGCGCGTGGCCTCGGTGTAGGGCCGAATATCGGCGCTGGCCAGCAAACTCTCAAAAATACCGTAAAAATCGTGTTGCAGCAAGTGCCCCGCCATCGGCCCGATAAAGCCCAGCCGGATGGCCGCGCTGAGCTGGTCGCGTAGGGATAAGTGCAGGTAGGTCAGCTGAATATCAGCCAGCGCAAACCCGGTTTTGCCCAGGCTCAAGCCAAACAGCGGCACAAAATGCGCGGGTAGCTGCTGCCGTGCCAACTCGCGGCCCAACTCGGCCAGCCCCGCCTCGGGGTAGAAGGTAGCCAGCAGCTTCAGCCAGTTTTTGCCTTGCGTGAGGCTGGCTCGGTGTAGGGCGGGCGTGAGCAGCTGCGCGTCGTACTCTAGCAGCAGCGTTGCCAGTTCGCTACCCGTTACCTGCGTAGCGGAGGTTACAAAAGGGACTTCAAAGCCCATCGCCTGCTGCAAAAACGAGTAGAGGTAAGCCCGAAACTCAGTTTCGGTGCGGAGCAGACCGAAGGTGATGCTGCTTTCCAGCCCGTAGGAATAGGCGAAGGAGCCGGTGGGAAGCGCCGAATCGGCGAGGTGGAGCAGGCGGGCGAGGTGCGACACGGGGAGCGGTTGGGGCGGGCAAGCTACAACCCTGGCCGGCTTTTTCGCAACAACGGCTGCTTCACGATTAACCAGGCTACCTTTGCCATACTCGCGTGGGTAAGTCCCCCAGTTGCACGGCCGCTCTTGTAAAAAAGAGAAGCCCCGGCTGCGCTAACAGCCAGGGCTTCGAGAAGTGTGCGGGTTGTCGCAAAACCCTTTACTTCCAAACAAGATGACAAAGGACAGCGCGAAGAAACTAGTGAATAAGTGGTTTGTACCGCTTGTTTTCGAGCTTTTGAAGGGCATAGCAAAAGGCGCAGGTCTGTTGTTGCTCTCTCCTATACAACACAAACATAAAATAGGGTTTCGTCGTTGCGCGCGGCTGTTCACGGCACTTACGCAGGACCGTCATGCTGAGCTTGCCGAAGCATCTCGCTCGCTTCCTTCAACGATGCGGCAGAGATGCTTCGGCAAGCTCAGCATGACGGTCATTTAGTTTCTTTAGAATAAATTATACAGTTGCGCCAGCGGCAACGTCTGCGCCGGCTCGCACGTCAGGTGCACGCCATCGACCATCACGCGGTACGTTTCCGGGTCCACCGAAATATTGGGCAAATAGTCGTTCAGCGCCATATCTTTTTTGGCTACAGTGCGGCAGCCTTTCACCGCTAGCACGCGCTTACTCAGGCCATACTCTGAAGAAACCTTCTCCACTGAAGCACCCGACACAAACGCCACCGAGCAATACCCTACGCCCCCGCCATACGCCCCAAACATGGGCCGCGAAAATGACGGCTGTGGCGTTGGAATCGAGGCATTCGGGTCGCCCATTTGGGCCTGCACGATAACGCCGCCCTTGATAATCATCTCGGGCCGCGAGCCAAATAACGCCGGTTTCCAGAGCACTAAATCGGCCAGCTTGCCGATTTCGACCGAGCCGATTTCGTCGGCCATGCCGTGGGCGCGGGCGGGGTTGATGGTGTATTTGGCCACGTAGCGGCGGGCGCGGAAATTGTCGTTCGGGCGCTTCGCGTCGGCATCCTGGGGGAGGGGGCCGCGCTGCTGGCGCATCTTGTGGGCCGTTTGCCAGGTGCGGGTGATGACCTCGCCCACCCGGCCCATCGCCTGCGAGTCGCTACTGATGATGCTCAGGGCACCCAGGTCGTGCAGAATGTCTTCGGCGGCAATGGTTTCGGGGCGAATGCGGCTCTCGGCAAAGGCCACGTCCTCGGGGATGTTCTTGTCGAGGTGGTGGCACACGAGCAGCATGTCGAGGTGCTCGTCGATGGTGTTCACCGTAAACGGCCGCGTGGGGTTGGTGCTCGACGGAATGACGTTGGGCTCGCCACAAATCTTGATAATGTCGGGCGCGTGCCCGCCGCCCGCGCCCTCTGTGTGGTACGAGTGGATGGTGCGCCCCTTGAAGGCCGCCACCGAGTTTTCGACGAAGCCGCTCTCGTTGAGCGTATCGGTGTGGATGCACACTTGCACGTCGTACTTGTCGGCGATAGTCAGGCAGTTATCAATCGCGGCGGGGGTAGTGCCCCAATCTTCGTGCAGCTTAAAGCCCAGCGCCCCGGCCTCCACCTGCTCGGCCAGTCCCTCGGGTTTCGAGGAGTTGCCCTTGCCCAAAAACCCGAAGTTCATGGGGAAGGCATCGGTGGACTTGAGCATCATTTCGAGGTAGAACGCGCCCGGCGTGCAGGTGGTGGCCGTGGTGCCGGCGGCCGGACCAGTGCCGCCGCCCACCATCGTGGTCACGCCCGAGGCCAGCGCCTCTGTTATCTGCTGCGGGCAAATGAAGTGGATGTGGCAGTCGATGCCGCCCGCCGTGACGATGTGCCCCTCGCCGGCCACCACTTCGGTGGTCACGCCCACCACCAGGCGCGGGTCCACGCCGGGCATGATGTGCGGGTTGCCCGCCTTGCCAATGCCCACGATGCGCCCGCCCTTGATGCCGATATCGGCCTTGTACACACCGGTGTAGTCGAGCACTAGCGCGTTGGTAATCAGCAGGTCGAGCGCGTCGGCCTGCCCGATGCCGGCCGCCTGCCCCATGCCGTCGCGCAGGGTTTTGCCGCCGCCAAACTTGCATTCCTCGCCGTACACGCAGTAGTCGCGCTCGACCTCCAGCAGCAGGTCGGTATCGCCCAGGCGCACCCGGTCGCCCACGGTCGGGCCATACATAGCGGCATACGCTTGCCGAGAAAGGGGTAGGGACATGAGTTTTAGGGGGAATTTATTGTGTTTATTTACTCCTCAAACCACTCTGAAAATGCGCCTTGTCTCGATTCTAATCTGCCTGCCCTTAATCATCAATTGTTCTTGCAACTCGTATGAAAGCAACATTTGTAAGAATCAAATACAAGTAGTTGAGAAGCTGAAAGGAAGTGCTTTTTATAGGAGAGGCAATTCTAATCTTTTATTCTTTTATGCGTTTCAAAACGGTAAAACGAATGAGTACTTTTTCGATATAAGCAGTGGAAAGCTCACGTTAAAACGTGACAGTTTAGAATACCAAGAAGTTGGCGCTAGGGCCAACATTATCTCCTATGTATCGAAGCTTAGGACGGAACTTGATTCACTTGAAATTAAAGAGTATGATGGTCGGCCTGATGGCTTAGGAACGCTCCTTAAAATGCATATGGAAGATGATGATTGGGTAACTTTTGCAGAAGACTCAAGCCATATCACATACCCAGCTACTTTGCAGTATCTCAGGAAGTCAAAAAGCTTCTATAAAAACTGGTATAGAAACAGTTACTGAAGCTTCCCCAGCGCCTGCTGCTTGTCGGCCTCATCGAGCGGGCCATCAATCCAGCCGTTGCCGCCGTACACGCGGCGCTCGCCGGCTAGGGCTACTAGCTGCACGCGCTTGCGCTCGCCCGGCTCGAAGCGCACCGCTGTGCCGGCCGGGATGTTGAGCCGGAAGCCAAACGCCGCCGCCCGGTCGAAGTCCAGCCCCGCGTTGGTTTCGAAGAAGGGGTAGTGCGAGCCCACCTGCACCGGCCGGTCGCCCCGGTTCAGTACCTCCAGCTCGATAACGGGGCGGTTTTCGTTCAGGATAATATCGCCGTCGGCCAGCAGGTACTCGCCCGGTACGGTGGCAGGCAACGGCGTAGCGGCGGGGGCCGTGCGGGTCAGGCCGCTGCCGTAGAGGGCCAATTCGGGCGCGCCGTGCTCGCGGCAAATGGGCTGGTGCACGGTCACAAGTTTGGTGCCGTCGGGGAAGGTGCCCTCTACCTGCACCTCGGCCAGCAGGTCGGCCACGCCCTCCAGCACGTCGCCTAGGCCGAGTATCTGCTTACCCTTGTCCATGAGCGTGGCTACCGATTCGCCGTCGCGGATAAACTCCAGTAGCTGGGTGGCGAGCAGGGCGGCGGCCTCGGGGTAGTTGAGGCGCAGGCCGCGGGCGTAGCGCTTCTGGGCCACTACGCCGGCCTGGTGCAATACCAGCTTGTCGAGGTCTTTGGGGGCGAGGTGCATAATTGGTCGGTTACGTTGCGAATGTAGGGGCTACCTGTAACAACGTCAACCTCACCCCCCGGCCCCCTCTCCAAAAAAGGGGGGGAGCCTGCCGACTTCTTGCGTCACTTACGTGTGGCTTCCCCTCTTTTTTGGAGAGGGGACTGGCCCCATAGGGGTCGCATGAGGTTGACGCGAATAGGGCTACACGTGCGTCCAGACTATCCAGCCGCCGTAGCCGATGCTTAGGACGGATGACAGCACCACCGCGCCGGCTTGCAGCCGGCGGCCCAGCCGCATGCGGGAGGTAAAGGGCATGCGCATGAGGCCGGCGGCGGCCAGCATGCCCAGCATCGACCCCAGCCCAAAAATCAGGATGTAGACAATGGCCCAGCCGGCCTGCTGGATTTCGCTCATTACCAGTAGCACCAGCGCGCCGCTGCCGGCTAGCCCGTGCACCAGCCCCACGGTGTAGGCGAAGCTGGCCCGTTGCTTGGCGAGTTGAAGGGGGCGATACGAATTTTTGTCAAGTAGCCGGCTGATGCCGAGGCCGATTAGCATAAGGCCCACTACTGCCTCGAAGTAGGGCGATTGCAAAAATGTGGCCCGGCTGAAGATGATGAGCGAGCCAAACACCACGAGCATCGTGGTGTGGCCCAGGCCCCAGAGCAGGCCGTCTTTGAGGGCCGGGCGCAGGCGGTCGTGGCGGGCCACGAGGGTGCTCATGGCCACTAAGTGGTCGGGCTCGAAGGCGTGGCGCATCCCGACTATCGCCGCGAATAGCAGGGGCAAAATCGGCTGCATGAGGTGCTGGAGAACGTGGATAAATAAGTAAGCGCGGGCTGCTTAGCGGAGCGGGGCCGTGGTAGGCGGCGTCACGGCCGGGTGCAATAGCCGGCGGCCCTGCACCTCGGGCATGGAAACGTTGGGCAGGCGCGGCAGCACGTAGCGGGTAAAATAATCGGCCTCGTCGAGCAGCGGGTAGCCCGAGAAGATGAAGGCGCGGAAGCCCATATCCATGTAGCGATTTAGCTTCTCCACGATTTGGTCGGGCGTGCCCACTAGTGCGCCGCCGGCCCCGGAGCGGGCCTTGCCGATGTCGGTCCAGAATAGCGGCTCCACAAAGCCTTCGTTGTCGGCGTGCTCGCGCAGCTCGTTTTGGCGGTGTACGCCCAGCGACCACGAGTCCTGGGCGCGGCTCTTGGTTTCGGCCCCTTTCACGGGGTCGAAGTTCAACATGAGCTTGCCTCAGGCGAGCGCGGGGCTACAACAGCAGCCATAGTTTTTAGTGGGTTTTCGGAGCATCAGCGAGCGGTAGGCGGGCAGTTTAAAAGCATGCGGGGCACGAGGCCAGCGCCCCGTGCCCCGCAAATATAAGCCGGCCGGCCAAGCGGCCTACACGGCCTTAATCATCCAAATCTGGCAGCCAAAGTGGCCGCTGTTGCCCAGCGCCTGGGGCAAATAGCTGAAGCCAAGCCGCTCGTAAAGCGGAATGGCCTGGGTTAGCTCCTCGGTCGTTTCGAGGTACACACGGGCGTAGCCATTGGCGCGGGCAGTTGCCAGGCACTGGTTGATGAGCGCCTTGCCCACACCCCGGCCCCGGGCGGCTGGCAGCAGGTAGAGCTTGACCAATTCTACAGTGTCGGCGGGCAGGCCTTCGGTGGGGAAGATACCGCCGCCGCCCAGCACTTCGCCATTCAGCTCGGCTACGAAATAGGCGCTACGTGCCGTTTGGCTGAATAGCTCGTGGAGATAGTCGGTGGCTTCGTCGTAGTAGGCGGTGCCAGGCTTAGCGGCCCCGTATTCGGCGAGCGTGTCGCGGATGGCGCGGGCCAGCGCCGCATTATCGCCGGGCGCGATGGGGCGGATGGTGATGGGAGAGTCCATAGTAAGAAAGCTGGCCCGTTGGGTTAGTCTTCCAGCCTGTTAATTATTTCAGTAATTCGTGCAGCACCGTTTGCATCGAAAAGGTCCGGTTGCCGGCTTCCTGAATAATGAGCGAGCCCGGCGCGTCGAGTACCTCATCGGATACCTCTACGTTGCGGCGCACAGGCAGGCAGTGGATGAAGTTGGCCTCGTCGGTGAGGCGCATGTGCTCGCTGGTGAGCATCCAGCTGGGGTCGTTGCTGAGGACCTGGCCGTAGTCGCGGTAGCTGCTCCAGTTTTTGGCCTGCACGTAGTCGGCGCCTTCCAGGGCCTTACGCTGGTCGTACTCGATGGTCGCGCCTTTCGTGAATTTGGGGTCCAGCTCGTAGCCGTGCGGATGCGTAATTACAAAATCAACCCAGTCAACTTCCGAAAACCAGTCGGCAAACGAATTGGGTACGCACTGCGGTAGGGCGCGTACGTGCGGGGCCCAGGTCAGCACCACTTTCACACGCTCCTTTTTCTTGGTTTCGGCCACCGTGATGAGGTCGGCAAACGACTGCAAGGGGTGCAGCGTGGCGCTTTCGAGGCTAATAACCGGCACCGTAGCGTATTGCAGAATCTTGCTCAGCACCTCCTCACTGTAGTCGGCCTCCTTATCCTTGAGCGTGGGGAAGGTGCGTACGCCCAGCACATCGCAATACTGGCTCATCACGGCGATAGCGTCCTTGATATGCTCCTGCGTGGTGCCGTTCATCACGGCGCCGTCGGCCATTTCCAGCGTCCACGAATCGGCCCCGGCGTTCAGCACCCAGGCTTGCGCGCCTAGGTTATAGGCCGCTTTCAGGCTGCTGAGGCGCGTGCGTAGGCTGGGGTTGAAAAATATCAAGCCCACGGTTTTGTTTTTGCCCACGTGCTGATAGCCGTAGGGATTCTGCTTGATTTCCAGGGCCTGCCGCAACAACGCTTTATAATCGCCCGCATCGGCGAAGGAGAGGAAGTTTTTCATGCTGCAAAGGTGGCTTGTAATGATGGGAAACGCCACTCCGGCCCCGGCGGCGGCAACGCCTCCACTTGCCCCCACGTACTGCGCAGCTGGCCGCGCAACGCCTCCTTAGGACCAGCGGCGCGGTGGGCCAGGGTGCCGGTGCCTCGGCTGGTCCCCGCTTTTTCTCACACTCAGAATGCTAGACTTACTCGTCAAAAACGCCCACCTCGACGACCACCCAGCCGGGGTAGACATCGGTATCGTGGCCGACAAAATTCAGCTGCTCGAACCCGGCATCACAGCCCCGGCCCGCACCGTGCTCGATGCTGAGCACCAGTTTGTGTGCGCCGGCTTTTTCGAAACCCACATTCACCTCGACAAAGCCTGCATCCTGGACCGCTGCCCGGCCGGGCACGGCAAGAAGCCGCCAAAATCACGAAGGAAGCCAAGGCCGATTTCACCGAGGAAGACGTGTTTGCGCGGGCCAGCCGGGTGGTCGAAATGGCCATTAAAAAAGGCACGATGGGCCTGCGCACCTTCGTCGAGACTGACCCCAGAGCCGGCCTGCGCTCGCTGGCAGCGCTGCGGCGCGTGCGCAAAACCTACGCCGCCGCCATCGACATCGAGCTGTGCGCCTTCGCCCAGGAGGGCCTGACCCAGGAAATGGCCACCTACGACCTGCTGCGCCATGCCCTGCGCCAGGGGGCCGACCTGGTGGGCGGCTGCCCCTACACCGACCCCGACCCCGACCGCCATGTGGAGCTAATTTTTGACCTGGCCGAGGAATTCAATGTCAACGTGGATTTTCACCTCGATTTCGACCTGGACCCCAGCCAGTCGGGCATTCCCAAAATAGCCGAGGAAACCCGCCGCCGGAATTACCAGGGCCGCGTGTCCATCGGGCACGTCAACAAGCTCAGCGCCATGCCTCCGGCCCAGCGCACCCAAATGGCGCAACTGCTGCTAGAGGCCGATATTGCCCTCACGGTGCTGCCCGCTACCGACTTGTTGATGATGGGTCAGGAATATACTCATCTCATTCCCAGAGGTGTAGTAAATGCCAACGAGCTAGCCGAACTTGGCATCACTACTACGCTGTCGAGCAACAATATCCTCAACGCCTTCACGCCTTATGGCGATGCCTCGCTAGTACGGCTGGCCAATATGTACGCCAACATCGCGCAACTCGCCACCGACGCCGAAATCCAGGCCACGTACGAGATGATAACCAGCCACGCTGCCCGGCTGCTGGCCCGCCAGGCGCGCCTGCGCGTGGGTGGCCCGGCCACTTTCGTGCTGCTGGAGGCCGGTAGCGCCATTGAGGCCATTCGCACCATTGCCCAGCCGTTGCTGGGCTACAAAAACGGCCACCTCACGTTTACCAATCCCAAAGCCGTTCTTCATCTCCAGCCCTAACGCGCCGCCATGCCCCCTAGCCTCACCCCCGACGATTTGCGCCACCTGCGCCGCTGCCTCGCCCTGGCCACCGAGGCCCTGGAAGCTGGCGATGAGCCCTTTGGCTCCCTGCTAATCGGCGCCGATGGCGAGCTGCTGGCCGAAGCCCGCAACCGCGTCAACGAGCGCAACGCCCTGGCCCACCCCGAATTGGCCCTGGCGCAGTGGGCTGCGGACCACCTCAGCCCCGCTGCCCGCGCCGCCACCACGCTCTATACCAGCGGCGAGCACTGCCCTATGTGCGCCGCCGCCCACGGCTGGCTGGGCCTGGGTAAAATTGTGTACCTCAGCTCGGGCGAGCAACTCACTCAATGGCTAGCCGACCTGGGCGCGGCCAGTGCCCCCGTGCGCCTGGTGCCGATAACAACCATCGTGCCCACCGTCGAGGTAGCTGGTCCCGCCGATGGCGAGTTGTTGCTGGCTATCAAGAATTTGCAAGTAGCATACCATGCCCGGTGCCTAGCTTCTGGTAAGTAGACGCGTGAAATGTTTGCGTGGGTTGAGCGGACAATGACCTGTGAGTTCGTGAGCGATACAAAGACTGTGCATAATAAAAAGTCCCCAACCACTAGCACTAGTGATTGGGGACTTTCTGCTTAAAGCTTCAACTAAGCAGCTCAGTCATGCTACTGAGCCTTATACTCGTTCCAGCTCTTAATCTTCAAATCACTCATTTCCAATTCGCAGAACGCGTCGATAAACGCACTTGCCAAGCGGGCATTCGTCAGCAGCGGGATGCTGAAATCGACGGCCGTGCGGCGAATCTTGTAGTCATTATCCAACTCGCCTTTCGTGAGGTTTTTGGGGATGTTGATGACCATCTCGATTTCCTTATTTCGCAGGTAGTCGAGCACGTTGGGCTGCTGCTGGCTGTCGGGCCAGTGGAGGAGGGTAGAATCCAAGCCCGTTTCGGCGAAGAACTTATGCGTGCCCGCCGTAGCGTAAATCGTGAAGCCACGCTCGGCCAGCAGCTTCGCCACTGGCAGCAGCGTCACCTTCGAGGCGATGGGGCCACCCGAAATTAGCACTGATTTTTGCGGAATGCGGTAGCCTACCGATAGCATCGACTTAAGCAATGCTTCAGCCGCCGTGTCGCCCAGGCAGCCCACTTCGCCGGTCGAGGACATATCCACGGTCAGCACCGGGTCGGCGCCGGCCAGGCGGGTGAACGAAAACTGCGAGGCCTTGACACCCACGAAGTTGGCATCGTACACCAGCTCGCTGGCATCGCGGTCTACGGGCACACCCAGCAGCACTTTCGTAGCCTTGGTAATCAGGTTGTTGCCCGATACTTTCGACACGAAGGGGAAGCTGCGCGAAGCGCGGATGTTGCACTCGATTACCTTCAGGTCGTTGTTTTTGCCCAGGAACTGAATGTTGAATGGCCCGCTGATTTCGTAGCGCTTGGCGATTTTCTCGGCAATGGCCTTGAGGCGGCGCACCGTTTCCACGTACACCTTTTGGGGGGGGTAGTACATGGTGGCATCACCCGAGTGCACGCCCGCAAACTCAACGTGCTCAGAGATGGCGTAGCTCACGATTTCGCCGCGGTCGGCCACCGCGTCCAGCTCGATTTCCTTGGCTTCCTCAATAAACTCTGACACTACTACTGGGTATTCGGTGCTCACTTCCTTGGCTACTCGCAGAAAGTTTTCCAACTCTTCCTTGTTGGAAACCACGTTCATAGCCGCGCCCGACAGCACGTAGCTCGGCCGGATGAGCACCGGGAAACCAACCTTGCCCACGAACTCAAACACGCCTTCCAGGGTCGAAAGCTCGCTCCAGCGCGGCTGCGATACGCCCAGCTCGTCCATAATCGACGAGAACTTGTGGCGGTTTTCGGCCTCGTCGATGCGCTCGGGCGAGGTGCCCAGCACCGGCACGTTTTCCTGGTGCAGGCGCATGGCGAGGTTGTTCGGAATCTGGCCGCCCGTGGAGAGAATAACCCCGCCCGGCTGCTCAAAATCCAGAATATCCATCACCCGCTCAAACGACAGCTCCTCGAAATACAGCCGGTCGCTCACGTCGTAGTCGGTCGAAACGGTTTCGGGGTTGTAGTTGATAACGATGGTTTTGTAGCCTTCGGCGGCGGCGGTTTGCACCGCGTTTACGCCGCACCAGTCAAATTCCACGCTGCTGCCGATGCGGTACACGCCCGAACCCAGCACGGCCACTGCCTTCTCGGTTTCGGGCACCAGGTCGTTTTCAGTGCCGTGGTAGGTGAGGTACAGGTAATTAGTCTTGGCCGGAAACTCGGCCGCCAGGGTATCAATCTGCTTCACCACCGGCAAAATGCCCAGCTCCTTGCGGCGGTTACGCACCCGCAGCTCGCTGTTGCGCAAGTCGTTTTCGCCGTAGAATTTGGCGGCTAGCTGCATATCCGAGAAGCCCAGCTTCTTGGCGGCGGCCAGTAGCGCCTTATCGGCGGGCGTGCCGTCGCCGAGCGGCAGCAGCTTTTCGCCCATCTCAAAAATGGTGCTCAGCCGCTGCAAAAACCACAGGTCGATTTTGGTCAAATCGTGGATTTGCTCCACCGTGTAGCCCAACTCAAACGCTTGGTTGATGGCGAAAATACGCTCCTCGTTGGGGTCGCTCAGCAGCTTGTCAACCTCGGCGTTGGTCACGGGCGCCTCGGGCCGGTTGGCCACGAAACCGCGGCGGCCGGTGTCCAGCATCCGCAGGCCCTTCTGAATGGCTTCCTCAAACGAGCGCCCGATGGCCATCACCTCGCCCACGCTCTTCATGCTGGAGCCAATCTGCCGGGTCACGCCGTCAAATTTGCCCAGGTCCCAGCGCGGCAGTTTCACCACCACGTAGTCGAGCGCCGGCTCAAACAGCGCCGAAGTCGTCTGCGTCACGCTGTTTTTCACTTCAAACAGGCCGTAGCCCAGCGCCAGCTTAGCCGCCACAAAAGCCAGCGGGTAGCCCGTCGCCTTCGAGGCCAGCGCCGACGAGCGCGACAAGCGGGCGTTCACCTCAATTACGCGGTAATCCTCCGAAACCGGGTCGAGTGCGTACTGAATGTTGCACTCGCCCACAATGCCCAGGTGCCGAATGGTCTTGATGCCAATCTGGCGCAGCTTGTGGTACTCACGGTTGCTGAGCGTCTGCGACGGGGCCACCACGATGCTCTCGCCGGTATGAATACCGATGGGGTCGAAGTTCTCCATGTTGCAGACCGTGACGCAGTTGTCATAGCAGTCGCGCACCACTTCGTACTCCACTTCCTTCCAGCCCTTCAGCGACTCTTCCACCAAAATCTGGTCGGAAGTCGCAAACGCCCGCTCGGCCAGCGCCCGCAGCTCGTCCTCGTTATCGGCAAAGCCGCTACCCAGGCCACCCAGCGCAAACGCCGCCCGAATAATCAGCGGAAAGCCAATTTCCAGGCCCGCCGCGATGGCGTCTTCCATCGTGGTCACGGCGCGGCTGCGGGCCGTTTTTACGTCGATTTCATTGAGCTTGTCAATGAAAATATCGCGGTCCTCGGTGTCGATAATCGACTGCACCGGCGTGCCGAGCACGCGCACATTGTACTTCTCGAAAATATTATTCCGGTAGAGTTGCACCGCGCAGTTCAGCGCCGTTTGCCCCCCAAACGCCACCAGGATGCCATCGGGTTTTTCCTTCTTAATGACCTCCTCGACGAAATACGGCGTGACGGGGAGAAAATACACATCGTCGGCAATATTGTCCGACGTCTGCACGGTGGCAATATTGGGATTAATCAGGATGGTCGTAATGCCTTCTTCCTTCAGCGCCTTCAGCGCCTGCGAACCGGAATAGTCAAATTCGCCCGCCTCGCCGATTTTCAGAGCGCCCGAGCCGAGAACCAGTACTTTCTTGATGTCTTTCATTGGTTGCTTAAAGCCTTCAAAGTGAGAAGGAAGCGAATGTAAAAATTTAAGTATCGTAAGGTCGAAACCAGAGCGTTCGTCATGCTGAGCGGAGCGCAGCGAAGTCGAAGCATCTCTACCGCTTCGTTGTTTTCAACCTGCCCAAGTCTCTAAATCAATAGCCTCCCAAGTAGGATTGAACGCGTTAATCAGCGCGTCTTTCTTACGCCGCGTCCAGCCTTTAAATTGCTTTTCCCGCGCTATTGCTTGCGTTGCATCAGGGCATATTTCAAAATACATTAACAAATCCATCTGATACTTTCCACTGAATTTACTAGCGTCACCGCGCCCGCTGCTATGCTCGTAGAGCCGCCGATTGAGGTCGCTGGTAACGCCGACGTAGAGCGTGGTTTTGGTCGGATTAGTTAAGATGTAGACGTACATATCGTAAACCCAATTTTGCAGCAGCGAAATTTACCCTACTTGTTGAGCAATTAGCTTAAAGATGCTCATCACAAATAATCCAGATTGAATTGTAATGGCAATACCCAGTGAAACTGTAATCCATTTCACTGAGTAGCTAACACCCTTATATGGAATGGCGGCTACTAAAGCACCTAGAATAAAGCTGATTAGTTGTATGCTAAAAAAAAGTGTTGAGATAGTAGCCTTTCGCATTTCAGGGCTGCCTGCCAGCACAGCGTGTCCTTCAAGTGTTCGGCCGTCACCAACAACTAAATTGCTCACTAGCAGATTTAATACAGCCAGAATTGCAATTGCAATTAACTGTTTTTTATTAGTGCTGTTCATATTCTAGTTGTTGTTCAACGAAGCGGTAGAGATGCTTCGGCTCCACTTCGTTGCGCTCAGCATGACGGACGGGTTTATGACTGCAGATGAGACTCCTTATACTTCTCCACCGAGGCCAAAAAGTCGTCAAACAGATACTCCGTATCTACTGGCCCGCCGGCGGCTTCGGGGTGAAACTGCACCGCGAAAAACGGCTTGGTTTTGTGGCGGATACCCTCGCAGGTGCCATCGTTCAAGTTCTCGAAGAGACCTTCCCACTCGGCGGGCAGGTTCTTCATATCCACTGCGAAACCGTGGTTTTGCGAGGTTACGTAGCACTTGTTGGTGCCGATTTGGCGCACGGGCTGGTTGTGGCTGCGGTGGCCGTATTTCAGCTTGTAAGTGCTGCCGCCGCAGGCCAGGCCCATAAGCTGAATGCCCAAGCAGATGCCGAAAATCGGCTTGTCGCCGGCCAGCGCGGTGCGCAGGTGGCCGATGGTTTTTTCGCAGGTGGTGGGGTCGCCGGGGCCGTTGCTCAGGAACAGGCCGTCGTAGTCGAGCTGGTTGAAATCGTAGTCCCAGGGCACGCGTGTTAGCTCCACGTCGCGCTCCAGCAGGCAGCGGATGATGTTGTTTTTCACGCCGCAATCGACCAGCACGATTTTGTGCTTGCCGCTGCCGTAGTGCTTCACGCCGTCCACGCTCACCTGGGCCACGAGGTTGTCCTCGTTGGGGTCGTGCAGCGGAATGTCGTGGTCGGGCGTCACGATTTTGCCGAGCATGGCGCCTTCTTCGCGCAGCTTTTTGGTGAGCGAGCGGGTATCTACGTCGTAGATGCCGGGGATATTATGCGCGGCCAGCCACTCGCTCAGGCTTTGCGAGGCGTTCCAGTGGTTGTATTCTTCCGAATAATACGACACCACGAGGCCCGAAATGTGCACCTGGCTCGATTCGAGCGCGCTCGAAATATCCTGCTCAATCTGCTCCATCGGCACGCCGTAGTTGCCCACCATCGGGTAGGTCAGCACCAGAATCTGGCCCCGGAAGGAGGGGTCGGTCAGGTTTTCGGGGTAGCCCGTCATGGCCGTGCTGAATACAACCTCGCCCGCCGACGCCGTGTAGGCCCCAAACGACTTGCCTTCCAGCTCAGTGCCATCGGCTAATACTAGTTTTACCAGCTTCGTATTTTCCACGCTTGTTGATGTAGGTGTAAAGTGGAGTGCTCCTCCGTTTGTCGCTAATTGATTAATTCACAAAGCCTTTTTTACACGTTGAGCTTGCGAAATATCTTATTATGCTTGAACAAGTTGTTCTGGCGCAATAAGATGTTTCGCAAGCTCAGCATGATAGGTGATAGGCGTTAATCCTGCTCGACCACTGTGTTGTCAACCGGCACCTTGGCCGGTTCCAGCGCGTATAGCGCTTGCAAAAATAGGTCAGCCTCGGCCTTAGTTATAGTCAGCGGCGGTAATAAGCGCAACACATTCGGGTCGCTGGCATTGCCCACGAAGATGTGGTGCTCAAACATCAGCTTATCACGGATTTCCTTGATAGGAAAATCGTATTTTACGCCTATCATCAGCCCGCGCCCGCGCACCACCGTAGCTTGGCTGTGGGTGCGCAGCTCCTGCATGATGTACGCGCCCAGTTCGGCCGCGTGCGCCACCAGGTTTTCCTGCTCCAGTACTTCGAGCACTGCCAGGCCCGCCGCGCAAGCCAAATGGTTGCCGCCAAACGTGGTGCCTAGCAAGCCATACGAAGCCTTAAACTCCGGCGAAATCAGCACGCCGCCAATCGGGAAACCGTTGCCCATGCCCTTGGCCGTGGTGATGATGCCCGGCTGAATGCCCGCGTGCTGGTGCGCAAAAAACTCGCCGCTACGGCCGTAGCCGCTCTGCACCTCGTCGGCAATCAGCACCACGCCGTGCTGCGCGCACAGCGCCGCTAGCCCTTGCAAAAACTCGTCGGTCGGCAGCACCACGCCGCCCACGCCCTGAATCGGCTCGATAATAACGGCGCACACCGGCTGCGCCTGCATCACCTGCTCCACGGCCTCTAGGTTGTAAGTCACGAAGCTCACGCCGTGGCCCGCGTTGAAGGGCGCTACGATTTTGGGGTTGTCGGTGGCGGCCACCGCGCCCGAAGTGCGGCCGTGAAACGCGCCTTTGAAGGCAATGACGTGGTTTTTGCCAGTGTGAAACGACGCCAGTTTCAGTGCGTTCTCGTTGGCCTCGGCCCCCGAGTTGCACAGAAACAGCGTATAGTCGGGGTAGCCCGACAACTCGCCCAGCTTCGTGGCTAGCTCCTGCTGAATCGGGATTTTCACCGAGTTAGAGTAGAAGCCGATTTTGGCCACCTGCTCCTGCACGCGCTGCACGTAGTGCGGGTGGCTGTGGCCGATGGAAATCACGGCGTGGCCGCCGTAAAAATCCAGGTACTGCTGGCCGTTCTCGTCCCAAAGCGTCGCGCCGAGCGCCCGCACCGGCGTGATGTTTACGAGCGGATAAACGTCGAAGAGGTTCATGGTTTCTAGTAGGTTATCTTTTTAGTAGACCGTCATGTTGAGCCTGCCGGAGCAGCGCTATCGGAGAGACCATCGCCAGCCGAGATGTTTTGGCAAGCTTACTACGACGCTCTAATTGTTTTTTTCAGAAGAGCTAGTGTATTCGGGCTTTTTGCCAAACGCAAAAGAAACTAAAAACGCTACCGTACAAACTGCAAGCGCATAGTTGATTATGACAGAATCACGCTTTGCTCTTGCTTCTTCTTGAATCGCAAACGTTGGGTCTTGATGTTCAACCTCGTTAATTGTAGTCAAAACATCCATGTCTTTCTGATAGGCAACAACACTGAATTTTGAAATGACGCCGAGCAGAATTAATGCTACTAATAGGGCTCTAGCCAATTTCATAAGGAATCAAGTTTGCTTGTAGGTTAAAAAAACGAAGCCTTACTTCTCAACCCCGCCGCTTCCTCCAAGCCAAACATCAAATTCATATTCTGAATAGCCTGCCCCGATGCGCCTTTCAGCAGGTTGTCCAGCGCGGAGGTGATGAGCACTTGGTCGTCGTGTTTAGCCACGTGCAGCAGGCATTTATTGGTGTTCACCACTTGCTTAAGGTGAATTTCTTTGTCCGATACAATCGTAAAGGGCGCATCGCGATAGTAATCGGAGTACAGCTTTTGTACTTCTGGTACTAAAAGTTCGCAGGTGGTATAAACTGAAGCGAAGATGCCTCGCGTGAAATTGCCCCGGTAAGGAATGAAGCGAATTGGCTGATTGAATGCGGGTTGCAGGTCGACCATCGTTTCGTCAATCTCGCCCAAGTGCTGGTGCGTGAAGGTTTTATAGGTCGAAATATTGCCCGTGCGCCAAGTGTAGCCCGTCGTTTCGACGAGGCTCCGGCCCGCGCCGGTGCTACCCGTAATAGCCGAGACGTGCACCGCATCGTGCAGCTGCCCGGCCGCCGCCAGCGGCAGCAGTGCCAGTTGAATTGCCGAGGCAAAGCAGCCCGGATTAGCAATGCTATCGGCGGTGCGGATTTGCTCCCGGTTCATTTCCGGCAGGCCGTACACGAAGTGCCGGCCAGCTACGTCGCGGTCGGCCGCCAGGCGAAAGTCATTGCTCAGGTCGATGACTTTCGTGCTGGCGGGCAGGTTGGCTTCGAGCAGCCACTTACGCGAGTTGCCGTGGCCGAGGCACAGGAAAACTACATCCTCATCGCCGGCTAGCTCACTGGCAAAAGCTAAATCCGTATCGCCCAGCAAGTCTTCGTGCACGGAGTACAGCGGCTGGCCAGCCTGCGTCGAACTCACGACCGCGCCGATTTCGGCGTGCGGGTGGTGCAGCAGCAGCCGCACCAACTCACCGGCAGTATAGCCGGCGCCGCCTACAATACCGACCTTAACCTGCTTGCTCATCTTGCAGGCTAGCGTGAATTTTCAGCTGATTACCGAAGATTTTGATAAAGCCCCGTGCATCTCGCGAATCCCATGCGTTATTCTCCTCGCCATAAGTCGCCACCTTTGACTGCATCATGTCGTACTTCGACTCGATGCCCAATAGCTCGAAGTGGTAAGGCCGCAGTTCCACGAACACCGTGCCCGATACGTGCGCCTGCGACGACGTGAGGAAGGCCTCAAAATCGCGCATCACCGGGTCGAGGTACTGCGCCTCGTGTAGCAGCGTGCCGTACCAGGTCGCCACCGGCTCCTTGTGCAGCTGTTGCCAGCGCGAGAGCGTGTGCTTCTCCAGCAGGTGGTGCGCTTTGATGAGCAGCAGCGCCGCCGGCGCTTCAAAACCCACGCGGCCCTTGATACCCAGGATGGTATCGCCCACGTGCGTATCGCGGCCGATGGCGTAAGCACCGGCTACTTCATTAAGCTTCTGAATGAGCGCCACGGCACCCATCTTTTCGCCATTCAGTGCTACTGGCTCGCCCTGCTCAAAGGTGATTTCCAGCTGGCTAGGGGCAGTTTTGGAAAGCTGGGTAGGGTAGGCGCTCTCGGGCAACGCCTGGCGCGAAGTCAGCGTCTCGACGCCGCCCACGCTGGTGCCCCAAATACCCCGATTGATGGAGTATTTGGCCTTTTCCCAGCTCATTTCGAAGCCCTGGCTTTGCAGGTAGTCGATTTCCTGCTGGCGCGATAGTTTCTGGTCGCGGATGGGGGTAATGATTTCCACATCGGGCGCAATCACGGCGAAGGCCACGTCGAAACGTACCTGGTCGTTACCAGCGCCGGTGCTGCCGTGCACGATATACTCGGCGTTTTCGCGCTTGGCGTACTCGGCAATGGCCAGCGCCTGAAACATGCGCTCGGCGCTCACGCTCAGCGGGTACGTGTCGTTCTTCAACACGTTGCCAAACAACAGGTAACGCAGGCAATCGTGGTAGTAGCGCTCGGTAATATCAATCACCTCGTGCTTTACCGAGCCCAGTTCGTAGGCGCGCTTTTCGATGGCCACCAGTTCCTCGGCCGAAAAACCGCCCGAATTCACGATAACGGTGTGGATTTCCAGGTCTTGCTCCCGCGAGAGGTTCACCACGCAGTACGACGTGTCGAGGCCGCCGCTGTACGCTACAATTGCCTTTTTTTTCATTATTCAGAAATAGAAGAAGTCGAAGAAGAGGTCTCGGCGTCGGTTTCCGACGCCGGGAGCGGCGCCGTGACATCGTCGAACACCATGCCCGTGCACAGACACATTTTGCGCTCGTTCTCCATCAGGATACCGAAGTTTTTGCAGCTTTTGCAGCCTTTCCAGAAGTCCTCACTCGTGGTTAGCTCCGAGAAAGTTACCGGTTTATAGCCCAGGTCGCTGTTGATTTTCATCACGGCCAGGCTGGTCGTGATACCAAAAATTTTGGCGCTCGGGTACTTCGTGCGCGAAAGCCGGAACACCGCCCGCTTGATGGCACGGCCTAGGCCGCCCTTACGCAGTTCAGTATTCACCACGAGGCCCGAATTGGCCACAAACTTGCCGCTCTCGAACGTCTCGATGTAGCAAAAGCCGGCTAGCTCGTCATCGACAAAGGCGATGACGGAGTTTCCCTGGCGCATTTTTTCGCGCACGTACTCCGGGTCGCGCTTGGCGATGCCCGTGCCCCGCTGCTTGGCCGATTCGATGTACCATTGACACAGCAAATCCGCGTAGTGCGTATCTGCTGCTGTCGCAACCCGTATTGTCATTAGTTAAAGGGAAAGACTTAGGAAAGAGACGTAGTTTACCGGCCCTCGCCTGTGCGAGTTGCGGCAGAAAACCCGAAATCTATCGGTAAGTGGCTGAGCGCGTTAAATCGGTGGCTCAGCAAAGCTGGCTCGCGGCCAGCACCCGGCGGTTGAAGCCGGCTAGGGTCGTCGCAACAACGCGCAAACGAGTGTGCGCACACCTTCCACGCCCAGCAGGGCCGTGGTGGAAAGTAGAGAATTGGTGCGAACCAAGTTAGTCATTGCGAAAAGTGGCCGGAGGCTAGCAAGTGAACTAGCAAACCAGGGGCCATAATGAAGTCGCAAAGGTAAAAGTTCCTACTTTTGCCCGCAATAGAAAAGGCGTTTTTTTTCGCGGCCAGCCCCGGCGGCCGGGATTAATAAATTATGAATAACTCAGAAGTAACTATTTATAAAATTGGTGGCGGCATTATCGACGATGCCACGGAGCTGCGCGAATTCCTCGAATTACTTGCTCAAGTCCCTGGCCCAAAAATCCTCGTGCACGGTGGCGGCAAAGGTGCCAGCACCATGATGCGCGAGCTGGGTCTTACCCCGCAGCTTATCAACGGCCGCCGGGTAACTGACGCCGCCACGCTCGATATTGTTACAATGTTTTACGCCGGCAAAACCAATAAACAGGTAGTAGTCGAATTACAAAGTCTGGGAATTAATGCGCTCGGCTTGAGCGGGGCCGATGGCAATGTTATTCAAGGTATCAAGCGCCCGGTGAAGGATATTGACTACGGCTTTGTGGGTGATTTATTACCCGCTAGCGTAAACGCGGGTCTGTTGCAGCAATTATTGATGGCGGGCCTTACGCCCGTGCTGTGTCCCATTATCCACGATGGGCAAGGCCAGTTATTAAATACCAATGCCGATACTATCGCCTCGGCCGTGGCGGTGGCGCTAGCCAGTTTATTCACGGTGAAACTGCATTATTGCTTCGAGAAAAACGGCGTGCTCCGCGACGTAGCCGATGAGCAATCGGTAATTCCGGAAATTAATTCGGCTACGTACGCTGAGTTGAAGCAGCAGGGAATTATTGCCGACGGTATGCTGCCGAAATTAGAAAATGCTTTTGCAGCCCTGAGGCAAGGCGTAAGTCAGGTACTCATCGGCCACGCGCGTAACATTGGTAATTCGCTGCATACGGTACTATGTCTGAATTAATTGCGCAACTCAGCGACGACGCGATTGGCTTGCTGATGCAGCTAATTCGCACGCCGTCTTTTTCACGCGAAGAAGCTGGGACGGCGGCTATTATCGCGGCTTTTTTGACGCAGGCTGGTATTCCGACGCAGCGCCAGGGCAATAACGTGTGGGCTATGAGCCGCCATTTTGACCCGCAAAAGCCGACAATTCTCCTTAATTCTCATCACGATACGGTGAAGCCCGGCGTGGGGTGGACGTATCCGCCCTTCGGCGCGGTGCTGGAGGGCGACAAGCTAACGGGGCTGGGCAGCAACGACGCGGGCGCTGCGGCGGTGAGCCTGCTGGCGGTGTTTCGATATTTCTACGACCGGCCCACGGCATTTAATTTAATCTGCGCCATCACAGCCGAGGAGGAAATCTCGGGTGCGAATGGCATTAAAAGTATTCTGCCTGAATTAAGTAAAATCGACCTTGGCATCGTGGGCGAGCCCACGGGTATGCACGCGGCCGTTGCGGAAAAAGGTTTGCTAGTACTCGACGGCGTGGCGCGGGGCCGCACCGGCCACGCCGCCCGCAACGAAGGCGAGAATGCACTTTACAAAGCGCTGGATGATATTAACTGGCTACGTACTTACCAGTTTCCTAAAATATCGGCAATGCTGGGGCCAGTGAAAATGACCGTGACCCAGATAAGCGCTGGCACTCAGCATAACGTAGTGCCCGACGAGTGCCGCTACGTGGTGGATGTGCGCCCCACCGAGTGCTACTCCAACGAGGAAATCCTGGCGACGGTGCGGGCCCAGGTGCAGGCCGAAATCACGCCGCGCTCCACGCATTTGCAGTCGTCAGGTATCGCCTTGAATCACCCCATTGTGCGCAAAGCTGTGGCAATGGGCAAGACCACTTACGGCTCGCCCACGCTCTCCGACCAGGCCCTGATGCGCTTCGACACCCTGAAAATGGGTCCCGGCGACAGCGCCCGTTCGCACGCGCCGGACGAATATATTTTGCTAAGTGAAATTCGCGCTGGAATTGCGGATTACATCGAATTACTAACCGACTTTGAATTTTAATTTTCGGCTGTCATGCGGACGAAGGAAGTATCTCATCAGGTAAGAACGACTTAGTTCAAGCGCGATAAGATGCTTCCTTTGTCAGCATGACAAAACGGAAATAATACCCGCTAATTAGTATGAAAATCTGGGAGAAAGGCTTTTCGGTCAACGATAAAATCGAGCAATTCACCGTGGGTCAAGACCGGGAATTGGATATGTACCTAGCACCGTTCGATATGCTGGCCTCCAAGGCGCAGGCGAAGATGCTGGCCAGCATTGGCATGATTTCCAAGGAGGAAGAAAAGCAATTATTAACTGGGCTGGATGAATTGCTGGCGCAAGTCGAAAACGGCACGTTTCAAATTGAAGCGGACTTTGAGGATGTGCATTCCAAGATTGAATATTACCTGACGGAAAAATTTGGTGATGCGGGCAAGAAAATCCACACCGCCCGTTCGCGCAACGACCAGGTGCTGACGGCCATTCAATTATTTATTAAGGATTACACGGAGAAAATCAGCGCTAAGGTGTTGGAACTAGTGCAACTGCTGTTGCAGCAGGGCGAAAAGTACAAGAACGACCTGCTGCCGGGCTACACCCATTTTCAGGCGGCCATGCCGAGCAGTTTCGGGCTGTGGTTTGGGGCGTATGCCGAGCACCTGCTGCTGGATATGAGCCTGCTGGAAGCCGCGCACCACGTAGCCGACCACAACCCGTTGGGCTCAGGCGCGGGCTTCGGCAGCAGCTTCGGCATCGACCGCGAGCAAACGACCCGCGAAATGGGCTTTGGCAACGTGGCGGTGAGTGCAGTAGGAGCGCAGATGCTACGCGGCAAAACGGAGAAAACGCTGGCCTTTGCGATGGCAAGCGTAGCGGGCACGCTGGGTAAGCTGGCCTACGACCTCGTGCTGTACAATAGCCAGGACCTGGGCTTCGTGAAGCTGCCCAAGGAGTTTACGACCGGCTCCAGCATTATGCCGCACAAGAAAAACCCTGACGTATTCGAGTTAGTGCGGGCGCACTGCAACCGCCTGCAAGCGATGCCCAATGATATTATTCTCACCATCAGCAACCTGCCCAGTGGCTACCACCGTGATTTTCAGATTTTGAAGGAGATTCTGTTTCGCCCGATGACGCAGCTTGCCAATATCCTGGACATCCTGCTTTTTGCGGTGCCGGCGCTGGAAGTGGTGCCCGGCGTTATCGACCAGCCGAAGTACGACGCCATTTTTTCGGTTGAAAATATCAATCAGCTTATTCAGAGCGGAGTACCGTTTCGGGATGCCTACAAGCAGGTGGGGCAGGCCGTGGATGCGGGCACTTACGAGCCGCATAAGGAATTTTCAACTAGCCACTTAGGTAGTGTGCACCGGCCCGGGCTGGCCGAGCTGGAGGCACGCCTGGCGCAAGTGCGGGCCCGCCTGCCCTGGGCCGGCGGCGCGGCGGTAGGGTAGGGGTGGGGTAGGAAGGCCGGGATGCGCTGCGTAGTTTAGCCGCGACACTGCCGCTACTCCTACCAAAACCCGTATGAAAATCACGAAGTTGCTCGTCGCCAACCGCGGCGAAATAGCTATCCGCGTGTTCCGCGCCGCTACCGAACTGGGCATTTCCACGGTCGGCATCTACACCTACGAGGACCGTAATTCGCTGCACCGCTACAAGGCCGATGAGGCCTACCAGATTGGTAAGGACGACGAGCCGCTACGCCCGTACCTAGATATTGAGGCGATTATCCGGGTGGCGAAGGAGAACGGGGTGGAGGCCATTCACCCCGGCTACGGGTTTTTGAGTGAGAACGCTACGCTGGCCCGCCGCTGCCGCGAGGAGGGCCTCATCTTCGTGGGCCCGCGCCCCGAGGTGATGGAGGCGCTCGGCGACAAAGTGGCCGCCAAGGAAGTAGCCCTGAAATGCGAGGTGCCGCTCATCGAGAGCAGCGAGGCGGCTCTCACCGATATCGACGTGGCCCTCACCGAGGCGCACCGCATCGGCTACCCCGTGATGCTGAAGGCGGCCAGCGGCGGCGGCGGCCGCGGCATGCGCGTAATTCGCGACGATGAGCAGCTGCAAAAAGGCTTCTTCGAGGCCCGCAACGAGGCCCAGAATGCCTTTGGCGATGACACGGTTTTCCTCGAAAAATTTGTGGAGCGGCCCAAGCACATCGAGGTGCAGTTGGTGGGTGACCAGCACGGCCACCTCACGCACCTCTACGAGCGCGACTGCTCGGTGCAGCGCCGCTTTCAAAAGGTGGTGGAGGTAGCGCCGGCCGTGGACCTGACCGATTCGCTGCGCCAGCGGCTGTACGCGTATGCCTTGAAAATCGGCCAAGCCGTGGGCTACGACAACGTGGGCACGGTCGAGTTCTTGGTTAACCCCGAGCTGGACCGCATTTACTTTATTGAGGTTAACCCCCGCATCCAGGTCGAGCACACCGTGACCGAGATGATAACGGGCGTCGATTTGATTAAAACCCAGATTTACATCGCAGCCGGCTACCCGCTGGAGTCGCCCGAAATCGGGCTGGGGCCGGAGGTGGTAGTGCCGCGCATGGGCGTAGCCGTGCAGTGCCGCATCACGACGGAGGACGCCACCAACGACTTCAAGCCCGACTACGGCACCATCGTGGCTTACCGCTCGGCGGGCGGCTTCGGCATCCGGCTCGACCAGGGCTCGGTGTACCAGGGCGCGATTATCTCGCCGTTTTTCGATTCGCTCTTGGTGAAAGTGTCGGCCCACGCGCCCACGCTGGCCGGCGCGGCCCAGAAAATGCTGCGTACGCTCGATGAATTTCGGGTGCGCGGGGTGAAAACGAACATGCAGTTCTTGCAGAATATCGTGCGCCACCCCGAGTTTCAGGCGGGCCACGCCACGGTCGATTTTATCAAGGACAACCCTGACCTGCTGCAATTCAAAACCCGCCTCGACCGCGCCACGCGCCTGCTGCACTATATCGGCGAAGTGGTGGTGAATGGCAACCCCGACGTAGCCGGCCGCGTGGACGAGCGCCGCCAGCCCCGCCGTGTGCCGCTGCCCCCAGCCGACCTAACCCAGCCCGCCGCCCCCGGCACCCGCCAGAAACTAGAGGAGCTTGGCCCCGAAAAATTCGGCCAGTGGCTGCGCGCCGAGCCACTCATCCACTACACCGACACCACGCTGCGCGACGCCCACCAGAGCCTGCTGGCCACCCGCATGCGCACCATCGACATGCTAAAGGTAGCCGACCGCTACGCCCACCAGCACCCCCAAACGTTCTCGCTCGAAGTGTGGGGCGGGGCTACGTTTGACGTGGCGCTGCGTTTCCTGCACGAAGACCCTTGGGCGCGCCTCACCCGGCTGCGGGCGGCGGTGCCCAACATCCTGCTCCAGATGCTCATTCGCGGGGCCAATGGCGTGGGCTACAAGGCGTACCCCGACAACCTGACCGAGCGTTTCGTGGCCGAGGCCGGCGCGAAAGGCGTGGACGTGTTCCGCATTTTCGACTCGCTGAACTGGATGAAGGGCATGGAATCCTGCATCCAGTTTGTGCGCAAGCAAACCACCGGGCTCGCCGAGGGTAGCATCTGCTACACCGGCGATATCCTCGACCCCAGCCGGCCCAAGTACAACCTCGACTACTACCTCACGCTCGCCAAGCAACTCGAAGATGCCGGCGCCCACATCCTCTGCATCAAGGACATGGCCGGGCTGCTCAAGCCCTACGCGGCGCAGGAGCTGATTCCGGCCCTGCGTGAAACCGTGAAGCTGCCCATCCACCTGCACACCCACGACACGAGCAGCCTGCAAGCCGCCACCTACCTCAAGGCCGTGGAGGCAGGCGTGAACGTGATTGACGTGGCGCTGGGTGGCCTCTCGGGCCTCACCTCGCAGCCCAATTTCAACTCGGTGGTTGAGATGCTGCGCCACTCGCCGCGTCACCGCGAGTTCAACCAGGCCAGTCTTAACCAGTTTAGCGACTACTGGGAGGCGCTGCGCGAACAGTATTACCCGTTTGAGTCGGGCCTGCTGGCGGGTACGGCCGAGGTCTACGAGCACGAGATTCCGGGCGGCCAGTACTCCAACCTGCGCCCGCAGGCGGCGGCGCTGGGCCTGCTCGACAAGTTTGAGGAAGTAAAGCACCGCTTTGCCGATGCCAACCAGCTGCTGGGCGATATTCCAAAGGTGACGCCTTCTTCCAAAGTTGTGGGCGACCTGGCCTTGTTCATGGTTTCCAACAAGCTCACGCCCGAAGAAGTCATCAGCAAAGGTGCCAGCCTGAGCTTCCCCGAGTCGGTGCGCGAGCTGCTGCGCGGCGACATCGGCCAGCCGCTGGGTGGCTGGCCCGCCGACGTGCAAAAGGCCGTGCTCAAGGAAGAAAAGCCCTTCACCGACCGGCCCAACGAGCACCTCGCGCCCATTGATTTTGACAAGGAATGGGCCGAATTTGAGAAAGCGCACCCCTACGCGCAGTTTACCGATTTGCTCTCCAGCCTGCTCTACCCCAAGGTGTTTGCCGATTACTGGAAGTTCCGGCTGGACTACGGCGACGTGAGCCGTATCCAGACGCCGGTGTTCTTCTTCGGCCTGAAGGAAGGCGAGGAAACCATCATCGAAATCGCGCGCGGCAAGTCGATTATCATCCGGCTCCAGTCCATTGGCCCGGTCAATGAGGAAGGTATGCGCACCGTGTTTTTTACCCTCAACGGCCAGACCCGCAACCTCGAAGTGCGCGACCAGCACGTGGAAGTCAAAACCGTGCACAACGCCAAAGCCGACCGCGCCAACCCCAAGCAAATAGCTGCGCCCTTGCAAGGTATGCTCAGTAAGGTGCTCGTCGAAGCCGGCCAGCAGGTGGCCAAAAACACCCCGCTTTTTGTCATCGAAGCCATGAAGATGGAAACCACCATTACGGCTCCCGACGACCTGACGGTGGGCACCATTTCCCTCGCCGAGGGCGCCCGTGTGCAGGCCGACGACCTCGTGCTGACCCTAGCCTAGCCAAGGCGGCTACGGAGAAATGCAAGGCGGGAATATCTTGCGTTACTTAACTAAATTACCAATGACTACTCGCTTTTTTTTGCCAGTTTTGCTGGCCATGCCTTTGCTGGGCATGGCCCAGATGAGTGAGTTGAGCCGTGGCTCGAATGGCGTCTTTAACAACGGGTACTCCCTGGTACCATCCAGTTCAGGGCAGGTGCGGGGCAACCCCTTTCTGGTGCTTGGCTGGCTACCTGCTAGCCTACAATTGGTTGGTAATACCACGCCCACGCCGACTACGCTTCGCTACGATATTTATCGGCAGGAATTGCGGGTGCAGCGCCCTCAGGGCGACTCGGTGGTAGTGCCGCTGAATCGGGTAAAAGAGTTCTCGCTTACGGGGTTAAACCGCCGCTTCGTATGTTATCCTGCGGCCTCTTTGCCCGCCGATGTGGCTGGCTCCTGTGCCGAAGTGCTCGCCGATGGCCCGCACCTTCAGCTACTTAAATTCGTGAACAAAAAGCTGGTGAAGCAGCCCTCTGAGCAAAGCGGCTATGCCTCAAATACGATGGTAGATGCGCTGGAAGAAACCACTGCATACTACTTGCGCTGGCCTGCCGATGGGCACCTGGCGGCGGTACGGCTCAAGCGTGGCAGCCTGGAGCAGGCCCTGAGTGGCCAGCCAGCGGCGTTAGCTGCCCTCAAGGCTCGTAAGGGCGGCCTCAGTACCGAGGTCGAAGTGGCCGCCGCCGTGCTGGCGATTGACCCTACGGTGGTGCTAGGTAAGTAACTTGTAAACAATAGGATAAAAAAAGATGCGCAATTTATTGCTAGTAGGGTTGCTGGCCGCGAGCAGCCTACCCGTGGCTGCCCAGCGCCACGTATCAGAAGCTACCGTGAAACGGGTGCTGAATACCCTGGCCGCCGACGATATGCAGGGCCGGGCCACCGGCCAGCCGGGCCAGCTAAAGGCCGCCGAGTTTTTGGCCGCGGAGTTTAAGCGTATTGGTTTGGAGCCCTTGCCAGGTGCTACCGGCTACTTGCAAGAGTTTCCGGCGTACCAAACGGCGCTGACGGGCGCGCAGGCCATGCTCAACGGCGTGGCCCTGCCGGCCGACCACGTATTTGCCCGCACCACGCAGCCCGCCCTGAACTGGACGGAAAAAGATGATGTGACCGTGCTGGTACTAGGCCCCAACGATAAGGTGCAACCGCATTTTCGGGAGATATTCCGGCCCGCGAAGAACGTACTGGTGGTGTTCGACCCTGTGCATGCGGCCATGTTTAAGTCGCTGGTCGAGCAGTTTGGTAAGCCGCAGTTGCGCGCCGAGCAGGATGGCGGCGCGGTGTCGAGCGTGTGGGTGCTGGCATCGGCCCCGGCCAGCCCGGTCACTTACCGCGTGGCGGCTACTACCACTACCACCACCCAAACACTGCGCAATGTGGCTGGCTACCTACCCGGCCGTGACGCAGCCCGCGCTGCCGAGAAGGTAATTTTCTCGGGCCACTACGACCACCTGGGTATCATTAAGCCCGTGGCAGGCGACTCCATCGCCAACGGCGCCGACGATGATGCCAGTGGCACCACGGCTGTAGTGGCGCTGGCCGAGTACTTCAAAAAGCGCAAGGACAACGCCCGCTCCTTGATTTTTGTGGCTTTCACGGCCGAGGAAATCGGCGGGTTCGGCTCAAAGTACTTCTCCAAGCAACTCGACCCCAAGCAGCTGACGGCCATGTTCAACATCGAGATGATTGGCAAGACTGCCAAGTTCGGGCCGAACACCGCTTTTATCACGGGCTACGAGAAATCGGATTTCGGACCGTTGCTGCAAGCCAATCTGCAAGGCACCAAGTTCAAGTTTGAGCCCGACCCATACCCTGAGCAAAACCTATTCTATAGGTCTGACAACGCTACGCTGGCCCTGCTGGGCGTACCTGCGCACACCATCAGCACCGACCAGATTCCGACTGATAAGCTCTACCACTCCGTAGATGACGAGGTTAGCAGCCTGGATGTGAAGAACATGACCGCCGTGATTGAGGCCATTGCGCAGAGCGCCCGCGGCATCGTGGCCGGCCAGCAAACGCCCACGCGCGTGGCTCCTGAGCCGGAAAAATAGTGGGCTAGGGCAGCGGCACAGCCTCTAGCTGCGCCAGGGGCGTGCCGGTGCGCTCGGCATCGGGGTACAGCAGCAGCAGCTTGCCGGTGATGCGGTAGGCGCGGGTATTGTCGAGGGCTTGGGTGAAGGCCTGCTCGGTTACCAGCTCAGGGCAGGCCACGCGGGTGCTCATGAGTGGAGCAAATTGCAGCTCGCCATCGTCGGTGGCGGGCTTAAGGCCGCCGCGAAAGCGGTTGCAGCCGCCCTGGCCCTCGGCTGTGCCCGCCGCGCTGATAAACACGTACGGTTCCTGGCCGGGCGCAGCGACTTCGGGTACGGGCTGGCCAGCTACCTGGCGCAATACCCAGCGGGTTTCGCGCAGGGGCGCGTCGGGGGTGAGCGTGGTGGCCTGGGGTGTGGTGTTGGCGCGTTCAGTGACGCGCTGGCAGGCTGAGCCAGCCAAAAGCAAACAGGGCAGAAGAAAGGCAGTGAGTTTCATCGCGTGAGCGGCTGGAAGGAACCGGCCCGCCCTATACGTGGCAGGCCAGCTTTGAGTGGCATAGATAACGCCGGAAAGGCGAGTGGTCGCCGCCACGCTACCAGATGCTACCGCTACCAAGCCTGGCGGCGGAGCCGGTCACGAGGCCCTGGACCAGGCTAGCCACACCAGATAAAAGTCGTTAATTACTAAAAATTGAATGTGAAATAGCTGAGATAATTAGTTGTTGGTAAATGTTTTGTTGAAAAAAGTAGCCCGGTTAGATTTAGTTCTTATCCAGGGTGCCAGCTGGCAAATGGAATTTAGTCACCCGTGATGCAAAAAAGCAATTCTACCTCGGCCTAGCCGGGCAAAAAATAAGGGCGGGCCGGTACCAACCGGCCCGCCCCCTGGCAGAAATGGCGAAGCAGCGGCACTAGTGGTTGCCGCCCAGGCGCAGGGCCATGCCCACGCTCACCGTATTGGCGCCCGCGTTGAGGCCGCCCAGCACGCGGCCCACGGTGGCATCGAAGCGCAGGCCGGTCCAGGGCCGGTAGTAGAGGCCGGCGGTAGCACCGGAAGTCAGCTGGGCCCGGCCGCGGCCGTAGCCTTCGATAAAGTAGCCAGCCTTGTCGCCGATGGGCGCGGTAAGGGCCAGCGAGCCGATGTACTGGCCGGCTATCTCGCCATTGAAAAGGTCGGCCATGGTGAGGCCGGTTTGCACAAAGCCGAGGTTTCCTTCCAGCGCCGCGCGACGGCCTATTTGCTGGCTTACCAGCAGGCGGCCGGCGGGGGCCCAGGTGGTGCGGCGCAGGCCATTCTGGCCGGTGTTGGGCAGGCTGGCCTCGGCCAGCAGCGACACCTGGAAGCGGCTGGCGCGGTCGGGCGTCAGCATCAGCTTCACGCCCACGGTCAGTGGGGCCCAGCCTACCGAGTCGGCGCGTAGGCCGGGGCTTTCGCTCAAATTGCCCGTGGCGGCGCTGGGCGTGCCGAAGACGTAGGGCTGCGTCACCCGGAATTCCATGCTGTTCCAGAAGCCGATGCGCAGCGTATTGACGTTGGTAGTCACGCCCACGCCCGCGCGGGGCGTGAAGCGCTGAATGCCGGTTTCGAGCTGAAACTCGCCGGCCCGCAGCACGCCCGCCGAAATGGTCTGGCCGGGGCGGTCGGGCCGAATGTGCCGCACAAAGGGCGCGTCAGCGTTGTCGTTGTTTTCTTCCGGCGAGTTTTGGGCCAGGGCGGGGGTGAGGCCACCTGCGAGCAGGGCGGCGAGCACCAGCGGAGTGGTCTTGCGCATAGCCTACCCGACGCGAAACCCGGCGGGATAGTTCAACGTAGCGCAATTTATAATTGCTTATACGCTGATAATCAGTGAAAAGTAGAACGTCATGCTGAGCTTGCCGAAGCATCTTGCTCGCGTCGCCAGGAGAATAATCCCAACGATTTGAGCGAGATGCTTCGGCAAGCTCAGCATGACGTTCTACTTAACTTCCCCAAGCGTTGGCCGGGTTATTTGCTGGCCTGAATCGCCTGGATGGCGGCCGCGGCCGTAGCTTGGTTCTGGGCGGCGTTGGGCTTGCCGGCCTGGGCATCGGCTCCTTTCTGGATGGCTTCCGCCATGCGCTTGTCGAAGCCGTAGGCTTTGAGCTGGGGCACCAGGGCCAGCTCTTGCAGGCGCTTCACGTCCTCCGAGAAGGCCGTTGGGTCGTTGAGGCGGCCCAATATCTGCACCATCGGCTGGATGTAATTGTAGCGGTTGCGGCCCTCGGCCTTGTCGTAGGCCGTGCGGATGTAGTTCCACTGCTCGGTGCCGCCCTGCTGGGCGTACACGCCCGTCACGGCCGAGGTCAGGTGCTCGTCGGCTTCAAGCGTTTTGGCGCGGGCCAGCGCGGCGGCGGGGTTGAGTTCGCCCAGCGCCTCCAGGCCGGCGCCCTGCACCTCGTACGACTGGCTACCTAGCGCCGAAGCCACGATTTTCTCGTCTTTCTTATCTTTCAATTGCGCCAAGGCGCCCAGGGCGGCGGCGCGCACGTGGTTTTCTTTTTCGCTGCTGGCCAGCTGGCGCAGGGTGGGGGCGGCGGCCTTGGCCACGTCCTTGTTATCGAGCTTCAGGCCCTGAATGGCGGCGATGCGCAGACCGTAAAACTTGTCCTTGAGGGCGGCCAGCACCACGGCGCGGGCGGCGGGGTTGGTAGCTTGGGCGGCTACGGCGGCGGCCAGAGCCTCGCGGCGGTCTACGTACAGCGGGGCGTGGCTGTACTGGTAGAGGCTCTCGGTCAGGGGTTTATTGTCCGTTTTCTGCCAGAGGGTAAATTTCTCGGCGTCCACGTTCACCAGCTCGGGCTTGGCGGCCAGGGGCATGATGAACGTCTGGGTGGCCTCGGTCACGGTCACGCGCTGGCGCTGGGCCTTGCCATTCACGTAGTAGTCGATGGCCAGCGGCAATCGGAACACCGTGCCCGGCTGGGTCTGCTTGATGGTCACGCTCTGGGTTTTGGTGCCCGCGTCCCAGCCGTAGTCGATGCTCACCACCGGGTGGCCGGCGCCGTAGTACCACTGGTTGTAGAACCAGTTGAGGTCCTGGCCCGAGACGGCTTCCATCGCCAGGCGCATCTGGTGCGCCTCGCCGTTGCCGAATTTATTATCGGTCAGGTACTTCTGTAAGCCGGCGAAAAATACGTCGTCGCCCAGGTAGGTGCGTAGCATCTGCACGATGGCGCCGCCCTTCTGGTAGCTCACGAGGTCGAACACGTCCTCGCGGTTATTGTAGTGGAAGCGCACCAGGTTCTTGGCCGCGTCGCGCGGGCTGCGCAGGTACGACTGCACGTAGCGGTAGTTGTGGGCGTCGCTGGCATCCTGGCCATACTTGTGCTGGGCGTAGAGGGCCTCCGAAAAGTCAGCCATCGACTCGTTCACGGTGATATTCGACCACGACTCGGCCGTCACGTAGTCGCCAAACCACTGGTGAAACAGCTCGTGCGCAATCACCGACTCGCTGCTGTACTCGCGGTCGAGCAGCTCGCGGCCGTCCATCTGCACCTGCTCGCCGTGCAGGGTGGCGCTGGTGTTTTCCATGGCGCCGCTCACGTAGTCGCGGGCCACAATCTGGGCGTATTTATTCCACGGATACTCCACGCCCAGCCGCTGGCTGAAAAACTCCAGCATGTCGGGCGTATTACCAAAAATCTCCTTGGCGAAGGGCGCGTACTTGGGCTCCAGGTAATAGGTCACGTCCTTGCCGCGCCACTTGTCCTTGTAGACTTTGAAGTCGCCCACCGCCATCATAAACAGGTAGGGCGAGTGGGGCAGGTCCATCTTCCAGGTGTCGGTGCGCAGGCCGGGGCCGGCGGGTACCTGGCTCACGAGCTGGCCGTTGCTGAGCGTAGTGTACTTGGCCGGCACCGTCATGGCGATTTCCTCGGTCGTCTTCTGGTTGGGCCGGTCAATGGTCGGAAACCAGGCCGACGAGCTTTGCGTCTCGCCCTGCGTCCAGATTTGCACCGGCTTGCCCTTGGTCGTGCTGTCGGGGTTGATGAAATACAAGCCCTTGGCATCGGTAATAGCCTGCGAGCCTTGTACTTTCAGCTCATCGGGCTTAGCCGTGTATTCGATATACACCACGTACTGCTCGCCTGGCTTGAAGAGCTTGCCCAGGTTGATGCGCAGGTTATTCTTATCCGAATAATCGAACTTGAGCGGCTGCTGGCTGCTGCCGTTCATGAGCGCTACCGTCTTGATATCCATGCCCTGCGCGTCGAGGCGCAGCGTGTCGGTGGCGTAGGCGTGGGGCTTGAGCGTCACCCACTCCTGGCCGTAGAGGTAGCGCTTGGCGTAGTCGAAGCGCACGGCCAGCTTGGTGTGCACCAGGTCGCTGGTTTTGGTGGAAGAAGGCTGGTAGGGCGCGTTGGGTGCCGCTGTGGGCGTGGTAGGCGCTTGCGCCTGAGCCGTGCCGGCGAGCAGCAGGCAGCCGGGCAGCAGCGCGGCGAGCAAAGTGGGTTTCATGAAACGAAACAGGGGAGAGGTAGCAGAATGGGGCCAAAGATGCGGCTTGCCTCGTAAAGTTGCGCCTGCCCCCACGCAAACGGGCCGGCCGCTAAGCCAGCGGCCGGCCCGGAATGGAAGTAGAAAGCAGCAGATTGTAATGAAGCGAAAGGAGCTACCGGCGCTCCCGGCTGCACCCGACAGCCGGCCGCCCGGCGCTACTCAGCTAATTCGCGCATAACCTTGATGAGGTCGGCCTTGCCCTCAAAGCCGATGCCGGGCAGCTCGGGCATCGTGATGTGGCCGTCGATTACCCGCACGCCATCGGGAAAGCCGCCGTAGGGCTGGAATAGGTCGGGGTAACTTTCGTTGCCGCCCAGCCCGAGGCCGGCCGCGATGTTGAGCGACATCTGGTGCCCGCCGTGGGGGATGCAGCGGGAAGGCGACCACCCAAATTGCTGGAGCACTTCGAGCGTGCGCAGGTATTCGACCAGCCCGTAGGAGAGCGCGCAATCGAACTGCAGCCAGTCGCGGTCGGGGCGCATGCCGCCGTGGCGCAGCAGGTTGCGGGCATCCTGGTGCGAAAACAGGTTTTCCCCGGTCGCCATCGGCCCGGGGTAGAATTCCGACATAGCGGCCTGGAGCGAATAAGTCGAGCGGGTCACCAATTTCTTCGTACCAGAACAGCGGGTACTCCCGCAGCATTTTGGCGTAGGCAATGCCGGTTTCCAGGTCGAAGCGGCCGTTGGCATCCACGGCCAGCTGGGCTTCCGAGCCAATTTCTTGCAGCACTGCCTCAATGCGGGCCCGGTCCTCATTGAGTGAGGCCCCGCCGATTTTCATTTTCACGACCGTGTAGCCGCGGTTCAGATAGCTGCGCATCTCGGCGCACAGTTGGCTATTATCCTTGCCCGGGTAGTAGTAGCCGCCCGCCGCGTACACAAATACGCGCGGATTGGCTTCGCGCTGGTGGCGCTCGGCGAGCAGGCGAAACAGCGGTTTTTCCTCGATTTTGGCCACGGCATCCCAAATGGCCATGTCGAGCGTGCCGACAGCCACCGAGCGCTCGCCGTGCCCGCCGGGCTTCTCGTTGGTCATCATGGCAGCCCAGACCTTGGCTGGGTCGATATTGGTGCCCGTCTTATCAAGCAAGCTCGCGGGGGCAGCCTCCAGAATGCGGGCCCGGAAACGCTCCCGGATTAGGCCACCCTGCCCGTAGCGCCCGTTCGAATTGAAGCCGTAGCCCACGACGCGCTGCCCATTGCGCACGACATCGGTGACGACCGCCACCAGGCTGGTCGTCATCTTGCTGAAATCGATGTAGGCGTTGCGGATGGGCGAAGCAATGGGTTGGGTGATTTCGCGGACGTCGAGGATGCGCATGGTAGTAGGGAGTAGGACCAAGTAATGGTACGGCAAATGAGCGGCCAGCGGCAGGCGGGCAAGGAAAACCATAACCCAGGCGCCTTGGAGAACCGAAGTTTTCCAAGGCGCCTGGGTTATTAAAATTCAGTGCCTACGTGGTTATGCTCTAATGCCCTGCCTGGGATTGGTCGGGTGCAGGGCCCAGTTGAGGGCCAACACCTCCGCGTGCGAACGCGGGCTGGTGCGCTGCATCAGTTGGCTAATGGCCGCTTCACGCCGCTGGGGCTTTGGCTTTATTGGCAGCGGCCAGGGTCTGGGGCAGTGCCGAGGCCGTTAGTTCCGTGCAGTAGGCGGGCGTGCCGGGTTGTTGCCGCCACGACTCGGCGAGCGTACCCGCGTCTACCGCGTCGAAGCCGGCATCGTTGATAAGACCGGCCACGAGCTGCTTGGTCCGCTCATCGTCGCCGGCCACCGAGATGGCAATGCGGCCGGGCGTACCGGGCGCTGCCGCCCTCCGCCAGGGCCTGGGACAGCAGGTTGTTGTACGCCTTGCCAATATTGATAGCTAAGTACACATTGCGCCCTTCTTTATGCGACTCCGCCAACCCGGCCTCAACTAATACCCGCAGGTGCTGCGACATGGAGGGCTGGCTAACGGGCACAAACTGAAATAAATTGGCGCACCCCATCTAGTGCCCCCGGGCAAGTTCCTGTATCAGGCGCTGCCAGTTGGGGGCGCTGAGGGCTTTGGCCATTTTAGTGAGGGATTTGCTATCCATTGCTCACTGTATTTGAATAGCATGCGCATGTAATCATGTGTTTAGCCGATAGCGTCTACAGAAGGTTGTCAATCCTACTATAAGAAGTAAATACTTCCTGTGCGCCAAACTAAATAATCCCCACCTGCCAGTAAAGGCTGAGGCTGTCTACTGTCGTTGGCTTGCCTTTTAAAGAAGCCTGGCCGAAGAGCGTGTTTGGCTTGCGCGGCATGCCAGCCCAATGGGGTGGAGAAAAACCTGTCTGCTGGGTTGTTACCCGCCCTTTCTCCGTCTGATGCAGGACGCCCACAGGCGGGCTCCTGCTGATACTATGCAGCCGGGAGGCAAAAACAGGCGCCGGGATACAATCTACGTTGCGCAGACTGTATCCCGGCGTCGCTTTCAACGTGCCGCCAACTGGCCGCACTGCAATCGCTTAGAGCGTGTTTGGATTTTACTAGAAACGTGTTTGGCACGTTCTGTTGAATTTCCCAACACGCTCTTAAAAAGCTATTTAACTACCACAGTGGCGCGGATTTCGCCGCCAGGATTGTTATTGGTGTGAATGTTGGCGTAGACGTGGCCCAGGAGCAGCGAGTCGGATTGCGACGTGACCGTGGGTGCCGTAGCCGACGTCAGGGTAGTCAGCGTAGCCGAGCCCGTGATGGTGCCGCTGGTCGCGGTAGGGAGGTTCGTAAACGGCAGCCACACGCTACCCTTGTGCTTGGCATCACCGTAGTGCAGGTGCGCGCCCGAGGGTTTGTCGGTGAGGCCAGAGAAGGTAATCGTGTAATTAAGTACTTTCGTCGAAGGGGTGTAGGTGCCGGTAATGGTACCCTTCGCATTGGGGGCCGTCGTCACGGCTGGCACTTCATTGGCTGGCGACAAGTTGCCCGAAAGCTGCATCGTCGGCACGGCGGCGGCTGCATCATCGCTTTTCTTGCAAGAAGTGGTGAGAGCCAACGCGGCCAGGGCAGTGAGGAAAATGTTTTTCATCAAACTAAAGAAGGGTGGGTAAAAAAGGCAACATTGGGTAATTGCTGCCGTCCTAAACGGTTGCGCAAAGGTGAAGGCTTGGCCCTAGGTAGCCCGAATTTTTTAGCTCAACAGACCTAGGGCGTTGGTAAACGGCGGCTGGGCGCGGGTGACTGCAACTTCGGCAGGCTTGGTAAGCCACTGGCGCAACCGGCCCGCCGGGCTGGCAGCAGGCGCGGCCAAGCGCCCGGCTGGCCCGCCAAAGTGGCAGAAAAAAGCCCTTGGTACGCGGCTTGCAACTAGGCCCGCAGCGGCCTCGTAGCTGCTACCCCAACCCAGACACCATCTCACTTTAAAATTTCAGCACCCACACTATCATGGGCAAAATCATTGGTATTGACTTAGGCACCACCAACTCGTGCGTCGCCGTAATGGAAGGCAACGAGCCGGTTGTAATCCCTAACTCCGAAGGCCGCCGCACTACGCCCTCGATTGTCGCTTTCCTGGACAATGGCAAGGGCGAGCGCAAGGTGGGTGACCCGGCCAAGCGCCAGGCCGTGACCAACCCCAAAAACACCATCGCCAGCATCAAGCGCTTCATGGGCCGTAATTTCTCGGAGGTTTCCTCGGAGAGCAAGTACGTTGCCTACGACCTGACGCCGGGCTCGAACAGCACGATTGCCGTTAAAATCGGCGACCGCAACTACACGCCCCAGGAAATCTCGGCCATGGTGCTTCAGAAAATGAAGCAGACCGCCGAAGACTACCTGGGCCAGCCCGTAACCGAAGCTGTTATCACGGTGCCGGCTTACTTCAACGACGCGCAGCGCCAGGCTACCAAGGAAGCCGGTGCCATCGCGGGCCTCGACGTGAAGCGCATCATCAACGAGCCCACGGCTGCCGCGCTGGCCTACGGCTTGGATAAGAAGCACAAAGACCAGAAAATCGCCGTGTATGACCTCGGCGGTGGCACGTTCGATATCTCCATCCTGGAGCTGGGCGACGGCGTGTTTGAAGTACTGAGCACCAACGGCGATACTCACCTCGGCGGCGATGACTTCGACCAGGTTATCATCAACTTCCTCTCCGACCAGTTCAAGAGCGAAAACGAAGGCCTCGACCTGCGTAACGACCCGATGGCCCTCCAGCGCCTCAAGGAAGCTGCCGAGAAAGCCAAGATTGAGCTTTCTAGCTCGAACGAAACCGAAATCAACCTGCCCTACATCACGGCTACCGCCAGCGGCCCCAAGCACTTGGTGGTAAAGCTGAGCCGCGCCAAGTTTGAGCAGCTGAGCGACGACCTCGTGCGCCGCTCGATGGAGCCCTGCAAAAAGGCGCTGCAAGACGCTGGCCTGTCGGCTTCGCAAGTCGATGAGGTTATCCTCGTGGGCGGCTCGACCCGCATTCCGCGCATCCAGGAAGAGGTAGAGAAGTTCTTCGGCAAGAAACCTTCGAAAGGCGTGAACCCCGACGAAGTTGTGGCCATCGGCGCAGCCATCCAGGGCGGCGTGCTCACCGGCGAGGTGAAAGACGTGCTCCTGCTCGACGTGACCCCGCTCTCGCTGGGCATCGAAACGATGGGCGGCGTGATGACCAAGCTCATCGAGTCGAACACCACCATCCCGACCAAAAAGTCGGAGACGTTCTCCACGGCTTCGGACTCGCAGCCTTCGGTAGAAATCCACGTGCTGCAAGGCGAGCGCCCGCTGGCTAGCCAGAACCGCACCATCGGCAAGTTCCACCTCGACAGCATTCCGCCCGCACCCCGCGGCGTACCGCAGATTGAGGTGACGTTTGACATCGACGCTAACGGTATCCTCAACGTAACGGCCAAGGACAAGGGCACCGGCAAGGAGCAGAAAATCCGCATCGAAGCCAGCAGCGGCCTGACCGACGCCGACATCGAGCGTATGCGCACCGAAGCTGCCGCCAACGCCGACGCCGACAAAGCCGAAGCCGAGCGCATCAAGAAAGTAAACGACGCCGACTCGCTCATTTTCCAGACTGAGAAGCAACTCAAGGAGTTTGGCGACAAGCTCAGCGGCGGCAACAAAACCGCCGTGGAAGGTGCCCTCGCCGACCTCAAGAAGGCCCACGAAAGCAAGGACCTCGCGGCCATCGACGCCGGCGTAGCCGCGCTGAACAAGGCCTGGGAAGCTGCTTCGCAGGAGATGTACGCCGCTGCTGGCGCCCAGGGTGGCCAGGACGGCGGCCAGGGCTTCCCCGGCGGTGACGGTGGCCAGGGCGGCAACGGCCAGCAGGGCCAGCCGGCCGACCACGTAACCGATGTGGACTACGAAGAAGTAGACGGCAAATAGACCGCAGATTAAACGGATTTAACGGATTGCGCTGATACGCCCACTGCGTGGGCTGGCTACGCGGCGGTTCGTTGGGTCTTGGTTAGTGTGCAGAGAAAGGCCGGGAGCGGGAGCTTCCGGCCTTTTGGCGTTTATTCGTGGCTTACTTTTTAGGGTTGGAATAGAAATGGGCTACGATGTACACATCACGCGCAAGGCGGTGAGCTGGGACGATGCCAGTGATGACGCGGCTATCTCGCTGGCTGAGTGGCAGGAATACGTGGCCAACGACCCGGAGATGCAGCCCGATGAGGTGACTAATCCCGTCAGCCGTACCAGTCAGGCCACCGATTGGGACCTGATGGGAGCCAGCATTTGGGTGCCTTATTCCAAAAATGGCCGGGGTGATTACTACGCCCGCTTTGTGCACCAGGGCGACCGCATCACGGTGGCCCAGCCCGATGAGGAAATGCTGGGCAAGATGCTGCTCGTGGCGTATGCCCTACAAGCTCGCGTGCAGGGCGACGACGGCGAATATTTTGACGAGTACAACGCGCAGCCTGTCGGGCCGGCCCAGGCCGGCAGCACCTGGGCGGAAAGAGAGTTTCGGGATTTCCAAACCTTTGCCTCGACCGAGGCGGCGCAGCCGCTGCTGGCCGCCCTGGAGCGGCAGGGCATTGCGGCCCTCACCGCCTTCGATAATGGGCAGGTAGCGTTCGACCCGTCATTTGCCAATAACCAGCTCACCAGCAAGTTCACCGTGAAGCTGGCGCTGGCCGACTTCGAGCAGGCCAGCCAGGTGCTCGCCGACCTGGACAAGGATGCCCTTAGCCAGGCCAATCCTAATCACTACCTGTTCAACTTCGCTGACGAAGAGCTGTTTGACCTGCTGCTGAAGCCCGACGAGTGGAGCAGCTTCGACGTGGCGCTGGCTAGCCAACTGCTGCGCAAGCGCGGCCGCGACATCTCGCCCGACACCCTGCGGCTGCTGCGGCAACACCGCGTGGCCAAGCTCGCCCAGCCCGACGACGACCATTCCATCTGGGTAAGGAGCGGCTATGCCTCGGCGCTGCTGGGTGGCCTGATTGGGTTTTTCATCGGCTACCACCTCTATACCCACCGCAACCAGCTGCCCGACGGCCGCCGCGTGTACGCCTACAGCCCCAAAGACCGGGTGCACGGCGTCCGCATCATGGTGCTGGGGGCCGTAATGCTCGTGCTATACGTGGGCCTGAACATGTTGCAGGCTATGAACACCTAGTGGCATAAGGGCGGGCCCCGACCATAAAGGCGTTTGATAATGGCCAGAAGTTACGCTCTGGTCCTACGCGGCGTAGTGGGTAGTGGCTTCGAAGCAGCTTTAGGAACAAAAAAGGATTTTAAATCCGGCTAATAATCAAGAATAAATATAAATTTTCCGTATATGGTGAAGTGCTATTTAAAGTTAATAATCTGTAAGTGAGAGGTATAATTTGAATTGTGTTACCAAATTGGTTTGTATAATTTCGGGTAGCTTATTTGCGAAACGCCTTAGCGTTCTATAACTTGCACAGTAATTACCAAGGCTTAAACATTTGGCTTAACATCTACTTTATCTCACTCTTCGGCTAGCCGGCAACTCCTGACGCATTTTCTGGGTTAAGGGGAAGCCGGCCGGTTAGCAGACAGGCAGTATCTGGTGCAAGGCCCGTTTCCTTTACAGGCTAAGACAGTAGGTGCGACCGGCTAAAGTAGACGTTTGGCGAAAAAGGGTACCCGGCACGGTTTTTATTTATCAGTTTTGCCAACCGGTTAGCCAAATCACTACGTAGGTCAGGCCATGAACATCGTTACTGCTATGCCATTTCTTCGTCGCTTTGCCGTGCTGCTGCCCTGCGTGGGGCTGCTGCTCGCTACGAGCTGCACCCTGCGCGAAACCCGCCAGGAAGGCGCTCCTAATGTGATGCCCGAAGTGAAGCTGCGCGGCGTAGAGCAGGCTAGCCTCGGCACCTTGGATGTGCTGAAGCTGCGCACCCCCAGCGATGTGGACCTGCCCCGCCGCAATCAGCTTATCGAGGGCTACGTGAACAAGAACCTGCCGCTGAAAATGCGCGTGCAGCTCAATGCCTACAACCCCAATCTCGAAGAAACGGCCCTCACTGGCCTCGACTACACCGTACTGGTCGATGGCAAGGAGTTGGGTTCGGGCCGCCTGCCCATGAGCCTGGAGCTGCCCGCCCGCGACTCGGTGCGCGTACCCTTCGAGTTTGAGATGAATACGTACAAAATGCTCGGCAACGACGCCCTGCCGGCGCTGCGCAACTTCGCCCTCGGCTTTGGCGACCTCAACCGCAAGCGCGTGATACTCAACCTGCGCCCCATCGTGCGCAACGGTCGCGGCCGCCTTAGCACCCTTATTCACCGCCTGCCCGTGCCGATGGCCAACAACAAGGCTTCCCGCACCACGCCTACCACCGCCGAGGCCGACTCGCGGGTGAAAGCCGCCAAGCCTACCCGGCAGGCTTTGTAGCCCATTACCGTTTTCGCTATCTATCCTGGTGACGTAATTAAGTAGAAATTAGCGCTATACTATAGAAATGGCCCGCCGGCTTATCCTTCGGGATAAACGGGCGGGCCATTTCGCTTTAAGGGTCCGTCTGGGGAAAAAGCTTAGTCTTCGACCTCCTCCTCGGCCGCTTCCTGAATTTTTTCGCGGGCTTCGAGGCGGTCCTCGGCGTCGGGGGCTTCTAGTTCGGCTTCCTGCTCCTGCCAGCCCTGGGGCTCGTAGCTGAGGCGGATGTAGATGGGAAAATGGTCGGAGCCGATGTGCGGCAAGCGCTTCAAATCCTGCAAGCGGAAGTGGGCCGAATGAAATACGTGGTCCAAGGGCCAGCGCAGCAGCTTGTGGTCGGCGTGGAAGGTAGGTAGCAGCCCGCGCCCCACGCGCGGGTCGAGCAGCCGCGCCAGCCGCCGAAACAGTTCCGAGGTGTGGCTCCAGGCCACGTCGTTGAGGTCGCCGGCCACGATGGTCGGCCCGTCGTGCGCCTGAATGGTGCGACCTACCAGCAGCAGCTCTGCATCGCGCCGGGTACTCGTCTTCGACTCCTTGGGCGCGGGCGGCTTGGGGTGCACGAAGTGCAGGTTGGCCTCCACGCCGCTGGGCAATTTTACCCGCCCGTGAAACGACGGGATGCCGGGGTCGAGGATGTACTGTATCTCCTTGTTGATTAATGGCAGGCGGGAGAATACCAGCATGCCGTAGGTATTGGGCAAGGGCGCGTGGCAGGTGTGCGGATACTCCTCGGCAATGTGCCCGAGCTGGCTTAGCCACCACTCGTCGGTTTCGACGGCCAGCACGATGTCGGGCTGCTGCTCGCGGATGACGCCCAGGCAGCGCGAAGCATCGCGGTTGTACATCAGCACGTTGGTCACCAGCAGGCTGATGTGGTTGGGGTCATCGGCGGCGCGCTGGCTGTCTTTCACCTGCTTATCGTGCCAGGGCGTGTAAGGGAAGATGCGCGATGCCTGGTAGGCTACCGCTACGCCTAGGGCTAATAGCAGCGGTAGCTTATACGAAAATGCCCCCGGCAGGCTCCCCGGCAGGGCAATGAGCAGCACGCCCAGCAGTAGCCCCGCCACTATCTGGAGGCGCGGAAAGTCGCAGATGCGCACCCACCAGGCAGTTTCGCGGAGGAGCGGTAATAGGGTGGCTAGCAGGCCAATACCCGCCAGCAGTAGCCCCAGGCAATGGAGCAGATAGTAAAGAGTGGGCACGCGGAAAAAAGCAGGTGTGGGAAAGAATAGGGCCGTAAAGATGGGTAACCTTCGCGAAAGCTGAACCGTCCTTACGCACAAGGGCCAGCCAGCGGCTAGGTATCTGCCAATACCTTTGGGGCATGGAAGTACTGCTCGCCACCTTCACCACGCTTTTTTCGGTCGTTAATCCCTTCGGGGCCATGCCGATGTTTCTCACCCTGACCAGCGAGGACAGCAACTCGGAGCGCACGGCCACGGCCCTGCGCTCGTGCGTCTACATGGTGGCGATTTTGTCGGTAGCCTTCTTCGGCGGCCAGTACATTCTCAACTTTTTTGGCATCAATATCCAGCATTTGCGCATTGCGGGTGGCATTCTGCTCATGCGCTCGGCCTTCGACCTGCTCACGCCCGGCGCCAACCGCGACCGCGTGGGCCCCGATGCCTTGGAAGAAAGCAAGCACAAAGACGACATCAGCTTTACGCCGCTGGCCATGCCCATGCTCTCCGGGCCGGGCTCGATGGCGCTCTGCATCGGCCTCATTCGGCCCACTTATACCGATAAGGCGCTGACAGTGCTGGGCTTTGCCCTGGTGGCGGCGGCGGCGTTTATTATCTTGGTATCGTCGCTGCGGCTCACGCGCCTCATGGGCCGGCCCGGCATGGCCGCGCTCGCCCGCATCATGGGTTTTCTGACCCTGGCCATCGGCGTCAACTTCTTCGTGACGGCCGTGAAGGCGCTCTTCAATGTGGCGTAGAATAGCAATTAACAATGAGCAGTGAACAATGCGTAATGAGCAGGATGATTGCTCATTGTTCACTGCTCATTGTTAATTGCTACTTGATATTCACCTGCTTGCTGGCCGTGCGGCCAAATTTGGTGGGGAAATACAGCATTTCGAGCTTGGCGGGATTAAGGGTGTAGGAGCCCTGGTAGCGTGGCTGCAAGGCTACCTGGAAGGTGTGGCGGCCCACCGGCAGCTTATCAATGAAGATGCCCACTTGGTGCTTGAGATATTCGCGGTGCACTTCGAGGTAGTTGGGCCGGGCGGGGTCGCCGTAGGAGCAGCCGGCCGGAATGGGCACTTCGAGCAGCACGTAGCGGGCCTCGGCCTTCACATCGACGGTCACGAGCAACTCGGCGGGGTGGCCGGCGGGCAGGGCCACGCGGCCGCCGGCCTGGCCAGCCAGGGTGGTGGTGACGGTGAAGGGCGCGGCCGCCGCCGTGGGCACGGGGTTCCAGCGCGTCTGGTAGGCGGTGGCGTACACGGGCAGCCCGCCATGCTTGCGTAGCGTGAGTGTGCCCGTGCCGGCGGGTAGCGTGAGGGCCAGCGGAAACTTGGTGACCGGCCCAGTGGGCAGCGCCGGGCTGCCGCTCAGCGCTACCTGCGCCATGTTGCCGCCGGTGCCGGGCACTAGTAGGTCGGGGCCGATGGTAGTGAGAATGTTGGCCGCCTCGTAGGTGCTGCGCCAGTAGCCGCCGCCCCGCAGCCCGAGCAAGTACGTGCGGATGCGCGCCAGCTCGGCCGCGTGGCCGCCCTGCTGGCGCAGAATGCGATAGGCCAGCAGCGTGGCCCCCACCCGGTCGGCAAGCAGGTAGCGGTAGTAGTAGGCAGTATGGCCGGGCAGCGTATCGGCGTAGCTGACACCGCCCAGCTCGGTGCGCAGGCGGTAGCGCCGCAGGGTATCGAGCTGGTAGGAAAAGCCCAGCTGCTGGCGCAACTCGGTGAGGGCCAGGTAGCGGTCGAGGGGCGCACGGCGGGCGGTGGTAGCCTCGATGCGGCGTAGGTAGGTGCCGTAGTCGGCTGGCGCACCGAGGTCGTGCAGTAGCTTCAGGAGCCGGATTCGGTCGTCGTCGCTTTGAAAATAACCGGCATACCGGTGGGTGGGCGTGGGCTTGCTCAGGCTTTCGTCCAGCTCGTGCAGCAGGTAGGCCAGCAGCGGCGTGCGGTCGAAGTGGGTGGAGTAGCCCAGCTTTTCGGCGGCCAGCAGGGCTTCTACTACGTGTGCCGTAGCCCAGGGGCTGACCTCGGAAGCCGGCCAGGTACCCCAGATGCCCTCGGGCTGGTGGCGGCCGTCGAGTAGCTTCTTGATGAGAAAGTTAACGATTTTCTGGTCCTTAAACGGCACACCCTGCAAGGTCTTGATGCGCTGCTCCAGCAGCAGGGCCAGCAGGCGCGAGGCGGCCTGCTCGTTGCAGAGGTAGGCGTATTCCTGCAAGTGATGAATCTCGGCCAGCAGGGTGGGCAGGGCGTCGCTTTCCACGCGCAGCTGCACCTCGCCCAAGCTGGGGTCGAGCGGCAATTGCATAGTAGTATCGGCGGCGGTGAGGGTGGCGAAGGTGCCCAGTCGCTCGCGGGTGCCCACCGGTAGCACCGGGATGCTGCGCTGCTCGCCGTCGGCGTAGCCGCTGGCCTGCGCGAGGCTGAAGGTGAGCTGCAAGGAGTCGGCCGCCGCCGGGGCCGTCACGGTGAGCGTGTCGATGACGGCGGTGGCCACGCGGCGCGGCTGGCTGCGCACCACCTGCCCGCCCACGCGGAACGTGGTGGTGACCCGGGCAGTATCGGGCTGGTAGTTCAGAGCCTTGCCCAGCACCTGCACGCGGTCGCCGGCCAGCAGGAAGCGCGGGCCGGCCAGTGTAGCCAGCAGCGCCTTAAAGGCCCGGATGCGGCCCGTGCGGGTGCCCTGCCGCCCCCGCGGCCCCGAGCCAATGACGAAGGTATCCCAGCTCGTGATATCGTCGGGCAGCACCACGTCGGTGTGGGCGCGGCCCTGGGCATCGGTTACGAGGGTAGGCCGCCACCAGGCGTGGTCGGCAAAGTGGCGGCGGAGCGCCAGGCGCAGGTCGGCCCCGGGCAGCAGGTCGGCCCCGGGCAGCAGGTCGGCGCCGGGCGACAGGCCAGCGGCGCTGCTGGCCAGCTGGCTGGCTACCACGGCGCTGTTTTTCAGGGTGATGAGGATGACTCCGCCGCTGGCCCGGGCGCCGTAGATGGCCGTGGCCTCGGCGCCTTTCAGCACCTTCACTTCCTGGATATCGGCCGGGGAAATGTCACTCATGCGGCCGCTGAACGGCAGGCCATTCACGATGTAAAGCGGCTGCTCGCCGGCTTTCACCGTAGCCGCGCCCCGGATGAGGACGTTGGCCGCCGCCCCGCTGATATTCACGCCAGCTACCCGGCCTTGCAGGCTGGAACTTACGGAGGTCACACTGCCGGTGAGATTACGGCGCTCCCGCGTGCCGTAGCCCGTCACAACCACTTCTGAAAGCTGACTTGAGGATTCAGTCAGCTGCACTTCCAGCGTCGATTGATGATGAATGGGCTGCTCCTGGGTAGTGTAGCCGACGAAGGAAAAAACCAGCGTCCGGGCATCCGTTGGCACGTAGAGCGAGAAGCTGCCGTCGGCGTCGGTAGAGACGCCGATGGCGGTGCCTTTCACCAACACTGTCACGCCGGGCAGGCCTTCTTCGGTGGTGCGGCCCACCACGCGGCCGCGCAGCAGGCGCTTGTAGCGCGGCGACTGGCCCGGCTGCTCCAGCCGGATTTCGCGGCGCTCGGGCGCAACCACGGGCACGACCGGGCTCAGGCGCCACAGCAGCTGGTTGATGTGGTGGCTGAGCGGGCCGGCCGCTTGCCAGTCGGTGTCCTTTAGCTGGAAATACGTCCGGCCGTTGGCCTCCACCTGCACGAGGTCATTGGGAGCCAGGCAGGTGCTGTCGCTCAGCAGCAGGGCTACTCGGTAGCGGCCGGGCGCCAGGCCGTGCAGCACGTCGGCCGCCGGCTGCAAGTGCCGAAACTTAGGCTGGTCGGGCCGGGTGAGCAGCACGTAGCTGGGCCGAACGCGGTAATTGTACGACTCGGCGCGGGGCGGCGTGCGCAGCGCTAGGCTGCCCTGGCCGGCCAGCGTGCGAGCAGGATAATCCAGCTTGGGCGCCCCCCGGGGGCTGGAAAGCAGCGGCTGGCTGAGCAGCGGCGCGGGCCGCTGGGCCGGCTGGCGGCGGGCCGCCCGGGTGCGCGGGCGGCCGGGCTTGGTGGCCGGGGCAACAGGGGCCGCCGGGCGCTGGTAGGCCGCGGGGCGCAGGTCGGCTTCGGTGTAGGCAAAGTCAGCGAGCGGCAGCTTGGCGGGTAGGCCCGCGCCGTTGAGCGGGCCCAGGCGGTTGGGGTCGAGGCAGGTCATTTTGACCACGCCCGCGCTGAACTGGTAGCTGTAGAGCGGCTCAAACAGGAACTTGCGCCGGCCGCCGTTATTCGGCTGCAAGTCCTCATTGAAAGGCCGCAGCAGGATGGAATCGGGCTGGAAAGGGCCAGCCAGCGCTAGGGGGGCACCGTAGTAGCCGTCGCGCAGCGGGCGCAGCACCGGCCCCTGGCGGAGCGTGGAGGGCACCTGGCCTTCCACCGCCAGCAGGGTGCGGCGCAGGGCCAGCAGCTCGTCGGGGCGCAGGGTGGCGGGGCGCTTTTCCACGGTCAGCTCGGCGCAGGGGTGGTTGGGGTCGAGGCTGAGGGTGAGCTTGTGCTGGGCGCGCAGGTGCACGTCGCGCAGCGTGATGAGCCGGTTGGCAGTGCGCACGCTGAGCGTGTGGTGGCCGCTGTCGGCCACGGCCACGTAGGGCTGATTCTGGTTGACATCGTGGATGTACACCGGCCGGCCATCGAGGTAAATGGCAATAGGGGCCTGCACCCGGCCCGAATCGACCACAAACGCTGCCACCTGCGTGAGGCCGCCGGGCGCGGGCCGGTAGTCATAAAACGCCCCGACGGCCGGGTACAGGAAGTGGTAAAATTGTAGCGAGTCGATGCCCAGCTGGTGCCGCCACTGCTGCCAGGCCAGCCGCTGCCGCTCCGTTTCGTAGTGGCCGAAGCTGGCCGTAAGCTCAAAGCGCTGGCGGGCCAGGCGGCCGGCCACGGGCCGCTCGGTGGCGGGCAGCGCGGGCAGGGTGCTCTGCTCAAACTTGCTGCTGTAGGCGTAGGCCGTGAGGTCGGCGTCGGGCACGGGGCGGCCGTGCTCGTCGGTGACGGTGAAGCCCAGGCGCAGCCGCTGGCCGGGGTAGGCAATGGCCGGCTCGTCAGTCGTAATGGTGAGCTGCGGTTGCACCGGGCCCACCGAGTACTCGGCCATTTGCGGCGCCCCGCCCCAGGTGTAGTGCAGCGAAACGTGCCAGCTAGCCACGTTGCCTTCCTTAATGGCTAGTTGGTACTCGGTGGCGTAGCCCCGGTAGCGCAGCTCGTTGTCCCGGTACACGTAGTACCAGAAGGGCAGCCGGCGCGGGTTGGTCACGGCCAGCTGGAGTGAGTCGGCAGTGCGGTTGGAGCCGAGCGTGAGGTCGGCATTATCAGGCCGGAGGTCAAGGTCCAGGGTGCGGCCGGCGGCGTCGCGCAGCTGGTAGCTGGCGGCCTGCGGCAGCACCGGTAGGGCCAGCGGCAGCCGCACCACGCCGCTGCGGAAGTTGGCGCTGTCGCCGGGCGCGCTGTTGTTGCGGGTAATGGTGAGCTTGGCGCGGTGGGGCGGGGCCAGGCCCAGCGAGTCGTAGCCCAAGCGCACCGAGTCGCCATCAAGGGTGAGGCGCAGGCGGCCGGGGTCAAACTGGTAGTGCAGCCGGGCCGTTTCGACGTGCCGCTCATTGTCGGTGGTCAGAAACGTGGCCTGCACCTCGTAGTTGAATTCGGTGGCGGGGAAGATGCCGGCCGGCAGGTTCACCCGGGTTTCACCCGTTGGGTCGAGGGCCTTGGTGTGCGTCCAGAGCGTATCGGGCACAAACAAGCGCCGGTCTACCGGCCGCAGCGGGCCGCTGGTGGGCACCACCGCCAGCCGCACCCGCGCATCGAGCAGGTTGAGTTCGCTGGCGTCGCTGCCGCGCATAAATACCGCCTGCGGCTGCCCGCGCCGGGGCTCCTTCTCCAGCATCCGCAGGGTGAAGTGATTGTTGTTCAGCTCGTAATCTTCAAACTCAAACTCGCCCTCGGCCACTGCGCGCTCGTGGCTGTCTTCCAGGGTGAGGTGGGCGGTGTTGTCCACTTGCAGGCCCAGCGTATCGGTGAGCGGCAGGCTGTACTCGTACGAGCCGGGGCGCACCGGGCGCAGGCTGGCCAGGCGCTTGCGGGCGGGCAGGCCGCCGCCGCTTAGCCACAGCGTGAGGGGCTGGGTGCTGGGGCGGCCGTTGCTACGGCGCAGCACCCGTGCCTTGAGGCGCAGGGTGTCGTGGGTGGGGCGGTAGCGCGGCTGGCTCACGATGAGGTAGCTCTGCCACTGCTGCTGGTCGTGCCGCTCGCGGCGCTGCTCGCGCTCATTCTGGCGCTGCTCACGGCGGTAGCCACGCTGCCGGCGCACCTCCTCGCTGAAGGCCGAGCGCACCAGGCCCACCGGCCCGCTGAGGGTCTGGGAAGGGTGCTTGAGGTCGTGCACCAGCTGCCAGACGGGCCCCGAGAGGTAGCCCAGCGGCCGGCCGTAGAGCACGCGCCGGCCGATGCGCGCGGCGCGCCCATCGAGCCAGCGGCCCTTGGGCTGGCGGTAGGTTTGGGCCAGCGGGTGAAAGGTGGTGCGCCCGCCGGCCGTGATGGCCACGATGCCCGCCCGGCTGCGCCGGGCGCGGCGGTAAGTGTGGGTGGCGGGGTCGTAGGGCAGGGGCTGGCCCGCCACCGCCACCTGCGCGCCCTCAACGAAGTGGCCCAGCGAATCGCGCACGGCCAGCGCCAGGTCGGTCTGGTTGTCGATAACCTGGAGGGTACGCGAGGTTTCGGCGCGCAGCCAGTACACCAGCTCGGGGCCCTCGGTGTGGGCCACCAGGTAGTAGCCCAGCGGCAGCCGCGGCCAGGCCGGCTTATCGCTGGGAAACGAATCGACAGCCACGGTGAAGAAATCGGGCCGGGCGGCCTTCAGCCCGCGCTCGTAGAGGCGCTGGGCCTGCGCGGTGCTCAGCCGGAAAACCTTGGTGAGGTAGCTGCTCTGGCGGGCTTTGGCGAGCTGCTGCTGGGCCAGCACGGGCAGGGCCAGCCAGCATAGCAGCAGGGCGAGTACAAGTTGATACATAAGCGGCGGCATCGGGGTAGGGGATGGCTACCTGATGCCGCCGCACAGTTTTTTGCACAGCTGGAATCGTAAGTCGGTACAAAAAGAACGTCATGCTGAGCTTGCCGAAGCATCTCGCTTGCACCGTTAGGGTTTGTAGCTCCAACGGCGCAAGCGAGATGCTTCGGCAAGCTCAGCATGACGTTCTTCTACTCTAAAAAGTGGCGCTACGGGTTAGTAGACCACAGCCCGGCTTCCTTGATGAAGATGCGGCGGTTGAGCTTCAGCTGCGCGATGATGAACTCGGCGATGTCCTCGGGCTGCATCACCTTGTCGGGGTTGCCGTCGGTAAGGTTGTTGCTGATAGCCAGCTCGGTAGCCACGGTGCTGGGCGTGAGGGCCGACACCCGGATGTTGTGCTTGCGCACCTCCTGCATCAGGGCCTCGCTCAGGCCCATCACGGCAAATTTGGAGGCGCTGTAGGCGCTGCTGCCGGCGGCGGCGCGCAGCCCCGAGGTCGAGGAGATGTTGATGATATCGCCGCTCTGGCGCGCTATCATGGCGGGCAGCGCGGCGCGCGTCACGTAGTACACGCCCAGCAGGTTGACGCGGATAATGTGCTCCCAGTCGGCGGGCGGCATGTCCAGAAACTTGGCGAAGGTGCCGATGCCCGCGTTGTTAATCAGGATATCGACCGCGCCCAGCTCGCCCGTGATGTGGGCCACGGCGGCGTTGACGGCGGCTTCGTCGGCCACGTCGGCGGCGGCGATGCTGGTTTTTACGCCCAGCTTTTGCAGCTCGGCAGCTACTTCGGCGAGCTGGTTTTCGGAGCGGGCCAGCAGGCCCACGTGCACGCCTTCGTGCGCCAGGGCGATGGCGATGGCCTTGCCAATGCCCTTACCTGCGCCCGTGACGAGGGCGACTTTGCCGGTTAGGTTTTCCATAAGGTGAAAGAAGTGGTCGGGGAAAATTACCCCGCCTTAACCGGCTGGGCCAGCCAGAAGTTGGGGCCGGTCCGTTAGTGGCCCCAGTGGCCTGCTAGTCGAGCATTGACCATACCATCTGGCTTTCCCAGTACACAAAGCCCACCAGGCCCAGGGCGAAAATGGCCACCGTCGCCAGCAGCAGCCAACCCCCTGCCCGCCGCATGGGCTGGGGGCTCCGCACCAAGTCGAGGCCGATTAGCCAGAGCCACACCAGCGCCAGTACCAGTAGCGCCAGCACCACCAGCGCATTCAGCAAGCCGTGGTAATCGAGCTTGCCATTCTGAATAAAGGCGATTCGGAGCAGCAGAAATGGGCGAAACAGCATAGCATAGGGCAGCCAGGTGGCCGGGCAAAAATAGGGCGTCCGGCGCCTCATCGCGTAAGCAAATTCCCCGGTTGCGGTGAGCCCTGGCCGCTGGCCGGCACAACGCCCGGCCGCCGCCGCACGTCTTAGCTGCCATGAAAGCCATTGTCATCACCCGCCCCGGCGGCCCCGAAGTAGTGCAGCTGCAAGAGCGGCCCCGGCCCGAGCCCGCCGCCCACGAAGTCCTTATCAAAGTAAAAGCCACGGGCCTCAACCGCTCCGACATCGCCCTGCGTGAGGGCAAGTACGGCGGCGCGCCCGTAGCTGGCGTAGTACCCGGCCTGGAGGTGGCCGGCGAGGTAGTAGCCGTGGGCGCGGCCGCCCCGCGCTGGCAGGTGGGCGACCGCGTGTGCGCCCTCGTGAGTGAAGGCGCCTACGCCGAATACACCGCCGTGGATGCCCGCCACTGCCTGCCCATCCCGGCCGGCTGGTCGGTAGCAGAAGCCGCTAGCCTGCCCGAAACCACGCTCACCGTGTGGAGCAACGTGTTTCAAACGGCCGCCTTGCAGCCGGGCGAAACTGTGCTGGTACACGGTGGCAGCAGTGGCATCGGCCTCACGCTCATTCAGATAGCCACGGCGCTGGGCAGCCGGGTGCTGGCCACCGCTGGCTCGGCCGACAAGTGCCGCGACTGCGAGAAATTTGGCGCCGCCCGGTGCGTGAACTACAAGGAGGAGGACTTTGAAGAAGCCTTCAAAGGCGAGCCAATCAACGTTATCCTCGACATGGTGGGCGGCGACTACACCGCCAAAAACCTGCGCCTGCTGGCCCCCGACGGCCGCCTCCAGTACATCAACGCCATGCAGGGCGCCAATGTCGAGCTGAACCTGCTCGACATTATGACCAAGCGCCTGCACCTCGGCGGCAGCATGCTGCGCCCGCGCTCCGCCGACTTCAAGGCCGCGCTGGTGGCGGAGGTGGAACAGCGCGTGTGGCCGCTGGCCGCCAGTGGCCAGCTCAAGCCCGTTATCTACAAAACCTTCCCGCTGGCCGAGGCCGCCAAAGCGCAGGAGCTAATGGTCAGCAGCGAGCACATTGGCAAGATTTTGCTGGTGAACGAAGGCTAGCTATTGCGAAAGAAGCCTTCTATAAGAACGCGAATGGCGCGGGGCAGAGCCCCGCGCCATTCGTAACTAACGCAGCCTATTTCAGCACCTGCGCGGCGTGCTCCTTGGTGTCGGGGCGCTTGATGACTTTCTCAATCAGGCCGTTAGCATCAATCAAAAACGTGGTGCGCACGGTGCCCCAATAGGTTTTGCCGTAGTTCTTCTTTTCCTGCCACACGCCGTAGGCGTTCACGATGGTTTTATCGGCATCGGCGATAAGCGGAAAATTGAGGTCGTACTTAGCCGCGAACTTGCCGTGCGAGGCGGCATCGTCGGTGCTTACGCCCACCACTTTAATGCCCTGGGCGGCTAGCTGGCTCTCGTTGTCGCGCAGGTTGCAGGCCTGGGCGGTGCAGCCGGGCGTATCATCCTTGGGGTAGAAGTAGAGGGCCACGCGCTGGCCCCGCAGGCTGCTCAGGGTGAAAGGGTTGCCGTGCTGGTCGGGGGCCGTGAAGTCGGGGGCAAGGGCGCCGGGTTCGGGAAGCATTTTTAGCTGGTTAAGATTGAAGAAAAGATTCTAAAAGCCCGTCATGCTCATCTGGCGTCCGCTTGCCGAAGCATCTCGCTTGGGTCGTTGAATGAAGCGAGTAAGATGCTTCGGCAAGCGGACGCCAGATGAGCATGACGGACGTTTTTGGTTTTTACAAGCTCAGCGGAATAACCTTCTCGTTGCCGGCCTGGTCGGTAAGGCGCAGCTCAGCGGGGCCGCGCAGGGAGGGGCCGAGCGTGTCGCCGGCCACGGTGAAGAGGGTGGCGTTTTTGTACTCATAGCGCAGCAGGCGGAAGCGCCCGCCCACCAGCAGCTTGTAGGAGGCCAGCCCGGAGAGGTCGTCGCCGACGCGGAAGGTAAGCTGCCCGCCCGTGCGGCTCACGAGCTGGGCCGTGGGCGCCTTCACATCGGCGTAGAGCCGAAACTGGCCAAACTGCTTAAGATTGGCTGAAATCTGGGTGCCGGCTTCGTTCCAGGTGCCGCCCACGTAGGCCCGGCCGCCGTTGGCCGACACGCTGTAGATGGCCGTGTGGGCGCGGTCTTCGGGCGGGGTGGCGGGCTTGAGGGTGAGGCGCAGGGGGAGGTAGAGCGGTACCAGCGGCGTACCTACCGTCCAGCTCTCGGGGGCGGTGGGGCCAGCATCAGCCCGGTGCAAAGTGCTGAGGTAGAAGTTGGAAAACAGCGTTTGGGGGCCAAACGCCACGTTGACGTAGGGCGTGGCGTAGTTGGTTTCCTGGCCGGGCGGTATCAGGGCCTGGCGGTCGAAGGGCAGGTGCAGGTCGCCGAGCAGCAGCGAGTCGGGCAGGCCGGCGCGCAGGTCGTAGAGGTAGGTAGTGGCCGCGCCTACCGAGTAGCTGGGGCGCAGCGCCAGCTGCCGCCCGGCGCGCCGCAGCACCAGGTGCTGCGGCTGCCCGGCAGTGTCGGTGGGGGCATGGGTAGCGGTAGCGCGCAGCAGGTTGCGGGTGATGTCGTAGGTGAGCTTGGGCTTGGCGGCGGGGACGGCCGCGCCGGGCAGCCGGGTGTAGTCGGCGGGCTTGTCGCCGCGCAGCACGAGGTGGGCCGTAGCCTTGTTATTATAGGAGTCGGCTAACTCGAAATCAACGGTGTAGACCTTGCCAGCTTCCACTTCCAGCTTGCCCTGGCCCAGGCCGGCGGGCGTGAAAATGGGCAGGTCGTTGCCTTCCTCCACCCACAGCTTTTGCAGGGTGCGGCCGCCGGTGCGGGCGTAGGCGTAGTCCACGAAGTTGTTGACTTGCCGCGTACCGTTCGGAAACGGTACCGCGTCGATAACGTGCTGGTAGTGTGGCTGGCCGTTCACGCGCACCGTTACGCGCTGGATGCCGTTCTTATTCCAGGCATTGTCAAACCGGTCGAAGCCCTGCAACAGCAGGCCCACCTGCCCGAAGCAGCTGATGGTATCGGGCCACATGGTACTAGCGCCGGGTAGGGGCTGGGTTTTGGGCACCAGCACGGCCCGCTCGAAGCGGCCGCGCACCCGGGCTGTGATGGCCAGCGGCTCCACGGCCAGCGCCTGCAAGGTAGGGCCGGTGTGGTCCTGGATTTCCGAAAAGCCGCCCCATTGCAAGGGGTTGAGCTGGCGGTCCTGGGCGTCGCGCACTTCCCAGTGTACGTGCGGGCCGGCCGAGCCGCCCGTATTGCCCGATAGGGCCACCACCTCGCCGCGCTTGACGGGAAACTGGCCCTTGGGAAAGAATAGCTCCAGCTCGTAGGTCTGCTTCTCGTACTGGCGGCGTAGCAGCTCGGCGCCGGCCGCGCCCCCAAACTTGTTGAGGTGGCCGTACACCGTCGTGAGGCCGTTGGGATGGGTGATGTACAGCACGTTGCCGTAGCCAAACGACGACTGCTTGAGGCGCGAGATGTAGCCATCGGCCGAGGCGTACACGGGCTTGTTTACCACGCTGCCCGTCTTGATGTCGAGGCCGCCGTGGAAGTGATTGGGCCGCAGCTCGCCCATGCTCGCCGCCAGAAAGCCCGGCTGGCCCGGCGCAATCGGGAACAGAAAGTAACCGGGCGCCACGGCCACCTGGCCAGCCGCAGTAGCCGCGGGCCGGATGGGGCCGGTAGCGGCCGCGTGGCCAGCGGCGGGGTCTTCGGGGCCCTCGTCCTGGCCGTGGGTGATGGTGGCTAGCAATAAACATCCGCCCGCGACTGGCAGCGAAAGCCAGCGCACTAACTTGGTATTCAGCAAAATAAGGTAACTTGGATAACGAAAATAGGTGAGTGGCGCGGGCTCGGTGAGCCCGCGCAGCAGGGCTGGCCAGCGGTGCCCGGGCCGACGCGTAACGTTTGCCGGGGTGGCTTAGCGCACGGGGACTTCCAGGATTTTTTCGCCTTCGAGGTAGCCCACCAGCTCGTCGCCGGGCTTCACGGGGCCCACGCCGGCGGGCGTGCCGGTGAAGATGAGGTCGCCCTGCTTGAGGGTAATGTACTGCGACACGAAGGCCAGGATTTTGGCAAATGGGTGCAGCATGAGGCCCGAATTGCCCTGCTGGCGCACTTCGCCGTTTACCTCAAGCGTAAAGTTGATGTTGGCAAAGTCGGCGAAGTCCGCCACCGGCTTAAAGGTGGGCGACACGGGCGCCGAGCCGTCGAAGGCCTTGGCTAGCTCCCAGGGCAAGCCCTTTTTCTTGAGGTCGCTTTGCAGGTCGCGGGCCGTGAAGTCGATGCCCAGCCCGATGGCGTCGAAGTAGGTGTGGGCAAACTGCTCCTCAATGTGGCGGCCGTTTTTGCAGATGCGCAGCACCAGCTCCAGCTCGTGGTGCACGTCATTGGAGAAAGCGGGCACGAAAAACGGCTGGCCGCGCTGCACCAGCGCAGTTTCGGGCTTGAGGAAAATGACGGGCGCGGACGGCGTTTCGTTCTGAAGCTCGGCAATATGGTCGGCGTAATTACGGCCGATGCAGATGATTTTCATGGATAAGGAGGCGAGGAGGGAGGGCCGGGGGCCGGGCGGCAGCCAGCGGGGGGCGGCACCTAATGGTACAAAGTAAACATTTCCCCCGCCCCGTTGCGTATAGGCTAGCCAGCCTGGCGGGGCATTTGGCCAGCCTTTGGCTAACTGCCCGCCGGGCTACCGCCCTCTCTTCTAAACCTTACCAAGCTTTTTTCATGTTTAAGAAATTCCTCCTGGCCGGCAGCTTGCTGCTGGCCGCTGGCTGCACCACGGTGCCGATTACGGGCCGCCGCCAGCTCAGCCTGGTGTCGGACAGCGAGATGAATACGCTGGCCGTAACGCAGTATAAGCAAACGCTGGGCACGGCCAAGCTCTCGACCAATGCCGAGCAAACGGCGATGGTGCGGCGCGTGGGCCAGCGCATTGCGGCCGCCGTGGAGCAGTACTTCAAGCAGCAGGGCCAAAGCAGCCAGCTCGAAGGCTACCAGTGGGAATTCAACCTTATCGACGACCCTAAAACGGTGAATGCGTGGTGCATGCCCGGCGGCAAGGTGGCCGTGTACTCGGGTATCTTGTCCCTCACGCAGGACGAAACCGGCCTCGCCGTGGTGATGGGCCACGAAATTTCGCACGCCGTGGCCAAGCACGGCTCCGAGCGCATGAGCGACCAGCTAGTGGTGCAGCTTGGCGGCACGGCGCTGCAAACGGCGCTGTCGCAAAACCCGGCCAAGACCACCAGCCTGTTTAACCAGGCCATTGGGGCCGGGGCAGGGCTGGCCGGGCAAGGCGCCCTGCTGGCCTTCAGCCGCCGCCAGGAAAGCGAGGCCGACCACCTGGGCCTGATTTTTATGGCAATGGCCGGCTACAACCCCGCTAAGGCAGTGCCCTTCTGGGAGCGCATGGCGGCCCAAAGCCAGAGCAGCACGCCCGAGTTTCTTTCTGACCACCCCGCCGACGCCACCCGCATTGCCGACATTCAGCGCCTGCTGCCCGAGGCCCAGAACTACTACAAGCCCCGCTAAGGTGGGTCTTATTTTAAAGCAAAAAGGCGCGCTGGCTGGGCTGGCGCGCCTTTTTGGGTTGCGGCCAACTTCCGGCTTGGGGCGAGCTAAATCAAAAAGTTGTGCTTTTGCGTAGGTGCAGCAGTCACTTAGTAAAAGGAACCTGCCTATTATGCGTACGCTACCCCGTTTGTTTGGCCTGCTGCTGCTGGGCGTGCTCAGCGGCCTGCTGCTGCTCAGCTCGTGCGAAACCACGCGCCGCCGCGAGGCCAGCGACCCCACCCGCGAGGCCCAGCGCCTGAGCGACGCGGCCGGGGCCTCACTGTCGGGCTCGGCCAGCAGCCGCCAGATTATGCAGCTCGACGGCAACGGCGCGGTGAAGTACAAGCTGGCGCAGTCGGTGATGGCAGCAGCACTCATTCGGCAGTTTCACGATGGCACCGTTATCGACCGCATCATGGTGCGCAAGGCGCCCGGCAGCGAGGAAAAGCAGCCGGTATATTACCTCATCGGGCTGGGGCATAACAATGGCAGCTACCGCGCTATCGCTTTGCCGCTGCGCGGCACCGACGACAGCACGTACTACCTCACGCCCAACGCCAGCCGCTACGTGATTTCGGGTGTGGGCTGCCCCAGCTGCTACTTCGACTTTGAGGACGGCCACATCATCGGCACTACCTGCGACGACAACTCGGGCGGCAGCTCCTGCACCATGAAAGTGCTGGAAGCCAACCAGGTGTTCGTGGCCACGCGTCCCGAAATCCCCACCAAAGAAGCCAAATGAGCACCGCCGCCAAATGGGCCCTACGCCTGAGCCTCGCCGCCCTGGCCGTGCTGCTCGCCAACGACAGCGGCAAGCGCCGCCGGCCGTTGCCAAACGCAAAAAAGCCGGCTGAGTAGCCGGCTTTTTTGCGTTTAATGCTTTTTTGTTTGTACGTATTATAAGTAATTATTTTTATTTAGTATCAATGCCCGACGCGAATTTGCTGCCGGACGGGCTGGCCCTGGGCGTTGCGCATTTCCAGGAAGTAGAGCCCGGCGGGGAGGCGGCTGGTGTCGAGGTGCAGGCGGCCGGGCCGGGCGGCTTGGCTGCGCACGGGCTTGCCGTAGGCATCGGAGAGGCGCACGATGCCTCCGCCTTGCTCCAGCGTCAGGTCGTTGTCGGCGGGGTTGGGGTAGGCGGCTAGCTGCTCGGCGGGCTGCGAAGGGCCGGTGAAGGATAGCTCGCAGGGCTGGCCGTCGATGGAGTTGGCGCTGGTGACGTACACCCCGCGCGTGAGGTCGCCGCAGGGCGAATGCACCGTGGCGATAACGTGCAGGCCCTGGCCGGCCGGCGGCGAGTACAGGTTGATAGTGGGGGAGCCGGTGCCGGGCGCGTAGGCCGCATCATTCACTACCCAGTCGTAGCCGGTCACGTCGCCCTGCTGCCTATCCAGGGTAACCGAAAACTGAATCGGCTGGTTGGCGCAAACCTGATAGGGGTTCTGTGGAGAAGCCTGGCTGGGGGAGGCCACGTTTATTTGCTCGGCCAGCCCCACCACGAAGGTGCCGGTGGTGGTGCTGCTGCCGCAGGAGGCGCTGCCCGCGGCCACCTGCACGGCTACCCGGTAGTTGTAGAGGTAGGCGTTGCCGCCCACCGTTATCGGGAGCTGCGGGGTGGTGGTGAGGTAGTCGTGGCCGCCCGGCGTAGTGGGCGCGACGGTAGTAGTCAGGATGCCCGGTAGGGTCCAGGTATACTGGGCGGCTCCCACCACCGGGTTGGCGCGCAGCGTGGCCGACTCGCCGTTGCAGAGGTGGGTGGGCAGGCTGGCAAAGCTTATGGCCGCCAGCGACGACTGCACGGTGATGCGGACCGCGGGCGCGCCGACCGTAATAGAAGCCCCATTGCGCGTGTAGCGGGCCTGAAAGCCGATGTTGGCGGCCCCCGTGGCCCCACTGAAGGCCGAGCTGAGGGCGTAGCTGCCCGTAAGCGGCCCGGTAGCCGTGAGCGGCGCACTCACCTGAAAGGCCAGGTCGCTAAAGCTGCCGCCGCTGGGGATGCCGCCCACTACCACCCGAAAATGGTAGTCGCTCTGGTCGCCGCAGCTCAGGGAGAAGTTGCCGCCGGCGGGGGTTTTGTCGCTGACGATGGTCAGGGTGGGGGTAGTGCGCGCTACGTTCACACTCAGGGTTTTACTCAGGGAATTGTCGGGGCCGGCTGAGCTATTGAGGCAGTTGTTGTTGACGGCGCGCACGCTGATGGTGCCACTGGTGCTGGGGGCCGGCGTCACCGAAATCTGGTTGCCGGCCTGGGGGCTGCCGCTCACGCGGTGGGGGGGGCTGCCATCGGAAACGAGGTTGGAGCCGTCATTGTACTTCCAGTTCAAGGGAATGACCCACTCGTAGGTGAGGGCGTAGAGGGGGACGGCGTTCGCGGTGCTTTGGGGGAGTTCGAGCAGGGGCACTTTCAGGGTGAGGGGGGAATTGTCTCCGAAGGGCAGCTCTAGT
>Ga0265797_10000508_pt1 | contig 70774 bp, 62 predicted proteins | sample P2T30metagenome_FD_192433 | JGI IMG/M metagenome (GOLD analysis project Ga0265797, IMG submission 192433) | Plant litter microbial communities from East Loma Ridge, Irvine, California - P2 T30 | ecosystem: Environmental > Terrestrial > Plant litter > Unclassified | place: USA: California...
CCAAGCTGGTCCTTATCGCGGTCGCCCGGAAACTGCTGGTCCTCGCCAACAGCCTCGTCGCGCAAAATCGTCTTTGGTCACCACTGCCCGCTTGACCGGAAACACAGATGCTACTCAGGATGAGCGGGCGGGGCTTGGATCAGGGTGGCGATGGAACCGGCCGGGCGTGGAAGCACGCCGGAAGGATGGACTTCCGGCGTGTAGTTCCTGTCTCGCGATCGACGCGTGCGTCAGGAATATTTCAGCCATTGCCGCAGCACGGCCCCGACCTCGCCCGGGCGTTCGAGCGGGGAGAGGTGGCCGCAATTGCGCAGCAGGTGGAAATGCGCGCCGGGGATGCGGGCGTGGAGCGCGCGGGCGTCTTCGGGCGTGCAGATGCGGTCGCGGTCGCCGACCGCGACGAGCGTAGGGATGTGGATGGCGGCGATGGCGTCGCTGAGATCGGGCCGTTCGAGCAAGGCGCGCTGCTGGCGTTCGAACACCGTCTGTCCGACGCGATCGGCCATCGCCTGCGCCGGGCCGCTGATGTTTGCGCTGAGCCGCGGATCGGCATGGGGGGCGGTGGCGAGCAGGCCTTGCCCCACGACGGTGCGCGGGCGGATATCCATCGACCCGCGCGTGCCGAACAGCGCGATGCGGGTGACGCGGTCGGGCGCCTGCCGCACGATTTCCATCGCGACATAGCCGCCCAGGCTGACACCCGCCACGGCGAAGCGGTGCGGCGCTTCCGCCAGCACGCGTGCGGCCATGCCGGACAGCGTATCATCCTGCGACAGATCGCCGAATTCGGGCTGCGCGACATCGGCGAGATCGACGATCTGCCGCGCCCAGAGCTGTCCGTCGCACCCCATTGCGGGCAGCAGCATCAACGGCGTGAGGTGACGGTCCATGCGCGGTCTCCGGATCAGGCGACGAAGGGGAAGGCGAGCGCGATCATGCCGACCAGCGTCATCACCAGGCAGACCAGAGCGGCGGGCACCAGGGTGAAGCGCTGATGATCGGCGAGATCGATGCCGACGAGGCTGACCAGCAGATAGGTGGACGGCACCAGCGGGCTGAGCAGATGGACCGGCTGCCCCATCAAGGATGCGCGGGCGATGGCGTCCGCGGGCACGCCATAATGCGCGCCGGCTTCGGCCAGGATCGGGAGCATCCCGAAATAGAAGGCGTCGTTGGAGATGAAGAAGGTGAAGGGCAGGCTGAGCACGGCGGTGATCGGCGCCATATATGGCCCCATGGCGGGCGGGATGACGCCGACGACGGCCTTGCTCATCGCTTCCACCATGCCGGTGCCGCCGAGAATGCCGGTGAAGATGCCGGCGGCGAAGATCAGCGAGACGACCGCCAGCACATTGCCGGCATGGGCGGAAATGCGCTCCTTCTGATCGGCGACGCCAGGATAGTTGACGATCATGGCGATGGCGAAGGCCAGCATCATCAGCACGGACAGCGGCAGGATGCCCCAGACCAGCAGGGTCAGCAGCGTGACGACCAATGCGGCGTTGAACCAGATCAGCTTGGGTCGGCGCGCTTCGGGATATTGCGACACGGCCATGCCGGTGAAGGTATCGGTGGCGACGATGCCGGCTTCGCCCATCCGGCGGCGTTCCTTGCGGCCGAAATAGATGGCGAGACCGATGAGGAAGGCGAGGCCCGCGATCATGCCGGGGATGAGCGGCAGGAAGAGCGTGGCGGGATCGAGTTTCAGCGCGCTGGCGGCGCGTGCCGTCGGCCCGCCCCAGGGCGTAAGGTTCATGATGCCGCTGGTCGTCATCAGCAGGCAGACCAGATAGAGCCGGTTCATGTCGAACCTTTTGTAGAGCGGCAGCAGCGCGGCGATGGTGATTATGTACGTCGTCGATCCGTCTCCATCGAGGCTGACGACCGCGCACAGGACGACCGTGCCGATCAGGATCCGCATCGGATCCCCATGCACCAGCCGGATCAGCCGCCCGACCAGCGGATCGAACAGGCCGGTATCGGTCATCGTCGAAAAGAACAGGATGGCGAACAGCAGCATCACGCCGGTGGGGGCGAGATTCTTGATGCCGTCGATCATCATCGGGCCGAGACCGGCGGCATCGCCCGCGATCACGCCGAAGATGGACGGGATCACGATCAGCGCCACCAGCGGCGTCATCTTCTTCGTCATGATTAACGTCATGAACGTGGCGACCATCAGGAAGCCGAGCAGGGCAAGATTCATCGCGACGTCCTTGAGACAGGGCGGGAAGGGGAGTGCATCAGAAGGTGACGCCGACGCGCGCGCTGAGCGTCTGGCCATCATCGCCGCCCGGATAGGGACCGGCGCGGTTTTCGGTGTTCCAGTGGATGGCATTGACCTGGAAGCGGGTGAAGCTGTTGAGATACCAGTTCACGCCGAGCGTGGCGGCCCAGCCTTCGCCACCGGTGACCAGATCGGAATAATCGAGATTTTCGTAGCGTGCGGTGAGTTCGATCGCGCCGGGGCCGCCATCGAAGGTGGGGCGCAGCACCTTGGGCTGGCCGAAGCTGCCGAGCCGCGGATTATATGGCGGCAGATCGCCGGTTAGGAACAGACCGCCGGACACGCTCCATGCCTTGCTGACGAAATCGGGGCGGCCGGCATCCAGCCGCGCGTTGCGGCGCCCGGCTTCCGCCATGAACCAGAGCGGCCCTTGATAGCCGCCCAGTTCCAGCCCGTAGCCGGTGGTGCCGGTGCCGCCGGTGAGCGTGCCGGTGGAGACGCGGAGCGCGCCGTTGAAGCGCCCGCCGATGACGGTGTTGCGGGTCAGCGTGCCGGCGACGGACGACAGGGACTCGTCGAAGCCCCAGACGCCAAGATGCAGGACGCCGCGATCCGTCTTGACCGGGTTCCAGTGTGCGCGGGCGAGGGCAGTCCGGCTGTCGCTGACCGCCTGCGTCCCGTCGATCCGGTCGCCGGTGACGGTGAGCGAGGCGTGACCCGTCTTCCAGAACAGGCGCGGCATGATGCCGATGCCGTAGAAGCCGCGCTGCGGGATGATCGCGGTGGAGACGGTGGTGCGTTCGAGGAAGGGCGTCGAATCCGATCCGGTCGACCCTTCGAACCCGCGATCGTTGAACAGATGGCCGGCGCGGACGTCATAATCCAGACCCGGCCGCAGGCGGTTGCGCCAGCCGACGAAGGCGGTGACGACATCGACTTCGTTTTCGGAGAAGTCGCTTTCGAACTGGTAGAAGAAATGCGTCCCGACGCCGCCTTCCAGCCCGAGGCGCAGCGCGCGCATCCCGTTGGTGGTGAGGTTGCGGCCCTTATAGTCGGACCCGAAGCTGGTGCTGACATCGGTCAGGATGCGGCCGCGCGGCTTGAACGTGTAGACGCCGTCCGCCGAATGGAAGACGGGCAGACCCGCGCCCCATTCGGTGGTCAGCCCCGATGGATTGTCGCGTGCGGCGATGGCCTGCGTCAGATCGCGATCGGCGGGGCCGGGGGGCGCGAGTTGTGGCGCGAAGGGGACGGTGCGGCGTGGCGCGACATTCTGCGCAATTTGGGCCGGAACGGCTACTTGCGGTACTACAGGTACTGCATTTACTACCTGATTGGCCGGGGGTGCGCCTTCCAGCCGGTCGAGCCGGGCCTTCAGCGTCGCGATCTCGGCCGCCTGCGCGCGGACCAGAGCGGCGAGATCGGCATCGCCCGCCGACTGGGCGAGCGCGGGAGTGGCGGCGATCAGCGCGAGCGCGGCGCAGCCTGTGCGGACAAGGATCATCGGGTGGTGGCTCCGGTTGCGAGGGTCTGGGTCCAGTCGCGGAGGAAGCGCTGGCGCTTGACGCGATCGAGATTGACGAGAAGTTGCGGGCCGACGCGGATCGGCCGGGCGATCGCTGCGGGCAGCCGCCGGGCGGGCACGTCGGTACGGACCGGCCAGAGGCTGCGCCTGGCGAGCAGGGACTGGCCCTCGCGCGACAGCAGGAAATCGAGGAAGAGTTTTGCCGCGGCCGGGTGCGCGGCGTCGCGCGCGATGAAGGCGATGCGCGACGTGACGATGGTATAATCCTGCGGGAAGACCACGCCGATCCGCGGATCCGTGCGCGCGCGTTCCAGCGCGTAGGAGCCGATGACGTTATAGGCGATTGCCTGACGCCCTTCGGCCACGGCGCGCAGCATCGGTTCGGTGGTGCGCGACAGGACGGGCTTCGTCGCCGCGATCGCCGCGATCAGCCCGCGCGTGTCGCGCGTGATCGCCAGATCTTCCGACAGATACAGATAGCCGACATTGGACCGGGCGGGATCGAAGGTGGTGACGCGGCCGGTGAAGCGCTTGCGATCGCGCCGCAACAGGCTTTCCAGCGCGGCATGGGTGCGGGGCACGGCGGCGGGCGGGACCAGCCGCTTGTTGTAGACGATGCCGATCGGTTCCGCGGTGACGCCGAACCCCATATTCTTCCACACCGATACCGGCGGCAAGGCCGGCTTTTCCGGGCTGGCATAGGCCTGCGCGAAGCCGTCATTGATGAGCTTGACCTGAAGGTCCATCGCGGAGGACCAGACCAGATCGGCCGATGGCCGGCGGGTGCGGGTTTCGGTGACGAAGCGGCGATAGAGATCGGCCGACAGCAGCTCGACATAACGCACGGTGATGTTCGGATGGCGGCGGCGGAAGGCGGCGACCACGGCGCGCATCTCCTTGCCGTCGGCATTGGCGTAGACGATGACCTGTCGTTCCGCGCCGGCGGTTTCGATCAATTGTCCATAGGAACGGGGATAGCCCATGGGCGTCTGCGCCGTGGCGGGCAAAGTGGGCAGGGCGATGCCGGCCAGCACGACCCGAAGCAGCAATTTCGATAAATATTTCGCCATCGCCACCTCTCCTCGCCTTCCGCCTCGTTGTTCGGATAGACTGAGCCTGTGGAATATGCGGCGAAGCTGTCATCAACCTTTCACCGGAGCGGCTGGCCTTGCGGATCCTGATGATCGAGGACGATGCCGCGCTGGCGCGGAGCATCGCGGCGCTGCTGCGGGCGGACGGCAATGCGGTCGATCATGTCGCGACCGGCGAGGATGCGTTGGCGGTGATCGGCGGCGAACCTTATGCGCTGGTCATTCTGGATGTCGGGTTGCCGGGGATCGATGGCTTCACCGTGCTGGAACGGCTGCGTCGGCGGGGCGAGCGCGTGCCGGTGCTGATGCTGACCGCGCGCGACGCGCTGGACGACAGGGTGCGCGGGCTGGATCTGGGTGCGGACGATTATCTGCGCAAGCCGTTCGAACCCGAGGAACTGGAGGCGCGGGTGCGCGCGCTGGGGCGGCGGCGGGGAGGCGATCCGGTGCCGGTGCTGACGGTGGGCACGCTGACGATCAACCGGTCGAGCGGGGATGCGGATATTTCGGGTCGCCCGCTCGACCTGCGGCGGCGGGAGCGCGCGGTGCTGGAAACGCTGGCGACGCGGGCGGGGCGGGTGGTGCCGCGCGAATTGCTGATCGGCGAGGTGTTCGGTTTCGACGAACCGGTCGGCGGCAATGCGATCGAGGTGCATGTCACGCGGCTGCGCGGCAAGCTGGCGCCGGACGGGCCGGGCATCCGCACGGTGCGCGGGGTGGGATATATGCTCGATGCCGGGTGAGACGCGTGCGCCGGCGCTCAGGACGCGGCTGCTGGTCGCGATGCTGGGACCGCTGCTGGTCGCGGCGATCCTGATCGGCGTGGTGGGGGCGACGCTGATCGCCGATGTCGTCCGCCGGACCAATGACCGCGTGCTGGGCGGCGCGCTGGGGGCGATCGCCGAGACGGTGGAGGTGGAGCGTGGCGAGGTGACGCTCGATTTGCCGCCCGCCGCCTTCGGGATGCTGGAAAATGGCGAGCGCGACAATGTCTATTACCGGATCGCGGTGGGGGGTGCGTTGCTGACCGGATATGCCGATCTGCCTGCGCCCGACCCGGCCATGCTGGAAATCGACGTGCCGCGCTATCGCTTCGCCCGGTATCGCGATCAGGAGATCCGCATCGCCGAGGTGCGCCGCGCGCTGCCGCGGATCGCGGAGCCGGTGGTCGTGCAGATTGCGGAGACGCTCGACAATCGCGGTGCGCTGACGCAGCGGCTGATGATCGCCTTGCTGATCGGCGAATGCGTGCTGGTGGGCGGGGCGGTGCTGCTGTTGCGGCCGGCGCTGGGGTGGAGCCTGCTGCCGCTGGTGCGGCTGCGCGAAGCGGTGGAGGCGCGCGACGGCCGGGCGCGGCCGGATTTCTCGCCGCTGGAGACCGGCCCGCTGCCGCGCGAATTGCAGCCGCTGGCGCAGGCTTTCGACCGGTTGCTGGCGCAGCTGGACAGCGCGACCGGTGGCGTGCGGCGCTTCACCGCCGATGCCTCGCACCAGATGCGGACGCCGCTGTCGGTGCTGAAGGTGCAGGTGGCGCTGGCGCGGCGGGGATCGGGCGCGGAACGGGGCGAGGCGCTGGACGAGATCGCCGATGCGGTCGCGCGGCTGGAACGGCTGGTGACGCAGTTGCTGGCGCTGGCACGGGCGGAGGAAGCGGGCGTTTCCGCCCCGCTGGAGGCGGTCGATCTGCGCGAAGTGGCGGCGGCGGTCATCACGCGGCGGATCAACCAGGCGATCGAGGCGGGGGTGGACCTGACGCTGGAGGGGGATCCGGACCGGCCGTTCGTGGTGCCGGGGCACCGGACATTGCTGTTCGAGATCCTGTCCAACCTGATCGACAATGGCATCCGGTATAATCAGCGGGGCGGCACGGTGATGGTCGGGCTGCGCGCTACGGACGATGCGACGACGATCCTGATCGCGGATGACGGCCCCGGCATTCCGCCTGGACAGCGGGCAGTGGCGTTCGAACGCTTCGTCCGGCTCGGCCCGGCGACTGGCCCTGAGGGCAGCGGGCTTGGTCTGGCTATCGTCCGCTCCGCCGCCGCCCGGCTGAATGCGACGATCGGGTTCGAGGATGTGGAACGGGGGACGGCGATCCTGCTGACATTTCCACGCGTGGCCGACTGAGGGTTGGATCGCTAGCGGGGCGATCGTCGAAAGATATTGAGCAATGCAGACATCAGGGCGGATCTGCGCTATCCATGTTCATCATCTGCGATCGACCCTTGGGCGCGGGTGGCTGAGAGCCTGTCGCTCCCGCCCTTAATCACCGAGGGCGTATGTTGCATTCAAGCTATTCCCCGTTGGATGCGGCAGGCGGCGTCGGTTGCGCTCGCCGGAATATTCCGGATTTTCGCCGATGCGGGCGCTCCGCCGCACGGCAGGTCTTCGTGCAGACGTCCGGTCGATGCCGGCTGATCGACACTTTGTCAGGTATCATACCAAGCCGGTTCCGGCTCTCGCCGAAGCACGTTCCAGCATTTACCGGACGGCAGATCAGCAATCGTTACCGCGCGTGATGCGGTGAGCAGCGGCGAGAGATTATGCGGCGGCGGGGACCAGATGGACTATCATAACCGGATCCTCCGTGTCCTGACGCCTGCCGATCGGGACGTGCTTCACCCCTATCTGACATGGTCCGAGCTTGCGCGGGGATCCGTGCTGGTCACTCCCAATGCGAAGATCGATCGGCTGTGGTTCATCGAAAGCGGGCTGAGTTCGATCATCGCGATGGCCGGCAACGATCAGGGGATCGAAGTGGGGCTGGCCGGTCGGGACGGTCTGGTCGGCCTGCCGCTGCTCCTCGATGCCGACCGCACGCCGCACCGCATCTTCATGCAGGTCGAGGGGGCGGGCTACAGCATCATGGCGGACGATCTTCGCCGGATCCTCGACGTGCATCCGGGTGTCCGGAAGCTGTTGCTGCGTTATGTGCAGGCCTATTCGACGCAGACCACCTATACGGCGCTGTCGAATGCGGTGCACACGGTGGAGGAGCGGCTGGCGCGCTGGTTGCTGATGAGCCATGACCGGCAGGACGGCGACGAAATCTTCCTGACGCATGATTTTCTGGCGCTGATGCTGGGCGTGCGGCGGCCTAGCGTCACCATCGCGCTGCATTCGCTGGAGGGGCTGGGCTTCATCAAATCCACGCGCGGGCTGGTGAAAGTGCGGGAGCGGACGGAACTCGAAGACTTTGCGGGCGCTGGTTATGGTGTCCCGGAGGAGGAATATGAACGCTTGATCGGACCGCTGCGCTGAACCACAGCGACGTGTCTACCAAGCTACGGATTTCGACGGATGCCCCGTTTCTTCCTCCATATCGACGATGGAACACAGCGGATCGAGGATGAAGAGGGAAGCGACCTGCCCGACCTCGCCGCAGCCCGGAACGAGGCGCTGCACGCCGCCCGGCAATTATGGGCGGCGGCGATCCGGGATGGCCGGGATCTGGGGACGGGCGGTTTCCTGATCGCGGGGGGCGATGGCGGCGTCCTCGACAGATTGCCGATGGACGACGCCCTGCCGCGCGCGATGGTCGAGCGGCTGAGGCGGGCGTAGCGGATGCCGGACTGGTTCGGCATGACGGTGGATCGGGGCCGATCGAAGCCGCCTCTATAGCGTCAACGCCACGAAGATCGCGCCGGTCCGTTCCTTGTCCTGCGCGGTGTCGAACGCATCGTTGATCTGGTCGAGCGGGAAGCGGTGGGTGATGAGCGTCTGCGTGCGGAGCTTGCCGCGCGCGACCAGTTCCAGCACTTCCGCCTGTTCCGGGTCGATGTCATGCAGCGCGAAGCTGGCGCTGGGGATCAGGGTGATCTCGCTCATCTGGATGCGCTGCCATTCGAGCGGGATACTGGTCTCGCCCGCTTCGAAACCGCCGACGATCACCAGCTTGCCGCCACGCCGGACCAGCCTGGTGGCGAGCGGCAGGGTGACGGGCATCGCGGTGCCGCCTGCGCATTCGAACACGATGTCGCAACCGCGTCCGCCGGAGAAGGCCATGACGGCGTCGACCGGATCCTCCGCGTCGGACAGGACCGTGCGGTCCGCGCCCAGTTGCCGTGCGACCTCCAGCGAATGCGGCACGGTGTCGACGATCAGCACGTCCGCGCCGCTGGCCTTGGCGAGCATCAACTGGCCAAGGCCGATCGGCCCGGCCCCGATGATCGCGACCTTCGCGTTGATCGTCAGGCCGGACAGATGCTGGGCGTGGAGGCAGACGGCATAGGTATCGAGCAGCGCAGCATCGTCATAGCCGACATGGTCCGGCAGCGGGTAAAGCTTGTGCTGGGGGGCGACGACCTGTTCGGCATAGGCGCGCGACACGCTGGCGCGGCGGGTGGGGTAGAGATCGGGGCAGCGATTATATTGCCGCGCCCGGCACCAGTCGCAATGGCCGCAGCCCAGCACCGATTCCACCAGCACGCGGTCCCCCGGCTTCACGCGCGTCACCTCTGCGCCGACTTCAAGGACTTCGCCCGCCAGTTCGTGGCCCATGATGCAGCAGTGCAGATCCGCGTCAGGCTTCTTCCAGTGACGGAGATCGGTGCCGCAAATGCCTGCGACGCGGACGCGGACTTTCGCCCAGTCTGCGGCGGGGAGAGCAGGGGCCTCCACATCCTCGATGGAGAATCGGCCATCGGCGGTCTTCAATGCGGCTTTCATGCGTCGATCACTCCCAGAAAGGCGGCGCCCGGAATTTCAGCGCGGGCCGCGGTCGGGCGCGGAACCCCGTTGTTGTCGAGCGGCAGCAGGGTGACACCGCCGGCCGTCTCATGCGCCACCAGCAAGGCGGCGTCGGCAGCGAGCAGGAAGCGCGGCGACCGGCCGCCGCTGGGCGTGGCGGCGATGAAGCTGGCCTCCCCCTGCGGATCGAGGCGGAAGGTCGCGATGCTGTCATGCCCGCGATTGCTGACATAGAGGCGGGTGGCGTCGGGGCCGATCAGGATCGCGCCGCCGAGGCTGGCCGGAACCTCGCCCGCCGGCAGGGTGGGGAGCGGGGGCGCGGCGGTGAAGGTTCCGTCCTCGCCGAGCCGCAGCACGGTCAGCGACGGCACGAGTTCGCTGACCAGATAGGCGATCGGGAGATGCGGATGGAAAGCCAGTTGGCGCGGACCCGATCCGGGTGGCGCGACATAGGCGACGACCGGTTCGCCCAGCGTGCCGCCCTCCGCATCGACCGCGAAGGACAGCAGTTGGTCCAGCCCGAGATCGACCACGTACAGGCGATCATCGGGGCCGAAGCCGACCCAGTGGACATGCGGCCCCGCCTGTCGTTCCTCGTCGGGGCCGCGGCCTGTATTCTGGTGCAAGGCCGGCGGCTGGATCGGGAGGCCTGACGTGGGATCGAGGCGGAACAAAGCGAGCGTGCCGCTGTCATAATGGGCGACCGCCAGCAACATGGTCGACCGATCCTGCGCGAGATGGCATGGCCCCTCGCCACCGGAGGGGACGGACGCGAGGACACCCCAGTCCCGCTCCGCATCGACCAGCACGAGCCGGCCGGCGCGCTCGTCGACCAGAAACCAGCAGGCGGTGCCGGGCACGCGGATGCCGGCCGAGACGTTGACCGGATCGGCGAGCGGCGGACCGGCCGACAGTGCGCCCGCCGTCAGATCGAGCGGGTAAAGCCCTTGTGCGCCGGCCTCTTCGTAACCGCCCACGAACAGCCGGGTCATGCCAGTTCCTGCAGCCGCGGCTCGATCCGCAGCGACACGATGTCGACCCGCGACGGCCGGGAGAGGATGAACGCCACCGTTTCGGCAATGTCCTCCGCGCGCAGCATTTCCGCCGCCTCGATCTTCCCGTGCTGCTGGTCGGGATCGGACTCTTGCATGTCCGAACCCGTCGTGCCCGGTTCGACCAGGCTGACGCGGATGTCGCGGTCCGCCACTTCCTTGCGCAGCGTTTCTGCAAAGGCCTGCAACCCGGCCTTGGTGGCGGAATAGACGCTTTCGCCGGGGGCGTGGATGTCGGCGCTGATCGATCCGATGATGACGATCTGCCCGCCTTCCGTGAAGCGTTCCAGCGCACCGCGCGCGCAGGCGAGTGCGCCGACGAGGTTGACGTCGATGACGTAGCGCCAGGCCGCGTCTTCCATCGCGTCGATCGGATCGGCCCCCAGCGCGGCGTTGGACACCAAGATGTCCAGCCCGCCGAGCCGTTCGTCGACCGCGTCGAAGATGCGTGTAATTTCCTCGCGTTTGGCGAGATCGGCGGTCAGGCCGTGCAGTTCGCCGCCTTCTCCGGCGGCCTGTTCCAGCGCCTCGTCCAATGCCGCCTGATCGCGGCCGAGCGTCAGGACGCGCGCGCCGGCTCGCGCGAAGGCGATCAGCATCGCCCGTCCGATCCCGGTCGTGCCGCCGGTGAGCAGAATGCGCTTGTCTTTCAGGGTCATCGCTCGCTCCAGTCAGTGGTCCGGCGGGCGACGCGGCGAAGGGCGGTTGCTGTTTTCCGATCCGTCCTGTCGTGCGTCACCTTGATCGCCATCGGCTGTTGTCATCACAGCGCGACGTTAAGCCTCTGTGGAATCAGCGAAATAAACTACGTTACGCGCGGCGATCCCGCATGGCGGCCTGTGCGCGGCGCAGGCGGACGCGCAGGCGGGCATCGCGCAGCAAATTGCCCGGCAGGTCCGTCGCCGCGCGCAGCCCCGCCACGCTGGAGATGTTGCGGATGGAGCGGCGGGTTTCGTCGATCGCCTGCACCATCAAGGCGCGCCGTTCGATCGCGCCGCGCTCCTCGACCAGCGGCAGCCGGTGGATGGCATAGAGGCCGATCATCCCGGCGATCAGGAAATAAAAATCCCATTGCGTCAGGATGATGGGCAACTGGATCACGCCGTTGGGACTGGTCCAGCGCACCAGAAGTTCGAACTGGCGGCGGGCGAAGAATTCGGCGAGCAGCCCGCCGATGATCGGCGCCAGCCCCGCCGCGAGCGCCGTCGTCATCGCGCTGACGGCGACATAGGCGGTGGCCGATCCCTTGGGCGACAATTTGAGCGCGATATTGGTGCTGGCGAGCGTGAGGCCGGCGATCGACGCGCCCATGACGATGTGCAGCAAGATGAGCCACACCATCACGATGCGGTGATCGGCGAATTGGGACGCGCCGATCATCGCCACGATCGCGACGATATAGACCGGCGTGCAGACGGCGAGCACCGATTTGTTGGCATAGCGATCGCTGAGGCGACCCCAGAGCCGCACCGCGGCGATATTGGCGATCTGGCTGAGCGCGTTGAGCAGCATCACGAAGCTGATGTCGAAATGCAGCTGGCGGACGATGAAGACGGTGAAGAAGGGCGTCGCGAAGTTGATCGCGAATTGCGAGCTGGCGACGAAGGCGAGCAGCCGCCTGAAGTTGCTGTCGGCAAAGGGGGAACGCAGCAGATCGCGCAGCGAGATCGGGCCGGGGGCGGGGGGCATTTGCGGTTCGGGAATGATGCCGACCAGAATGGCGCTGATGAGGCCGGTGATGCAGCCGGCGGCGAACATGCCGGCGAAGACGAGATCGCGTGCGAACGACCCGGGCGGCGTCGCGTCCAAAGCCAGCGCAGCGGCCAGCCCCAGCACCAGACTGATGGCGGTCAGCCAGAGCGATCGTCGCGCGAAGACCTGTCCAAGCCGTTCCTCCGGCGCGAGATCGCGCATCCAGGCATTCCATGCGCAGGTGCCGACCGCACCCATGCCGCATAGAATGACCTGCGCCGCGAGGAAGATCATGAGCGCGCCCGTGCCCGCAAAAAAGGCGACGCCCGCCATGACCGCCAGCATCGCACGCCCGATCAGGCTGGTCAGCACCGCGATCCGCTTGCGCGCGCGCCACCGTTCGACCAGCACCATCGCCGGCAGTTGCAGGATCTGCGTCAGGAAGGGCGCGCTGGCGAGGATGCCGATCATCAGGTTGGACGCGCCGAGATGCAGCGCGAACGCCGTCAGGATGACGCCCGAGGTGAGCGCGGCGGCACCGCCGGAGAAGACCGCTTCGCGGACCAGCAGGCGGAGGCCCAGTTCGCGGTCGGCCGGGGTGAGGACGGGTTGCGGCGCGAGGTCGGGCATCGGCGGCTAAGCGACGGCGATCATCATGGTTCGGCGCGTTCGCGGCGACGGGGCGGCAGGCCGCCGATCAACCGGTGGCATATTCCATCTGCGGTTCCAGCACCGCGTCGCCATCGCTGTGGACGGTCACCGGGATCGACTTGGCGGCGGGCGTCTTGCTGCCGACCGCATGGTGCCACATGGGCATCAGCACGTTGCATTCGGGATAATAGCCGCCGATGCAGCCGATCGGGATGTCGTAGGCGACGACGATCATGCCGGACAGATGGCGGTCGACACCGTCGTCGGCCGCGGTGCGCAGCGTCACGGCCTGCCCGACCTTCAGCCCGCGCCGGTCGATGTCCGAACGGTTCATCAGCACCACCTTGCGCGTGCCGTTGATGCCGCGGAAGCGATCGTCATAGCCATAGACGGTGGTGTTGAACTGGTCGTTCGAACGCAGGGTCATCAGCCGGAGCACGTCATGCCCGACCGATGGCATGTCGAGATCCTCGTCCAGCGCCTCCGGCGTGACGAAATGGGCGCGGCCGCTTTTCGTGCGCCATTCGCGGCGCTTGGCGGGTAGATCGCGCTGGAAGCCGCCGGGTTCCCACATGCGCTGCTCATAATCGTGGAAATCGTCCGGCAGGGTCTCGGCGACTTCCTTCCGGATCTCGGCATAGTCGGTCATATAGTCGTCCCACCGGATCTTCGGATTGGGTTCGAACATTTGCTTGGCAAGCTCGCAGATCAGCCGGATCTCGCTGATGAGATGCGGTGAAGCGGGGTTCCGCAGGCCGCGATTGCCATGGACGCAGCCCGACGTGTCCTCCATCGAGAGCATCTGCTGGCCGGCGGCGGTCTCGTCGATCTCCAGCCGGCCGATGACGGGCAGGATGTAGCTGACCTCGCCGGGGAGCAATGCGCTGCGGTTGAGCTTGGTCAGCACGTTGACGGTCAGGCGCAGCTTGCGCCACGCCGGCTCCATCTGGCCATGGTCGGGGATGGCGCGGACAAAATTGCCGCCCAGCATGAAGAAGGCGCGCACCTCGCCCTTCAGGATCGCCTCGCACGCCTCGACCGTGTTGTAGCCCGGTTCGCGCGGGGAGACGAAGCCGAATTGCGCGTCGAGCCGGTCGAGCGGGAAGAGTTCCGGCTTCTCCGTCACGCCCATGGTGCGCTGGCCCTGCACGTTGGAATGGCCACGCACCGGGCAGATGCCCGCACCGGGTCGGCCGATATTGCCGCGCATCAGGAGGAGGTTGACCAGCATCTGCACGGTTTCGACACCCGCGCGGTGCTGGGTCAGGCCCATGCCGTAAATGCCGATGGCCGGACCCGCCGCGGCATAGACGGACGCGGTGGCTTCCATATCGGCGCGGTGCAGGCCGGATCGACGTTCCAGCTCGTCCCAGTCCTGCACGCGCAGCCAGTCGGCGAACCGGTCGAAGCCTTCGGTATGGGTGGCGATGAAAGCGGTATCGAGGATTTCGGCGTCGCCGCGCGCGAGGCTTTCCTCATGCGCGGAGAGGACCGCCTTGCAGATGCCGGCGAGCGCGGCGAGATCCCCGCCATTCTTGACCTGATGATATTGCGAGCTGATCCGCGTTTCCTTGCCGCTCAGCATCTCGGTGGGGGATTGCGGGTTGAGGAAGCGTTCCAGCCCGCGTTCGCGCAGCGGATTATAGGTGATGATCGGCACGCCGCGCTGGCTGGCCTCCTGCAGCGGATGGAGCATCCGGGGGGAGTTGCTGCCGGGATTCTGGCCGAAGAACATGATGCATTCGGTCTTCGCGAAATCGCCGAGGTCGACCGTGCCGACGCCCTGTCCGATGCTGGCGGGTAGTGCCACCGACGTGGTTTCGTGGCACATGTTCGAACTGTCGGGCAGGTTGTTGTTGCCATAGAGGCGCGCGAAGAGCTGATAGAGATAGCTCGCCTCGTTCGACAGCCGCCCCGAACTGTAGAAGACGGTGCCGTGAAGCTTGTCCTCGATGTCGCGCAATTCCTGCGCGATTTCCGCGATGGCATGGCCCCAGGACACGGGCTCATATTTGTCGGTCGCCGCGTCATATCGGAGCGGATGGGTGAGCCGGCCGGGCTGTTCGAGATGATAATCATCCCATCCCCGCAATTCGGTGACGCTATGTTCGGCGAAAAAGGCGGGCGTGCAGCGATGCGCGGTCATCTCCCATGCGACGGCCTTCACGCCATTTTCGCAAAATTCGAAGGGAAGCGGTGTCGCCGGCTTGACCCATGCGCAACTGTTGCACTGATATCCGTCGACCTTGTTATGTCGGGACAGCGCGATCCCGGCGCTGCCGATAACGCCTTCGCGCCGCAGGATATTGCCGACGGAGCGCGCCGATCCCCATCCGCCGGAGGGGAGACGATAGGGTTTGAATGTCGGCTTCATCGGGCACCTCCGGCGCGGTGACGGGTCGCAACGGCGCAACATTCGCCGCGCTGTCACGTTGAGACCCGAGCGACCCACTCCGTCCATTACCTCGGTTAAGATACGGACAGAAAAGGATAATCCATCATGACGGTCGATCGTGACTATATGCTGCGCAAGGGCGATGGCCCGTCCGCGCCCAAGCTGTTTCTGGATACGCAGGTGGTGCCGCGGCTCGTCAATGCGGCGGGCGGGGCGGAGGTGGCGCTGGACCGCGCCGCACGGATGGCGGGGGTGCGGCCGAGCCTGCTGATCGCCGGCGCGGCCGGGGCCTTGTCGCTGATGGCCGTGGCGGCCGTGCGGCGCAGGCGGCGGGACGGGCGGCCGGGACGTCGGACCGCACGCTGACGCATTGCGGGCCGACGCCGATCGTCAGGCCATGCCGGCACCGTGACGCACCGCGAGCGCGATGCCGGCCCAGTCGACATCCTCGCCTTCCTGCGCGATCGTGGCGCGGAGATGATCGCGGAGGACGCCGAGTACCGGCATCGGCACGCGCGATGCGGTGGCGGCGGCATCGACCAGATCCATATCCTTCAGGCCGAGCGGCGCGGCGAACCCGGCCGGGCGGAAGCGGTCATGGACCAGAAGATCGCCATAGGTCTGGTAGACGGGCGCGCCAAACAATGTGCCGGTCAGCACCTCCAGCAACGTCGCGCGCGGCACGCCGCCTTTTTCGGCCAGCGTCATCGCTTCCGCCATCGCTTCCACGGCGGACAGGATCATGAAGTTGCCGCTGAGTTTGACGAGGTTCGCCGCGGGGGCGCTGTCGCCGATGCGGAAGGTACGCTGGCCGATGGCATCGAATAAGGGCGCACAAAGATCGAGCCTGTCGGCGGGGCCGGCCGCGACGACGAACAGCTTGCCCGCTTCCGCAGCGACGGGCCGCCCGAAGACGGGGGCCGACACATAGCCGCCCCGCCTGGACTGGTCCGCCGCGAGGCGTTCCGCCAAGGCGATGCTGATCGTGCTGTGCGAGACGTGGAGGGCGGGCGCATCATCTATGCCCTCTGCACCGTAGACCACGGCTTCAACGGCCTTGTCGTCGGCGAGCATGGTCATCACCATGTCGCCGTCCGCCGCGTCGCGCGGAGAGGTGGCACGCCGCGCGCCGGCTTCCACCAGTGGATCGGCCTTGGCGGACGACCGGTTCCAGACGGCGACCTCATGGCCGGCCTTCAGGAGATTGGCGGCCATCGCGCTTCCCATCTGGCCGAGGCCGATGAACCCGATTTTCATGCCAGATGCCCTTTCGAACATGAGTGTGGCGGGGAAGCGATCGGGAATTCCACGTTCGCGGCCCTCACCATTCGATCCCGATCTTGCCGAAATGGCCTGCGCTCATCTCGAACCGGAATGCGTCGGCTAGTTGTTCGAGCGGGAAGCGGCGGTCCACGACGGGGCGGATGCCGCTGGCGTCGAGCGCACGGACGAAATCCTGCTGTTCGCGCCGGCTGCCGACGATCAGGCCCTGAAGGCGCGCCTGCTTCGCCATCAGCGCAGCGGTCGGGACTTCGCCCGCACCGCCGGTGAGCACGCCGATGAGGGAGATATGGCCGCCGACCCGCACCGCCTCGATCGATTGCGCCAGCGTGCCTGGTCCGCCGACCTCGACCACATGATCGACGCCGCGGCCGCCGGTCCAGTCGCGCACGGCGCGGCCCCAATCGGGCCGTTCGCGATAATTGACGGTGAAATCGGCACCGAGGCCTTCGGCGCGTGCCAGCTTTTCGTCCGACGACGAGGTGATCGCGACGGTCGCGCCCATCGATTTGGCGATCTGGAGCGCCCAGATCGAGACGCCGCCGGTGCCGAGCAGCAACACCGTGTCGCCCGCCTTCAGCTTGCCGTCGACGACCAGCGCGCGCCACGCGGTGAGGCCGGCGGTGGTGATGGTCGCGGCTTCGACCGCGTCATAGCCGCGCGGCGCCAGCGTGAAGGCGGTGGCGGGCCGCACGACATAGGCCTGCGCGAAACCGTCCATGCCGTCGCCCGGCGTGCGGCTGAAATCGCCGATCGTCGGGCCGCCATCCTGCCAGTCGGGAAAGAAACAGGATACGACCAGATCGCCCGGCCGGAATGCGGTCACGCCTTCGCCCACCGCCTCGACGATGCCCGCGCCATCGGCGAGGGGGATGCGGCCATCTTCGGTCGGCATCCGGCCGGTGGCAACGCCGAGATCGTGGAAGTTCAGCGAGCTTCCCTGCAGCGCCACACGGATTTCCCCGGCCCCGGGTGCGCCGGGATCGGGCCTGTCCGCCAGGGTCAACCGGTCCAGCCCGATCGGGGCCTGCAAGATCATCGCCTTCATGTCCGAACTCCATGCTGTTCGAACGGCCCAACGAACGAGCGTCGGGCCTTTTCCCTGCCGGTGGAAAAGCGGTACGGGTCTGGCCGTGCGGAGGATGCCATGCGATGCATAAGGTGGATTTTCAGGAGACTTTCCATGCGGTTGATCGTCCATGCCTGTCTGGTGTTTGCGGGATGTGCGGCATCCCTGTCGGCGACTGCGCAGTCGCCTGCGACGCAGGCACCGGTCTATGAGTTGCGGACCTATTATCCCGCGCCGGGGAAGTCGGCGGCGCTGAATGCCCGGTTCCGCGCGCATACGCTGGCGCTGTTCGCAAAGCATGGGATGCGGAACGTCGCCTATTGGAACGAGATGCCGACCGAGGCCGCGCCCGAGGGGCGGTTGATCTACATCCTGTCCTATCCGAGCCGGGCGGCGCGGGAGGCCGACTGGAAGGCCTTTGGCGCGGACCCGGCGTGGCGGGCGGTGGTTGCCGCGTCCGAGCGTGACGGGAAGCTGGTCACGCGCGTCGACAGTGTGTTCATGACGATGACGGACTATTCGCCGCCGCTGCCGACGGCGCGTTGAGGCGGATCGTCCGCGCAGCCGACCGGTCTCAGCCGCTGCGGGTGGTGGTGAGGCGCAGGAGGCGTCCTTCGCTGCCATCCTCCAGTAGCCACAGCGCGCCATCGGGACCGGCCATGACCGCGCGGATGCGGTTGCCCATGTCCCAGCGTTCGGCCTCGCGCGCGGTCGGCCCGTCGAAGGTGAGCCGGATCAAGGCGGTGGCGGCAAGCCCGCCGACGAAGGCCGATCCGCGCCATTCCGGAAACATGGCGCCCTGATAGAAGGTGAAGCCGGCCGGCGCGATGACGGGCGCCCAGTACAGGACCGGTTCCTGATAGGCGCGCGCGCTGGCTGGCGAGGCGATCGGCGTGTCGTCATAATTTTTGCCATAGGATACGACCGGCCAGCCATAATTCTTGCCCGGTTCGATCAGGTTCAGTTCGTCGCCGCCCTGTGGACCCATTTCGGTTTCCCACAGCCGTCCTTCCGCATCGAAGGCGAGGCCGTAGGGATTGCGATGCCCGGTGGTCCAGGTTTCGGCGGGCGTGCGGTTGGGTGCCGGCATGGTCAGCTTGCGCACCGGGGCCTTCGCGGCGGCGGCGCTGTTTTCGGGCGGATCGATGACCGCGACCGTCGTGGCACCGGTCTTGCGCGCATTCGGGTTGCCCGGCGCGGGTTTGCCGTCGAGCGTGAGGCGCAGGATCTTGCCGAGCGCCTGATCGGGATCCTGCGCGGGCGTGAAGCGCTGCCGTTCACCCGACGTCAGGAACAGCGATTGCCCGTCCGGCGCGAAGGCGATGTAGCCGCCGAACTGGCCACCGGCCCCGCGCGGCAATTGCCGCCAGATCACCTGAAGCCCGTGCAGCGTCGGCTTGCCGGCCACCATGGCCAGCGTCGCCCTAGCCAGTGCGAGACCGTCCCCTCCGGGGCCGGGTTCCGCATAGGTCAGATAGACTTGTCGATCCTGCGCGAAGGCTGGCGATGTCGCGACGAACAAGAGTCCGCCCTGACCTTCGAAGTGGACGGGGGGAACGCCGCCGACTTCGGTCCTGGCCCCGGTCGGCGTGACCAGCCAGAGATGCCCGGTCTTTTCGGTCACGAGCATCGTGCGATCGGGCAGGAAGGCGAGCGCCCATGGATTGTCGAAGGTCGCGATCGCAGCGGTCTTGAACGGCCTGGCGGCAGCGGGTTTGGCATCGCCATAATTGCGGGGCGCTTCCGCCGGCCGCGCCTCCGCCACCGGGGCCTCCGATGCCTGTCCGCATCCGGCCAACAACAGGATGGCGGCGATGGCGAGCGATTCGTGACGCGGCATGGGTGAACCCTCAATGCGGAAAGTGGGCAGCGATGATGCTGTTATACAAAGAGAAGATTCCTGCACGGAGTGCAAGGGGGCTGGATCGAAGGTGTCTTTCTCTGGCGTTGCGGGGCAGACGGGATGCGTTGTCGACGAAAGAACGCCTTTTCGGCGCGATCCCGCCAGCGAAGCCATGGTCCGGCGCGGACCCCGAGGGATGGGAGAGCGTTCCATTCCGGTCTGATGTGAACGGGTTACCTTATCCGGGACATACGGATTTCGTCGTCAATCAAAGGATCAACCATGTCAGCTCCCGAAGACCTGCAGGAAATCTATACCGACGAATTGAAGGATCTCTGGTCCGCCAACGACCAGATGCTGAAGGTGCTCAAGAAGATCACGGCGAAGGCCAGTGACGCCGATCTGAAGGACATGCTGGCCAAGTCGCAGGAAGGCATTTCCGCGCATACCGACATTCTCAAGGAACTGATCGCCGGACAGGATGAGAAGGTTTCCAAGGAACATTGCAAGGGCATGGAAGGCCTGGCCGCCGAAGCGACCAAGCATGTTCTGGAAGAAGGGCCGGAGAAGGGGCCGCTGCTCGACGTGCTGATCATCGCGCAATATCAGCGCATGACGCATTATGGCATTGCCGGCTTCGGCACCGCCGCGGCCTATGCGGACGCGCTGGGGCTGGACGAGGACGCCAAGAAGCTGCGCGACGCGACCAAGGAAATTTATGGTGGCGACGAGTATATGACGAAGCTGGCCGAAACGAGCGTGAATCTGGAGGCCGAGGAGGCCTGACGCGAAACGGCCCGTCGCTGGTGCGACGGGCCGTTTTTTTGCTTCGGGGTTTTCCGGAGCGGTGGGTCAGTTTTTCAGCCGCCAGCCGCTCTTGAAGATCCAGGCGATGATGGCGAGGCAGACGGCGAGGAAGCCGATCGTGACGCCGAGGCTGGCGACGATGTCGACATCGCCCTTGCCGAAGAAACTCCAGCGAAAGCCGCTGACGAGATAGACGACCGGATTGAACAAGCTGACCGTGCGCCATGGCTGCGGGAGCATGTCGATCGAATAGAAGCTGCCGCCGAGGAAGGTCAGCGGCGTGATGAGCAGCATCGGCACGAAATTCAACTGTTCGAAGCTCTTGGCCCAGATGCCCAGAATGAAGCCGAAGAGGCTGAACGCGATCGCGGTGAGCAGAAGGAACGCGATCATCGCGCCGGGGTGGAGCACCCGGATCGGCACGAACAGCGCCGAGGTCGCGAGAATGATGACCCCCAGCACGACCGACTTGGTGGCCGCGGCCCCGACATAGCCAAGCACCAGTTCCATCGCGGACACCGGCGCGGACAGCAGTTCGAAGATCGTGCCCGTGAATTTCGGGAAGTAGATGCCGATCGAGGCATTGCCGACGCTCTGGGTGAGCAGCGACAGCATGATGAGGCCGGGCACGATGAAGCTGCCATAGCCGACGCCATCGACGCTCTGCATCCGGCTGCCGATCGCGCCGCCGAAGACGATGAAATACAGGCTGGTGGTCAGCACCGGCCCGACGAGGCTCTGCCACAAAGTGCGGAGCGATCGCGCCATTTCGAACCGGTAGATCGCCCAGATGCCGTGCAGGTTCATGCCTGTTCCCCCACCAGACCGACGAAGATGTCTTCGAGGCTGGACTTGGATGTTTCCAGATCCTTGAACGCGATCTGGCGGTCGGCCAGCGCGCGCAGCAGGGACGGGATGCCGGTATGCTCCTCGGTCGCGTCGAAGACGTAGCGCAAGGTCTTGCCGTCGTTGACGAGGCTCAGCGGCCACCGTTCGAAGCCGATGGGCACCGTGTCGAGCGGTTCGACCAGAGTGAGATCGAGTTCGCGCTTGCCCAGTTTCTGCATCAGCGCCGATTTATCCTCGACCAGCAGCAATTTGCCCTTGTTGATGACGCCCACCCGGTCCGCCATTTCCTCGGCTTCCTCGATATAATGCGTCGTCAGGATGATCGTGGTGCCGCGTTCGCGCAGGCGGTGGACGAGTTTCCACATGTCGCGGCGCAGCGCGACGTCGACGCCGGCGGTGGGTTCGTCGAGGAACAGGATTTCGGGCTCATGGGCGAGCGCCTTCGCGATCAGCACGCGGCGCTTCATGCCGCCGGACAATTCCATGATCTTCGCGTTGCGTTTGTCCCACAGCGACAGATCGCGCAGCACCTGTTCGATATAGGCGCTGTGGCCCGACCGGCCGAACAAACGGCGCGAGAAGGTGACGGTGGCCAGCACGGTTTCGAACATGTCGACCGACAATTCCTGCGGCACGAGGCCGATCCTGCGGCGTGCGGCCTTGTAGTCGGTCAGCGCGTCATGACCGGCGACCGTGATGGTTCCGGTCGAGGGCGTGACGATGCCGCAGATGATGCTGATGAGCGTGGTCTTGCCCGCGCCATTCGGGCCAAGCAGCGCGAAGATTTCGCCCTCGTTGATGGCGAGGTCGACACTGTGGAGCGCGGTGAAGCCGCCCTTATAGGTTTTGGACACGCCGGAGACGGCGAGGATCGGTTCTGGCATGAAGTCCCCCTGTTGCCGGTAGATAGGCGCGGGTGAGGGCGGGTTAAAGAGCGCGCCGCCAAGGGACGGCGGCGGAGAGGGGTGGAGCGGAACAGGATCCCGGATTGGGGGCATTCGCCGCCGATGGAGCGCGCAACGATCGGAGAATGATCGGAAAATCGTCTGGCGATGGGTCCGATCGGCGGGATTTGCTTGCGCTGGGCGATCGGGTTGCGTGATGCAGGGGCCATGCTGCTTTTCTCCATGCTCCTCGCCACGGCTTCGGCCACTGCGTCCCCCATCGATGCCGCACGCATCCGCGCGGATGTCAGGATCCTGTCGTCCGATGCCTTTGCCGGGCGCGGGCCGGGCGAGGTGGGGGAGGAGAAGACGATCCAGTTTCTCGCCACCGCCTTCGCCGGAATGGGGCTGCAACCGGGCGGCGCTAACGGAAGCTGGTATCAGGATGTGCCGCTCGTGCGGATCGACCGGCTGCCGGGTGCGACGATGACGTTGCAATATGCCGGCGGAACCGTCGCGCTGGTGCCGGGCCGGAACACAACGCTCGCCTTGCGCAATGCGGGACGCACGACGTTGACCGACGCGCCGATCGTCTTTGCCGGTTATGGCATCGTCGATCCGGCGCTGGGCTGGGACGCCTATGCCGGGATCGACATGCGCGGCAAGGTGGCGCTGGTGCTGGCGAACGATCCGGATTTCGAGGCCGGGCAGGATCTGGGTTTCGAGGGGCGTCGCATGGCCTATGCGGGCCGGGTCGGCATGAAGTTCGAAGCCGCTGCCAAGGCGGGCGCGGCGGCGGTGCTTGTCATCCATGAGGATGCCGCCGCCAGCTATCCGTTCCTTCAGGTGGCGAGCGGCGATGCGGTGCCGGCCTTCGCTCCCGCGCCGATGGCGGCGTCGTCCTTGCAACTGACCGGCTGGCTGCGCGGCGATGTGGCGCAGGGGCTGCTGGCCGGACAGCGGCTGACGCTGGACGGGCTGAAGCGGCGCGCCCGCGATCCCAAGTTTCGCGCATTCGCGCTGGCCGGTGCTTCCTTGTCCGCGGATGGCGCGGTGAAGACGACGCCGGTCGTCAGCCATAATGTCATCGCCCGCCTGCCTGGGACCAGCCGTCCGGACGAAGCCGTGCTGTACGGTGCGCATTGGGACGCCAATGGCACCAACGGCCCGGATGCGACCGGCGATGCGATCCGCAACGGCGCGATCGACAACGCCACCGGAACCGCCGAGCTGCTCGAAGTCGCGCGGGCCTTTGCCAAGGCCCCGCGACCGGCGCGCACTATCCTCTTCGCCGCATGGACCGCGGAGGAGAAGGGGCTGCTGGGCGCGGACTATTATGCGGCGCATCCGCTGCACCCGCTGGCGAAGACCGCCGCCGTCATCAACCTCGATCCGCATGTCGCCCTGCCGACGGCGCGCAATATCGAACTGGTCGGCGGCGGGCGGACGACGCTGGAGGAGGATCTGGCATCCGTCGCGCGGGCGCAGGGTCTGCGGGTCGATCCGGAACCCAATCCCGAAGCGGGCTGGTATTTCCGGTCCGACCATTTCGCCTTTGCGCGGCGCGGTGTGCCTGCGCTGTCGTTTCGTGGGGGGCGCGATCTCGTGCAGGGCGGCGTCCGGGCGGGCAATGCGATCGTCGATCCGTACAACCAGCTTCGGTATCACCAACCGAATGATGCCTTCGATCCGCAATGGACTTTTGCGGGCACGGCGCAGGAAGCCTCGGTCGCCTATGCGCTGGGCGCGCAGGTTGCACAGTCCTCGCAATGGCCGGGATGGAAGGCCGGCAACAGCTATGCCCCGATCCGGGCGGAAAGCGATGCGGAGCGGCGGGTGCCGGACTGACGGTGATGATCGCCTCTGTCGATCGGGCGATCCGTCCGTCCCGAGCGCGGTCGAGGGATCTCTTCGGGCTTAGTCGCGAAGATCGAAGGCTGGCGGCCTCGGCTTCGCTCGGCCGGTCCCTCGACTACGCTCGGGATAGGCGGGTCAGGATGAGGTCAGCATGGCCTAGTCCTCAGGCCCGATCGTGACGCGCAGGCCGTCGAGCGTTTCGTCGAAGGGGATCTGGCAGGAAAGCCGGGACGTCGGGGTGCGATGATCGAGGCTGTCGAGCAGGTCGTTTTCTTCATCGGTCATCGACGGAAGCCGGGTGACCATTTCCGGATCGACGATGACGTGGCAGGTCGCGCAGGACAGGCAGCCGCCGCAGAGCGCGAGCAATTCGTCGATCCCGCCGTCGCGGATGATCGTCATCATCGACAGTCCGGGTTCCGCAGGCAGCGTGCGGGTGTCGCCTTGGCGGGTGGTTACGATCAGATCGGGCATGTCTTGTCCTGATGATGGAATGGACCGCGCCGGTTCGTGCGGAACCGGGCGGGGGATAGGGCGTATCGGGTCCGCCACGACAGACCATGGCATCGTCTGTTCGGTGCTGTGGTCGGTCTGGCTGCTGCTGGCGGACTGTTCGTCGATGGGTGACGGAAGGCGGGTCGATCAGTAATGGAACCGGAATTCCATTCCGATCCGGCGCGGGGTCAGCACGCCGCGCGAATAATAGCGTTCGACCACATCACTGCGGACCTGATTATAGGAGGAACGATCGTTGCTGATCGCCGTCACCGCATATTTGTCGAAGATGTTGTCGGCGAACAGTCCGACCTCGAAGGCCTTCGCGATATAGTTCAGCGATGCGCTATGCGTCACATAGCTGGGCAGCGCTTCGCCATTGCCGCGCAGGCCGACGCGTGAATAGATGCTGCCGCGATAGACGGTGGCCCAGTTCGCCTGGATGTGGCGGCCATCGCCGAGCGGATAGTCATAGACGAGCTGGGCGCTGCCCGAATTCTTTGACGATCCGGGCAGGCGGTCGCCATCGAATGCATTGTCGCGCACGCCCTGGCTGGCGACCAGTCCGATCACGTCCTGCGTCAGATGCGCGTCGACATAGGAATAGGTGCCGGTCAGCGACAGGTTCGGCGTGATGCGGGCGGTGGCCTGAACATCGAACCCCTGCGACACCGCCTCCGCGCCGTTGACGGTGATGCCGATCGCGCCGTTGAGCGTCTGGCTGGGCACCTGCACGCCCGTCCATTTGACGTGGAAGGCATCCACGGTGAGCTGGAGCCGCCGGTCGAACAGGCTGGCGCGGACGCCGACTTCGGCATTGCGGGTGCGGTCCGGGCCGAAGAAGAGTTCGTCGGGCAGGGCGCACAGCACCTGACCACCCGCCTGCGCCCTCGCCAGATCCTCCGGCGTGCAGGGCACGACCTGATTGGCGCCGCCGACGCGGTAGCCGGTCGAATAGGTGGCGTAGGCGAGCAGATCGCTGCTGAACTTGTACGAGCTGTTCGCTTTCCAGACGATGCCGTCCTTGCCGGTCGACCCGGTCCGGATGCGGCTGGGCTTGATCGTCGTCGACGGGAAAGGATCGATGCCGACGCCGATCAGCGGCAGCGCCGCCCCGCCCGTGACGGTCGCGTCATATTTGAAGTAGCGGATGCCGCCGGTCACCTGCCATTTGCTGGTCAGGTTGAGCGTGGCCTCGCCATAGACCGCCTTTTCGATCGTCTTGTTGCGGAGCTGCGAGAAATATTCGAGATTGTCGGTACGGCTCAATCCGTTAAATTCCGCGTAGCCCGGCGTATATTCGCGACGGTCGCTGCTATATTTCAGTCGGTTGTAGAAGCCGCCCAACACCCAGCTCAGCGGGCCGCCATGGGTGGAGACGAGGCGGACCTCTTGGTTCAACTGCTTGTAATCGCGTTCATTGTCGGCATAGGATGAGAAAGCGGGAAAGGCTTCATAGCCATAATCCAGATCGAGCAGCAGATCGGTATTGTCGTCGCGCGTGCTGATCTTTTGCTTGGTATAGGATGTCGTGCTGACAAGCTGCGCGATATCGGCGAGGCCGATGTTGAATTCGGCCGCGAACAGATCGGCCTTGCGGTCGATCGGTTCCAGATAACGGAATGGCGCTTCATAATTTCCGGTGCCGAGCACGCCCGCGCCATTCGCCTGCCGCCCGCCGGTCTTGGTATTTTGATGCGCGTAGGTGAGGTACGCCTTGATGTCGGTATTATATTCGAGCAGCAACTGGTTGCGCGTCGTGAAGGTATGTTCGTAGTTCACATCCTCCTTGCGCCGGAAATTGGCGGCATAATCGGCGGTCGTGCCGAAGGAGCCGGTCGATGTCGGCGTCGCGCGGCCGGGCTGCGGGTCCGAGATGCCGGGCTGTTGCAGCAGATAGTTGTAATCCATGAAGCCGGCATTGCTGTAATAGCCGGTGGCGGTGCGGAAGGCGATGTGATCCTTGACCAGCGGAATGTTGATCGCGACGTCGCCCACGCCGCCGAAGTCATCCGAATGCGACTGCGCATAGCCGCGGCCATGGACATCGACCGAGAAACGATCGGTTTCGGGGCGGTTGGGGATGTAGCGCACCGCCCCGGCCAGCGTGCCGAGGCCGTAGAGCGTGCCCTGCGGCCCTTGCAGCACTTCGACGCGATTGACGTCGATCAGCTTGAAATCGAGATAGAGCGGGACTTCGCCCAGATAGACGCCGACCGAATTGCCGGAATTGGCCCCGAGCACGCTGGTATCGCCCGAGGAGATGCCGCGCAGGATGATGCCGCCGGTGGAACCCGGCCCCGTATCCGCCACGGTGACACCGGGCGTGAAGGCCCCGAGCGAACGGATATCGTCGAGCCGCTGATTTTCGATCGTGTCCGCGGAGACGGCGCTGATGTTGATCGGCGCGTCCTGCAGGGTGGTGCGGCGGCGGCTGCCGGTCACGATGATTTCGTTGGAGTCCGCGCCGGCATCGATGTCCTGACTGGATGCGGCGGGCGTTTGCGGCGCGTCCTGCGCGAAGGCCGGTGCTTCGAACATGCTGACCAACGCGGTCGCGCACAATAATCCTGCGCGCGAATATCGTCCTACCATCCAAACCCCCTGATCCGTGAAACGTCGTCGCCCCTCCGCGACCTTCCTGTCGGCACCTCGATCGGGGCCGTTTGTTCCGGCAAGAGTGTGGATATTCCGGGCGGACCGACATGGGGCGTTTGACGTAAGGCGCGGGATGCGTCGGTGATCGCCTACGTCAAACGGCGAATGCCGGGCGGGCGCGACGTGCGGTAGCCAAGGTCATGGCCATTTGTGCTTTTTCTTATAGACACCCCGCCGCCCTCGCCTTGGTATGTGGGTTGGCGTCGGTCGCCGCGCCCGCCTGGGCGGGGCAGGACGCGCGCGCCGAACTGGTCCATTGCGGAGCGGAGACGTGCATCCGCCTGTCCGGGCATCGACCGAGCGCGGCGGCGGCGGTGATGATGGGGGGGCGTGCGCTTGCGGTTGCGGGCGGGCGGCGCTGGCAGGCGACGGTGCCGCTGGAGGTGGCGCGGACCTGGCCGATCGGGCGTGGTTATGCGCTGCATGTCAGCGTCGTGGACCCCGCTGACGGGGCGGAGCGGTCCGAGCGCGTTCTGTTGCCGCCCGGAGCGCTCGGATCGCGTCACGAAATCGCTTCGCTGGTAATCGCCGCACGCTGAATTTCCCTGCCCTGCCGGACCGCGCGGCGCTTGTGATCGCGATGGTGCGATCCTACATCAGTGCCGTCATGTCGCCGGAGAGCGGTGGATCAGCACGTGCAGGAGATGATGATGAAGGTTGGTCTTGCGGCAATGGCCGCTCTGTTGGCGACGACGCCTGTTTTTGCCGCCCCCGGCGTCAATCCTTTCTCCGCGGATAGCGCTGTCCTTGATCTGGGCGGGATCGATCTTGCCAGCGTCGAGGGACAGAAGCGCCTTGCGATCCGCATGGATGATGTCGCGAACAAGGTGTGCGGCGAAGGGTTGAGCCGGGTCCATCTGGCGCTTGGTGCGCAGACGCGGGGATGCCGTGCGGACGTGATCGCGGACATTCGCGGCCGGGTGGCAGCCGCGACGGCGGCGCGCGCGTCGGACGGCCGGACGCTGTTGGCGTCGCGCTGACGATGTAAGGGCCAGGGCCGGGCGGTGTTCGTCCGGCCATGGCCCGGTGAATGGCGTATGGCGAAGAGCGTCGTTGCGTCTATCGTGATGGCATGAAGCCAGCCTTTCTCCGTTTCAGCAACCGCGCGCTATGGCTGCGGTTGTTTTTTGGTGCGGCTGCTCTGGTCCCCAGCGCGGCCCCCTCCGAGGTTGGGCCGAAATTCGCGCCGTGGATCGACGGCACGCGACCGGACGAGCCGGAGACGCAAGTGCAGCGGATCGATGCGGATACGTTCGTCATCCGGCAGTCGGTCCGGACGAATTTCGAAGCGCCGTTTCTCTATCTTCTCTTTGGGCAAACGCAGGCGCTGTTGATCGATAGCGGGGCGGGTGTCCTTGCTATTCGTCCGACCGTCGACCGGCTGATCGCGGACTGGCGCGCGCGGCACGGGGGGCGGCCGATTACGCTGATCGTCGCGCATTCGCATGGTCATGGCGATCATCATGCCGGCGATGCGGAATATCGCGACCGGCCGGATACGGTGGTGGTCGGGCTGAAGCCGGCGCAGGTCGCGGCCTTTTTCGGGATTCGGGACTGGCCGCGCGGGATCGGCCACTATGATCTCGGTGGCCGCAGGATTGCGATCGTGCCGACGCCGGGGCATGAACCGGCGCATATCATGGTCTATGACGCGCGGACGCGATTGCTGTTTTCCGGCGACATGCTCTACCCCGGCAGGCTCTATGTGCCGCGCGACCGGTTCGAGGATTTTCGCGCCAGCACGGCGCGGCTGGCCGGTTTCGTCCGGACGCATCCGGTGCGGGCGCTGCTGGGCGCGCATATCGAGATGACGACGATCGCGGGGCAGGATTATCCGATGGAAGCGGCGGCGCATCCGTCCGAACATGGTCTGGCATTGCCGCCTTCGACGGTCGCGGAACTGGCCAAGGCCGTCGCCGAAGCCAAGTCGCCGCCGCTGGTCGATCGGCATCGCGATTTCATCCTCTACCCGGTTGCGCCCCGGAACGACTGATCGGCAGGGCGGCGGGGCAGGGTTCGTCAGTCGCCGGTCGTTCCGGGGCTGGACCACCAGGACATGGTGTGGGCGTCATGCGCCGTGGTCCAGACGCCCTTGTCCGTGAAGCGCAGCGCCCCGCTGCCGGCGGCCTTGCCCATCCGCGCGGTGATGGCGAGCGAGGCGGGATCGATGACGACGAAGGTCTGGCCCGCCGTGGTCCGCAGCCACACCTTGCCGCCGCCGGTATCGATGTCGCCATATTTGAGCGTGTCGTCCACCTTGACCCGGCCCGACACCGTCGCAGTCGCCGGATCGATCCGGGCGACGGTGCCATCGCCCTGTTCCTGCACCCAGACCGATCCCTCGCCCGCCGCGAGGAAGCCGGGTTCGCGGCCGAGTGCGGTCGTGGCAACGACCCTATTGGTGGCGGGGTCGATCTTTTGCAGGCTGCGCTGTGATCCGCTGGCGGCCCAGAGCGAATCCATGCCGAAGCTGAGGTAGAAACTGTCCGGGTTGACGGGAATGGACGCGGTGACGGCGTTCGTCGCCGGATCGATGCGCGCGATCATGCCCTTGGCGTCGCTCGCCACCCAGACCGATCCCGCGCCGGCGACGACGTTCAGTTCGCCCTTCGGATTGGCGATGCCGGTCGGGATGACCGCGCTGATCTTCGCCGTCTGCACATCGATGCGATTGAGCGTGCCCTTCTTGCAGTCCGCCACCCACAGCGAGCCGAACGCGATCGTCATCGCGCCGCAGGGGTGCGCCATCGCGACTTCGGCGCGCTTGCCGTCGCGCGCCCAGCGCTCGACCCGCCCGGCATTGGTGACCCATACCGTTTCGCCATCGACGGCGATGAAATCCGCAAAGCCCGGCACGGGGATGACCTGTTCGCCAAGCTCGGCGGCGGCGGCCGGTGTCGTTGCGATGCCGGCGGCGATCCATGCGGCGGCCCAGATGCTGGTCTTCAAAATCGTTTCCCCTTGGCGTTTCGTGCGTCGCATCCGTCCGATCAGGCCGTCACCTTGACCTCCGGATGTTTGCCGTCGGCCTTAAAGCGGTCGATCAGCGGGCGGAGGGGGAAGAGGAATTGCTCGGCGATCGTCAGCCGCCGCCGCTCGTCCTGACCGACGATGTCCGCTTCGCCATCGGCATAGGTGCCGAAGATGCGATCGAGCAGGATCAGCGAATTGCCGTAATTGCTGCGCGTTTCCTCATAGCGGGTCGAATGGTGCAGGCTGTGGTGGCGGATCGTGGTGAAGACGAACGCATACCAGCGCGGCGGATCGAACCGCGTATTGGCATGGGCGAAGGTGGAGATGACCACGAGGATGTTCAGCGCGCAGAAGATCGCGGCTTGCAGAACGTCCAGCAGGGCGACGACGCTAAGGCTGATGAGGAACAGTTCGATCGGATTGCCGACCGCGCCTTTCATGGCGTTCAACTGGGTCAGGTGATGGTGCGGGGCGTGCGTCGACCAGAAGAAGGACTGGTTGTGCATCAGCCGGTGCATCCAATATTGCCCGAATTCGATCAGCACGACCACGAGCGCGACTTGCACCAGGAAGGGCAGGTGCATCGCCCAGAGCGTGGTGATGCCGAGCATATGCTTCGCCGCCGTCAGCGGCTCTTCGGCCAGCGTCGCCGTGGCCCATGCGATCACGGTATAGCTGAGCGTGACGTAGAAGACGTCCGTGAGGAATTCGCGCCAGGTCAGCCGCCAATGGGCGTGGCGCTCGTTGAGCCATTCGAGGCCCTGGATGAAGGCGGTCGTCAGCAGGGTGGCCGTCACGATCGACCACGGATTCCGGACCCAGCCCGCAGGGGCGAACGCCCAGAAGCACAGGATCGCCGCGACCATGACGGGCTGCACATAAGTTGACAGGATTTTCTTCATCGCATCCCACCCGGTTGATCGGCCGGCGGGGCCGATCTGCGGCCGGAGGGTAGGGGCAGGATGCGCGGGTAGCAGGTGTGCGAATGACGTAGGCGGCGCGTCATTCGACGGCGATCCCGTGCCGGGCGAGAAAGTCCCGCGCGGGGGCGAGCGCGTCCGCGTGCCGCCGCCAGCGATCGACCGCATCGCGGTAAAGCGGGCGACGGACCTGCGCCGCGCTCGGCGTGGAGACGGGGGCGGCGTTGACATGGAAATCGAGGCAGGCGTCCGACCAGTCCAGCCCGCAACGGGCAAGCAGGCGCGCGGTTTCGGCCTGTTGATCGGCGACCAGCGCTTCATAGCCGACCTCCAGCACGCGGCCGGGCAGCGTTGTGCGCCAATGTGCCATCATGTGGTCGAACCGCACATAATAAGCGGCGATGTCCAGCAGGTCGTAGCTATAGTCGTAATAGCGCGATCCGATGGCGAACAGGTTGCGGAAATTTGCGAGGATCGTGTCCAGCGGGTTGCGGCGCAGGCAGACGATGCGCGCATTGGGCAGCGCGCGCGCGATCAGCCCGACATAGAGAAAATTGCCGGGAAATTTGTCGACGAAGCGCGGGCGATCCCCCGCGACATGCGAGGCGGCGCGGGCGAGATAGTCGCGGCCGATGGCGGCGAGGTCGGTTCCGGCCGCCGCGTGGATGGTCTCGACGTCGAGCACGTTGCGGCTGCGCGTGCGGGCCGCCGCCTTCATCGCGAGCGGCATGGCCTGCAACTCTCCCGCGCTTTCAACGTCGGGATGGGAGGACAGGATGCGATCGACCAAAGTCGTCCCGGTGCGCGGCATTCCGACGATTAAGATCGGGGATGCGGTGGGCGGATCGGACACCGGTGCCCTCGCGATGGCGGGCGCGGCGGCGGTGACCGCATCGAAGATCGCGGCATCGTCGGCGAAGCGGTAGGGCAGTGTGGCGCGATGTTCGGCGTTGGTTTCGGCGAGGATCGCGAAGGCGGCGTGCGGATCGGCGAGATCGTCCTGCTCCTTGGCGAGCGCATAGCCGAGCAGCAGCCGATCGCGGGGGGCGCGTGCCGCCGCGCGCAGTTTGGACAGCCGGTCGATATGGTTGCGGTCCGGTGTCTGGCGGCGCAGGCCGGCGAGCAGATGATGCGCGCGGGCATCCGTCGGGGTGAGGGCAAGCAGCGCCTCGATCGCCTGTTCCGCCGCCTCCTGCTGCCCGACGAAGCTGAGCGTGGCGGCGTGATTGTAGCGGAAGGCGGGGTTGGCGGGGGCGAGGCGGACCGCTTCGGCGAAATGGGGGAGCGCGGCGGCATGATCGCCGAGGCGGGCATGGACGCAGCCCATCGTATCGCGGTCCAGCGCGTCGGCGGGCGGTGCAAGCTCCGCCGCCGCGAGCGACCGGACCGCATCCGCATCACGGCGGACGAGCATGTAGAGACGGGCGAGCTGGGCATGATATTCGCCGCGTGCACCGCGCTGCACGGCGGCCTCGATCAGGCCGATCGCCTCGGTCACCTTGCCCAGCATGGCGGCGGCGATGCCGGCGAGGAAGTGCGCCTCGGCGGCGTGCGGCATGTCGACCTGCCAGCGCGTGGCGGTGGCGAAGGCCGTATCGGCATCGCCGCGGGCCAGTGCCGCACGGATCGCGGCGGCGCGGGCCGATGGGGTGAGGGACTGGTTCATGCCGATGCGGGTTCCCGCGCTACCGTGTCAGGGTGGCGACGGCGATCGCCGTGGCGGAGGCGCGGTTTTCGACACCCATCTTCTCGAAAATCTGTTCGAGATGCTTGTTCACGGTGCGCGGGCTGATTTCGAGGATCGCGCTGACTTCCCGGTTCTGCTTGCCGCGGCTGATCCACAGCAGCACTTCGGCCTCGCGCGAGGTGAGGCCATGTTGCGCGGCGAGCGTGGCCTTGTCCTCGCCCTCATGGCGTTCGGCCAGCCGGAACAGCCATTGGTCGGCGGACGTGTTGCGCAGCAGGCCTGCTTCCAGCGTGCGATCTCCGGCGGCGACGGTGACGCGCGCGCCGGGCGTGGGGGCGCTGGCCTGCAACCCGCGCAGCGCGGAGAGGAACGGTTCCGGCAACTGGCCGGAGGCGCAGGACCAGCCCGCGAACAGCCGTTCCAGCATCGCGCTGGCGGCCGGGGTCAGCCAGAGCGGATCACCGGCCCCGTCGACCGCGAGCGCCGGCCGGCCGCTCATGTCCAGCGCGAGGTGGCTGCCATGCGCGACGCGCGCGGTGCTGAGATGCACGCGGATGCGCGCCAGCAATTCGTCGATCACGATCGGCTTGCTGACGAAATCGATCCCGCCGGCATTGAACCCGCGCACGACCTGATCGGTCTCGGTCAGGCCGGTCATGAAGATGATCGGCAGATGCCGGAATGCGGGTTGTGCCTTGATGCGGCGGGTCGTTTCGAACCCGTCGAGATTGGGCATCACCGCGTCCATCAGGATGAGGTCGGGCGTGACCTTGCCCAGCAGATCGAGCGCGGCCAGTCCGTCGATCGCGATCAGCACGGTCATGCCGGCATCTTCGATCGTCGTCGTCAGGAAGCGCAGCGCTTCGGGCGTGTCGTCGACGACGAGGATCACCGGGCGCGTCATGCCGGCGGCGGGATCAGCGGGTTGCATGGTCGATCGTCCTCTGAAGCGCGCGGAGGTCGAGATCGGTCAACTGGCGTCGCAGCACCGCGACGAGCGTAGCGGCATCCGGGACCGCGTGCGCGAGATCCTCCAGCGCGCACTCCATGCCGCGGACATAACCGACGGCGGCGAAATTCTGGAGCCGATCGAGAAAGGGAAAGGCTTCGGACGGGGCAGGCGGGATGGATGCGGCGGGCCGGACGGCGTCGGGCGGGCAGGCCGGGATCGGGGGGGCGGCTTCGGTCCAGCGGAGGTCGAGCTGGTTGCCGATCAGCGCGATGAGCGCGTCGAGTTCGACGGGCTTGGTAACGAAGGCGTCATGGCTGCTGCGGCCGTCGCCACCGGCGCGAAATTCGTGCGCGTCGGCGGACACCATCACGATCCGCAGGCGGGGGCCATGGGCTTCGCGCAGCCGCGCAGCGACGTCCCAGCCGCCCATGCCCGGCATCTGGATGTCGAGCAGCACGATGTCGATGGCGCCGGTCGCCGCGAGCGCGATCCCTTCCGCACCGCCGGCCGCGGTCTGGACGATGAAACCGAGCGCGTGGAGCAAGGATTGCAGGATGGCGCGCTGTGCGGGATCGTCGTCGATCACCAGCACCGTCCGCTGTGGTCCCTGATAGCCGATGACGCGCGCGCCCTGTGCGGCGACATGGGCGGGCGAGGCGGGGGTCGGGAGCATCAGCCGCAGACGGAAGGCGCTGCCGACGCCCGGCGTGCTGGTGACGACGATATCGCCGCCCAGCAGCTGGGTGAGGACGCGCGTGATCGCCAGTCCGAGACCGATGCCGGGCTGGCGCTGCGCTTCGGCCGAACTGCCGCGATCGAAGGGGGCGAAGACGCGTTCCAGATCGTCCGGCGCGATGCCGATGCCGGTATCGCGGACGGTGATGTCGGCGACCTGACTGCGATAGCGCACGGTGATGGCGACGCCGCCATCCTGCGTATATTTCACGGCGTTGGAGCAGAGGTTGATGAGGATCTGGCGGAGGCGTTTTTCGTCCGTCTTGACGTGGACGGGGAGGTGGGTGTCGAGATCGAGCGTCAGGGTCAGGCCCTTCGCCGCCGCCTGCACGCGGAACATGTCGACGACATGGCCGAGCAGGCTGCGGATATCGACGACGTCCGAGCGGATCGTCAACACGCCGCTTTCGATGCGGGAGATTTCGAGCAGGCCTTCGACCAGATTGGTGACATGTTCGGCGGAGCGGCGGATGATCGTACCGACCACCGCGCCGGACATGCTGTCATCGCGTTCGAGCAACTGGGCATAGCCGTAGATCACGTTCAACGGCGACCGGATCTCGTGGCTGACCGCGACGAGATAGCGGGTCTTCGCCTCGTTGGCGGCTTCCGCCGCGTCCCTGGCGCGACGCAGCCCGGCAAGATCGGCCGCGTCCATGTCCTGATCCGCGGCGCGGGTCATGACGCGCCGGGGCGGGACAATGTTTCGATATAGGCGCGCCAGCCGCCAAGGTCGGTGATGTCCTGCGCACCCTGGATCGCGCGTGGTTCGGCGACGAAGCCCTTGACCACCGACCCGTCGGCGAGCGTGACCGAGCCGATGGCGAGCGGGGCGGGAACCTCGACCACGAAGCTGCCGAACGCGGCGACATCCAGCTCATAGACCTCGACCGCGATGGCTGCACCACCGGTGTCATGGATCAGCGCCGGCTTGGGCGGGGTGGAGTTGGCCATGGCATAGAGGCGATAGGTGGGGGCGGTAGTGGTCGCGGCGACCAGACGGGCGTCGCGCGAGGTGAGTTGCCAGTGCAGCGGCATCCCTTCGAGATGGGCACCGACGACGGCGAGCTTCACGGTTTCCATAGGATCCTCGATATTCAGGGGCGGGGGAGGGGGAAGCACGGCGGCCGCGACATAGGCTTCGCCTGCGTCGAGCAGCGCCTTGTCGGTCCAGGCGGGGCCGATCAGCGTGATGCCGAAGCCGGTGCCGTTGTCGCGCCAGCCGGCGGGCAGAGCCAGCGCGGCCATGTCGAGCAGATTGACGAAATTGGTGTAGAGGCCGAGATTGCTGTTGAGCGTGACCGGGGCGGCGCGCATCTCGACGATGCGGTAGATGGTCGGCGTGGTCGGCAGCGCGAGCAGGTCGATGTCCTGCCACATCGCCTCCGCGATCCGTTGCAGCGCGGCCAGCCGGTACTGGCCGGTGAAGACGTCCACACCGCTGATCGCGCGGCCATCTTCCACGATCGCGCGGACGATGGGGTCGATCGCATCCGGGTTCGTATCGAGCAGCGGCAGCGCGGCGGCGGTGCGTTCCGCCACCCATGGCCCGCCATAGAGCAGCATCGCCGCTTCGCGGAGCGGGGTCATGTCGATCTCGACCAGTTCCGCGCCGCCTGCGGCCAGCGTGGCGAGCGCCTGTTCGTAGAGCCGTTCGGACGCCGCATCGCCAAGGAAGAGGCGCTGATCCGGCCGGGGGACGCCGATCCGGCGGCGGGTGGCAAGCGGGCGATCCTCCTGCGGGCGTGAATAGGGATCGGCGGCGTCGAAGCCGGCGACCACGGCGTCGACGGTGCGCGCGTCCGATATGCTGTGGGTGAGGACGGTGATGCAGTCGATGGTGCGGCAGGCGGGGACCAGACCGGTGCTGCTCCAGCGGCCCTTGGTGGGTTTCATGCCGACCAGACCGTTGAACGCGGCGGGGACTCGGCCAGAGCCTGCCGTGTCGGTGCCGAGCGCGAAGGCGACCAGCCCGGCCGCGACCGCGACCGCCGAACCCGAGCTGGACCCGCCGCTGACAAAAGCGCGGTTGAAGACGCAGGCGGGCGCGCCATAGGGGCTGCGCGTGCCGTTCAGCCCGGTCGCGAACTGATCGAGATTGGTCTTGCCCATCGGGATCGCGCCGGCTGCGACCAGCCTGTCCACGACGTTCGCCGATGCATTGGGTTGATAGGCGAAATCGGGGCAGGCCGCGGTGGTCGGCAGGTCCGCGAGATCGATATTGTCCTTGATGGCGAAGGGCACGCCGGCCAGCGGGAGGACTTCGCCCGCCGCGATCCGCGCATCGACCTGTGCCGCCGCAGCGAGGACCGCCGCATCGGGGACGCGGCTGATCCAGACCGCCGGCTGGATGGCGGCATAGTCGCGGACCCGGTCCAGCGCCTGCCGGGCGACGGCCACCGCGCTGGTGCGGCCGGATGCGACCGCGGCGGCGATCGCGCCGACTTCGAACGGCTGGCCGGTCATGCGACCTCCACCGCGAGCATCGCGCCGCCGGGGGCGAGCGGCTGCTTTTCCTGCACATAGATGCGCCGGATCGTGCCGGTGAAGGGGCTGGTCACGGGCGATTCCATCTTCATCGCCTCGATGATCCCGATCGTGTCGCCGGCCGTCACCTGCGTCCCTTCGGCGACGAGCAATTTCCAGAGGCTGCCGCCGAAGGGGGCCTCGACCAGTTCGCAGCCATCGGGCAGGTCGATGTCGGCTGCCGCAGCACCGGTGTCCGCTTCCTCGGTCAGCGCGGCGACGCGATCGAATTCGCCATTGCGTTCCCAGTCTGCGCGTTCCTCATCGAACGCGGCCTGACGCTGCGCCTGGAAGGACGCAATCGATTCCGCATGTTCGGCGAGGAAGGCGCGATATTCGGAGAGGCGAAACACCTCTTCCTCGATCCGGATGGCGCGGCGACCAAGCGGGAAATCGCGACGCCATTCGGTTAGTTCGTCATGGCTGACCGGGAAGAAGCGGACGCGATCGAAGAAGCGCAGCAACCAGGGCTTGCCGTCGCGGAAGGCGTCGGTCTGCCGCCATGCGTTCCAGACCTGGATGGTGCGGCCGAAAAGCTGGTAGCCGCCCGGTCCCTCCATGCCGTAAATGCACATATAGGCCCCGCCGATGCCGACGACGTTGGGCGGGGTCCAGGTGCGGGCCGGGTTATATTTGGTGGTGACGAGCCGGTGGCGCGGGTCGATCGGCGTGGCGACGGGTGCGCCCAGATAGACGTCGCCCAGACCCATGACCAGATATTCGGCATCGAACACGATCCGCTGCACATCGTCGATGCTGGCGAGGCCGTTCACGCGGCGGATGAATTCGATATTGTCGGGGCACCAGGGTGCATCGTCGCGGACGGATTCGATATATTTGTCGATCGTCTGGTAGATGGCCGGGTCTTTCCACGACAGTGGGAGATGGACGACACGCGAGGGAATCTCGAAATCGTCCAGCCCGCCGAGCCGTTCTTCCGCCGCGCACAGCGCCTCCAGCAGCGCGGATTGCGAGAGCAGGCGGCTGTCATAGTGGATCTGCAACGAGCGGATGCCGGGCGTCACGTCGATGATGCCGGCCAGCGCCGCTTTCTCGACCTCCAGCATCAGCGCATGGACGCGGAGCCGCAATTCGAGGTCGAGCATGATCGGGCCATATTCGACGAGCAAATTGCGGTCGCCCTGCTGGCGGTAGGTGACCGCCGGGCGCACGCCCTGCGCCGGGATGGCGTGGAGGATGGGAGAGCCGAGCGCGTCGTCCGGGGCCTTTGGCGTGGGTGTCGGGCCGGCGAGGGTGGCGACGAGTTGGTCCTGCGCCGCTTCGGCCGCGACCGCCATGGCGTTGTCGATGGGCACGAAGCGCACGCTGTCGCCGGGCGCGAGCTGGCCGACCTTCCAGAGATCCGCCTGCGCGACAACGAAGGGACAGACGAAGCCGCCGAGCGACGGACCATCGGGGCCGAGGATGATCGGCATGTCGCCGGTGAAATCGACCGCGCCGATCGCATAGGCATTGTCGTGGATGTTGGAGGGATGCAGGCCGGCCTCGCCGCCATCCTTGCGCGCCCAGTGGGGTTTGGGACCGAGCAGGCGGACGCCGGTGCGGTTGGAGTTGTAATGCACCTTCCACGCGGTTTCGCGCAGCATGGCGATGTCTTCGGGCGTGAAGAAATCGGGTGCGCCGTGGGGGCCGTAGAGGACGGCCAGCGTCCAGTCGCGCGTGATGGCGGGGCGGTTGGCGGGGGCGAGCGTCGCGCCCTGCGGGTCGGCGGGATCGGTGCGGGCGAGATGCAGCGTGTCGCCGGTCATCACCGCGCGCCCGGCATGGCCGCCGAATTCGCCGAGCGTGAAGGCGCTGCGACTGCCAAGGAACAGGGGCACGTCCAGCCCGCCGGCGATGGCGATATAGCCGCGCATCCCCCCGCCGGTCACGCGCCCGACCTTCAGCGTCTGGCCGGCGGTGATGTCGATGGGCGTGTAGCAGGACAGCGGCGCGCCATCGACGGTCGCGGCGAAATCCGCGCCGGTCAGGCAGATGCGCGTGGCGGCGTTGAACAGCAGGGTCGGGCCGGCGGCGGTGATCTCCAGCCCCGCCACGTCCTCCGCATTGCCGAGCAGGCGATTGCCCAGCCGGAAGGCGAGCGCGTCCATCGGCCCGGACGGGGGCACGCCGACATCCCAGAGACCGAGCCGGCCGGGATAATCCTGCACCGTGGTGGATGCGCCGCCCGCCAGCACGCGGATCGAACGCGGCGCGTAGGGAATGTCGGCCAGTGCGCGGGTGGAGACCTGACCTTCGGTGAACAAAGGCGCGCGGACGACGGTGCGCAGCCAGTCGAGATTGGTTTCGATCCCGGCAATGGCGGTGTGGTCGAGCGCGTCCTGCATCGCCGCCACCGCTTCGGCGCGGGTGGGGGCGGTGACGATCAGTTTGGCGAGCATCGGATCATACCAGCTCGAAATCTCGGTGCCGGCGGCGATCCAGCTGTCGACGCGGGGGCCATCCGGAAAGGAGACGCCGACGAGCAGGCCGGAACTGGGGCGATAGTCCTGCGCGGGATCCTCGGCATAGAGCCGGACCTGGATCGACGCGCCGACGGGGTTGGCCACGAAGCCGTTCAGGAACGAGAAGTCACCCGCTGCACCGCGGATCATCCATGCGACGAGATCGACGCCGGTGACCTGTTCGGTGACGCCATGCTCCACCTGAAGCCGGGTGTTCACTTCGAGGAAGAAGAAGTCGTCACGTTCGGCGTCGTAGAGAAATTCGACCGTGCCGGCGGACTGGTAATCGGCGGCGGCAGTGAGCCGGACGGCGGCGTCGATCATCGCCTGTCGCGTGGCGGCGGGGAGGTGTGGGGCGGGGGTTTCCTCCACCACTTTCTGGTTGCGGCGTTGCAGCGAGCAATCGCGTTCGCCCAGCGCGACGACATGGCCGGCCCCGTCGCCGAACACTTGCACCTCGATATGGCGGGCGCGGGCGACATAGCGTTCGAGGAAGACGCCGCCATCGCCGAAATTGCCCGCGCCGAGGCGGGCGACCGTCGCGAAGCCTTCGCGGATATCGGCTTCGTCGGCGCAGACCTTCATGCCGATGCCGCCGCCGCCGGCCGTCGCCTTGAGGATGACGGGATAGCCGATGCCTGACGCTGCCTCAACCGCTGCGGCTTCGTCGCGCAGCAGGTCCGTGCCGGGGGCGAGCGGGACGCCCTGCGCGGCGGCGAGATCGCGTGCGGTGTGCTTCAGCCCGAAGGCGCGGATATTGTCCGGGGTCGGGCCGATGAAGGCGATGCCGCGTGCGGCGCAGGCTTCGGCGAAAGCGGTGTTTTCCGACAGGAAGCCGTAGCCGGGATGGATGGCCTGCGCGCCGGTCGCTTCCGCCGCCGCGAGGATCGCGTCGACGTTCAGATAGCTTTCGGCGGCGGGGGCAGGGCCGATGCGCACCGCCTCGTCCGCCTGCGCGACATGGGCGGAACCGGCATCGGCATCGCTGAACACCGCGACCGAGCCGACGCCCATGGCCTTCAGCGTACGGATGATGCGGCAGGCGATCGCGCCGCGATTGGCGATCAGAACCTTGTCGAACATCATGCCGCCACCTGCATACGGACGGGGGTGGGGTTGAAGCCGTTGCAGGGATTGTTGATCTGCGGGCAGTTGGAGACGACGACCACCACGTCCATCTCCGCGCGGAGATCGACGGTGAGGCCGGGGGCGGAGATGCCGTCGACGATGCCGAGCGTGCCGTCCGCTTCGACCGGCACGTTCATGAAGAAGTTGATGTTCGACACCATGTCGCGCTTGCCGCGGCCGGCGCGGATATTGGCGGTCAGGAAATTGTCGACGCAGCTATGCTGGGCCTTGGTGTGATGACCGTAGCGCAAGGTGTTGGATTCGCACGAGCAGGCACCGCCGATCGTGTCATGATAGGCAACGCTGGTGCCGGTGATCGTCATCATGGGGCGGCCTTCGTTGGACAGCAGCACCGCACCGTCGCGGAGGAAGATGTTGCGCTGCGCCGCGATCGTGTCCTGCGCGCTGTAGCGTTCGGCATCGTCGTCGGCGGCGTACATCAGGAAATCGACCGCCTGATTGCCTTCGAGATCGATGATGCGCAGCGTCTCGCCCGCGGCGATGCGGTGCACCCAGGGGGCGCGGGCGGGCACGGTCTCGTCGTGGCGGAGCGTGCCGGGGAGGGGGGCGATGGTCATGTCCGGTCCTTCAGCGCGCAAGATAGGCTTCGGTGTTGAGGAAGGCGCGCAGCCCCTCGGGCGTGGCGGTGCGGTGCGGATCCTCCGCCGCCGCCGGTGCGCCGCGCCATGCGGTCGCGCGCAGCGGGGTGACGCTGTAATCCGCGCGGGTGTCGAGGACATGCGGGCAGTTGGCGAGCGCGACGATCAGGTCCATCTCCGCGCGCAGGACGAGCGTGCGGCCGGGGGCGAAGGGACCGGTCTGCGGTTCGGTCGCGCCGTCCGGTGCAACGCGGACGCCCTTGAACCAGTTGATGCAGGGATGGACATCCTTGCGGCCCAGCCCGTGCTTCGCGACGGCGAGCATGAAGCGGTCGCGCGCATTGGGATGGAGGCCGTGATTGTCGCCATCCCCGTAGAGCCGCGTGTTGGACGCCGTGTTCGATGCGCCGCAAAAGGCGTCATGGGTTTCTGCGTCGTCTTCCAGAATGGTCATCAGCACGCGGCCCATGTCCGACAGGAGCAGGCGGCCGGCACCCAGATAACCGTTCCACTGCACCTTCAGCGTATCCGCGACGTTCAGCCGTTCGGTCGGCAGTTCGGCGTTGAACAGCAGCATCGACGCGCAGGCATCGCCCTCCAGATCGATCAGGCGCAGCCGCGTGCCGCGCGCGATGCGGTGCGTGGCATAGCCGCCGGGGGCGATCGTTTCTTCCCACACGACCGGGCCGGAGGCGTCCGGTGCGGCGGCGGGGAGGGTGGGCATGGCCGCGACGCGGGTGCCGGCCATGGCGCGGGCATGGTCGCGGGCGGCGTGCGGATCGGCCGTGCTGGTCGTCATGCGATGTCTCTTTCTGGCAGGGCGGTTTGGCCGGGCGCATCGACCGCCGCCGTGGGCGGCAGGGTCTTGCGGTCGAGCGGCAGATCATAGGTGACGGTGGCGCCGAAGCGGTGCGGCGCGTGGGGATCGTGGCGGCGCTTGTCGAAGGCGAGGACGCGCGTGCCGAGCTTGAACGCCTCCCCGATATCATGCGTGACCATCATGATGGTCAGCCCATGTTCGGCCCAGAGCCGGGTGATGAGGGCGTGCATATCGAGCCGGATGCCGGGATCGAGCGCGCCGAACGGTTCGTCCAGCAGCAGGATGCGCGGATGCCGGACCAGCGCCTGCGCGATCGCCAACCGTTGCTGCATCCCACCCGACATTTGCGCCGGATAGACATCCAGATGATGTTCGAGGCCGACCGCGGTGAGCATCTCCACCGCCGCCTCGCGCGCCGCGCGCCGCCGTGCACCGAAGAGGCGCGCGGTGAAGGGGGCTTCCATGCATTCGATGCCGAACATCACATTGCCGAGCGCGGTGAGGTGCGGGAAGACGGAATAACGCTGGAACACGACGCCGCGGTCGCGGTCGCACTGCGCGGTCATCGGTCTGCCGTCGAGCAGCAACTGGCCGCGCGTGGGCGCTTCCTGCCCCAGGACGAGGCGGAGGAAGGTGCTCTTGCCCGCCCCCGATGGGCCGACCATCGCGACGAAGCTGCGCTCGGCGACTTCGAGCGAAACCCGTTCGAGCACGACCTTGTCGCCATATTCGACCCAGATGTTGCGGAGTTCGAGCAAGGCTGTCACCGGCCGCCTCCATGCGCCCAGGGGAAGCCGCGTCGGCTGACGAACAGCAAGGCTGCATCCGCCGCGATGGCGAGGAGCGAGATCCAGGCGACATAGGGCAGGATGATGTCCATCGCGAAATAGCGGCGGACGAGGAAGATGCGGTAGCCAAGCCCGACATCGGAGGCGACCGCCTCGGCCGTGATGAGGAACACCCAGGCCGGTCCCATCGACAGGCGGAGCGCGTCGATCAGGCGCGGCATCAGTTGCGGGAGCGCGACGCGGATCGCCAGTTGCCAGCTGTTCGCGCCCAGCGTCTGCGCCTTGATGGACTGTTCGGCAGGCAGGCTGGCGACGAAGCTGGTCAGGTCGCGGGTCATGAACGGCGCGATGCCGATGGCGATCAGCGCGATCTTGGAAGCTTCGTCGAGACCGAGCAGGATGAACAGGATGGGCAGCACGGCGACGGGCGGAATGACCGCCACGACGGCGATGGTCGGCCCCAGGATCGCGCGCGCAAGCGGCATGACGCCGAGCAGCAGGCCCAGCAGCAACGCGGTCACGGTGGCGATGGCGAGGCCGATGCCGAGCCGGTACAGGCTGGCCAGCGTATCGCCGACGATCATGACGCGATCGGTGGCAGGGTCGCGCTCCGTGGTGAAGGCCGCAACGGCATCCGCCATGGCGGAGAAGGTGGGCAGCAGCTTGTCGGCGGGATTCTCGACATGCCGCGCTTCGGACGCGATGAGATAGAGGAGAAGCAGCGTGACGATCGGCAACGCGCCGAGCAGCAGCCGCGTGCCGCGCTGCGGACGGATGTCGACGAGCCGCTTCATCGCCGATGCGCCGGCGTCACAGGACGGATCCGTCCGCCGGTGTAGCGTCTGAAGTGGTTTGGCAGCATGTTCATCATGGTCCCAAATGCTGAGTGTGGCGCAGGCGCGCCGCCCCGTTCGCCGGAACCCCCCGTTCCGGCGTAGTCCCTCAGGTCCCCTTGCGGGTGGCTAGAGCTTTCCGTCCGCCGCCAGTGTCATGTAGGTCGGGTCGAACCGCAGCTTGACGTTCTTCGGGTCGCCGAGCGTTTTGCCCCCCGCGAAGGTGATGCCGATCGCATCGACCGACTTCGCGCCCGGCCCGAACAGGCCGTTGGCGAAGCTGAACCGCCGGACGCGATCGGTGACGGTGATGAGATCGGGGTTGGCGGCATAGGCGGCGGCGTCCTTCGCGTTCGCGTAGAGATGCGTCGTCTTCAACTGGCCTTCGAAACTGGCGATGTCGGTGCCGGCGGCCTTAGCCATGGCGGTGCGGGCGGCGCGGCCGGCGGCGTCGTCACGCGTCATGACCGCCATCGTCTCGTACCAGATGCCGGCCAGCGCCTTGCCGAAATTGGGGTTGGCCTTCAGCGTTTCGGTGCTGACGTTCAGCGTGTCGAGGATCTCGTTGGGAATCTTCGCACTGTCGAACACCACCGTCGTCGCGGGCATGGCGCGGATCGTGGCGAGTTGCGGGTTCCAGGTGGCGACGGCGGTCACGCCCGGTGCGCTATAGGCCCCGACGATATCGGCATCGCCGGTGTTGACGGTTTTCACGTCGCCCAGCGTCATGCCGTTCAGTTCGAGACCGCGGGCAAGCAGGAAATGCGAGACCGAAAGCTCGACCAGCTTGACCGAGCGGCCCTTGATGTCCGCCATGGTGCGGCCGTTCTTGAGCGCGATGCCGTCATTGCCGTCGGAATAGTCGCCGATCAGCAGGACCGTCGTGTCCCGGCCGCCCGCCGCCGGAATGGTGAGCGCGTCCATCGTGGTCGACACCACGCCGTCCAGCTTGCCGGCGGCATATTGGTTGACCGATTCCACATAGTCATTGACCTGCACGAGCCGGATCTTGAGGCCGTATTTGTCGGCCCATTTCTTGACGATGCCGGATTGCTGCGCATAGGCCCAGGGCATCCAGCCGGTGTAGATCGACCAGCCGACCGTGAAATCCGTCTTCGCGACGGCACCCGCATTGCCGGCCGGCTTGTCGCCGCAGCCGTTCAGCGACAGCAGGATGGCCACCGCCCCGGCACTGGCACGCCATGATCGCCCCCGCATCGATAGTCCTTCCGTCCTGCGCGGCACCGACCGGACGCGCGTCACCGCGCATCCGTGGGCCGACGAAATCAAAGCCAGTGAGGGGTTTATCCCTTGCGCCGAAGTTGCCCGGCGATGCGCTATGCATGAAGAGGCAAAATTCTGATGAAAGGCATAGACGGCATCTATGCCCTGCTTTGCGCGCGGTGTCGGCGGATCACTTCGTCCAGAAACAATTGCGTGGCGGTATCGCGGGACGGTTCCGCGCGGGCGAGCAGGAAGATGTCGTAGGCGGGTTCGGCATCCTTGTGGAGCAGGGGCCAGAGCAGGCCTTTCGCCACCGCATCGTCCGCCGCCAGCACGGGGACGAAGCCGATCCCGACCCCGAGTGTAATCAGGCGGATCGTCTCGTTGATTTCCTCCGCGCGGCCATTGACCTTGGTGCCGAGGCGGTAGCGGCGGCGCAGGCGGGTGATGGTGTCGAGTTCGTCCTCGCCGGTCAGGACGAAGCCTTCGTCCTTCAGCTCGCCCAGCCGCGCGACGCGGTGGCCGAACAAGGGATGGTTGCGCGAGCAGTAAAGCTGCTGCCGTTCGACGAACAGGGGTTCGTAGACCAGTCCGCTGCGGACCTCATTGTCATAGCCGACGCCGATTTCGGCCTCGCCATGTTCCAGCGCGTCGAGAACGTCGCGCCATGGCGAGACGCGGATCTCGATATGGATGTTGGGGTTGCGCCGGTGGAAGCTGGCGATGGATTCGTCGAATTCGGGCGAGGTGACGGCGGAAATCAACTGGATGCGGACGACGCCTTCGATCCGCTTGGTCGCCTGCGCCACCTGATGCGGGATCATGCGCGCGGCCTCCAGCATATCCTCGCACAGCGCGAGCAAAGCGGTGCCGGCGGCGGTCATCTCGATTCCGGTCGAGGATCGTTTGAGCAACTGGACGCCGACCTGATCCTCCAGCCGCTTCAGCGCGGCGCTGATGCTCGGCTGCTGCTTGTTCAGACGGCGGGCCGCCGCGCCGATGCCGCCGGCACGCACGATATCGACGAAGGTGCGCAGCAGGTTCCAGTCAACCCGGCTGGCGAATGTCTTGTCGGGCAGGATCGCACTTTCGGCCAAACATCATGCTCCTGAAGCGAAACATGCAGCTTTACCGGCGCGTGGTCCGTGCGCAACATGGGGGAAGGTTCGCCCGACCGATCGGGAATAGGCCGGGTGGGTCAGACCCCCGACAGGCTTTTCCGGAACAGCGCGGCGATCCGCCGGCTTTCAAGGATCCGTCCGACGACATAGAGCAGCGCGAAGAGGCCCGCGAAGACATAGCCCGCGGTCGGCGAGGGCTTCTCCTCTTCCTTCTTCTTCTTCGGCTTTTCGGGGGCGGGCGCGCCTAGCGCCGCATCGATCGGGTTGAGCTTGGCGAGCGGCTTCTCCACTTCCGGCTTCTTGGCCTTCGCTTCGGCGGCCGGCCTGGAGAGTTTCGGCAACAGGACCGTCGCCTGCGCGAAGCCGAGAAACAGCAAGGGCGCGAGGAAGCAGAACAGCAGCATCCGGCTGGTGAGCCGGTACTGCAGCATCAGCCCGTCCGCACCGCGCCGGATCTGCAATAGGCCGTCATCGAAGACCGCCATCCGGTCCTGCGCGGCCTGATCCTTCTTCCGGAAGCTCAGTGTATCGTCGGTGCGTTCGTGACTGGTGCCCGTTTGGCGGAACAGGGGATCGAGCCGTTCGAACGCGTCGTCGACCGTCTGTTCCGGGGCGAGCGGCACAGTGCCCCTGACGTGCCAGATCCAGTCGAGGAAGCGCAGGTTCACGGAAGATCCTCGGGAAGCACCGGGCCGTTGCCCCGACTGCGGGCGCGACGGCAGGAAGGGAGCCGGGGTGGAGGCCATCATTCGGCCGGCATCACGGCACCCGAAGGCGCATGATCGAAGCGTTCGCGCGCGCCGAACCGCGCCTTGAACGTCTTCCACCCTTCGGTGAACGGGAACACCATCGTTTCGCGCACCGACATGCGCCGTCCGCCTTCCATGCCCAGCAATTCCGCCTCGCCATCGACGCAGGTGCCGAACATGCGGTCGATGATGATCCAGGTGTTCGAATAGTTGCTCCGGCTCGCCTCGAAATCCTGCGAGTGATGCACGCTGTGATGTTCGGTGGTGTTGAACAGGAAGCGCCACCAGCGCGGGGAATTGAAGCGGACATTGATATGCTGATAGGTGCCGACGGCCAGACCGAAGGTGCCGGCGAGCAGGGCGGCGCGTGGCATGAAATCGAAGAAGCCGCCGACGCCGAGGCCGATCAGGAACAGCTCCAGCGGATTGCCGACCGCGCCCTTGTTGATGTTCAACTGCGTGATGTAATGGTGCGGCGCGTGGGTGACCCAGAGCGGCCCCCAATTATGCATTCCGCGATGCATCCAATATTGCCCGAAATCGAACACCAGCGAGATGATGAGCGCCTGCACGAGCAGCGGCAGGCCGGTGAACCAGGCGAATTTCTCGACGTTGAAATTGTGCTGGATCGCCTCGATCATCACGCCGTCGCCGATATAGCCATCGACCATGCGCAGCGCGGTATAACCGAGGCCGACATAGAAGAGATCGGTCGTCAGTTCCTTCCATGTCAGTTTCCAGCTTTCGTGGCGCGGCGTCAGCCATTCCAGCCCGAGCAGCAGAACCTTGAAACCGATCCCGATCCCGATGGCCGTCGACGCCTTGGCGATGGAATTGGGCGCGTAGAACCAGAAGGCGATCAGGAGGAACAGCATCGTCGGCTGGAACCAGGTGAAGACGAACTGCTTCACCGGACCGCCTTCGACCTTGGGAATATTGTCCCAACCCACGGTGACGGGCGCCTGCGCTCCGATCACCCGTTTTCCGACGCGAACTCCGTTCATCTTGTCCCCGCAATAGCGTGTCACGGTGTGAAGGTGCCTGAAATCGAACCGGAACGTCATACGTCATCGAACGTAGACGGGCTTGGACGAGAGACGCGCCGCGTCGGCGCGAAGCCCGCCTTTTCCTGACCGGGCCCAGGCCGAATGGCGGGATCAGTCCGGCAACGGGTTGAGCGAGCCGGAAAAGCGTTTGCCAAGGCGGTATGAAGCCGGTCATGCAGCCGCCCGAGCAGATTCCGACGGGCGAGACGACGATATGAGCAAGAGCAAGGGCCGCACCGGCGCGCAGGGCCGGGCGAACATCACGCCGCCGCCGACGGAATCGCAGCTTGCGGCGGCGCGGTCCGAGATCGTCAAATGCGAGTCCTGGCTTTCGGAACTGGCCACCGGGCATCCGTCGGCCAAGACGTGGCGGACCCGGCTCAAGGCCGCGCAAGCCATCGTCGCGCGCGCGCCGCGGGACTCCTGAGCTGCGGCACCTCGCCTGACGGATGCGGGGGGGGGGGCAGCGTGCCTTGCGTCCCACCCGTGACCGTGCTGAATTCGCCGTCGAGGGTCGGGACCGCTGCGGTCGCGCCGAACGGGGGCTTGAAATGATGCTGATGCGGGGATTGCTCCTGGCCATCATGACCGCGACCGCCGGCACATCCGGCGCGCAGCCGGTCGCGCCGAAACCGGAGCGTCCATCGGACGTGACGGTGGTGGGCCGGCGTTCCCAGCCGAGCGACTGGCGCGAGGCGGAAACCGAGCATGTCATCGTGCTCAGCAATGGCGGCGAGCGCGAACTGACCCGGATCGCGCATGATCTGGAGCGGCTGCATTTCCTGTTGTCCGTGCTGCTGAACCGGACGGACAAGGCGGACGAGACGATCAAGCTGCGCGTGACGCTGATCGGCGACGTCATGCAGTTCACGGCGATGGACCTGCGCAACCTGCGGTGGCAGCAGGGACCGTTCAACGACGCCTTCGATATCCGCCGTTATTATGATCCACGCGAAGACGGCGCGGTGATGGCGACGACGCGGATCGACCAGCGCGCGGTGCTGGAACGTGGCGTGCCGATCTCGCAGGCGTTGATGGGCCTGCAACTTCCGGGCGTCGGCGGGGCGAATGGGTCGCCGGCCATGCAGTCCGGTCTGTTCGGGTTGCAGAGCCAGCCGGACCTGATCCCGAATGTGAACGAGCAGAGCGTGCCGCTGTCCGCCGCCGGCATGGTGCAGGCCGGGTTCGCGCAGCACTTCCTCCAGACCTATTTTCCGGCGGCCTATCCGCGCTGGTATCTGGACGGGTTCGGTCAGGTCTTTTCGACGATGACGGCGCGCGGAGAAGGCGTGCTGGAATATGGTCGCGCGCCGGTGGGATCGTCCAGCGTGTTGCAGAAATTCGGCAGCTATCCGCTCGCCGACGTGCTGAGCGGCCGCTATTTGGAGCAACGTGGCGACCGCACGCGCTGGACGCCCGTCCATGCATGGATGCTGACGCATTTCCTGTTCTTCTCGCCGACCCGCAGCGGGCAATTCCGCCAATATCTGCGCGCGATCGCGAACGGGACGGAGCCGGCGAAGGCGACCGCGATCTTCGGCGACCTCGACGCGCTGGCGGTCGAACTGCGCAGCTATTACCGCGCGAAAAAGCCTTATGAGCAGATGACCTATCCCGTCGCGCGGGCGGAGACGCCGGTGGTGCGACGCCTGACCAGCGCGCAGGCGGCGTTCGTGATTGGGCGGCTGGAACTGGGATCGCGTGTCTACATCCCACCCGCGCCGCCGGCCGATGCATCGCAGGCCGACGCCGCCCGCATGACGAAGGCAAGGACTGCGGCGCTCACGGCGCGCGAGAAATGGCTGGCGCGCGTCCGGGCCGACGCCGCGCGTTTCCCGGGCGACGACGGGGCGCAATTGTTGCTGGCGGAAGCGGAATGCCGAAGCGGGTTTTACGACGCCTGCCGCGGCACCGCGGACCGGATCCTGACGCAATCACCCTGTAACGGCGCGGCGCTGACATGGCAGGGCGCCGCCATGGCGGGGCAGGCGCTGGGCGGGCCGGTCGCGAACCGCGATGCCGGATTGCGCACCGCACGCGCGACCCTCGCCAAGGCCAACCGACTCGATACGGAAGCGGTGCTGCCGCTCGCGGCCTATTTCCACAGCTTCGCCGACGCGGGCATCGCGCCGCCGGTCATCGCCATCGATGGCCTGACGAAGGCGATGACCCGCGTCCCCAACGCGCCGTCGACCCGTCTGGCGCTGGGCAGCGCGCTGGCGGCGCGCGGGAACCGCGCGGCGGCACGATCGGTGCTGATGCCGGTTGCCGTCGGTGCCTATGATTCACCGGAACGGGCGAGCGCCGCTGCGGTCCTGCACGGGATCGAGGCCCCCGAAGGCGCTGCCAAGGCGGATGATTGACGCGACGACGACCTGTATCAGAACCTCAGATGGTCATGATTCCATTCGGCAATCGTTCGACCGACCTTGCCCGGATCTTCGCAGAAGCAGCCCTCCCATTCGATCTTCCCGATCCGAACGGCGAAGACGCCCTGCCCGCTATCTTCGTTTGGCGGCGATGTAGCGGTTCACCTGTTCCTCCAGCACATCGAGCGGCAGCGCGCCCTGGCTCAGCACCGCTTCGTGAAAGTCGCGAATGTCGAACTTTGCCCCGAGTTCACGTTCGGCGCGGGTGCGCAATTCGGTGATCTTCAGCTGTCCGACCATGTAGCTGGTCGCCTGACCGGGCCAGTTGAAATAACGATCCACCTCGCGCGCGATGTCGGTGTCCGATACCGAACTGTTCGCCTTGAAATAGGCGATCGCCTGTTCGCGGGTCCAACGTTTGGAATGGATGCCGGTGTCGAGCACGAGCCGGATCGCGCGCCATACCTGCAGGGACAACATGCCGAACCGGGCATAGGGATCCTTGTAGACGCCCATCTCGCCGGCCAAGCGTTCGGAATAGAGGCCCCAGCCTTCCGCATAGGCGCCATAACCGCCGAATTTGCGGAATTTGGGGATGCCCGTCAGCTCCTGCTGGCGGGCGATCTGGAAATGATGGCCGGGCGCGCCCTCATGCGCGGCGATGCCCGCGACCTGCACCTTCTGGGTCTGGTTCATGTCGACCAGATTGACATAATAGATTCCGGGCCGCGTGCCGTCCGCCGAGGGGGAATTGTAGAAGGCGGTGGGTGCGGTGCGCTCGCGCCATTTCTCGACCGCGCGGACTTCGAGCGGTGCCTTCGGCAAGGTGCGGAAATAGCGCGGGGCGGCGGTCATGACCGAGGCGATGACCGCGCGCGCATCCCGCAAATAGGTGGCGCGACCTGCATCGTCATTGGGATATTTGAACTGCGGATCGGTGCGGATCCGGTCGAAGAATTGCTCCAGCGTGCCGGTGAAGCCGACCTCGGTCTTGATCGCTTCCATTTCCTGTCGGATCGCGGCGACCTGCCGCAGGCCGAGTGCATGGATCTGGTCCGCGCTGAGGTCCGTCGTCGTCGAATTCCGCAACCGGTCGGCATAATAAGCCGCGCCGTTCGGGAGGTTCCACGCGCCGAAATTGCCCTTGGACTGCGGCTCGATCGCGTCCAGCGTCGCGATCAGTTGCATATAGCCGCGCCGGAACGGCCCGGTCAGCGCCGCGCCCGCATCGGCCAGCAAGGCGGCCTTGGTCGCGGCCGGCGCATCCAGCGCGGTGACCTTCTTGCGGAAGTCCGCCAGCAGCGTGGAGTCCGGACCGTTGTCGAAGGGCGCACCCGTCATGATCGCCTCGGCGTCCGCCCGTGCGGGTGAGAAATTGACCTTGTTGGGGATGATGCCTGCCGCCGCCTGCGTCCGCATCGTCGTGGTCACCTCGCGCATCACGCGCTCGGTCTCGCGCAGTCGTGCGACATAGGCCTGCGCATCGGCGATGCTGTCGATCTTGTGATTGTTGATGAGCAGGACGGGGATATCGCCCGCCGGACTGCCATTGGTGGAAACGGGGAAGCGCAGGTTGCGATATTGCAGCGAGCGGCGGCTGCGTTCGACCTCATATTCGAACAGGCGGTAGCTGACCTGGGCGCTTTCGCCGAGCTGCGCCGGCCGGAACCGGGCCTGCATCGCCTTCAACTGGCTCTCGGCCAGCGCCTGCACGCGGAGGGCGGCGGCATCGGTATAGTCGTCGAGCCTGTCATAATGGCGCTTCAGGCCAAGCTGCGTCTGCGATTCTGGGCTGAGATCAAGCTGGGCGTCATAGGCCTGATCCAGAAAGGCGAGCAGGGCGGCATCCTGTGTCTCCGCCTTGGCGACCCTGGCGGGGACGGCGGCATGGACCTGCACCAGCGGCACGAGCGGCAGCATCAGGACAGCGAGCTTGAAACGCATGGGGAGTTCCTTTTTGAAGGCGTCCGTCATCATCCGCGACCCGATGCGGAGAATGGCATTGGCCAGAATAGTCGTGGGATAGCCGTGCAGCGGGTGGCGGGCTAGGCGCGCCGGTCGCGCTTGCCGGGACGTTCCGGCCGGACGCACTTCGCGCCCGCATTGCGGATCGAACAAGGCCGTCGCGATGTGTTGCGGACGCTCGCCGGGTCGGACACCATCAGCGCCGCGCCGGCGTCCGATTTCCAGTGGCCGAAGCGGCCACCATCCGTGACGTCGTAGCGGTTTTCCGCGCGGCAGTCGCCATTCGGGACCATGCCCCAGGACCAGGTCAGCCAGCCGATCTGCGCATCCTGGAGCGCGCGCATCGCCCAGCGATAGGGCGATGCCTTGCAGTCCCACCCGGCCGAGGTCGGGCCTTCGCCGAGCAGGAACGGGATGTCCTCGCGGACCACGCGCGCGATGATCGTCCGATAGGGCCGCTTGCGCTCCTCCTCGGTGCCGACCCAATAGCTGTGCGCCGACACCATGACGGCATGACGGGGGTCCGCCGCGTTCAGGGGCGCCCAGCTATCCAGTAGCATCGCATATTCCTTGCCCCAGTCGCTGCCGTCGACGACCAGAGGCACCGCGATGCCGGCCGCGCGGAGGCGGGCGATCGCGTCATGATAGCCGGTCAGGAAATCGGCGGACGACACCTGCGTCCCGGCTTCGTTGGCGATGTTCACCAACGTCCAGCGCTGGTGACGACGGATGACGGCGGCGATGTCCGGGCGCGTCCAATAGGCGACGCAATCTCCGAGCTTCTCCCACTTTCCGGTCGCGGCGTGGCATTCGGCGATCGGGATCATGCCGTTTCGCACCGCATGGGTCAGGATCGCATCGAGATTGCGGGCGGAATAATCCGGCGTCGTCATGATCCGTACCGCATTCGCGCCGGTCTTCGCGATTTCGGGTAGCGTGCGGACACCCGTCGGATCGGGAGAGTGCGAAAACATCTCGTTCACGCCGCGCAGGACGACGCGTTCGCCGGCAGCTGTGTAAAGGAACCGGCCGCGCACGGTCATGGTATCGGAGGCGGCGACCGCCGGCATCGTGGCGGCGGTGAGCGACAGCATCAGGAGCGCCGCCGACCGGCATCGTCGCATCATCATCCCCATCCGGCCACTCCCTCCGCTGCGATCGGCGCACCATTTGGCCGGCCTGCACGGGAGTCCACTCGCACGCGCCATCCCGCAGCGGGTACGGGAAATTGGTCTAAGGGTCCGGCGGTGCGACGTTCCGGCGGCTTTCGCGACGTCTGGGCGATCTTTCATCCGTCAAGGCGACCTGCGATCGAACCGGTAAATGAAGGTCTCTCAGGGGGTTATGACGAACCGATCGTCATCGCGAGCCGGCTATCCTCCGAAGGCAGCATCAGGCTGCGCTTTGATGAGGAACGCTCGTGACCATAGAACATCTTCCGATGACCCCGGCCCGCACCCTGTTCGCGATGGAACAGATGGACGTCGACTTCGACGCCGCGACGAACACGCTCTGGACCTATATGCGGCCACATCTGCGGCCGAGTTTCAACCCGGGCCTGCTGCACGATTTCGTCCAGTGGCAGGAGGATATCGATTTCGCGGTGTCCAGCGGGGCGATCCCGATCCGGTATCTGGTGCTCGGCTCGCACGCGCCCGGCGTCTTCTCGCTCGGCGGCGATCTGGATCTGTTCGCCCGGCTGATCCGCACGCAGGATCGTGACGCGCTGGCGCATTATGGCCGCGCTTGCGTCCGGATCCTCCACCGCAACATGCGGAGTCTGGATCATCCGATCGTCACGATCGGGCTGGTGCAGGGCGACGCGCTCGGCGGCGGGTTCGAGGCGCTGCTGTCGTTCAACGTGGTGATCGCCGAACGGGGCGCGAGCTTCGGATTGCCCGAGACGTTGTTCGGGCTGTTCCCCGGCATGGGCGCGCATTGCTTCCTGTCACGGCGGCTGGGTGCGGCGCGTGCGGAGCAGATGATCCTGAGCGGGCGGACCTATTCCGCGGAGGAACTCTATGATCTCGGGCTGGTCCACGGGCTGGCCGAACGTGGCGAGGGTCGGCGGATGGTCGAGGACTATATCCGCGCCAATCAGCGGCGGCATAGCGCGCATTGCGCGATCTACGAGGCGTCGCGCGCGGTGAATCCGTTACCGTTGGCCGAACTGGAGGCGGTCGTCGATCTGTGGGCGGATGCGGCGCTGCGGTTGCGTGAGGCCGATCTGAAGATGATGCGCCGGCTGGTCGGCGCGCAGGTCCGCTTGCTCGCCAAGGGTCACTCCGCTCCCGCCATCGGCTGAGGGACGTCGCCAGCGAACATGGTTTTCAACATGCTCGCCGGCATCGGCCGTGCCATCAGAAAGCCTTGCACGGCATCGCAGCGCGTGCGGCGCAACTGTTCCAGTTGCGCCGCCGTCTCGACGCCCTCCGCGACCGTGCGCATCCCAAGCTTGGCGGCGAGATCGATCACGGTCTGGACGATCGCGATCGATGCCGGGCTGTGATCGAGATCCGCGATGAAGGACCGGTCGATCTTCAGCGTCTGGAACGGGAACCGGGTCAGGTAGCTGAGCGACGAGTAACCCGTGCCGAAATCGTCGAGCGTCGTGCAGACATGCATGGCGTTCAATGCCTCCAGCGCCGCGAGCGAGGCATCGATATCGTCCAAGAGGACCGTCTCGGTGACTTCCAGATTCAGCCGTTCGGGCGGTAATCCGCTGGCGGCCAGCGCGCTGCGCACCGCCGCCGTCAGTTGCGGGCCGCGGAGCTGGATGGGGGAGAGATTGACCGCGAGCGTGACGGACTCCGGCCAATCGCGCGCGACATGGCAGGCCTGGTGCAGCACCCAGTCGCCGATCGGGTCGATCAGGCCCTGATCCTCGGCGATCGGGATGAACTCGGCGGGTGTCACCACGCCGTAGCGACGGTTCGTCCACCGGAGCAACACTTCGCAGGACAGGATCTGCCGACCGCCCAGATCGAAGATCGGCTGGTAGAGCAGGTGGAACTCATCGCGGTCCAGTGCGCCGCGCAGCTCGCCGGCTAGAAGGCGGCGTCGCTCGATCTTCTCGTCCATCACCGGCTCGTAGAAGAAGAGCCGGCCGCGTCCGCTTTCCTTGGCGCGGTAGAGGGCGAGGTCGGCATTCTTCAACAACGTATCGGCTTCGCGGCCGTCCTCGATCGCCACGGCGACGCCGATCGATGCGCTGCTGCGCAGGCTCTGCCCGTCATGTTCGACCGGCATACGCACCTCCGCAAGGATCGCCGCGCCGATCGCTGCCGCCTCGTCCCGGTCGGCAACCCAATAAACGACCGCGAACTCGTCTCCGCCAAGCCGGGCCACCACGCCCGTATCGCCGAACCGGTCGCGCAGCCGACCCGCGATCGTCGCCAGCAGCGCATTGCCGGCCAGATGACCGAATGTATCGTTCACTTCCTTGAAGCAATCCAGATCCAGCCAGTAGAGCGCCAGCTTGCGGGCCTGATCGGCGATGGCGGCGGACAAGCGCGCCTCGAACCGTTCGCGAAAGTCGGTGCGGTTGGACAATCCGGTGAGGTCGTCCCGCCGGGCCAGCGCGGCGTGATGCGCGGCCAGTGCGGCATTTTCCTCGGACATGATCGTCGCCTTCAGGATCGTGTCATAGGTTTGCAGCGTGATGTCCATCATCGCGACGACGAACAGCAGGATGACCACCCCCAGCACGGCCTTCAGCGGATCGAACGCGATCATCAGGCCGGCGACGAGGGGCAGGGACGCGCTGCATAATTGCGTGAGCGCGATCAGCGGGCGACCGGCGTTGCGCCCGGCAATGCCCGCGGCATAGCCGATCGCCGTGGTGACGGAGAGCAATTGCAGGACGCCGTCCGGCGCACGCGTCAGCGTGAGAAACCCGAACAGCCCGAGCAGGCCGGAATAGGACAGTGCGCCGAGCCGATAGGCCAGTTCGTTCCTCTCCGCCTTGGTCGGGGCGGTCGCCGCGCGATCGGGGCCGCGGAGCGCGTCGGCGATCCGCATCGCGGCGACCAGACCGATCAGCACCGCACACACCGCCAGCCATGCATCGTGCGCCGCCCAGGCGACGACGCCCCCGATCGTCGTGCTGGTGACCGCGCCGATCACCAGCGACCGTGGTGAGGCGTACAGGGATTCCACGAGGGCAGCGCGGACGCGGACCGTGATTTCCTGATCGGATCGCGACAGTTGCGTCAGCCGGTTAATCAGGCGAGCCATGGGGCATCCATAGGAGCAAAAAACACAATTTTTTCTAACTATCTGAAATCATTCCTGCTCTGGTATCTTTCTCTTGCACCGGCAAGGCCGATCGACGGCCCAGGCCATCGCTTGATGATGTTCGGTTACCGATCGGCAAATTGCTCGGCGAGCAACGCCGTGGCGACGGTCTGAACGATGTGCACCATCCAGCGCTCGCTTGCCTTGCGCAGCCCGGCGTCGCGTTCGCCTTCGGTGATACCCAGAACCGGTGCGATGCCGCCGATGTTCACCGCGTAGAGGACCGTTCCATAAGCGGCGGCGAGGAGCGGCACCGGCACATCGGGCGCCGCGCGCCGCAGCGTGGGCCAGACGGCGGCAAAGGCGGCGGAGGCCGCCAGATGGTTGGCGAACTCGACCGCGCTGGTCCCGGCATCCCCGATGACGGCGCGGCTGCCGCTGATCTCATCGATCCAGTCGACGGCTTCCCGATCCAGGGTCTTGCCGAGAACCCCGGTCTTGCGGCCGACCGTCATGACGGCGGTGGTGAGGATGCCGGCCGCCAGCCCGCCGAGCAGTGCCTCAGGAAGAGCGCGCATCAGTAGTTCTCCGTCCGTGGTGTGGCGATTTCGGGACTTAACCGATTGATGATCGAGAAGTTGATGGCGGTCCACCATTCCGAACCTTCGCCGGCCAGCGCATCCTCGGATGCCTGAATGGTCATATGGTCGGCATGGACGAGATAATCCTCGACATCGTTCAGGCAGGCGAATGACAGGATCGACACCGCGTCGATCTTCGACCCTTCCGGATCGGTCTGGGTGGACCCGATATTGTGAAGTTGGGCGTAGCGTCGGACCAGTTCGCCGGTTGCGCCTTGTGCCATCACGACATCCGCATGGTCGTGCAGCAGCCCGGTCTGGAACGCCGCGCGCGACAGTTCCGGCCGGCGCATGTGGATCTTGACGAGACTGACCGGATCGCGGTGCCGTTCGCTCGGGATCAGGATATGTTCGCGGGTGATCTCGCGCGTCACCATCCGGAAGGCGGTCTGCTCGTCCGCGATGATGCGCTTGGCGAATTTTTCCTGCCCGAGCGTCGCTTCGATGTCAGCCTCATCCGCATAGGCGATGTAGGCCAGCCCGTCCCAGCGCGGCCGCCGGAAGGGCGGGACGCGTTGCCACGGGTCGGACGGCAACCGGCCGCTGTCGTCCACCATCGCTCGATAGGGCGGCGGGAAAGCGGAGGACGGACCCGATGCGATCCGGTGGACCTGATCGTAGCGCAGCACCTTGGCCGACGAGCTGCCCGGCTCGTCCCACGCGAATTTCGGGCCATGCACCTTCCGCCAATATTCGTCCCAATGTTCGAAGGCGATGTTGGGGTCGCCCTCCAGAGCGAGCGCACCGGCGCGCCAGTTGGGGAAATGGACTTCATGACCGTGCGCGCTTTTTGCTGCGCCGCTATCCTGTGGCCGCTCGCCGCGTGGCGTATCGTCGACGCGGCTGACGAAGGTGGGGGTGACGATCAGCGGTTTGCCTGTCGGGGGATGCGTCCGGCCCAAGGGCGGCCGGTGCTGATGATCGGTGCGGTCAAAGTCGGTCATCGTCCAGCCTCACGGAAATTGGAAATCGACGTGATGCCGATCGCGCCGGAGGAACGCGTCATGGGCCGATCGGTATCCGGCACGCCGGTCTTCCGGCTCCCGCCCTGTGCCGATCGAACGCGGTTGGCGATGGTCACTCCGAAGGGTGCCGGTCGCTCGCCTCGACCAGATGAAACCAGGGGAAAGCGGGGCCGATGGGCACGATGCCGCTGGGGTTCAGATCGCGGTGGCTGGCATAATAATGCGTCTTGATGTGATCGAGATGCACGGTGGCGGCGATGCGGGGATCGGCCAATATGCGTTCGAGATAGGCTTGCAGCGCCGGATAGTCGGCGATGCGGCGGATGTTGCATTTGAAATGGCCGTGATAGACCGCGTCGAAGCGGACCAGCGTGGTGAAGAGGCGTATATCCGCTTCCGTCATCGCATCGCCGACCAGCCAGTCGCCGTCCGACAGTTGCTCTTCCAGCCAGTCGAGCGTTTCGAACAGCGGGCGCACCGCCGCTTCATAGGCATCCTGCGTGGTGGCGAAGCCGGCCTTGTAGACGCCGTTATTGACCCTGTCGTAGATGCGGTCGTTCACCTGGTCGATCGCCGTGCGGTGCGCCTCGGGATAGAGGTCCGGCCCGGTCCCGCCGAACGCGGCGAGCATCCTGATGATTTCCGACGACTCGTTCGAGACGATGGTGTCGGTCTCGCAATCCCACAGGACGGGCACCGTGACCTTGCCGGAATAGTCCGGCCGGGCGCGGGCATAGACCTGCCACAGGAAATCGGCGTCGTGCAGCCGATCGCCGCTGCCGCCGCCGTGGGTGTCGAAGGTCCAGCCATTGTCCAGCATGACGGGGTTGACCACCGAGACGCCGATCGCGTCCTCCAGCCCGTGCAATGCGCGCACGATCAGCGTCCGGTGCGCCCAGGGGCAGGCATGGCTGACATAAAGGTGATAGCGGCCGGGCTTCGCCGGACGGCCGGGCTGGCCATCGGGGCCGGGGCCGCCGTCCGGGGTCAGCCATTCGCGGAAGCCCGCATCCTGCCGCTTGAACGCGCCGTCTTCGCTGTCGGCCGTCACCGCGCCTGCGTGCCACGCGCCGTCGATCATCCTGCCCATGCCATCCCTCCGTTACGGCCGCCGGACCGTGACCGGGGAAAGGTCACGGCTTACCCGTCCCGAACAACCGGCGACGCTTTCCGCCCCGCGCGGCAGCGGTTCGGATACATTTCGAAGTGTTTCCGGCGGACGTTTGCCGGTGTCCGGTCGTGGGGCGGACGGACATTTCGAGGTGTCCGGTCGTTGAAAACGCATGATCCGTTCCATCCGCATCGCCAGCCTGATCCTCGTCTCCCCGCTGGCGGGCGCGCCCGGCATGGCGCAGACCGTGCCGCTGGGCGCGAACTTGCAACGCTTCGATTATCCCGCGCCCGTCCGCTGGTATGAGGCTCCCTCGCAGGGCGGGACGGTCCGGATGGCGTATCTGGATCGCGTGCCGACGGTGCGGGCGAACGGCATCACGGTGGTGCTGCTGCACGGCAAGAATTTTTGCTCGGCGACATGGGACGAAACCGCGCGCGGTCTGGCGGGCGCGGGTTACCGCGTGATCGCGCCCGATCAGGTGGGCTTCTGCAAATCGTCGAAACCGGCGGGTTATCAATATAGCTTCCATACGATGGCCGAACTGACCCGTGGGCTGCTGGACCGGGCCGGGGTCGGCAAGATCGTTCTCGTGGGGGATTCCACCGGTGGCATTTTGGCGGCACGGTTCGCGTTGCTGCACCCGGAGCGCGTGTCGCGGCTGGTCTTGGTCAATCCGCTGGGGCTGAACGATACGCTGGCGGAAGGCGTGCCTTATACCGATCTGGGCACGCTGCGCGCCGAGGAGGCGAAGACCGACGCGGCCTCGATCAAGGCCTATCAGTTGCGCAACTATTATCACGGGACGTGGCGTCCGGCTTATGATCGATGGGTCGCGATGCTGGCGGGGCAATATGCCGGTCCCGACGGCGATACGGTCCGGGACGCGCAGGCGCGGCTGTCCGACATGATCCAGACCCAGCCGGTCGCGGCCGAATTGCCGCGTCTGACCATGCCGGTGACACTGATCGTCGGCGGGCGCGATCTGACCGCTTTCCGCGCCGGCAGCGCGCCGGAGGAGCGACGCGCCCGAATCCGCACGGTGCCGCAGGCGGCGGAAGAGGCGGTGAAGCGCATTCCGAACGCGCGACTGATCCGGCTCGACGCGCTGGGACATTCGCCGCAGGTGGAAGCGCCCGAACGCTTTCTGGAGACGCTGAAGGCCGCGATCGCGTCATGAGATGGGCGTGGGTGCTGCCGGTTTCGCTGTTTGCCTGTGGTTGTGATGCGGCGCCGCCTGCGTCCGAGCGGGCATCGGCCGGTGCCACCGTCCGGACGCAGGGGCTGGATGCGGAGACGATGGTGCGCACCGTGGCGTCCGCCGAACGGTTGCCCCGTATTCGCGCGCTCCTCGTGCTGCGCGATGGTCGGACCTTGGCGGAGCATCGATTCCACGGTGGACCATCGCTCGATCAGCCGGTCAACATCAAGTCCGCCTCCAAGTCCGTCATCTCGGCCCTGGTCGGCATCGCGATCGAGAAGGGCGTTCTTCGTGGCGTGGATCAGCCGGTCGTCTCGGTCCTCGGAAGGGATGCGCCGGCAAATCCCGATCCACGGCTCGCGCGGATGACGGTGGGCAATCTCCTGTCGATGCAGGCCGGGCTGGAGCGGACCTCCGGCCCCTTTTACGGGCGATGGGTGTCGAGTCCGAACTGGGTGCGGTCCGCGCTGGCGCGGCCCTTCGTCGACGAACCCGGTGGCGCGATGCTCTACTCGACCGGGAATACGCATCTGCTTTCCGCGATGCTCACCCGCGCGTCGGGCAAAACGACGCTGCAACTGGCGCGGGAATGGCTCGGGCAGCCGCTCGGCATCACGATCCCGGTTTGGCCGGCCGATCCGCAAGGCGTGTATTTCGGTGGAAACGAGATGCGGCTGTCGCCACGGGCGCTGGCGCGCTTCGGCGAAATTTATCGGCTCGGCGGCGTCATCGATGGCAGGCGGATCCTCTCGGCGTCGTGGATCGCGCGGAGCTGGACGCCGCGCACGGTCTCGCCATGGAGTGGCGGCCAATATGGCTATGGCTGGTTCATCGGCGAAGCCGGTGGCCATCCGGTTCGCTTCGCATGGGGGTATGGCGGGCAGATGATTTACATCGTGCCCGATCTGGGGCTGACGGTGGTGATGACCTCGGATCCGAACGGTGCGCGTGACGGCGCGCATATTGATGCGCTGCATCGGCTTCTGGCGGACGGCATCGTACCGGCCGCCCTGCGGGGTGCGACGACTGCGAAGGTCGCATCTTAGGAGGGAAGAGTGAAGTGCGGTTCCGCGCCATTTTCGTAAGCGCGATAAATCTTGGCGTCATGCGGCCGGATCGGGTTTCGGGTGTTACCCAAGCCGACGGCCTGCAAAATGGCTGATGAGCGGGGGCACATGATCGACTGGCATTACAGCTATTGCGGACCCGCGCCTTCGCCAGAGACGTGGGCGGGGCAGTGGAATGGCGACCCGTTTCTGATCGCCGCGCTGATCGCTGGCGCTGCCTTTTTCGGATGGCGTCGGGACGTGCAGTCGCGACGGGCGGGTTTGGCGGCGGTCGCGCTGTTGGCGCTGGCGTTCGTCTCGCCCCTGTGCGGGCTGACGACGGCCTTGTTCGCCGCACGCGCCGTGCATCATGTGCTGCTGGTGACGATGGTGGCACCGCTGCTCGCGGTCGCCCTGCCATATTCGGGGCGGGGGATGAGCGTTCCGGCCTCGTTGGCGGTTTCGACGGTCACGTTGTGGGCATGGCACTGGCCGGGGCTGTATGACGCGGCGCTTGCCGATGTCGCGGTCTATTGGGCGATGCAGGTCGCGCTGATCGCAAGCGCCTGGGCGTTCTGGAACGCCGTGCGGCAGGCCGCACCCGCGGTGGCGGTGGCGGGGATCGTCGGCGGTGCTGTGCAGATGGGCTTTCTAGGGGCGCTACTGACCTTTGCGACGCGGCCGCTCTATGCCGCCCATGCGGTCAGCACGGTGCCGTTCGGTCTGGGTCCGCTGGCCGATCAGCAATATGCCGGTCTCGTCATGTGGGTGCCGGGGATGCTGCCCTATGCCGCGATCATCGCGTGGTTCGCGCATCGATCCTGGGCGTCGATGGTCCGGGTGGAGGCGCGGGCATGATTCTGACATTGGTCAAGGCGCTGCATATCGCGGCGTTGATCCTGTGGTGCGCCGGGCTGGTCGCCTTGCCGCTGGTGCTGTCCAGGCATGATGCGGACGAGGAACAGGCCGATTATGCACGGCTGCGGCGGATCTCGCACCATGGCTATACGCGGATCGTGACGCCCGCCGCCATCATCGCGATCGCGGCCGGGACCGCGCTGATCTTCCTGCGTGGGGCCTTCGTGCCGTGGATGTTCGCCAAGCTGGTCGCGGTCGGGCTGCTCGTCACGCTGCACGCGCTGATCGGGCATACGGTGGTGCTGATGAGCGAGCGACGCGGCGAATATGCGCCGCCGACGCCGGTCCCGCTGATCGGCGCGATGCTGGGTACGATGACCGCCGTGCTGCTGCTGGTGCTGGCCAAGCCGGTGATGCCCGATCTGATCCCGGCCTGGCTGGAGGCACCGCAAAACCGTCACTTGCCGTTGGAAGCGACACCGACTTGATATTCGAACACCAACTTGCCGCCATGCCAGCCGGTGAAACCGGTGAAGCCGAAGGCGAAGAGCGACAGGAGCAGGCCGTAAGGCAGCACTGCCTGTTCGTAGCCGGTCAGCCGGTAACCCCAGTTCGCGCCCAGAATGGACAGGAGCATCACCGCGATGATGAAATGCGTCCAGCTTGCGGCGCGGGCGCGGATCCCGGGGACCATCAGCAGTTCGACGGTGCCGGCGATGCCCGCCAGCACGCCGAGCAGGAAGCCGCCGCCCGACGCCCACAGGGCGGCGCGCGCCCAGAAGCCGTCGCCCGTCCACCAATAGAGCAGGTCGGCACCCAGCGTAGAGGCGGTCAGCGCGATCGGGAAGGCGACGAGGACGGCGTGGATCGGGTGACCGGCCAGCGCGACCTTGGAATCGGTGCGGTTGAAGGCGGGATTTTCGAGGATCGGATCGCGCAGGCGCACCTCGGGTTCGCGGCTGGTGTCGGTCATCGGTCGTGGTTCCCCCGTTCGGCGTTCGTGATCGTAACGGGCGGATCGGTTGCGGGTTGCGCGGGGCCGCTGTCCACGGTCGATCCCGCCGGTCCCCATGCCGCCGACGTCGCGACCTTGTGGTGGGTGATGCTGGGCGGCGCGACCCTGCTGGCGGCTTTGGTCTTCGCGTTGCTGGCGGCGGCGTTCCTGCGGCGGCATCGGGAAGGTGCTGCGCGCCCGAAGAACTGGATCGGCGGGCTGGGGCTGGCGATGCCGGCGGTCGTGCTGACGCTGCTGCTCGGCTATGCGCTGGTCCTGGGGGGGCGCATCCTGCCGCGTCCGTCGCCGGATGTGGTGACGGTCGGCGTGGAGGCGCGGCGCTATGCCTGGGCGTTCCGGCATCCCGGCGGGCGCGCCACGGAAGGCGTGCTGCACATTCCGGCGGGGCGGCCTGTCAACCTGTCGATCACCGCGACGGATGTGATCCACAGTTTCTGGGTGCCGCGTCTGGCGGGCAAGATGGACGCCATTCCGGGCCACACCAACCGGCTGCGGATCGTCGCCAGCCGGCCCGGCATCTATCGCGGCGAATGTGCCGAATATTGCGGCACCGGCCACAAGAACCATGGCTTCACCGTCGTGGCGCATGATGCGGCCGGCTGGTCCGCCTTCATTGGAGGAAGACGATGAAGGCGTTGCGCCTGCACCGCGAGATGAACGCGATCTGGCGGACCGAACCGGGCTGGCGCGGCGTCCTGCGTTCGGTGAACCATAGCGACATGGGCAAAAGGTTCATCGTCGCCGCGTTCGTCTTTTTCGCGATCGGTGGTGTGCTGGCGATGCTGATCCGCGCGCAACTGGCGACGCCGCACAGCGCGTTCGTCGGGCCGGAAGTCTATAACCAGCTCTTCACGATGCATGGCAGCATCATGATGTTCCTGTTCGCGATCCCGATGTTCGAAGGGCTGGCCATGTATCTGCTGCCCAAGATGCTGGGCGCGCGCGACATGGCCTATCCGCGGCTCTCCGCGCTCGGCTGGTGGTGCTATCTGTTCGGCGGGACGATCCTGATCGTCGCGATGCTGGTGGGCGTCGCGCCCGATGCCGGCTGGTTCCTCTATCCGCCGCTGTCGGGCAAGCAGTGGACGCCGGGGATCAACAGCGACGTCTGGTTGCTGGGCATCACCTTCGTCGAGGTATCGGCGATGTGCGCGGCGATCGAGATCGCAGTGTCGATCCTGAAGCTGCGCGCGGCGGGGATGCGGCTGGACCGGATGCCGCTGTTCGCCTGGTATCTGCTGGCGACGGCGGGCATGATGATCTTCGGCTTTCCGCCGCTGATCCTGGGGTCGATCCTGCTGGAAGTGGAACGGGCGTTCGGCTGGCCCTTCTACACGCCGGCGCTGGGTGGATCGCCCTTGCTGTGGCAGCATCTGTTCTGGCTGTTCGGCCATCCGGAAGTCTACATCATCTTCCTGCCGGCGGCGGGGGCGGTGTCCACCATATTGCCGGTCATGGCCCGCACGAAGATCATCGGTTACGGCGCGCTGGTCGCGGCGGTGATGGCGATGGCGTTTCTGAGCTTCGGCCTGTGGGTGCATCACATGTTCGCCACTGGCATCCCGCATATGGCGCTGGGCTTTTTCTCCGCCGCGTCGACGCTGGTGGCGATCCCGACCGCGGTGCAGATCTTCGCATGGCTGGGGACGTTGTGGAGCGGGCGGCCGCAGATGAAGCTGCCGATGCTGTACCTGATCGGCTTCTTCATCGTGTTCGTGCTGGGTGGGCTGACGGGTGTGATGCTGGCGGTCGTGCCGTTCGACCAGCAGGCACACGATACCGCATTCGTGACGGCGCATCTCCATTATGTGCTGGTCGGCGGCTTCGTGTTCCCGATGCTGGCGGCCGCCTATTACTGGCTGCCGCATTTCACCGGGCGCGGGCGGGTGATGCGGCTGGGCGAAGCGGCGTTCTGGCTGATCTTCGTCGGGTTCAACCTGACCTTCTTCATGATGCACCTGACCGGCCTGCTGGGGATGCCGCGACGGATCGACACCTATTCCGCGGAGATGGGCTGGACCTCGCTCAACCTGCTGTCGTCGGTCGGCAGTTTCATCATGGCGTTCGGCTTCGCGCTGTTCGCGATCGATGTGGGGCTGCAAATCTGGCTGGGGCGGCATTATCGCCGCAATCCATGGAATGCCGGCACGCTGGAATGGGCGATGATGACGCCCGCGCCCTCCTACAACTTCGCCAGCCTGCCGGACGTGGACAGCCGTGATCCGCTGCATGACCGGCCAGAGCTGTGCGTGTCGCTGGCGCGCGGCGAGGGGTGGCTGGGCACGGCGCGCCATGGCTGGCGGGAGACGCTGGCGGTGGACATGGTGACGGGCGTCCCCGAGCATATCGTCATTCTGCCGCAGAATAGCTGGCTGCCGATCAGCATGGCCGGGACGCTGGGCGGCTTCTTCCTGTCGATGCTGGCGGGGCTGTATATGGTCGCGCCGCTGTTCCTGGTCGGCGTGGCGGTGATCGGCTGGCGCTGGGGGTGGACGCATGGCCGGCGGGACGATGTCGGCCGGGTGCCGGCGGGACGGGATGTCGCGTTGCCGACTGCCTTCGAAGCGGACGGTACGGTCGGCTGGTGGGGCAGCGTCTTCGCGCTGGGGGCGAGCGCGACGCTCTTTGCGTCCCTGCTGTTCGGTTATGCCTTTCTGTGGACGGTCGCGCCGCACTGGCCGCCGCCGGTGCTGGTCGCGCCGATGCTGTGGCAGCCGCTGTTGCTGCTGGGCGGGGCAGGAGCGGCATTGATCGCCACGCGGCGCGGTGCGGTGATGGTGGGGCTGGCGGGGCAAGGTGCGATGCTGGTCGCGCTGGCCGGCGTGCTTGTCTTCGCCTCGCCCGCGCCTACCAGCCATGCCTATGCGGCGACCAGTGCGGCGGTGGCGGGTTATGCGCTGTTCCACATAAGCGTCGCGCTGCTGATGCTCGCCTTTCTGCGGGCGCGCATCCGGGCCGGTTTCGTCGGCGGGGCGCGCGGGAACGAGCTGAAGATCGTGCGGCTGTGGAGCGACCATGCGGCCGGCGCGGGCGTGGTGGCGATGCTGGTGCTGGCGATTCCGGGGTGGCTGGCATGATGGCGCTGTTGCGGATGAGTGCGGGGCTGATCCTGTGGGCGGTCGCCTTTTGCATCCTGTACGGCCTGCACGGCATCGGATGCGCGGCGGGGTGGCCGTCCGTCCTGCTCCCCGGCGGGATCAGCCTGCATCGCGGGATGCTGATCGCGGTATGGCTGGCCTGCATCGCGGGCGGCGTGGCGGTGATCCTGTTCGAGCGCAGGCCGCGCCGGACGCTGGTCGAGCGGACGGGGTGGCGGCTGGCATGGGTCGGCATGATCGCCACGGTGATGACCGGCCTGCCGATCCTGATCCTGCCCGCCTGTCTGTGACATTGTGTTGCCGGCGGCATTTGCGGGTCGCGGGGTGCATCCAAATCCGGATCGGGATGTTGGCGTGGAAGCAGACGCGACTTTAGTCTGAGATCTGCATGTTCGGAGAGGCCACCGACCGCCGGCCCATGAGGGCCGGCACAGAGGGAATGCCGACCATGACCGATGCCATGATGACTGTCCGTCCCCGGCTGGCGCTCGCCCTTCAGGGCGGTGGCGCGCATGGGGCGTATGGCTGGGGCGTGCTCGAACGCCTGCTGGAAGAGGATGTCGAGATCGTCGCGGTCAGCGGCGCCAGTGCGGGCGCGCTGAACGGTGCGGCGCTGGTCGCGGGGCTGGCGGCGGGCGGACGCGACGGGGCTTGTGCGGGCCTGGAGCGGCTGTGGCGCGCGGTCTCGAACGGGTCGCCCTTGCGGGCCTTCGATGTCGACCATTGGGGCGGACCGTTGTTCGAGCCGTGGCTCCGCCGCTCGCTGGAAATCAGCAAATTGTTCAGCCGCTATATCGCGCCGTTCGCGCCACATATCCGCGACATGCGGGCGTTGCGGCGCATCGTGACGCAGACGATCGATCTTTCCGCCCTTGCCCGGCCCGACGCATTGCCGCTGCACATTGCCGCGACCCGCGTCGAAAATGGCAGCGCACGCCTGTTCGCCAACGCGGAGATCACGGTCGATGCGCTGATGGCATCGGCCTGCCTGCCCGATCTGTTCGCTGCGGTGACGATCGATGGCGAGGACTATTGGGACGGCGGTTTTTCCGCCAATCCCGCGCTGGAGCCGCTGATCTTCGGCGATGCCGGCGCGACCGACATGCTGATCGTGCAGATCACCCCGTTCACCAATGAGGATGTCGCATCCTCGCTGAGCGGGATCATGGCGCGGATGAGCGATATCGGCTTCAATGCCTGCCTGCTGCGCGACCTGAAGGCGCTGACCGAGGTGCAGGCGATCGCGCGTGAGGCGCATTCCGCATCGCCCAAGATGCAGGCGCTGGCCGCGACGAACCTGCATCTGATGCAGGCCGCGCCCGAACTGGCGCAGCGTGGATCAGCCAGCAAGATCGATACGCGCTGGACGCAGATCGAGGATCTGCGTGCGCTGGGCCGGGCGACGGCGGACGCGTGGCTGGCGGAGCATCGGCCGGTCTTCGGCCGCATGTCGACGCCGACCGATTTGCCGGAAGCCGTGGCGGCATGATCCGGCCGCTGCGCGAGCCGGGGATCGGCGATCCGTGGCGGGTTCTGCTGCTGGCCGTGCAGGCGGTCGCGGGGCTGTTCGGCATGGCGATGCTGGCTCTGGGGCTGTGGCTATTGGGGCTGTCGGGAACGCCTTATTATGCGGTGGCCGGTGCGCTGATGATCGCCGGTGCGGTGCTGAGCTGGCGGGGCCGGTCGCGTGACGGGTTGGTGCTGCTGGGGGCGGCACTGGCGCTGACCATCGTCTGGGCCTTCTGGGAAATCGCGGCGAAGGGGTGGCAGCCGGTCTGGGCGATCGATCTGGCGGCGCGGGTCGGCGTGATCGGTGCGTTGTTCGCGGCGGCGTTGCTGTTCCGCGTGCTGGGTGACGTGGGTGCGACGGTGCGGCGGCGGCAGGTGCTGGCGGTGATGGCGGTCGCGCTGGCGGCGGCGGCGGGCGGTATCGCGCTGGCGTGGGAGCGGCCGGTCTCGCCGGGAACGACGCTATTGGCGCAGCCGGCCTATCCCGGCGATACGGACTGGACCGCCTTTGGCGGGACGAACCGGGGCGAGCGCCATTCCCCGGCGGCGCAGATCACGCCGGCAAACGTGGCATCCTTGCAGCCCGCATGGCAGTTCAACACCGGCGATGCCGCGCCCAATGACCGTGTTTCCTATGCCGCGCAGAATACGCCGCTGAAGGTCGGCGACAATCTGTTCCTCTGTTCGCCGGGCAATATGGTCTTTGCGCTCGACCCTGCGACCGGGCGGGAGCGCTGGCGCTTCGATCCGAAGGTTTCGGCGCGGGCGATGGAATCGATGTTCAGCGCGGCGTGCCGGGCGGTCGGCTATCATGCCGATGCGGCGGCCGGTGATAGCCCCTGCGCGGCGCGGGTCTTCGTCGCGGTGGCGGACGGGCGGCTGGTGGCGCTGGATGCGCGGCGCGGCACGGTGTGCGCGGGCTTCGGTAGGCGTGGCATGGTCGACCTGACCGCCGGGATGGGATTGCGCGAGCCGGGACATGCTTCCAGCAATTCCGGTCCGGCGGTGGTCGGCGATCTGGTGCTGGTCGGCCAGCAGGTCAGCGACAATCAGCGGCGCGATGCACCTTCGGGCGTGGTCCGCGCCTATGATGCCGGCAGCGGCACGCTGCGCTGGGCATGGGATGCCAAGCGGATCGACCGGCCTCACGCCCCGCTCGCGCCCGGCGAGATCTGGCCGCTGGGTACGCCCAATGTGTGGAACGTCATCTCCGCCGACGAACAGGCGGGTATGGTGTTTCTGGCGACGGGCAATGCCGGCAACGATCATTATGGCGGCAATCGCGAGGCGGCGGACGACCGCTACAGTTCCGCGGTCGTGGCGGTCGATCTGGCGACGGGTGCCACGCGCTGGGTGTTCCGCACGGTGGAGCGTGACCGGTTCGATTATGATCTGGGCGCGCAGCCCGTCATCACCGACATGATGATCGCCGGCCAGCGACGGCGCGTGGTGATCCAGGGGACCAAGACCGGATCGTTGTTCGTGCTGGATGCCGCCACCGGCCGGCCGCTGCGCCCGGTGCTGCGCAAGCCGGTGCCGCAGGGTGGCGTGCGGGGCGAGACCCTGTCCCCGACGCAGCCGCAATCGGTCTTCTACCCCAATTTCGCCGGCCTGCCGGGGCGCGACCCGGAACGGATCAGCGCGCGCCACGCCTTCGGCCTGACGCCGATCGACGCCGCCTTGTGCCGCATCCAGTATCATCGGATGCGCTATGAGGGCATGTATACGCCGCCGACCGACAAGGGGCTTGGCACGCTGCTCTATCCCGGCACGATCGGCGGGTTGAACTGGGGCGGGCTGGCGATCGATCCGGCGCATGGGCTGGTCATCACCAATCATAGCCGTCTGGCCAATCAGGTCCGGCTGGTCCCGCGCGACAGGGTGGAGGATCCGGCGATCGGCGATGGCGGCCGACGCCCCGATCAGGCGGTCGCCCCGCAAAAGGGCGCGCCATGGGGCGTCGACCGGCCGATCTGGCTGTCGATCCTGGGCGTGCCGTGCAACACGCCGCCCTGGGGTTTCCTGTCGGCGACGGACCTTGCGACCGGCAAGCTGGCCTGGAGCCAGCCGTTCGGAACCGGATATGACGCCGGTCCGCTGGGCATCCCCATGCGGGTGCGGATCCCGCTCGGCACGCCGAATCTGGGTGGCGCCGTGACGACGGCATCCGGCCTGACCTTCATCGCCGCCGCGCAGGACGATTATCTCCGCGCGTTCGAGACGGCGACGGGGCGGTTGCTCTGGTCCGGCCGCCTGCCGGCGGGCGGACAGGCCTCGGCGATGACCTACATGCACCGTGGCCGGCAATATGTCGCGATCGGTGCGACGGGGCATAAGCAGCTCAAGACGAAAGCGGGGGATGCGCTGATGGTGTACGCGCTGCCGCGCTGATCGTTGAGCGGGAAGGGACGTGCTGATATCAATTGATGGTGCCGCCTCTCTTCGCTTCCCCCAAGGGGGTGGCAAAGCAGTCGAGGACGTCAGCACCAGTTGCCCGCCATCTTGCCGTCATGAATTCTGGCGTAACCGCCAGTGCCATCTAGCGCTCTTCAGAAACTGGATCGGCGTTCTGATGGTCCCGAACGTACAAGGATCGCTCCGGTGGAGGGTTGAAGAGTTTCGTGCGTGCCGTGACGGTCGCGACGATAACATGGAGGAGAGATTCACCGGCTATATCTTCGACATTGACGCGCCAATGTCCTTCGTCCGCGAACCCGGGATGCTCCGCGAGATAGGATCCCAGATAACGCACGGCTTCGTTCCGCGCCGCATCGACGTCTTCGCACTCCAGAATTTGTCGTTCATTCTCCCGCCCCGCGAAGTTTAAGATATATTGAGGCATTCGATACTCCATATAAATAGTTTGCACAGGTGCGCTTTGGTCGTTCGTTGACCTTCGCTGAAAAAGACGTGTAAACTTCTGTTTTTACATGCAGAAATCTCACTGCAAATTTGCAGGCCATGATGAGTTGCGCTCTGACATGTCCCAAGTCTTCGCCTCTGTGTGAAGGGCGGTGACAAACCAGGCCACAGGACCGCCGGCGCATTGCCGGTGGGGGCGGAGTAAAATCCGGCCAGTTGGTAGGCTGCTCTCTTTGCGGAGCGGCGGGGATGTTTGTCGTGGAGAGC
>Ga0265797_10000509_pt1 | contig 70726 bp, 60 predicted proteins | sample P2T30metagenome_FD_192433 | JGI IMG/M metagenome (GOLD analysis project Ga0265797, IMG submission 192433) | Plant litter microbial communities from East Loma Ridge, Irvine, California - P2 T30 | ecosystem: Environmental > Terrestrial > Plant litter > Unclassified | place: USA: California...
ATCGTCGACGAAGTCGAGCAGCCGCGCCACGTGCGGGCGCGCTTCACCGTCGCGACGGCGTAGTCGTCAGCCCGCCAAAGCGGCCGCGGTAGGCGTCGTCCGCCTCGGGTGTGGCCGCATCCTCGACGCGCAGCATGGCCAGCACGTGTTCTTCCGCGCGCACGTGACTGAGCTGATAGATCTCGCGCGCCAGCGCATACGCGGCGGCGCCCGGCCACGGATCGGGCAGCAGCGACAACGGCAGCATCGGGTCGTGCAACTGCACGCGCCGGTATGCGTGGATCATCAGTGTGCGGATCGCGAACGCGTCTTGCGCACGCACATCACCTGCCGCCAGCAGGGCCGGCAGCGGCGCGAACGTCTCGATGAAGCCGCGATACCCGAGCACCACCGCATCGAGGTTCCAGCAGTCCTTTACCAGTTCGGGTAGTGGCCGCGAGCCGGCAGCCGGCAATTCATCGGCCTGGCACACGAACACGCGGCCCTCGGCGCCCGTGCGCAGCAGGATGTCGCGCAGCAGGTCGCGATCGGGCGCCGGATGCGCCATCACGCCGGTGGCGAGCATTGCAAAACCTTCCCATTCGAGTTCCTTGCGCACCAGCGCGCGCAGGTCGCTGTCGATGCTGCCGTTCGTGGCCAGCACAAACGTCCAGCGCCCGTCCCACGCCTGGCCAGGGGCCGCGTAGATGCGGCGGTTGGCGCGCTCGAAGCGCGGCAGCGCGCCCGGCTCGATCGCATAGCGGCTGCGCCGACCTTCGCGGCTGGCCGTCAGCCAGCCTTCCTGCACCAGCCGAAACACGCTGGTGCGCACCAGCCGGTCATTCACGCCCAGGGGCGCGAGCAGCTCGATCATGCTGCCGAGCCAGAAGGCGCCGCCGTGCGGCGCGATGGCGTCGCCGCACAGCGTCATTACCAGCGACTTGTGGCGGGGCGGATCGGTGGCCAGGTTGTGGGCGATCCACGCGGTGCTCGTCATATTGGGTTCGATATGATTCAAAATTATTGTGTACTTCAGATTTTTTGTATCGTATTATGATTCGCACAGGTTTTGCAACGGGAGAGATCCATGTACGCACAAATGGTGGAGACAGGCCTCAACAAAGTCCGCACAGAACAGGACATGAGCGCCGAAGAGGGGGCATTCCAGGCGCGCATCGACGCCGGGATCAAGATCGAACCGAAGGACTGGATGCCGGAAGCATACCGCAAGACGCTTATCCGGCAGATCTCGCAGCATGCCCATTCCGAGATCGTCGGCCAGCTCCCCGAGGGCAACTGGGTCACGCGCGCGCCGACCCTGCAGCGCAAGTCGGTTCTGCTGGCCAAGATCCAGGACGAGGCCGGCCACGGCCTGTACCTGTACAGCGCCGCCGAGACCCTGGGCGTGTCGCGCGACGAGCTGTTGGCCGCCCTGCATGCGGGCAAGGCCAAGTATTCGAGCATCTTCAACTATCCCACACTGAGCTGGGCCGACATGGGCGCGATCGGCTGGCTGGTCGACGGCTCGGCGATCATCAACCAGATCCCGCTGTGCCGCTGCTCGTACGGCCCGTATGCGCGCGCCATGGTCCGCGTCTGCAAGGAAGAATCGTTCCATGCGCGCCAGGGCTACGACATCATGATGGCGCTGGCCAAAGGCACGCCTGAGCAAAAAGCGATGGCGCAGGACGCCCTGAACCGCTGGTGGTGGCCGTCGCTGATGATGTTCGGGCCGTCCGATGCCGAGTCGGTCAACAGCGCCCAGTCGAGCGCCTGGCGCATCAAGCTGTTCTCGAACGACGAGCTGCGCCAGCGCATGGTCGACCAGACCGTGCCGCAGGCCGAGTACCTTGGGCTGACGGTGCCCGACCCCGACCTCAAATGGAATGCCGAACGCGGTTCGTATGACTTCGGTGCGATCGACTGGTCGGAGTTCTACGATGTCTTGAAGGGCAACGGCCCGTGCAACCGCGAGCGCCTGCGCACGCGCGTAAAAGCCTGGGACGATGGCGCGTGGTTCCGCGACGCCCTGGTGGCGCACGCCGACAAGCAAGCGGCAAAAAAAGCCGCCGCCTGATCGTTGCACGTAGGGTTGGCAGCTCCGCTGCCGACGCGTCCAACACATGCCGGCACACCGAAAATACGGAGACAACAATGAGCAAAGAATGGCCCCTGTGGGAAGTCTTCATCCGCAGCCAGCACGGCCTCGCCCACAAGCACGTCGGCAGCCTGCACGCCCCTGACGCCGCCATGGCCGTCAACAATGCGCGCGACGTCTACACGCGCCGCAACGAAGGCGTCTCGATCTGGGTCGTGCGCGCCGCCGACATCGTCGCCAGCAGCCCGCACGACAAGGCGTCGTTGTTCGAGCCGGCCAACAGCAAGGTCTATCGCCACCCGACGTTCTTCCCGATGCCCGAAGAAGTCAAAAACCTGTAGGTTCAGGGGAGCTATCAGATGGACGCAAAGATCGATTACCTGCTGCGCCAGGGCGACAACGCCCTGATCTTGTCGCAGCAACTGTGCCAGTTGTGCGGCAAAGGCCCGGCGCTCGAAGAAGACATGGCGCTGTCGAACGTAGCGCTCGACCTGCTCGGCCAGACTCGCATGTGGCTCAGTTACGCGGCCGAACTCGAAGACCAGGGCCGCGACGAAGACCGCCTGGCCTTCCTGCGCGACAGCGGCGAATACCGCAACTGCCTCTTGCTTGAGCAGCCCAATGGCAGTTACGCCGACGTCGTGATGCGCCAGTTTTTGTTCGATACCTGGCACTACTTCCTGATGGATGGCCTCACGCGCTCCAGCGATGCGCGCATCGCCGAGATCGCGGCCAAGTCGCTCAAGGAAGTCACGTACCACCTGCGCCGCAGCGGCGACCTGGTAGTGCGCCTGGGCGACGGCACCGCCACAAGCCACGCGATGATGCAGACGGCGCTGGACGACCTGTGGATGTACAGCGGCGAGATGTTCATCTACGACACGGTCGACGACGCGATGGTGGCGCAGGGCGTCGCGCCGGCTGCCGGGCCGCTGCGCGAACTCTGCCTCGGCCACTTGTCCGACGTATTTGCCGAAGCCACGTTGACCATGCCATCGCCCGACGCGTGGATGCAGCGCGGCGGCAAGCAGGGCCGCCACAGCGAGCGTCTCGGCTTCATCCTGGCCGAGATGCAGTTCCTGCAGCGCGCCTATCCGGACGCGACCTGGTAATGAACGGCCTGGCAATGCGCGCGCTCGATATCACGGTCGACCAGGTCTGGGCCTGGCTGGGCGAGGTCGCCGATCCGGAGATCCCCGTCATTTCCATCGTCGACCTGGGCATCGTGCGTGACGTGGCGCTGGAAGGCGACGCGTGCGTGGTCACGATCACGCCCACGTATTCCGGCTGCCCGGCGATGACGGTGATCGCCGACAGCGTGGGCGAGGCGCTGCGCGCGCACGGCATCGAGCAGGTGCGCATCGTCACGCGCCTGGCGCCTGCCTGGACCACCGACTGGATGAGCGCCGCCGGCAAGGCCGCACTGACCGGCTACGGCATCGCGCCGCCCGTGCAGCAGGCGATCGACATCAGCGGCCTGCACGCCGGCATCCGCCGCCGCGCCGCACCAAGCGTGAGCTGCCCGCACTGCGGTTCGGCCCATACGCAACTGACCAGTGAATTCGGCTCGACCCCGTGCAAGGCACTCTACAAATGCCTCGATTGCCGCGAGCCGTTCGATTACTTCAAGTGCCACTAGAGACTCACCAAACGCCAGCATGAGCCAATTCTATCCACTCACCGTCAGCCAGGTGAAGCACGAAACGCGCGACGCGGTGTGCGTGACGTTCGCCGTGCCGCCAGCGTTGAAAGCCACCTTCGCCTATCGCCAGGGCCAGCACCTGACGCTGCGCGCAACGATCGACGGCGACGACGTGCGCCGCTCGTACTCGATCTGTTCGGCGGTGCAGGACGACCTGCTGCGCGTGGCGATCAAGCGCACGCCGGGCGGCCAATTCTCGAGCTGGGCCAACGAGCACCTGCAGCCCGGCGCGCAACTCGACGTGATGCCCCCGAGCGGCAATTTCAACGTGCCGCTCGACGCGGCCAGCAACCGCCACTACCTGGCGTTTTCCGCCGGCAGCGGGATCACGCCGATCCTGTCGATCGTCAAGACCACGCTGCTGGCCGAGCCGGGCAGCCGCTTCACCATTGTGTACGGCAACCGGGCATCGTCGAGCGTGCTGTTTCGCGACGAGCTGACGGATCTGAAAGACCAGTACATGGATCGTCTGCGGCTTGTGTACGTGATGAGCCGCGAGCAGCAGGACATCGAACTGTTCAACGGCCGTATCACCGAAGACAAGTGCACGCAATTCCTGCGCCAGTGGATCGACATCAAGACCATCGACGTCGCCTTCATCTGCGGGCCCGAAGACATGATGCTTGGCGTCTCGCGCTCGCTGCAGACAGCCGGGCTGGCGAAGGAACAGATCCGCATCGAGCTGTTCGCGGCGAGCGCGCCGACCCGCGAACGCACGCCGCGTGCAACAGCAGTCGCCGCGCGGCACACGACGGAAGTGACCGTGATCATGGACGGCAGCGCGGCCAGCTTCACGATGGACAAGGACACCGAGTCGCTGCTGGAAGCGGGCCTGCGCGCCGGCATCGACATGCGTTACTCGTGCAAGGGCGGCGTGTGCTCGACCTGCCGCTGCAAGGTGCTCGATGGCGAAGTGGAGATGGACGTGAACTACGCGCTGGAAGACTACGAGGTCGCACGCGGGTTCGTGCTCAGTTGCCAGAGTTTTCCGGTGACGGACAAGGTAGTGGTGGACTTCGATATCGCGGAGTAGTACGAAGCGACCCACAACTGTCCGACCCGACCCGCACCCCCCGCACGTCGTTCCCGCCCTCGCCGGGCGCCTTGGCGGGAACCTAAGTTGACTTTCGTGGCAGACCAGCGAACTTGGGTTCCCGCCTTCGCGGGAACGACGTGCAGGCGCTAACAATAATAGTTGGAGACAACGATGAACTACGACTACGACACCATCCAATTCAAGATCGACAGCGGCGTCGCCCTCCTGACCCTGAACCGCCCCGATCGCCTCAACAGCTTCACGCAAGCCATGCACCTTGAAGTACGCGATGCACTCGCCCGCGTGCAGTCTGACCAGTCCGTGCGTGTGCTGGTGCTGACCGGCGCCGGCCGCGGCTTCTGCGCCGGCCAGGATTTAGCTGACCGCGCCGTCGACCCCGGCGCCCCCAGCGTCGACCTGGGCGCCTCCGTCGAGCAGTTCTACGCCCCGCTCGTACTGACGTTGAAGAATCTTCCCATGCCCGTCATCTGCGCCGTCAACGGCGTGGCCGCTGGCGCCGGGGCCAATCTGGCGCTGGCCTGCGACATCGTGCTGGCCGCGCAATCGGCCACCTTCATCGAAGCCTTCAGCAAACTGGGCCTGATCCCCGACACTGGCGGCACCTGGCACCTGCCGCGCCTGATCGGCCCTGCGCGCGCCATGGGCCTGGCGATGCTCGGCGAAAAACTCAGCGCCGAGAAAGCCGAGGCCTGGGGCCTGATCTGGCGCTGCGTCCCTGACGCCGCGCTGATGGACGAAGCACTGGCCATGGCCAAGCACTTCGCCGCGGCGCCAACCAAGGGCCTGGCGTTCACCAAGCGCGCTTTCCAGGCCAGCTACGCCAACACGCTCGAAGCGCAGTTGCAGCTCGAGGTCGACATGATGCGCGAACTTGGTAACAGCCATGACTATCGCGAAGGCGTCGCCGCCTTCCTGGCCAAGCGCGCACCGCACTTTACGGGAGCATGAGCATGCAGCCGCTGCCACCAGAGTCGATCATCGCCGTTATCGGCAGCGGTGCGATGGGCGCCGGCATCGCCCAGATCGCGGCCACCGCCGGCCATCGGGTGCTGTTGTTCGATACCCGGCCGGGCGCCGCCGACGAGGCGATCGCGCAGGTCGGCGCCACCTGGGCGCGCCTGGTCGCGAAGGGCCGCATGGGCGCCGTCGAATCCGATCTCGCGCGCGAGCGCCTGCGCAGTGTCGACTCCCTGCAGGCCGCCGCCGGCGCTGCCCTCGTTATCGAGGCCATCGTCGAGAACCTCGAGGTGAAGCGGGCGCTGTTTGCCGAGATTGAGAACGTTGTCAGCACGACCTGCATCCTGGCGACCAACACGTCATCGATCTCGGTCACCGCCATCGGCGCGCAGCTGGCGCACCCCGAGCGCCTGGTCGGCATGCACTTCTTCAATCCGGCGCCGCTGATGGCGCTGGTGGAAGTCGTGAGCGGCCTGGCGACCGATCAAAAAATCGCAGACGTCGTGTACGCCACCGCAGAAAAATGGGGCAAGAGCCCGGTGCATGCGAAATCGACGCCCGGCTTCATCGTCAACCGTGTGGCGCGCCCGTTCTACGCCGAAGCCTTGCGCCTGCTGCTCGAACAAAGCGCCGACGTGGCCACCCTCGACGCGGTCATGCGCGACTGCGGCGGCTTTCGCATGGGCCCCTTCGAGCTGATGGACCTGATCGGCCACGACGTCAATTTCTCGGTCACGAACTCGGTGTTCGCTGCGTATTTCGGCGATCCGCGTTTCACGCCCTCGGTGCTGCAGCAGGAACTGGTCAACGCGGGCTTCCTCGGTCGCAAGACGGGGCGCGGCTTTTACCGGTATGGCGACGATGCGGCCAAGCCGGTCGCCCAAGCCGAAGCCGCCTGCGACCGGCCGGCGGCGGTGAAGTACGCGGGCGGCCCTGGCAGCGTGGATGCATTGATCGCGCGCGTGCAAGCGGCCAGCATCGCCATGACCGCGATCGAGGCGGCGCCGGGCCTGTACTGCGCCGGCGCCGCGATTTACTTGACCGATGGCCGCAGCGCCACGGAACGCGCGCAGGCGGACAACCACCGCGACACGATCGTGTTCGACCTGCTGCTCGATGCAGCCAGCGCACCGCGCATCGCGCTCGCGCGTGCAGATCGATGCAGCGACGACGCATGGTGCGCGGCGGTCGGCCTGTTCCAGGCCGCCGGTTTCGTCGTCACGTGCCTGGACGACGTACCCGGCCTGGCCGTGATGCGCACGGTGGCGATGCTGGCCAACGAAGCTGCCGACGCCGTCCACCAGGGCGTGTGCAGCGCCCGCGCCGTGGACATCGCGATGCAAAAGGGCGTGAACTATCCGCGCGGCCCGCTGGCCTGGCTCGACGCGATCGGCATGGGGCAGGTGGTGACGGTGCTGGCGAACCTGGCGGCCACGTATGGCGAAGACCGCTACCGCGTCGCGCCGCTGCTGCGCCGCAAGCTGGCTGCCGATCCGCAGGGGGCACGCTTTCATGTTTGAAGATCCACAGGCGCTGGCCGAACTGGCGGGCCGCACGATGTTCGAGCGCGACCCGGCCAGCCAGGCGCTGGGCATGGCGCTGGCCGAGATCCGCCCCGGTTACGCGCGCATGACGATGACGGTGCGCGCCGACATGCTCAACGGGCACGCGACCTGCCACGGCGGCTACATCTTCATGCTGGCCGACAGCGCATTTGCCTTCGCCTGCAATTCGCACAACCTCAGCACCGTGGGCGCCGCCTGCACCATCGACTATCTCGCGCCGGGCCGCGTGGGCGACGTGTTGGTGGCCGAAGCCGTCGAGCAGGCGTTGCAGGGCAAGACTGGTATCTATGACGTTACGGTGAAGGCCGAAGACGGGCGCATGATCGCGCTGTTTCGCGGCAAATCACACCGTGTGAGCGGCACCGTGGCGGCCTGACACAATCAAGGAGTTGAAGATGGTCCAACGTATTCCCGCGCCAAACGAGCTCGAACCGATTGAGCGCGCCAGCCGAGACGAGCTGCAGGCGCTGCAACTGCAACGCCTGCAGTGGACTTTGCAGCACGCGTACGAGAACGTGCCGCACTACCGCGCCGCCTTCGATGCCGCGGGCGTGCATCCGGCCGACCTGAGAACGCTGGCCGATCTGGCGAAATTTCCGTTCACCGAGAAGAAGGCCTTGCGCGACAACTACCCGTTCGGCCTGTTCGCCGTGCCGCGCGAGCAGGTCGTGCGCGTGCATGCATCGTCCGGCACCACCGGCAAACCCACCGTGGTCGGCTACACGCAGAACGATATCGACACCTGGGCCACGGTGGTGGCGCGCTCGATCCGCGCCGCCGGTGGCCGCCGGGGCGACCTGGTGCACATCTCGTACGGCTACGGCCTGTTCACCGGCGGCCTGGGCGCCCACTACGGCGCCGAGCGCCTCGGTTGCACGGTGGTGCCGATGTCGGGCGGGCAGACCGAAAAGCAGGTGCAGCTGATCTGCGACTTCATGCCGTCGATCATCATGGTCACGCCGTCGTACATGCTCAACATCATCGAGGAATTCACGCGCCAGGGACTCGACCCGGCAACGTCGTCGCTGCAGGTCGGCATCTTCGGCGCCGAGCCGTGGACCGATGCGATGCGGCGCGAGATCGAGGCGCGCGCCGGCATCGATGCGGTGGACATCTACGGCCTGTCCGAAGTGATGGGCCCGGGCGTGGCCAGCGAATGCATCGAGAGCAAGGACGGCCCGGTGATCTGGGAAGACCATTTCTACCCCGAGATCATCGACCCCGACACGGGCGAAGTGCTGCCCGATGGCGAAGAAGGCGAGCTGGTGTTCACGTCGCTGACCAAGGAAGCGCTGCCGATCATCCGCTACCGCACGCGCGACCTCACGCGCCTGCTGCCGCCAACGTCGCGCGCAATGCGCCGCATGGGCCGCATCACCGGCCGCTCGGACGACATGCTGATCATCCGCGGCGTAAACGTGTTCCCGAGCCAGATCGAAGAACTGGTGCTCAAGATGCCGGCGCTGGCGCCCCAATACCAGCTGGTCGTGGCGCGCGACGGCCATCTCGACACGCTCGACGTCCTGTGCGAGCTGCGCGATGCGACGCTGACGCGTGATGCAGTCGATGCGCTGGCGCGCGAGCTGCAGCACTGCATCAAGACCTATGTCGGCGTGACCACGCGCGTGAGCCTGATGCCGCCGCAAGGCATCGAGCGCACGCTGACCGGCAAGGCCCGGCGTGTGGTCGATCGCCGTCCGAAACCATGAACAAGGAAACGAGCATGCCTGACGCTTTTATCTGCGACGCGATCCGCACGCCCTTCGGGCGCTACGGCGGCGCGTTGTCCAGCATCCGCGCCGACGACCTGGCTGCGCTGCCCATCGCCGCGCTGATGGCCCGCAATCCCGGCGTCGACTGGGCCCGGGTCGATGACCTGTTGTACGGCTGCGCGAACCAGGCCGGCGAAGATAACCGCAATGTCGGCCGCATGGCCGCGTTGCTGGCCGGCCTGCCGCAGGACGTGGCGGCCAACACGATCAACCGCCTGTGCGGCTCCGGCATGGACGCCATCGGCACCGCCGCGCGCGCAATCAAGGCCGGCGAAGCGCAGCTGGTGATCGCCGGCGGCGTCGAAAGCATGACGCGCGCACCGTTCGTGATGGGCAAGGCCGACAGCGCTTTTTCGCGCGCGGCGAAGATCGAAGACACGACGCTGGGCTGGCGCTTCGTCAATCCGCGCATGAAGGCGCAGTACGGCATCGATTCGATGCCCGAGACGGCGGAAAACGTGGCGCGCGAATTCAACATCAGCCGTGCCGACCAGGACGCGTTCGCGCTGCGCAGCCAGCAGCGCTGGGCGCGCGCGCATGCCGCCGGCGTGTTCAGGGACGAGATCGTGCCCGTCGCGATCCAGGCGAAAAAAGAGTCGCGTGTGGTCGACACCGACGAACAGCCGCGCGCCGATTCGTCCATCGAGGCGCTGGCCAAACTGAAAGGCGTGGTGAGTCCGGACGGTTCGGTCACTGCCGGCAATGCATCGAGCCTGAACGACGGCGCCTGCGCGCTGCTGCTGGCATCCGGCGAAGCGGCCGCGCGCCATGGCTTGACGCCGCGCGCGCGCGTGATCGGCATGACCACGGTGGGTCTGGCGCCGCGCATCATGGGCTTCGGCCCGGCGCCAGCCGTGAAAAAACTGCTGGCGCAAACGGGCCTGTCGCTCGCGCAGATGGACGTGATCGAATTGAACGAAGCCTTCGCCGCGCAGGGCTTGGCCGTGCTGCGTGACCTTGGCGTGCCGGACGGCGCCGCGCACGTGAACCCGAACGGCGGCGCGATCGCGCTGGGCCACCCGCTGGGCGCATCCGGCGCGCGCCTGGTGCTCACCGCGGTGAACCAGCTGCACCGCACGGGCGGGCGCTACGCGCTGTGCACGATGTGCATCGGTGTCGGCCAGGGCATCGCCCTGATTGTCGAACGGGTGTAGCCGCTATGGTCAAAGTCTACGAAATCGACGGCGTGCGACCTGTCGTGCATCCCACAGCCTACGTGCATCCGTCGGCCGTGCTGATCGGCGACGTGATCGTCGGCCCGCGCTGCTACATCGGCCCGTGCGCAAGCCTGCGCGGCGACTTCGGGCGCCTGATCCTCGAAGAAGGCGCCAACCTGCAGGATTCATGCGTGATGCACGGCTTTCCGCTGGAAGACACCGTGGTCGAAACAGATGGCCACATCGGCCACGGCGCGGTGCTGCACGGCTGCCGCGTCGAACGCAATGCGATGGTGGGCATGAACGCGGTGGTGATGGACAAGGCCGTCGTCGGCGCAGAATCCATTGTGGCGGCGATGAGTTTCGTCAAGGCCGGGATGATCATCCCGCCACGCTCGATGGTGATGGGTGCGCCGGCCAAAGTCGTGCGCGCCCTGAGCGCTGACGACATCGCATGGAAGAGTTTCGGCACGCGCCAGTACCACGAGCTGACCGTGCGTTCGCTGCAGACGATGCGCGAAGTCGATGCCGACACCGCTGTCGCGCCCGATCGCGCGCGTATCGCATTCGACCTGGGCGAGCTGCACACGCCGAAGTCCTGAACCTACTGGAGACAACGATGGGCCACATCCCCACATTACAAAGCCTGATCGCCGGCCGCTGGCATGGCGAAGAATCGCACACGCCGCTGCACAGCGCTATCGATAGCGCCCTGATCTATCACACGCACGCCGAAAAGATCGACTTCGACGAAGCGCTCACCTTTGCGCGCAAGACAGGCGTCAAGGCGCTGCTGCGCCAGACGTTCCAGCAACGCGCGGCGACGCTCAAGGCGCTTGCGTTCTACCTGATGGAGCGCAAGGAAGAACTGTATGCCATCTCTCACCTGACCGGCGCCACGCGCCAGGACAGCTGGGTCGACGTCGAAGGCGGCATCGGCACGCTGTTCGCCTATGCCAGCATGGGTTCGCGCGAGCTGCCGTCGTCGAACGTGCTGCACGAAGGCCCGGCCATCGCGCTCGGCAAGCGGGGCGGCTTCGCCGGCACGCACATCCTGGTGCCGCGCGGCGGCGTGGCGGTGCACATCAACGCGTTCAACTTCCCGATCTGGGGCTTGCTCGAGAAGTTTGCGCCGAGTTTCCTGGCCGCGATGCCCTGCATCGCCAAGCCGGCCACCGCCACCAGCTACCTGACCCACGCGGTAGTGAAGATGATGGTGGACTCGAACCTGCTGCCGGCTGGCGCGCTGCAGCTCGTGATCGGCAGCACGGGCGACCTGCTCGATCGCCTCGGCGGGTTTGACGCCGTCACGTTCACCGGCTCAGCCGACACGGCCGCAATGCTGCGCTCGAACCAGAACCTGATCCGCTCGTCGGTACCGTTCACCGCCGAAGCCGACTCGCTCAATTGCGCGGTGCTGGCGCCGGACGTCACGGCGGACGATCCCGAATTCGACCTGTTCATCAAGGAAGTCGCGCGCGAGATGACGGGCAAGGCGGGCCAGAAGTGCACGGCAATCCGGCGCGTGATCGTGCCGGAAGGGCTGGTTGACGCGATCGGCGAACGCCTGCGCGAGCGGCTGGCCAGGATCACGGTGGGCGACCCGAAGGTGGATGGCGTGCGCATGGGCGCCCTGGCGTCGATGGACCAGCACCGCGACGTGAGCGCGCGGGTCGAGCTGCTCGCGCGCGGCAACGAAGTCTTGTTCAGCGCCCGCGATGGCTTCGCGCCGGTGGGGGACAACGTCGCGCGCGGCGCCTTCTTTTCGCCCACGCTGCTCTTGTGCCGCGATGCGATGGTCAACGACGCGGTGCACGACGTGGAAGCCTTCGGCCCGGTCAGCACCCTGATGACCTACGGCGACATCGACGAAGCGCTAGAACTGGCAGCGCGCGGCAAGGGCAGCCTGGTGACCACGTTTGCCACGAAAGATCCGGCGCTGGCCGCGTATGCGGTGCCGATCGTGGCGGCCTCGCACGGGCGCGTGCTGATCCTCGACCGCGAAGCGGCTGTGGACAGCACCGGCCACGGCTCGCCGCTGCCGCAGCTCAAGCACGGCGGCCCGGGACGCGCCGGCGGCGGTGAAGAGCTGGGCGGCATCCGCGCGGTCAAGCATTTTCTGCAGCGCGCGGCGGTACAAGGCTCGCCCACGATGCTCGGCGCCGTGACGGGCGAGTACGTGCGCGGCGGCGCGGTCAAGGACAGCGAGCTGCATCCGTTCCGCCGGCATTTCGACGACCTGGAGATCGGTCATTCCCTCCTGACGCACCGGCGTACGGTGAGCGAGGCCGATATCGTCAACTTCGGCGGCGTCTCGGGCGACTATTTCTACATGCACTTCGACGCCATCGCGGCCAAGGACACGCAGTTCGGGCAGCGTATCGCGCACGGCTATTTCGTGCTGTCGGCGGCGGCCGGCCTGTTTGTGTCACCGGCGCCGGGGCCGGTGCTGGCCAACTATGGCCTGGACAACCTGCGCTTCGTGGCGCCGGTGGCGATCGGCGACACGATCCGCGCGCGCCTGACCTGCAAGCGCAAGGTCGATCGCAACCGCACGGACGAACAGGGGCGGGGGCAGGGCGTGGTGGCGTGGGACGTGCAGGTGACCAACCAGCGCGACGAACTGGTGGCCAGTTATGACATTTTGACGCTGGTGCAGAAGCGCGCTCAGGAACCTGACGCAGCTCACTTGCGTTAGCTGTAAAACCGTCGTACCCGCCACTGGCGGCTACGACTCCCCGCGGAGGCGGGGGCCCAAGTTCAGCATCCTTGCCGCAAAATTAATGTCGACTCGCTACGGACTCAGGTTCCCGCCTCCGCGGGAACGACATTCCTTGGCTAACGAATAGCTGAAGTCTACGCGGCGTTACGAGCGCCTACGCTGCAGCCGCAGGAACCCTTCCGGCGTGCGAATCGCGCGCAAATCGTCATAATCCGCCACGCCCGTCACGTCGGTTTCCACCGGATGCTTGTGGGTGGCGGTGACGATCACGCTGTCCATCCCGGCGGCGGCGGCCGACTGCAGGCCGGCCAGCGTGTCTTCGAACACCAGGCATTCTTGCGGGCGCATGCCCAGTTTCTCGGCGCCGAGCAGGAACGGGTCCGGCGCCGGCTTGCCGTTCTGGACGTCTTCGGCCGCGACCAGCACCGGCGGCAGCGGCAGGCCGGCTGCGGCGATGCGCGCCTGGGCCAGCGCGCGCGGGGCCGACGTCACGATCGCCCAGCGCTCCGGCGGCAGCGTGGCCAGGAACGCGGCCACGCCGGCGATTGCCTCGATGCCGTCGACGTCGTCGATTTCGGCCAGCGTGATGCGGTGCGATTCCTCGATCGGGTCGATGTCGGGCAGGCCCAGGCCGCGCACCGTGTCGACGCTGCGCTTGCCGTGGATCGTCGGCAGGAACACGTCGACGTCCAGCCCATGGCTGCGCGCCCAGGCGGCCCAGACCCGCTCGGCGGCGATGATCGAGGTCAGGATGGTGCCGTCCATGTCGAACAGGAAGGCGGCGTAGTCGCGGTCGGGGAGGGTAGTTGGCGTCATTGGATATTCTTTATTGGGTTGGTGCCGGCGACGTAGGGTTGGCGGCCGCGCCAACCCTACGCTCAATTGAGTTGCTTGCGCACGCGTTCGATGGCGATGCGCACCTGCTTCGGCGCGGTGCCGCCCACGTGGTCGCGCGCGGCCACCGAGCCCTCGAGCGTGAGCACTGCGAACACGTCCTGCCCGATCAGCGGCGAGAACGTCTGCAGCGTCTCGAGCGACATCTCGGACAGGTCGCAGCCGGCCACGTCGCAGGCGCGCACCGCATGCGCCACTGCTTCGTGCGCGTCGCGGAACGGCAGGCCGCGCTTGACGAGGTAGTCGGCCAGGTCGGTCGCGGTGGCATAGCCCTGCAGCGCCGCCGAGCGCATGTTCTCGGCCTTGACGGTGATGCCCGAGGCCATGTCGGTGAAGATGCGCAGCGTGTCCATCACGGTGTCGATCGTGTCGAACAGCGGCTCCTTGTCTTCCTGGTTATCCTTGTTGTAGGCCAGCGGCTGGCCTTTCATCAGGGTCAAGAGGCCGATCAGGTGACCGTAGACGCGGCCGGTCTTGCCACGTGCGAGTTCCGGCACGTCCGGGTTTTTCTTTTGCGGCATGATCGACGAGCCGGTGCAGAAGCGGTCGGCGATGTCGATGAAGCCGATGCGCGGGCTGATCCACATGACCAGCTCTTCCGACATGCGCGAGATGTGCATCATCAAGATCGATGCTGCGGCCGTGAACTCGATGGCGAAATCGCGGTCTGACACTGCATCGAGGGAGTTGTGACACACGTCGTCGAAGCCGAGCGTTTTTGCCACGCGCAGGCGGTCGATCGGGAAGGTGGTGCCGGCCAGTGCGGCGGCGCCCAGCGGCAGGCGGTTCACACGGCGGCGTGCATCGAGCATGCGTTCGGCGTCGCGGCCGAACATCTCGACATAGGCCAGCATGTGGTGGCCAAAGGTAATTGGCTGGGCCACTTGCAGGTGCGTAAAGCCCGGCATGATCGTGTCGGCGTGGCGCTCGGCGAGGTCGGTCAGGGCGCCGCGCAGGCTGCCCAGCAGCGTAACGATGTCGTCGATCGCGGCGCGCACGTACAGGCGAATGTCGGTCGCCACTTGGTCGTTGCGCGAGCGGCCGGTGTGCAGGCGCTTGCCGGCGTCACCCACCAGCTCGGTCAGGCGTTTTTCGATGTTCAGGTGCACGTCTTCGAGGTCGAGCAGCCACTCGAAGGTGCCGGCGTCGATCTCGGCCCGGATCTGCATCATGCCGCGTTCGATTTCAGCGCGGTCGTGCTCGCTGATGATGCCTTGCGCGGCCAGCATCTCGGCGTGCGCAAGCGAGCCTTCGATGTCGTGTGGGGCCAGGCGTTTGTCGAAGAAGACCGACGCGGTATAGCGCTTGACGAGATCCGACACAGGTTCTGAGAAACGGGCAGACCAGGCTTCGGCTTTTTTGGAGAATTGTTCGGTCATCATGAAATTCCGGTTGGGGATCCATGGATTATAAACTGCGCTGCATGTGTGCCATGCGTCGTGGCTGATCGGTCGCGCCGGGGCCAGGCGCGCACAATCCGGCGCTGCATGCCAAATCGCCGTTTGCGTGGCCGCGGATCGGCGCTAGAATAAATTTTTTGTCAATTTTTCCAGGCCATGATTACGAACGATTCCAGCTTTCAGGTCAGCACCGACCAGACCCTGCTCGACATCCCGATGATCTATCGCTTCCTGAGCGAGCAGTCCACCTGGGCCGTGGGTATTTCACGACCGGTTGTCGAGCGCGCCATTGAAAACTCCCTGTGCTTCGGCGGTTACCTCGACGGCCGCCAGATCGCGTTTGCGCGTGTGATCACCGATTTCGCCACCTTTGCCAATCTGGTGGACGTGTTCGTCGTCCCCGAGCGCCGTGGTCGCGGTTACGGCAAGCAAATGATCGGCGTCGTGATGCGCCATCCCAGCCTGCAAAAACTGCGCCGCTTCACGCTGGCCACGTCGGACTGCCACAGCTTGTACGAACGCTTCGGCTTTACCCCACCGTTGCGTCCAGAAACATTGATGGAGAGGTACTTTCCCAACATCTATTTATCCTGAGCGCACGCAACATGGCGACGTGAAACAGGAATCAGGCTTACGCTGATGACTCATCAGGGGAAGCCGCATGTTCCAATCTGTCGTCCGTGTTGTTTTCCAGGCCATTGTTCATGCCACGCTCGCGCTGGCCGCCGTCACCGGGTGTCACAGCCACGCTGCCGAGTCGCCATTGCCGCAGCCGAAGGGCTCGCTCGTGATCATCGGTGGCGCTCTGCGTGACGACAACGACGCCGTCTGGGCGCGCATCGTGCAGCTCGCCGGTGGCAAGAACGCCCGCATCGCCGTCTTTGCGTCCGCCTCGGCCAGTCCCGAGCGCGCCGGCAATTACCTCATCGAACGCTTGAACCGCCATGGCGCCGACGCCTTCTTCGTCCCGGTCGCCGAACGCCTCGATGGCGCCGACGTGCGCGCCGCCGCCGAAGATCCGGCGCTGGCGCAGGCAGTGCGCACGGCCGGCGGCGCGTACTTTTCGGGCGGCGACCAGGCCCGCATCACGGGTGCCTTGCGCCGGGCGGATGGCAGCAATACGCAGATGCTCGACGCATTGTGGGACATGTACCGGCGCGGCGGCGTGATCGCCGGCTCGAGCGCCGGCGCCGCCATCATGAGCGCCACGATGTTCGGCCATCCGCGCTCGGTGCTGGGCACGCTGCAACATGGCGTGGCCGACGGCCGCCAGATCACGCGCGGCCTGGGCTTCATCGGCGACGACGTCTTCATCGACCAGCACCTCCTGGTGCGCGGCCGCTTCGCTCGCATGCTGCCGGCGATGCTCGCCAAGGGTTACAAGATCGGCCTGGGCATCGACGAAAACACGGCGATGGTCGTGGGCCCGAAGCGCGACGTCGAAGTGCTCGGCTATCGCGGCGCGCTGCTGGTCGACCTGAGCAACGCCGCCACGCGCGACGGCACCTTCAATCTCAGTAATGGCCGGCTGAGCTATCTCGACAACGGCGACCGCTTCAACCTGGACAGCAAGGCATTCACGCCGGCCCCCGAGAAAGTGCACGGCAAGCTCGATGCCAACAAGCCGTACTGGCGCGGGCCGTTGTTCTCGGCCGATATCCTCGGCAACGGTACTGTGGTCGACCTGATGTCCAAGCTGATCGACAGCGACCAGCTCGACGCGATCGGCCTGTCGCTCGACAGCCCGAATGCCGACCGGCCCGACCTTGGCTTCGAGTTCAAGCTTGGGCGCGTGGGCGAAACGGTCGGCTACCAGTCGGCGTTCAGCGAAGCCTATTCAGTCTATAACGTGCGGCTCGATATCCGGCCGATCGTGGTGCAGAAACCGTTGTACCAGTATCGCTGACAAAGCCCATTAGAATAGCGCGACCTACCAATCGAGGATTCGCGATGCGCCTGTTCTACTCCTTCGCTGCGCTGCTGCTTGGCGCGCTGGCTTCGTTTGCTTCACTTGCCCACGCCGCGCAGCCGGCCACGGTTCGCCTGGACTATACCCACAGCGGCAACGCCTTATCCGACAGCTACGCGATCGAACGCGTCGTCATCGAACCGTTGCCCTGGCCGGGCAGCGCGGCGCGCAACCTGGACGACACCAATCGCGGCCAGAACCGGGTCGAAGTAGTCGATGCCAAGACCGGTGACGTGCTGTACTCGCGCGGCTTCTCGACCGTGTTCGGCGAATGGCGCACCACCGAGGAAGCGGGCCGCATCAGCCGCAGCTTCAGTGAGTCGGTGCGCTTTCCTGATTTCGCGCAGCCGGTGCGCGTGCGCATCCTCAAGCGCGACGAACGCAACCAGTTCTCGGTCGCCTGGAGCATCGACGTCGATCCGAACGCGCCGGACGTGATCAAGCGTCAGCCGCCGCCGGCCGCCAAGCCGATCCCGCTCCAGGTCAGCGGCCCGTCGCCCGACAAGGTCGATCTGCTGATCATGGGCGACGGCTACACGCAAGCTGAAATGAAAAAGTTCGAGCAGGATGCGCGGCGCCTGTCGACACACCTGTTCTCGGTCTCTCCTTTCAAGGAGCGCGCGAAGGATTTCAATGTCTGGGCGCTGGCAGTGCCGACCGGGCAATCGGGCATCAGCCGGCCATCGACGGGCGTGCATCACGCATCGGCGCTGGGCACGCGCTACGATATCTTTGGCAGCGAGCGCTATGTGCTCACGCTGGACAACCGCGCGCTGCGCGACATCGCCCAGCACGCGCCGTACGAGTTCATCGAGATCCTGGTGAACAACGAGACCTACGGCGGTGGCGGCATCTTCGGCCAGTTCAGCACTGCGGCGGCGAGCAATGACTGGGCCGACTATCTGTTCGTGCACGAATTCGGCCACCACTTCGCGGGCCTGGCCGACGAGTACTACACGTCGCCCGTGGCGTACGCCGCGGCGAGCGGGCGCATGGAGCCGTGGGAGCCGAATGTCACGGCGCTGCGCGACCCGGCTAATATCAAATGGAAGCGCCATGTGAAAGAGGGCACGCCGCTGCCAACGCCATGGCCGAAGGCCGAGTACGAAGAAGCATCGCGCGCCTACCAGAAGAAGCGCGCTGCGCTGCGCCAAGCGAACCGGCCCGAATCCGAGATGAGCGCCTTGTTCCATGACGACCTCAAAGAGACCAACGCGCTGTTCGACAAGCAGCCGCACCGCCATGCGGTCGGCGCGTTCGAGGGCGCCAATTATGAGGCCAGCGGTTACTACCGGCCGGCGATGCAGTGCCTGATGTTCGATCGCAGCGAAGCGTTCTGTCCGGTGTGCCGGGATGGGGTGACGGACATCATCGACCTGTACGCAGGGTCTGTTCGCCAGTAATCTTTGCTTACAACTCTGACAATTTCTGCGTGTGGTGGCTAACAGACGGGACCGACCCTGCGTCGTATTCTGAACTCACTGAAGAACGACATTGAATAACAACAACGACTGCACAGGCAACCCGCTCTGTACAGCGACCACCAAAAAGGAAACACATCATGAACAAACTGATCGCAACCCTTATCGCCGGCCTGATGGTTACCGCTGCTCACGCACAAACCACCGCTCCAACCACCACCGCTGCGGACAACCGCATCGTGAAGGCGGAAGCCAGCGCCGAAAAAGACGTCATCAAGGCCGAGCAAAAAGAAATCAAGACCGCCGTCAAAGCCGACCAGAAACTGAACAAGACCGTCGCAAAGGCGTCGGAAGCCAAGGGCGATGCCCACGCCAAGCTGGTCAAGACCCACACCGACGCTGCTGCCAGCGTTGCCAAGGCCGATCCTGAAGACCGCGCCAAGGCACTGGCAAAGGCCGAAGGCAAGGTGGCCGACGCTAACCTGAAGGCCGATAAAAAAATGATCAAGGCCGATGAGAAAGTGCTGAAAGCACAGGTCGACGCCGCTGCCGACAAGGCAACCGCTGCCGCCAAGACCGAACAGGTCCGCGCTGAAGCCCAGGCTGACGTGCACAAGGCTGCTGCAAAGAACTAAGCAAGTAGCTTGAATGAAAAATGCCGGCGAATTCGCCGGCATTTTTTTTTGCACTCAATATCACTGTCGGGTTGGCGGCGAGATCATCCGGCGCGCAAGGGGCGTTGCCAACCATCACCGCGTCGGCAGGAAACCTGCCGACCCTACATCAGCAGGTAGGGTTGGCGGCTTTGCCGCCGACGCGGTGATCGTTGGCGGCGAGATCATCCGGCACGCAAGGGGCGTTGCCAACCATCACCGCGTCGGCAGGAAACCTGCCGACCCTACGTCAGCTGGCGTCAGCCGCCCGCATCGCCAGATCATGCGCCTTCAGGCGCGCCGACAAGGCCTTGCCCTTGCGCGAGCGCTTGCCGAAGTGCGGCTCGAGCCCCGACGCAAACAACTCCACCGTGCGCGCCTTGTCGCCAGCCCACGTGCCCAGCACGTTCAACCCTTTCTGGTTGATCGGCTGCGCCGCCAGCATTGCTTCTTTCGGCTCGAGCTCCATCAGGATCACGCCCCGGCCGCCGTTGGTCAGCACCTTCATCTCGTCGATGCCGAACACGAGCACGCGGCCCTTTTCGGACAGGCAGGCGATTGCGCCGCAGGTGTCGGTGACGATCCGTGGCGGCAGTGGCGTCGCGCCGTCGTTCAGGGTGATGAACGACTTGCCGCCTTTCAGACGGCTGACCATGTCGCCCGCCCTGGTGATGAAGCCAAAGGCGTCCGACGTCGACAGCAGCAGACGCGTATCAGGGTTGCCCGCGAAGTAGTGCAAGATGCGGATGCCGCCCGACAGGTCGACCAGCGTGGTGATCGGCACACCGTCGCCGCGCGAACCCGGCAGCGCGGCCACGGGCACCGAGTACACCTTACCGTTATCGCCAATGCCCAGCAGATGGTCGGTCGTGCGGCATTCAAAGGCCTTGTATAGCGAATCGCCGGCCTTGAACGCGAACTGCGCCGGATCGTGGCCGATACCGGTGCGTGCGCGCACCCAGCCTTTTTCGGACACGATCACCGTGACCGGTTCGTCGATGACCTTCTGCTCGGCGACGGCGCGCTGGGCTTCTTCGATCACGGTGCGGCGCTCGTCTCCGAACTGCTTGGCGTCGGCTTCGATTTCGCGAATGATCAGGCGCTTCATCGACGACGGGTTCTCGAGGATGTCCTGCAGCTTTTCCTTCTCGCCGCGCAGGTCCGCCAGCTCTTGCTGGATCTTGATCGCTTCGAGGCGCGCCAGCTGGCGCAGGCGGATCTCGAGGATGTCTTCGGCCTGGCGTTCGCTCAGGCGGAATTCCTCGATCAGCGCGGCCTTCGGTTCATCCGAGTTACGGATGATGGCGATGACCTTGTCGATGTTCAGCAAGACAGTCTCGCGGCCTTCGAGAATGTGGATGCGGTCGTTGACCTTGGCCAGCTTGAAGTCGGTGCGGCGGCGGATCGTGGTGAATCGATAATCGATCCACTCCTGGATGATCGTGCCCAGGCCTTTTTGACGCGGCCGGCCGTCGCCGCCGATCATCACCATATTGATCGGGCTGGACGACTCGAGCGACGTGTGCGCGAGCAGCATCAGCATGAATTCGTTCTGGTCCTGGTTCTTCGACTTTGGCTCGAACACCAGGCGCACCGCGGCTTCGCGGCCCGACTCGTCGCGCACCGTGTCGAGCGCGCCCAGCACGGTGTTCTTCAGCGCGAGCTGCTCGGGCAGCAGGGCCTTCTTGCCGGCCTTGACCTTCGGATTGGTCAGCTCTTCGATTTCTTCCAGCACGCGCTGCGACGAGCAGCCCGGCGGCAGCTCGTACACGACCGCTTGCCACTGGCCGCGCGCCAGTTCTTCGATCTTCCAGCGCGCGCGCACCTTCATCGAGCCGCGCCCGACCGCGTACATGTCGGCGATGGTCGATGCCGGGGTGATGATCTGGCCGCCGCCCGGGAAATCCGGGCCGGGCACGATGGTCATCAGCTCGGCGTGCGTCATCTTCGGATTGCGGATCATGGCCACGGCCGCCGCAGCGACTTCGCGCAGATTGTGCGACGGGATCTCGGTGGCCAGGCCGACCGCGATGCCCGAGGCGCCGTTGAGCAGCACCATCGGCAGGCGCGCCGGCAGCGTGCGCGGCTCGGTGGTCGAGCCGTCGTAGTTCGGCTGCGAGTCGACCGTGCCCATGTCGATTTCATCCATCAGGATGCGGGCAATGGGCGTCAGGCGCGCTTCGGTGTAGCGCATGGCTGCCGCGCCGTCGCCGTCGCGCGAGCCGAAGTTGCCCTGGCCGTCGATCAGCGGGTAGCGCAGCGAAAAGTCCTGCGCCATGCGCACCAGCGCGTCGTACACCGACTGGTCGCCGTGCGGGTGGAGCTTACCGAGCACATCGCCGACCACGGCGGCCGACTTGCGCGGCTTGGCGGTCGGGCCAAGGCCCAGTTCATTCATCGCGTACAGGATGCGGCGCTGGACCGGCTTCTGGCCGTCCGACACGTCCGGCAGCGCGCGGCCCTTGACCACCGAGACGGCGTAATCGAGGTAGGCGCGCTCGGCGAAGGTGGAGAGGGTGAGCGTCTCGACATCGGTCGGCTCGTGTTGCTGTTCAAAGAGACTTGGTTGGTTGGTCATGGTGTCTTGTTCGATTTTCTGCGGGCGTATGTGGGGGCGGTGCTGTCTTGGATTCCCGCCAAGGCGCCCGGCGAGGGCGGGAATGACGGCTTTTCGGCTACTGGCCCAAGCACGTCATCCCCGCGCAGGCGGGGATCCAAGTCAGCTTGCAGATCACAACCTCATCAAATATCCGCCTCGGTCTCGTTCCCGTGTTCCTCGATCCACGCGCGGCGCGCGGCGGCTTCGCCTTTGCCCATCAGCATATTGAAGCGCGCTGACGATTCGGTGTGGTCGTACTCGCCCAAAAAGACTGGCAGCAGGCGGCGCGTGTCCGGGTTCATGGTCGTTTCCCACAGCTGCTCGGCGTTCATCTCGCCCAGGCCCTTGAAGCGCGAAATGCTCCACACGCCTTCTTTCAGGCCTTCTTTTTTCAGCTTGTCCTCGATCGCCAGCAGCTCGCCTGAATCCAGCGCATACAGCTTCTGGATCGGCTTCTTGCCGCGCGCCGGCACGTCGACGCGGAACAGCGGCGGACGCGCGATGCAGATATTCCCGTTTGCGAACAGCGCCGGAAAATGTTTGAAGAACAAAGTGAGCAGCAGCACCTGGATGTGCGAGCCGTCGACGTCCGCATCGGACAGGATGCAGATCTTGCCGTAGCGCAGACCGGAGAGGTCGGGCGAGTCGCCCGCGCTGTGCGGGTCGACGCCGATCGCCACCGAGATATCGTGGATTTCATTGTTGGCGAACAGGCGATCGCGGTCGGTTTCCCACGAGTTGAGCACCTTGCCGCGCAGCGGCAGGATGGCCTGGAACTCTTTATCGCGACCCATCTTGGCCGAGCCGCCGGCCGAGTCACCCTCGACCAGGAACAGCTCATTGCGCGTGATGTCGTTCGATTCGCAATCGGTCAGCTTGCCCGGCAAAACGGCCACGCCGGACGATTTTTTCTTTTCGACTTTTTGCAGCGAGCGCAGACGCGATTGCGCCTGGCGGATCACGAGTTCGGCCAGCTTCTTGCCGTATTCGACGTGCTGGTTCAGCCACAGTTCAAGTGGCGGCTTGGTGAACGTCGAGACCAGCTTGAGCGCGTCGCGCGAGTTCAGGCGCTCTTTCGTCTGGCCCTGGAATTGCGGGTCGAGAACCTTGGCCGACAGCACGAACGAGACGCGCGCGAACACGTCTTCGGGCAGCAGCTTGACGCCCTTTGGCAGCAAGCCATGCAGCTCGACGAAGTTCTTTACGGCGCCATACAGGCCGTCGCGCAGGCCCGCTTCGTGCGTGCCGCCGCTGACGGTGGGGATCAGGTTGACGTACGATTCGCGCACCACGCCGCCTTCTTCGGTCCAGGCCACGACCCAGGCTGCGCCTTCGCCTTCGGCGAAACTGTCGTCGCCCGCGGGGGCGTACTGCGCGCCTTCGAACAGCGGGATCAGCGTTTCGCCACTGGAGCTTTGCGCCAGCGCTTCGGTCAGGTAGCCGCGCAGGCCCTCGTCGTAGCGCCAGGTCTGCACTTCGCCCTTGGCATTGGTCAGCGTGACCGTCACGCCAGGCAGCAGCACGGCTTTGGAGCGCAGCAGGCGTTGCAGGTCGCCCATCGGGATGGTCGGCGAATCGAAGTATTTACCGTCCGGCCAGGCGGTGACGCGCGTGCCGTTCTTCTTGCCGCCACGGTCGAACGGGGCCGACGTCAATGGTTCGATCACGTCGCCGGCGGCGAACACCAGCTTGTGCTGGCCGTTGCCCTGGTCGTCCTTGCGCCAGACCTCGATCTCGAGGCGCTTGGACAGCGCATTGGTGACCGAGACGCCGACGCCGTGCAGGCCGCCCGAGAACGCGTAGGCGCCGCCCGAGCCCTTGTCGAACTTGCCGCCAGCGTGCAGGCGCGTGAACACGATTTCGACCGTGGAGACGCCTTCTTCCGGGTGAATGCCAACCGGGATGCCCCGGCCGTCGTCCTCGACCGTGATCGAGCCGTCCGGGTTCATCGTGACGCCAATGTTCTTGCAATAGCCACCCAGCGCCTCGTCGGAGGCGTTGTCGATCACTTCCTGGATGATGTGGAGCGGATTTTCCGTGCGGGTATACATGCCCGGACGCTGTTTCACAGGTTCGAGTCCCTTGAGGACGCGGATGGATGATTCGCTATAGTCTGGAGCGGGTTTCTTGGAGGCCATCTTGAAGAGTATTTGTAGAATGCGTTCGCATTCTATCTTGTCGAGCGGAAAAGGAAATGCTTTTTAACTGTATAAATATACAGTATTTTGCGCTTATGTCGTGCTTTTCGCTTCGCACCTTTGTGCTAGATTAAGCTGGAATATACATATCGATGCCACGAAGGTAGGTTCCGATGCAGCGATCCCATTGTCTGTTCACCGTGCGGCCGATCGGTTTCGATGCGCTCGAAACCACGCGGCTGGCGGCGCTGCTGGGCGGCGCGCCGGGCGCCGGGCCGTCGTATTCTTGCCTGCATGCTGATAGTTTGCAAGAGCCGGATCTGCTCATCGCCAACGGCGACAGCCCGATTGCCCTTGCGCAGCTGGCGTGCCGGCCGCCCGATGCGCTGCAGCCAGCGCTGGTCGTGGGTGGCCCCGAGCCCGCTGCCTGGCCGAGTCTGGCGCGTCCGCTCGACCGCCTGGCACTGCATCAGCGGCTGGCCGACCTGCTCGACACCCGGGTGCATGCGCTGGCCCAGCAGGGCGCCCGATCCCGCCGCGCGCTGGTCGAACGGCGCCGCCGCCCGCGCCTGGCGCCGGACCGCGAAACGCCCGCATTCTACACGCGGCTGCGCCGTGGCCCGGTCGATGGCGCCGTGTTGATCGTCGATCGGGAGTGCGGCATGCGCAACCACGTGGCGCGGGTGCTCGAGCCGCGCCGGATCGACGTCGAGTGGACCGACAGCTGGTCTGCCGCCGTGCGCCTGTGCGATGAGACGCCGATTGTGCTGGTGTTGATCAACACGGCGGCCGCCGGCATCGAACCGTATGCGCTGTGCTCGTCGATCAAATCGCAGGAGGGGGCAGGGCGCACCCCCGTGGTGTTTCTGGTCGAGCCATCGTTTCATTACGACAGCGCCCGCGCCCGGCTGGCCGGCGCGCGCGGCCTGCTCCAGACGCCCGTGGCCGGGCGCCACCTGATGCAAACCTTCCAGAAGCTGCTCGATGTCCCCGTGTGACTGTCTGGGCGACGTTTTGTAACAACTTTGAATCGTGCGCGGCGTTGACGAAGTTATATTATTCACATGGCCGAAGACGAACCAATCAAGCGCAATCCAGACGACCCGTCGCCCGAGGCGGATATCGACGAACGCCGCGAATCGCGCGTGCGCGTGCCCGACCGGCGCGCCAGCGGCGGCCACACATCGCGCGGCCCGGCTCGCTACCTGCGCGATGGCGACAATCCGGTGGCCCTGGCCGGCCGGGTCATCACATCGCGTTTTCGCTCGCTGCGCGAGCGGTTCAATCGTGATTTCATGCAGCGCACGCTGCACATCGGCGTCTCGGCCCGCATCTTTCACCCTGAAGCCGGCGCCAAGGGCCTGCTCAGCAAGAACCTGCAGTATCTCGAGGAATCCATTGCCCAGTGGGTGATGTCGCGTGACGTTTTGGTGTTCATGATCCCGACCGTCAACACCAACGGCTTGCTCCACCCGAGCAACATCACGCTGCGCCACTATGCGCGTCACCTCGACGGGCTGGTGCTGCAGGGCGGGGCCGATGTTGCGCCGCAAACCTATTCCGAAACGCCGACGCGCCCTGAATGGAGCGGCGACCGTGCGCGCGACGTGTATGAACTCGAACTGCTGCACGAATTCGTCGATGCCGGCAAGCCGGTGCTGGGCGTGTGCCGTGGCTGCCAGCTGATCAACGTCGCCTTCGGCGGCACGCTGCACCAGGACGTCGCGACCGACCGCCCCGATGCGCTGGCGCACGTGCACGATCTGTACGACGCCCATCGCCACGCGATCGTGTTCCCGAAGGGCTCGTCGCTGGGGCGCATGTTCCCCAACATCCAGCAGGCGATGGTCAACTCGATCCACCACCAGGCAGTCAAGGATCTGGGCCGCGATATCCGCGTCGAGGCCATGTCCGAGCCGGACGGCATCGTCGAGGCGATCCGCTACCAGCGCGCCAACTTCGTGATGGGCCTGCAGTGGCACCCCGAGTTCCACCGCGCGGGCGGCGTCGACCTGCTCGACTGCACGCCGGTGCTTGATGAATTCCTGCGCGCCGCACGCGAGACGCGCCTCTGAAATTCTGGTGTAGAAGCAAGACTGAAGTCCACCTGGAAAGCGTGCGAAAACGCTTGCTTTCGCCACGCCACGCGTGAATAATGAAATGAGAATCATTCTCATCTCATTGCATTATTTCGCTCCATGGAGACTTCCGCATGACGATTTCCCACGCACATACCGCGCCGTCCGCGCCCGCCGAACCGCGCAGCCAGGATGCGCTGCTGGTCGCCTCGCTCCTGCACCTGATGTCGCACTACAGCGCCAAGGGCGATGGCGAGCAGCCTTGTCTCAAGCTGGCGTCAGTGATCGAGCGGCACCTGTGCGCGCTGTCGCGCCTGCCCACGATCGATCCGGTGCTGCGCGCGACCTGCGAGCAACTGGCCGATCAGTGGGCCAATGTGGTCGACGCCAAGTTGCCGCCACCGACGCCCGCCAGGCAACCGCTGCTGGCGCGCTTCATGAAGACGGGCTGGGTGGGCAAGGGCGTGCCAGTGGCCGGCTGACCTGATCGAGCCAGCCGCGCAGGGCGGCCTCGCCCTGCGCATCGAAGGCCATCACTCGCGAGCGCGCCACTCGGCGTGCCCAGCCAAGCCGCTCGAACCGCTCGAGCAAGGCGCTGCCCAGTGCGCCGGCGATGTGGTGGCGCCGCTCGCTCCAGTCAAGGCAGGTACGGCAGAGCGGCCGTCGTGCGCGCGCCAGCGTTGCGGTATCGATGCCCACCTGGCCGACCAGGTCCGCGCCCGCTGCCGTGAGCGCAATGCCGTCGGCGCCAAAGCAGAACGTCCCTTGCGCAGCCAGCCGGTCGTGCACCAGTACGCCAAGCTCGCCTGCCAGGTGGTCGTAGCACACGCGTGCCTTGCGCAGGGCCGGTGCGGACGGTCCCAGCGTCAGGTGCAGCGGCAGCGTCCCGGTGCCGAAGGCCATCCCCATCAGCGTCTCGAGCATCGCCGCCACGTCGGCGCTGGCAATCCTGAAATACCGGTGCCGCCCCTGCGCTTCGACGACCAGCAACCCGGCATCGACCAGTTTGGCCAGGTGCGTGCTGATCGTCTGGCGCGTAACGCCGGCAGCGTCGGCCAGTTCGGTCGCCGTCAGCGCCCGGCCTGCCATGAGCACGGTGAGTGCCTGCGCGCGGGCCTGCTCGCCGATCAGGGCGGCGATGGTGGTGATGTTGGGTCCGTCTCTCATGCTTCGATCTTAACCGAAGCATCCGGCCAGGGCATGGGGCTAGAGTGGCTACTTCGACACACAGGAGTTCTCATGACCATCACCTGCTTCATCCGCTACCGTATCGATCCTTTCCAGCGCGAGCAGTTTCGCCAGTATGCCGAGAATTGGGGGCGCATCATTCCGCGCCTGGGAGGCGGTTTGATCGGCTACTTCCTGCCGCACGAAGGCACGAACGACGAGGCCTGGGGCCTGGTTGCTTTCGACAGCCTGGCCGACTACGAAGCGTATCGCACGCGCCTGACGAGTGATGAAGAAGCGCGCGCCAATTTTGCGCTGGCGCGCGAGGGGCGCTTCATCCTGCGCGAGACGCGTACCTTCACCGAAGCAGTGGTCGGCGCGCTGGGAGGCCGGCCGTGATCGCCGTCATCTTCGAGGTCGAACCGGAACCGGCGCGCCGCGCCGAGTACCTCGACACGGCGCAGGCGCTGCGCACCTGGCTCGACACCATCGACGGCTTCCTGTCGGTCGAGCGCTTCGAGTCGCTCACGCACCCCGGTCGCTTGCTGTCGCTGTCATTCTGGCGCGACGAAGACGCAGTGCAGCGCTGGCGCACACTGGAAGTGCACCAGGCGGCGCAGGCCGCCGGCCGCCACGAGGTGTTTCGCGACTACCGCTTGCGCGTGGCGCAGGTCGTGCGCGACTACGGGATGTGGCAGCGAGAAGAGGCGCCGCCAGACAGCCGCGCCCGGCACGGCTGAGCTAGGCAGCTCAGGCGCTGCGCGCACCCCTGAAGTGCCCGATCGCCGCATTGACCATGCCTTCGACCGAGCCTTCGCGCTCGGCGTGACGGCGCAGGATCGCGGCGTCGCTGCCGCCATGCACGGCAGCCGCCAGATGCTGCAGCGCTGCCACGCTGCCCAGTGCTTCGGCGTGCGGCAGCATCAGTTCGAGTGTGGCCAGGATATCGTCGCGAATCACGATGCTCTCGTAGGTTTTCGGGTGCGTGATGCTGCCATCGAGGCCGAAGCGGCAAGCCTGGAAGCGGTTGTAGTTGTAGACGAGGTAATCGTCCTCTGCCGGGGGCGCGTCTTTTTTCTCCAGCAGGTGCCGGCACAACGCCTGCAGGTAGGCGGCCAGCGCCGCCGCCCGCTCCACCGTCAGCGGCGTGTCGCACACGCGCAGTTCGATCGTGCCGAATTCCGGCTTCGGTCGCAGGTCCCAGTAAAAATCCTTCATGCTCTTGATGATGTTGGTGCGTTCCATCTTGGCGAAGTACACATCGGTGAACTCTTGCCAGCTCAGCGTGAACGGCGCGCGTCCGCTCATCGGAAACGCGAACACGGAGTTCAGGCGCGCCGATTCGAACAGGCTGTCGTGGCCCTGCACATACGGTGACGACGCGGACAGCGCGATGAAGTGCGGCAGGTAGCGATTGAGCGCGTGCAGCAGGTACATCGCATCGTCGCCGTTGGCGCAGCCGATGTGCACGTGCTGGCCGAACACCGTGAACTGCTTGGCCAGGTAGCCATATAACTGCGACAGGTATTCGTAGCGCGGCTTGGCCGAAATGCGCTGGTCGGACCAGTGCTGGAACGGGTGCGTGCCGCCGCCGGCGATGCCGATATTGAGCGTGTCGCTCGCCGCGACGAGCGTGTCGCGGATCTCGGTCAGTTCGGCCAACAGCGGTGCATACGCCGTGTGCACGCTCGAATTAATCTCGATCATGCTCTCGGTGATCTCGGGCGTGACGTTGCCGGGGAACGGCTTGCGCTTCAAAAGGTGCATCAGGTCCGGGCTGGCGGCGGTGAGATTGAAGTCCGACAGATTGACCAGTTGCAGTTCGAGCTCGACCCCAAAGGTGAGCGGCGCGGAAGGGGTAAAGGCGTCAAGCGGCATGGTGCGACTCCGGTGCTTCGTGCGCCCAGATCAGGGCGCGCTGGATGATGATCGGGCCGAACACTTCGAGCAGCATGGCCACCGCAGCCATCGCCTGCAAGTCGTCGACCACCTTCAGGCCCGCGTAGCGTGCATGTTCGAGCATCAGGATCACGAACACGGCCAGCGGCGCCAGGCCCAGGCCCGTGAGCGCGCCCTTGCGCCAGGTGACGCCCGACAGGTGCGCGAACGCGGTCACGCCGACGGTCTTGGCCAGTAGCCGCACCAGCACGACCACCACCGCCATCATGCCGCCGGCAGCCACCAGGCGCCAGTCAAGGGTCGAGGCGGCGTACACGAACAGCAGCACGGTGAGCACTTCGCCGAGCGCGCCGAAATTGCGCTGGGTCTGGGTAAAGGTCACGCGGCGATAGCGCACCGTCAGGCCGAACGCCAGCGCCGCGACCACCGGCGACAGGCCGCCGACGTCGCACACCGACACCAGCAGGATCACGGCCAGCGCGAAAGCGACCGTGGTGTCCTGCTGCGCATTGCCGATCGCGCGCAGCAGCGCCGGCACCAGCACGCCGAACACGGCGCCAGCCAGGATCGAGGCGGCCAGCATCACCAGGCTTTGCCACAGCGCTTCGCCGATGGCGTCGTAGGTGCGAAACAGCCAGACGCCGATGATGGCGTTGAACGCGAACACGGCCAGCACACAGTTCTGGGCCGACAGGTGCAGCACGCGCTCGGTCATCTGGCCCGAGCTTTTTTGTTCGTTGATGACGCGCACCACGGTGGCGGGCGACGTGGCCATCGACAGCGCGGCCATCAACAGGGCCGTGAGTTGCGCGGCGCCGAAGGCGATGGCGACGAGGTAGACGGCCAGGAACGTCAGGCCGGATTCGACCAGGCCGGCCACGCCGATCCACGGATTGTTGACGAGCCAGCGCAGGTTGATGCGGTTGCCCAGTTCGAACAGGATCAGACCGAATGCGATGTTGGCCAACAGCGCGACGGGGCCCAGGTCGGCGGCGGGCAGGGCGCCGATCTGCGTGCTGCCCAGCGCGAAGCCGACCAGGCCGTAGAAGCTAATGCGCGGCAGGCCGGTCCAGCGCTGGCCAAATTCACCGGCCAGCCACGCCAGCGCAATCGCCAGCGGCCAGGCAAGGTTCGTCAATACGGACAACAGGTCGGGCATGCGGTCTCCATCGTGTTTTTTAACGTTGCGCGATTGTAAGTGCGCACGTAGACGTTGTCCGTGGGCGCGCTAACACATTGCGAAATGACGGCGTGGGCTCGTTGCGTTACCCTGAAAACCGTCGTACCCGCGCAGGCGGGAACCTAAGTTGCTTGCATCTCGGCGGCGCACGCAAACTTGGGTCCCCGCCTGCGCGGGTACGACGGTTTTTGGGGCAGAGGAAGAACGATTGCCGCTCTTATTTGCTCAGCAACCGCATCGCCCGTTCCAGCCCCTCCAGCGTGATCGGAAACATCCGGTTGTTCACGATCTGGCGGATCAGCGCGATCGATTGCCGGTACTGCCACAAATGCTCGGGCTCCGGATTGAGCCACGCGCACTTCGGAAACGCCGTCATGAAGCGCGCCAGCCACACCGCGCCGGCTTCTTCGTTGTTGTACTCGACCGAGCCGCCAGGCGCCACCACCTCGTACGGGCTCATGGTCGCGTCGCCGACGAATAGCACGCGCGTGTCGGGGGGATACTTGCGCAGCACGTCCCAGGTGGCGAAGCGCTCGCTGTGGCGGCGCGCGTTGTTCTTCCACAGGTAGTCGTAGACGCAGTTGTGAAAGTAGTAGAACTCCATGTTCTTGAATTCGCTGCTGGCGGCCGAGAATAGTTCTTCGGTGCGCTCGATATGGTCGTCCATCGAGCCGCCGACGTCGAACAGCATCACGACCTTGATCCGGTTCTTGCGCTCGGGGCGCATGCGGATGTCGAGCCAGCCGGCATTGCTGGCGGTGGCGCGGATCGTGTCGTCCAGCGCCAGTTCATCCGCCGCGCCCTGGCGCGCGAAGCGGCGCAGGCGGCGCAGCGCCACCTTCAGGTTGCGCGTACCCAGTTCGCGCTCGCCGTCGTAGTCGCGGTAGGTGCGCTGGTCCCACACTTTTACTGCGCTGCGATTGCGGCTCTCGCCCCCGATGCGGATGCCCTCGGGGTTGGTGCCGCCATGGCCGAACGGCGACGTGCCGCCGGTGCCGATCCACTTGCTGCCGCCGGCGTGGCGTTCCTTCTGCTCTTTCAGCAGCTCTTGCAAACGCTCTTGCAGCTTGTCGTAGCCGAATTTTTCCAGCTGCGCTTTCTGCTCGGGCGTGAGTTCGCGCTCGAAGCGTTTAATGAGCCAGTCGAGTGGAATCTCCGACTTTTCATCAAACACTGCATCGACACCCCTGAACCAGGCGCCGAACACCCGATCGAACTTGTCGAAATTGGCTTCGTCCTTCACCAGCGTCAGGCGCGCGAGATAATAGAAATCGTCGAGCGAGGGCGCGATCACGCCCCGTTGCAGCGCGTCGAGCAGCGTCAGGAATTCGCGGATCGAGACCGGGATGCGGGCGTCGCGCAGGGCGCGGAAGAAGTCGATCAGCATGAGGTTCTCAAGGCTGCCGCCACGCTCACCGGTTGTTCCGCGCCATGAACATCATGCGCTCGAACAGGCCGACATCCTGCTCGTTCTTGAGCAGGGCGCCGTGCAGCGGCGGAATGCCCACCTTGCCGTTGCCGCTCGCGTGCAGCGCCTCGACCGGCACGTCCTCGGCCAGCAGCAGCTTGAGCCAGTCGAGAAACTCGGATGTCGAGGGCTTTTTCTTGATGCCGGGGACGTCGCGCAGTGCATAGAAACTCTGCAGCGCCGCGGCCAGGAGGTCCTGGCGCAGGTTCGGGAAGTGCACGCCGACGATGTCGGCCATCGTCTCGCGGTCGGGGAACTGGATGTAGTGGAAGAAGCAGCGGCGCAGGAACGCGTCCGGTAGTTCCTTCTCGTTGTTGGACGTGATGATCACGAGCGGGCGGTGAGTGGCCACGACCATCTCGCGCGTCTCGTACACATAGAACTCCATGCGATCGAGCTCGCGCAGCAGGTCGTTCGGGAACTCGATGTCGGCCTTGTCGACTTCGTCGATCAGCAGCACCACCGGCTCGGGCGCCGTGAAGGCTTGCCACAGCACGCCCTTGACGATGTAGTTCTGGATGTCGCGCACGCGCTCGTCGCCCAGCTGCGAGTCGCGCAGGCGCGAGACGGCGTCGTATTCGTACAGGCCTTGCTGGGCCTTGGTGGTCGATTTGACGTGCCACTGCAGCAGCGGCATGTCCAGGCTTGCTGCCACTTCTTCGGCCAGCATGGTCTTGCCGGTGCCCGGCTCGCCCTTGATCAGGAGCGGGCGGCCCAGTGTCAGGGCCGCGTTGACGGCCAGTTTCAGGTCGGCGGTGGCGACGTACTTGTCGCTGCCTTCGAAGCGGGGAGCAGCTTGCATGGCGGATGCTTTGTCGAGTCGGTCGGTGGCAGGAAGTATATGCCATAACCTCCAGCGCGACGCCGCCGCCCGGTTTATAGACTGGTGTCAAGTCTTCAGATAGAATCGGCCCGTTGGTAGAGCTTTGCTAACTTTTTATGCGGTTGCGGTTTTCGAATTACAACTAACGAGACGCCCATGAAAACAAGTGCAGCACCACTGGTACTGGTACGAATACTGGCGGCTGTCGCCTGCGCCGCCGGCAGCGCCGTCAGCACGGCCGCCGAAGTCGTCGGCAATCCCAAGGCGGCCGTCGCCAAGGTCGAGATGTGCATCGGCTGCCACGGCATCGCCGGTGGCTACAAGACCGCCTTCCCTGAAGTCTACCGGGTGCCGATGATCGGCGGCCAGTCGGCCAAATACCTCGAGGCGGCCCTCAAGTCGTACCGCAAGGGCGACCGCAAACACCCTTCGATGGTCAATATCGCCAAATCGCTGAGCGACCAGGACATCGCCGACGTGGCGGCCTATTACTCCCAACAGACGGTGGCCAAGCGATGAACCCCTCGACGATGCGTATCGCTTTTTCCCTGGCCTTGTGCGCGCTGGCCGCAAGCGCCAGCGCCGCCGACATCGCGCGCGGCGCCGCGCTGGCCAAGACGCACAACTGCGCCTCGTGCCACGGCGCCGACTTCAGCAAGCCGATCGACCCGAGCTACCCCAAGCTGGCCGGCCAGCATGCCGACTACCTGACGACCGCACTGCGCGCCTACAAGCGCGGCGCCGGTCCGAACGGGCGCGTGAACCCGATCATGTCGGCCCTGGTGCAGCCCTTGTCGAACCAGGACATGGTCGATCTCGGCGCCTATCTGGGCAGTTTGCCGAGCCAGCTGGTGATCAAGAAATAAGCCCGGACGGGGACGCGACGAGGCGCTTGCTGGTAACATGCGAGCCCTTTGCCGCGTCACCCGCCGGAGCTTTTCGTGTCATCTCTTTCCCCTGCCTACCTCAAGACCAACCTGCTCAGCGGCCTGACCGTCGCACTGGCCCTGGTGCCCGAGGCGATCGCCTTTGCTCTGGTCGCGCACCTGTCGCCGCTCACCGGCCTGTACGCGGCCGTGCTGGTCGCCTTCATCACATCCGCGTTCGGCGGGCGGCCCGGGATGATCTCGGCCGCCGCCGGTTCGCTGGCCGTGGTGATGGTGGCGCTGGTGGTGCAGCATGGCGCGCAGTACCTGCTGGCGGCCGTAGTGCTCATGGGCGTGCTGCAGCTGCTGTTTGCTGCCGCGCGGCTGGGCAAATTCATCCGCATGGTGCCGCATCCGGTGATGCTCGGCTTCGTCAACGGGCTGGCGCTGGTGATTTTTTTGGCCCAGTTCGGGCACTTCAAGGTGGCGGACGCCGATGGTACGCCGCAGTGGATGCCGGCCGCGCAACTGATCACGATGGGCGTCATCGTCGTCGTCACGATGGCGGTGATCTACCTGACCCCGCGCATTACCAGGGCGGTGCCGTCCACGCTGGTGGGCATCCTGGTGGCCAGCGTCGGTTGCGCGCTGCTGGGCGTGGAGACCCGCACGGTGGGCGACCTCGGTTCCATTGCCGGCGGCTTGCCGGGCTTCGCACTGCCCGACGTGCCGATGACGTGGGACACGCTGCGCATCGTGTTCCCGTACGCACTGGTGATGGCGGGCGTGGGCCTGATCGAGTCACTGCTCACGCTCACCCTGATCGATGAGATCACCGACACGCGCGGCCAGCCAAACCGCGAAGCGCTGGCGCTGGGCGCGGCTAATGTGGTCAGCGGCGTGTTCGGCGGCATGGGCGGCTGCGCGCTGATCGGCCAGAGCATGATCAACGTAAACAGCGGCGCGACCGGGCGCCTGTCGGGCATCGCGGCGGCGGTGATCCTGCTGTGCTTCATCCTGTTCGGTTCCAGCTGGATCGAGGCGATTCCGCTGGCGGCGCTGATCGGCGTGATGTTCGTCGTCTGCGAAAAGACGTTCGAGTGGGGCACGTTCCGCCTGGCCGGCCGGGTGCCGCGCGCCGACCTGATCGTGGTGGTGCTGGTGGCGGGGATCACGCTGCTGGTCGACCTGGCGGTGGCGGTGCTCACCGGCGTGATCGTCTCGGCGCTGGTGTTCGCGTGGCAGCATGCGCGCCAAGTGAAGGCGGCCATCTCGGTCGATGGTCAAGGCTGGAAGGTGTACGCGCTCGACGGCACGCTGTTCTTCGCGTCGGTCAGCGCCTTCCAGGGCGTATTCACGCCGAAGGACGATCCGCAGGACGTGGTGATCGATTTTCTGCACGCGCGGGTGGTGGACCATTCGGCGATCCAGGCGATCGACGCGCTGGCCGAACGTTACCGCCTGCTGGGCAAGCGCCTGCACCTGCGCCACCTGAGCCCCGACTGCCGCGAGCTGCTGGAGAAGGCGCAGGACATGATCGAGGTGAATGTCATCGAAGACCCGCGTTACAGGGTCGCGGACGACAAATTGTCCTGATCAGGCAAACGCGCGGCGCCGCACGCACTCGATATACGCCTCGGTATCGGGCGGCACGCCATTACGCTGCGACGCCCAGATCATCTCGCCCAGGCATTCCATGATCTCGTGGTGGGCATCGTGCTCGCCCCGTTTGGCCACCAGCCTGTCGTGCGCGGCGCGGATGCCGCGCGGCTGGTCGATCGAGATCTGCTCGGCGATCGACAGGTGCATCGACAGGTGCAGGAACGGATTCGCCTCACCGCCCTCGACCGAATAATCGCGCGCGATGGCCGCCTCGATGTCCTCGAACTGGTCGTGGTATTCGGGATGCTGCACGATCCAGTCGGCCGCGATGGCGTCCATTGGCGTCAGGATCTCGCCATTGCGTTGCTTGCGATAGGCTTCGCAGAAAAAGCGGCGCACGTCGTGCGAGGACGGAGTGAACATGGCAGGGAGGGGCTAAAAAGGGGAGAGCCGGCATTGTAACGCGATGCCGGGCGGGGCGTCAGGGCGCCTCCCAGCACTGGCGCGGCCGCTCGGGCAGGTCGGCGGGCATTGTCTGGCCCATGCTGCGGTAGTACAGCGTGATGTAGTCGAAGGCCTGGCATTTGTGCGAGAGCGACGGAAGAACCGGATTTCCTTGGTGGCCAGCGAAATTTCCAGGTCGGTCTGCAGCAGGAACGGCGCGCCCAGGATGGCGTCGAACGATGGCGCGGCGCCAAAGTCGTTGATCACGCCCAGCTGCTCGTTCTTCGTCACCGTCGGCCCGGCCCTGAATTCCTTGATCCAGGCGGTATACACCCGGGACGCGCCGCCGATTCCCATCATCAGGCCATCGCTGGCATGCAACTGCAGCGCACGGCGCGCAGTAGCGGCGCTGGTGAGCATGCTCAGTTCGGCGCCGGTGTCGACCAGCATATCGGCGTGCGTGTCGTCGATCTGGCCGTCGATCGTCAGGTTCAGGCCGGGGCCGGTGTAGCGCACGGGCAGCGTTGCCAGCAATGGTATTGGCAGCCGCCCGCCTGTGCGGCGGCGGCGGGCACGCTGGCGAGCAGCGCCGCAAACATCAGGAGGACGGCGCCGGGGACGCGGGCCATCATGGCGCCGGCCTGGTGTCGGCCTGCGGCGCCGGGCGACATTCGGGCGCGCCATCGACCACCCGTGCCGCGCCCTCGGGGTCACCTGAAAAGCGATAGCGCTCGGCGATCATGAAGCGCGCCTGGCAGGTGCGCCGCGCTGCATGGTCGGACTCGTCGCGCGCCAGCTTGAGCAGCTTGTTTTCATCGATCTTGCCAAGATAGAACTCGGCGAGCGGTCCGGGCCAGTCATCGAGGTCGTGCGTGAATGCGGCGGCCAGTTCGCGCCGCGCCAGTTCGGCTTCGCCGTTGTACATGCGCGCCGTGTACAGCATCAGCGCGCCGGTGCGTTCGGCCGGCATGCGGTCGAGCGCCTGGCGCAGCCGCACCGCCGCTTCGGCGTAGCGCCGCTCTTTCATCAGGCGCTGGCCGACCATCAGGTTGGCGCGCGGATGCCCGCCGGCGGCCGCCTTGTCGACCCAGGCCAGCGCCTGGGTTTCGTCACGCGGTACGCCGTGCCCGCGCCCGTGCATCGATGCCACCACCATCTGGGCGTCGCCATTGCCGGCGTCGGCCTCTTGCTGCAACCACGGTTCGATGCGGCGCCGCTGGCCGAGCGCGTCGCCGCCGACATACGTGAAGTACAGCTTCTTCTGGCTCATGGCGAACAGCACCCGGTGCGAGCGCAAAAAGTCGGCGCCCAGCAGCAGGTCGACGTCGAGGTCGTCGGTGTCGATCACGCCGACTTCGGCATTGTGGATGGTTTCGCGGCCGATCTGCAGCGTGCCAAGTGTCGTGCTCCAGTGCGCGATGCGTTCGCTGCCGACGCCGGTCACCTCGCCGGAGCGTTCGGCGCCCGGCGTGTCCAGTTGCAGGCCGGCCGTGCGGGCCGCGCGGCGCGTCATGACCGTCGCGCCCGCGCCGCTGTCGATGACGGCCGTGACTTCCTTGCCATTGACGAGCACCTTGAACTCCGGATTGCTGCGGCGCGTCGAGTCCCATCTGAACGGGATCTCGACCGCATCCTGGTGCCAATACGCCAGGTAGGCGCTCTCGCAGTTGGTCGGCTTGAAGAACTTGATTTCCCTGGTCGCCAGCGAGATCTCGAGATCGCCCTGGAGCAGGAACGGCGCGCCCAGGATCGCCTCGAACGAGGGCGCCGTGCCGAAGTCGCCCAGCACCCGGACGCGGCTATTGGTGATCGACCCGGTGCCGGCCCTGAATTCCTTGACGCGCGTGGAGTACACGCGCGAAACGCCGCCGATGCCGCGTGCGCGTACGTCCGTGGACTGCAGCGACAGGCCGCGCCGCTCGGTTGCGGTGCGCGTGAGCGCGCTGGTCGCGGCGCCGGTGTCGATCAGCATGTCGGCCGGGGTGCCGTCAATTCGGCCCTCGATTGTCAGGTTCAGGTGGGGCCCGGTATACCGCACCGGTAGCGTGACCAGCTGGACGAACTGGCAGCGTGCGGGTTCGGGTTGCCGGGCATGGGCGCCCGGTACAGCGCTCAGCATCGCGAATGACAGCAGGCAAGGGCGCAGGCGATCGAAGGATGGGGTCATGCCCCATTCTACCGTCGAATGTTGCTATGAAAGCAATGCATTGAGCATGAAATGGCGGCGGCAAGGCAGGCTGGAGAGGGCGGGTGCCGCTCTCCAGTGCTGTCACTGTCTAGACTGCCTTGGTTGGCGCCAGCACCAGCACATCGGACGCCGCTGGATTGCCGGGGCCGGCCGCCGGGAGCAGGTCGGGCCCGCCCTTGGCGCCAGACTGCGCGCGGCCATGGGGCTGGCGCAGGTAGCGGGCGCTGTGCCGCCGCTCGCCGTGCTGACCTTTGGCCGGCCAGCTCAGAAAGCGCGACAGCTCTTGCAGCGCGCGCTGGTAGACGTCGCGCTTGAACTCGATGACCACGTCGAGCGGCACCCAGTAGTCGTGCCAGCGCCAGGCGTCGAACTCGGGATGGTCGGTCAGGCGCAGGTTGACCTCGTTGTCGCGCGCGACCATCCGCAGCAGGAACCAGATCTGCTTCTGGCCACGGTAATGCCCGCGAATTTCACGCTTGATGAAATGGTCTGGCACCTCATAGCGCAGCCAGTCGCGGGTGCGGCCCACGATCTTGACGTGCTCCTGGCGCAAACCGATTTCTTCCTCGAGCTCGCGGTACATCGCCTGCTCGGGTGTTTCGCCGTACTTGATTCCCCCTTGCGGAAATTGCCATGAGTGCTCTCGCACCCGCTTGCCCCACCAGACCTCGTTGTTAGCGTTCAGCAGGATGATGCCGACGTTGGGCCGAAACCCTTCACGGTCGAGCATAAGTGCACCTCGATACTTTCTGCCGGCGGACGTTCCCTCTTGCGGGCACTCGGTACCCTTGTGTTTTTACTTACGTATTGTCATGCCCAAGGGGTTTCCGCACCGCTTGCGCGGTCGATGATGCTGGTTCCGGACCCTGTTTGTAGAAAGATTGGACGCATCAGCCGGCTAATCCTTTAAAATTAGGTCGATTATAACCCTCTCTTTTTAAAAAGAATTCACAGATATGCGTGCCTCACGATTTTTTATTTCAACTCTGAAAGAAGCGCCTTCCGATGCCGAGATCGTCAGCCACAAGCTGATGATGCGCGCCGGGATGATCAAGCGCCTGGGTTCCGGCATCTATACGTATATGCCGGTCGGGCTGCGCGTCATCCGCAAGGTCGAAGCGATCGTCCGTGAAGAAATGAATCGCGCCGGCGCCATCGAACTCTTGATGCCGCTCGTGCAGCCGGCCGAACTGTGGCAGGAAACCGGCCGCTGGGACAAGATGGGCGATGAACTCATGCGCGTGAAAGACCGCCATGGCCGTGATTTCGCGATCCAGCCGACGTCCGAAGAAGTCATCACCGACGTCGTGCGCACCGAGATCAAATCGTACCGCCAGCTGCCGGTGAACTTCTATCACATCCAGACCAAGTTCCGCGACGAGCGCCGCCCGCGCTTCGGCCTGATGCGCGGCCGCGAATTCACGATGAAGGATGCGTATTCGTTCGACCGCGACGTGGCTGGCATGCAGACTTCCTACCAGACCATGTTCGACGCCTACACCCGCATCTTCACGCGCTTCGGCCTGAAGTTCCGCGCGGTGGCGGCCGACAACGGCGCCATCGGCGGCACCGGCTCGCATGAATTCCACGTCATTGCCAGCACCGGCGAAGATGCGCTGGTCTACTGCCCGACGTCCGATTTCGCGGCCAATATGGAAGCGGCCGAAGCCGTGGCCAGCGGCGAGCGCGCCGCCGCCACACAAGCGCTGACCAAGACCCCGACCCCCGGCACCACCAAGTGCGAGACCGTGGCCGCGCTCTTGGGCGTGAACCTGGCGCAGACCGTCAAGACCATCGCCCTCACCACCGAAGCCGAAGGCAAGAAGAGCTACTGGGTGCTGCTGCTGCGCGGCGACCATGAACTCAACGAGATCAAGGTCGGCAAGGTGGAAGGCCTGGCCGGCTACCGCTTCTCGAGCGAAGCCGAGATCTTCGAGGTGTTCGGCACCGTGCCGGGCTACCTCGGTCCGGTCGGCACCAAACTGCCCGTCACCGTGGTTGCCGACCGCACGGTGGCCAACATGGCCGACTTCGTGTGTGGCGCGAACGAAGAAGACTTCCACCACATCGGCGTGAACTGGGGCCGCGACCTGCCCGAGCCTGTCGTGGCCGACCTGCGCAATGTCGTCGAGGGCGATCCGTCGCCGGACGGCAAGGGCGTGCTGGCGATCGAGCGCGGCATCGAAGTGGGCCACGTGTTCCAGCTTGGCACCGCCTACTCGCAAGCGATGGGCGCGACGTTCCTGGATGACGGCGGCCGTCCGGCGCCGCTGCAGATGGGCTGCTACGGCATCGGCGTGACCCGCATCCTGGGCGCGGCGATCGAGCAGAACTTCGATGACAAGGGCATCGTCTGGCCGGCGTCGCTGGCGCCGTTCGAAGTGGTGCTGTGCCCGATGGGCATGGACCGCAGCGAACTGGTCAAGGACACGACCGAGACGCTGTATGCCGAACTGGCGGCGGCCGGCGTCGACGTCATCGTCGACGACCGCGGCCTGCGTCCGGGCGCGATGTTCGCCGACTGGGAACTGATCGGCGTGCCGCACCGCGTCGTGATCGGCGAGCGTGGCCTGAAAGAAGGCAACCTGGAATACCAGGGCCGCCGTGATGCCGAAGCGAGCGCCGTAACGGTAGCCGAGATGGTCGGCTTCATCAAGGCCAAGCTGGGCAAGTGATGGCGGTGCGCCTGGCCTCCTGGTTCGGAGGCGCGATGTTGCTGCTGGCGCTGGCCTTCGGTCCCGGTGTGCCGGCGCATGCCGGCAACCAGAAAGAAGAAGCGCTGTCGGATTCGGTGCGCCTGGCGCTGGCCAATGCCATCGCCGACGCCCGCCCGCCGCGCCCGACTTTCCGCACCGAGGCGGCGCGGGCGCGCTACCAGGCCTGGTTCGACCAGATGTCGCCGCGCCTGGCCAAGCGCCTTCCCGACATCCAGACCCGCACCGAGTTCCTCGAGACCGCGTGGTACGAATCGACCCGCGCGGGGCTCGACCCGGGGCTCGTCCTGGGCCTGATCCAGGTGGAGTCGGCGTACCGCAAGTACGCGATCTCGGTCGCCGGCGCGCGCGGCTACATGCAGGTGATGCCGTTCTGGACCAAGGCGATCGGCGACGGCGACCGGCGCCGCCTGTTCCACATGCAGACCAACCTGCGCTATGGCTGCGCGATCCTGCGCTTGTACATCGATATGGAAAAGGGCGACCTGTACCTGGCGCTGGGGCGCTACAACGGCAGCCGGGGCAAGCCGAAGTATCCGAATGCGGTGCTGGCGGCGTGGAAGAACTGGGAGCTCAAGCCAGGGGCGTGAGGCGTTCGCCCACGTACGCCAGCCCGTCGTTCCCGCGAAGGCGGGAACCCAAGTCCTCTGCGCTGCCGCATACGTTTGATGCATGTGGCTGCGCGTGCAACTTGGGTTCCCGCCTCCGCGGGAACGACGTGCGATGGCACGTGGTCGTGGTCGATTGGCGCCGTACATAATCCCCACATACCAATTCACCACGCCGTCATCGACGCAGTGTAGACTTCCCGCTTTCCCCAGTGAGGACCGCATGCGATCAACCCTTCTCACCGCTGGCGCGCTGCTGGCGGCGCTCACCGGCTGCGCGGCCACGCCGCCTGCTTCCACTCCTGTTTCAACCCCGGCTTCCAACCCCGTTGACTACCGCGCGAAGAACGTCATCTTCTTTCTCGGCGATGGCATGGGCGTCAATACGCTGACCGCGGCGCGCATCTTTGCCGCCGGCGAAGACGGCGAACTGGCGATCGACCGCCTGCCCGAATCCGCCTTTGTAAAAACCTTCTCCAACAACGCCCAGGTCACCGACAGCGCCGCTTCGATGGCAGCCTACATGACCGGCGTGAAGCACAACAACGGCGTGATCTCGATGTCGTTCGGCACCCGCTCGGTCGCCCCCGGCAAGGACGCCAACGGCAACAGCCTGGTGAGCCGCTGCGAGAACGGCGAAGCGGCCGTCACGCTGCTGGAACTGGCAAAACGACGCGGCATGGCCGTCGGCGTGGTCACCAACACCAGCGTCACCGATGCCACCCCGGCTTCCACCTACGCGCATGCCTGCCACCGCAAGCTCGAAACCGACATCGCCGCCAGCCTCGTGCCGGGCGGCGCCGGCTACAACGCAGCGCTGGGCGCAAATGGCCTCGATGTCCTGTTCGGCGGCGGCGCGCAGCAGTTCACGCCATTCGCGCGCGGCGGCAAGCGCGCCGACAACCGCGACCTGCAGGCCGAATTCACGGCCAAAGGTTTTCGGGTCGTGAACGACACCGCCGGCTTCGACGCCTTGGCCCCGGGCGCAGCGGCCGTCGGCCTGTTCGCCGCCAACCACATGGCTTTCGATGCGATCCGCGACGCCGCCCGTCAGCCGGCGCTGCCGGCCATGACGGCCAAGGCGATCGACCTGCTCGCGCCGAACCGCAACGGTTTCTTTTTGATGGTGGAGGGCGGCCTGATCGACCACGCGCTGCACGCGACGCTGGGCAAGCGCGCGCTGCAAGAGACGGTGGTGTACAACGCAGCCTTGCAGGCCGCGCTCGAACGGATGGAAGCGCTCGACCCGGGCCTGAAGAACACCCTGATCGTCGCCACCGCCGACCATGACCACACGCTGCTCCTGAACGGCTACGCGGCGCGCACCGGCAAGACCACGCCCACCAATCCTGGCGTGCTGGGACTGGTGCGCACGGCCGATGGCAAGCCCACGCTCGACGCCAGTGGCATGCCGTACACCGTGATTGGCTTCGGCACCGGGGAGCAGCGCCACCAGGGAGAGCGCACCACGCCGCTGACCGACGCCATCGTGACGGCCGACGACTATCACCAGCAAGCCGTCGTGCGCACGCGCACCGGCGCCGAGACCCATGGCGGCAGCGACGTCTACCTGGGCGCGGCCGGCGCGAACGCGGAGCTGTTCCGCGGGACCATCGACAACACGCGCGTATTCAATCTGATCAAGACCGCAGCCGGTCTGTAAGCACGAGGGATTTACCATGACTGCACGACGCATTACCCCGCTGCTGCTTGCCGCTGCCGCTGTCACGGCTTTTTCTGCAGCGCTGCCGGCGACGGCATTGGCCCAGCAAAAAGCGAAAAACATCATCTTCTTCCTCGGTGACGGCATGGGCCCGACCACGATCACGGCGGCCCGCATCTACCGCGGCGGCGAAGACAGCCTGCTGCACTTCGAGCGCCTGATGGAGCGTACCGCGCGCATCAAGACCTATTCGCTCGATTACCAGACCACCGACAGCGCGCCGTCGATGGGCGCCTACATGACCGGCCTGAAGCTGAACAACGACGTCATCTCGCAAGCCGGCGCCCGCCCGATCGATCCGACGAAAGAAGGCGTCGACCAGTGCGGCGCCGATAACGGCACGCCGGCCGTGACGATCCTGGAACTGGCCAAGGCACAGGGCCGGGCCACCGGCGCCGTTACCACGACCGAACTGACGCACGCCACGCCGGCATCGACCTTCGCCCACACCTGCAGCCGCGACGCGGCCTACACGATCGCGCAGCAGCTCGTGCCGGGCGGCGCTGGCTACAACGCGGCGCTGGGCGATGGCGTCGATGTGTTGATGGGCGGCGGGCGCAATCACTTCACGCCGCGCGACGCGTCGCTCAATCCGAAGGGCCGCCCGGACGGGCGCGACCTGATGGCCGAATTTGCGGGCGCGGGCTACTACGTGGCCGGCACGCGCGCCGGCATGATGTCGGCCAGGGCGGGGCGCAAGTTCGTCGGCATCTACAGCGCGACGAGCCACCTCGATTATGCGTACCAGCGCCGTCCCGAGCAGCCGACGCTGGCCGAGATGACGGGCAAGGCGATCGACCTCTTGTCGACCAACCCGAACGGTTTCTTCCTGATGGTCGAAGGCGGCAAGATCGATCACGCGTTGCACGATACCCGCGCCAAGCATGCACTGGAAGAGACAGTGGCGTTCGACGACGCGCTGGAGCTGGCGGTCGAGCGCATGCGCGCCATCGATCCGGGCTTGCAGAACACGCTGATCGTGCTCACCGCCGACCATGACCACACCATGCAGATCAACGGCTACCCCAAGCGCGGCAACCCGATCACGGACATCGTGCGCGACTACGCGACGGGCGAGCCGAAGAAGGATGCGGACGGCAAGACGTTCACCACGCTGGTGTTCGGCAATGGCCCGAACCGGCCGGACGCGCGCGCGGACGTGGATGGGATGGTCGCGCAGAGCGATGACTATCACCAGGAAACCGGCGTGCACAAATCGTCCGAAACCCATGGCGGCGGCGACGTGAAACTGTATGCCACTGGCGCCGGTTCGGCGCCATTCAAAGGCACAATGGAAAATACCCGCGTGTTCGAACTGATGAAGGCCGCTGGCGGTTTGTAAGCCGAATCAGGTTATTTACACCTTAATAACAAAAAGCCCCGGGTTTGAATCCGGGGCTTTTTTAATCAGCTCGACGCCGATTGAATATAACCAGAACTTATTTCAGATGATCCGAAATCAGTTTGGTCATTTCAAACATCGAGACTTGCTCTTTGCCGCCGAAGACTGCTTTGAGTTTGTCGTCGGCATTGATCATGCGACGGTTTGCCGGATCTTGCAGGTCTTTCGACTTGATGTAATCCCAGACCTTTTTGGTCACTTCGGTACGCGGCAGTGGCTTGTCGCCAACGACGGCAGCCAGCGTGGCCGACGGGGTCATGGCTTTCATGAACGCGGCGTTTGGCTTGCGTGCAACGGCTGGTTTATCAGCCGATTTAGCAGCTGCTTTCGCTGGTGCTGCTGCCTTTTTTGCTGCGGGCTTGGCCGCTGCAGCAGGCTTGGCAGCTGCTTTTTTTGCTGGTGCTGCAGTGGTTTTTTTGGCTGTTGCCATCTTCGAGCCTCCTAAAACGAACACATGGAAAAATGCGTAATTTATCGCACGCCTATATTGGTAGCGTTTTACTGTTCGTGCAAGTCTTTTTCTAAACTTTTTCACTCTGATAAGCGGCGAAATGGGCGCTATCGCACACAACAACGCACGAGAACGATAAAACGCCGACAACCGGCGTAAAAAAACCGCGCAAAGCGGTACTTTGCGCGGTTCTTCGGTACCGGAAAGACCGATCAGCGCATGCCGGGCATCATGCCCTTCATCCCGCGCATCATCTTCATCAAGCCGCCGCCTTTGAGTTTTTTCATCATCGTCTGCATCTGATCGTACTGATTGAGCATGCGATTGACTTCCTGCACCTGCACGCCCGCGCCGGCCGCGATGCGGCGCTTGCGGTTGGCCTTGATCAGTTCGGGCTTTGCGCGCTCGAGCGGCGTCATCGAGTCGATGATGCCGACCATGCGCTGCACCGATTTCTCGGCCTGGCCCATGTTCGCGCCCGCCGCGGCTTGCTGGAACTGGGCCGGCAGCTTGTCCATCAGGCCAGCCATGCCGCCCATTTTTTTCATCTGCGTCAGCTGCGACTTGAAGTCGTTCATGTCGAACCGGCCGCCCACCTTGATCTTGTTGGCCAGTTCGGCCGCCGCTTCGGCGTCGACGCCCTTGCGCGCTTCTTCGACCAGCGCCAGGATGTCGCCCATGCCCAGCACGCGGTTGGCCATGCGGGCCGGATCGAAGGCTTCCAGGCCATCGAGTTTTTCGGACACGCCGGCAAACTTGATCGGCTTGCCCGTCACGTGACGCACCGACAGCGCGGCGCCGCCACGCGAGTCGCCATCGAGCTTGGTCAGCACGATGCCGGTCAGGGGCAGGGCGTCATTGAACGCCTTGGCGGTGTTGATTGCATCCTGGCCCAGCATGGCGTCGACGACGAACAGCGTCTCGATCGGCTTGACGGCCGCGTGGACCGCCGCGATCTCTTGCATCATCGCTTCGTCGATACCGAGGCGACCGGCGGTATCGATGATCAGGACGTCGTGGTAATGTTTCTTGGCCCAGTCCAGCGCGGCCAGGGCGATATCGACCGGCTTGTCGCTGGCGGTGGACGGGAAGAAGTCGGCGCCGACCTGTTTGGTCACCGATTCGAGCTGCGCGATCGCGGCCGGGCGGTACACGTCGGCCGAGACGGTCAAGACCTTTTTCTTCTTCTGCTCTTTAAGGTACTTGGCCAGTTTGCCGGTGGTGGTGGTCTTGCCGACACCCTGCAGGCCGGCCATCAGGATGATCGCAGGCGGTTGCTGGGCGAACGACAACTGGCTGGCTTCGGGACCGAGGTCGGCGCCCATCAGGGCCGCCAGTTCTTTCTGCACCACGCCAACGAGCGCCTGGCCCGGGCTCAGGGACCCGACCACTTCTTCGCCGAGGGCTTTCTCCTTGACCTTGGCGATGAATTCACGCACCGCCGGCAGCGCCACGTCGGCCTCGAGCAGGGCCATGCGCACTTCGCGCAGCATTTCCGCAGTGTTCGCCTCGGTCAGGCGAGCCTCGCCGCGCATGGTCTTGACGACCTTGGCAAGGCGTTGGGTGAGGTTATCTAGCATGTTCAACCTAATTAGTAAGGGCACATCGGACGCGCAGTCCCGAGCGTAATGCAGGTGGGCGAGCGTCGCCAAAGCGGCATTTTACCTTGTGCAGGTTCCCGTTGTTCCCCCCGCGAGCGGCAAGCGCACATTTTTTCAGCAAACCCGGGCGTTTTGCGGTGGCGCAAAGAAACAGCACGCCCGGACTTGTCCGATTCCGGGTTGGTCTTTCCGGAAGGCATTTATCTTGAGAGGTGGTTCTACATACCTGCGGCCCATTGCGCCGCGTACCCAGGGGAGATCGGATGATCACGCACATCAAGGCATGCACTGCACTCATGCTGCTGGCCGCTGGCATTGGCGCCAGCACCGGCGCCGCCGCGCAGGACGTCGTGCGGCTCGGTAATCTCAAGCTGGCCCACTTCGGCGCCGTGTCGTACATCAAGGAAATCGCGCCGACCTGCGGCATCCGGGTCGAAGAGAAAATGTTCGCCAAGGGGCTCGACGTGATGCAGGCCATCATCGCCGGGGAGCTGGACGTGGGCGCCACCGCATCCGAGGCGGCGATCCAGGGCCGCGCCGGTGGCGCGCCGATCGTGGTGGTGGCCGGCTTTGCGCGCGGCGGTGCGCGGCTGGTGGCGCGGCCAGGCCTGAACATCACCGGCGTGGCGCAGCTCAAGGGCAAAAAAGTGGGCGTCACGCGCGGCGGCATCCAGGAAGTGCTGCTCATGGCCGAACTGGCGCGCCACGGTTTGAGCTCGAGCGCTACGGGCCGCAAGGACGTGCACCTCGTGTATCTGGCGTATCCGGACCTGAACGGCGCGCTGCTGGGCAAGCAGATCGACGCCATGATGCAATCCGAGCCGCAGTCGTCGCAGGCGATCAACCGAGGCTTCGGCGTCGAGGTGCTCAAACCCTATGACACCCCGATCGGCGAGCCGGTACGCACGATGGTCATGACCGAGAAATTCTATCGCGAGCGGCGCCCGCTGGCCGAGAAATTCATGCGCTGCTTCGTGCGGGCCACCAGCGCCTTCATCGGGCAGCCGGCGCTGGCCGAAGAATATGTGCGCGGCACGATGTTCAAGGGGCAGATTTCGAGCGCCGATTTCCGCGCCGCCATCGGCAATTCGCCGTACTCGTACGACATCACGCCCGGCCACATCCAGATCACGACCGACGTCATGGTCAGCACCGGCGTGGGCCGCATGGGCCGCCCGCCGCTGGCGCAGGACTGGGTGCGCACCGATCTGCTGGTCGCGGCCAAGCGCAGCCTGAACATTCAATAGGAGGACATCGACATGGAACGCATCGAACGACGCGCCAACCGCCGGCTGCGACCGCGCCTGAATGGCAGGCGCTGGACCGACACCGTGGCCGGGCTGGTGGTGCCGCTGGTGGCGCTGGCCATATGGCAGTGGGTGGCGATCAATGGCTGGGTCAATCCGCAGGTGCTGCCGGCGCCGCTGACGGTGTGGCACAAGTGGGTCGACTACCTGCTGCCGCTGGCGCCGTACGCGCAATTCGGCGATGGCGGCTGGTTGAAATGGGCCGTGTCGGGCGAGCTGCCGCTCGACGTCGTGGCCAGCCTGTACCGGGTGGTGGTCGGCTTCGTCATCGGCGCCGGCCTGGCGCTGCCCCTCGGCCTGGCGATGGGCGCAAGCCCCGTCGTGTATGCGTGGATGAATCCCCTGGTGCAGGTGTTGCGCCCGATTCCGCCGATCGCCTACATCCCGCTGGCGATCCTGTGGTTCGGGCTGGGCGACCCGCCTGCCGTGTTCCTGATCGCGCTCGGCGCTTTCTTCCCGGTCTTGATGAACACCGTGGCCGGCGTGCGCCAGGTCGATGGCATTTATCTGCGCGCGGCGCGCAACCTGGGAGCAGGGCGCATCACGATGTTCGTGCGCGTGATCCTGCCGGCCGCCGTGCCGTACATCCTGTCGGGCGTGCGCATCGGGATCGGTACTGCCTTCATCGTGGTGATCGTCTCGGAGATGATCGCCGTGAACGACGGCCTGGGTTACCGCATCCTGGAAGCGCGCGAGTATTTTTGGTCGGACAAGATCATCGCCGGCATGATCAGCATTGGCCTGCTTGGCCTGGCGATCGACATCGGGATGAACCGGTTGAACAACCATTTGCTGCGCTGGCACCGCGGCCTGGAGCATTGACATGAACGACGTGCATATCCAGATCGAAGGCGTCAACAAACTATTCGGCGCCAATGCGCGCGGCGTGGTGGCGCTCAAGGACATCCACCTCGCCATCCCGCGCGGGCAGTTCACGTGCCTGCTCGGGCCTTCCGGTTGCGGCAAGTCGACCTTGCTCAATGCCGTGGCGGGCTTCGCGCCACCGTCGTCGGGCACCATCGCGGTCGATGGCCGGCGCGTGACGGGGCCCGGGCCGGAGCGCGGCATGGTGTTCCAGGAGTACGCGCTGTTCCCCTGGATGACGGTGGAGCAGAACATCCGCTTCGGCCTCGAGATCAAGCGCATGCGGGGCGCCGAGATCGCGCGCCGGGTCGACGATCTGCTGCAATTGCTGTCGCTGGCGGATTTTCGGCACCGCTATCCGAAAGACCTGTCCGGCGGCATGCGCCAGCGCGTGGCGATCGCGCGCGTGCTGGCGCTCGATTCGCCGATCCTGTTGATGGACGAGCCGTTCGGCGCGCTCGATGCGCTCACGCGGCGCAATCTGCAAGATGAGTTGCTGCGCCTGTGGGCTGCGCTGAAGAAAACCATCCTGTTCGTCACGCACAGCATCGAAGAGGCGATCTACTTGGCCGACCGCATCGTCGTGATGACGTACCGGCCCGGCACGGTCAAGCGCGATGTGACCGTGGAGCTCGCGCGGCCGCGCGACCCGTCCACGCCCGAGTTCAATGCGCTCAAGCGCGAGCTGGGGCTGATGGTGATGGAAGAACAGCAGCGGCATCAGAACGATGAGCTGCGAATGGCGGCGATCGATTGAACGGCGGTGCTGTTTTCGTGACGGATGAATCGGCTGCTATCTATCACCGCGTCGGCGGGGTACCCGCGGGGCCGCCGAGGCCGACCCTACGCTGACCAATGGTGTAGACTGCTGGAATGCAGAATTCCCTCTTCCTTGCCGCGGCTTTCCTGTACGCGGTATGCGCCCTGCTGCCATCGCGCCGCGCGCCGGCCATCTCGGCCGTGACCGCCGGCGCGTGGGCGCTGCATGGCGTTGCGCTTGGCATGGATGTGATGGTGCCGGGCCGGCTGCGCGTCGGTTTCGCCATCATGTTATCCAGCGCGCTGTGGGTGTCCGTGGCCGCCTACTGGTTCGAAAATCGTAACTTCGCCCTCGACGGCATGCGCCGCCTGGTGATGCCGTTCGCCGCAGTGGCCGCGCTGCTGCCGCTGCTGTTCCCCGGCACCCTGACGCCGCTGGCCGGCAAGTCGCCGGCCTTTGGCTGGCATATCGCGGTCGCGGTGCTGGCCTACAGCACCCTGACCATTGCCGCCTTCCACGCCGTGCTCATGGCATTGCAAGAAGCGCGGCTGCACACCCGCACCGCCGGCGGCGGTCGGTTTGGCGCCGCGCTCGACCAGCTGCCGGCGCTGCTTACCATGGAAAAACTACTGTTCCGCGTGATCTGGATTGGCTTTGTGCTGCTGAGCCTTACGGTGCTGTCGGGCTTCGTGTTCTCCGAACAGGTGTTCGGCAGGCCGCTGCGGCTCGATCACAAGAGCGTGTTCGCACTGCTCTCGTGGGCGCTGTTCGCCGCGCTGCTGGCCGGCCGGCGCTGGCAAGGCTGGCGCGGCAAGACTGCGCTGCGCTTCACGCTGGCGGGCTTCGCCACGCTCGCGCTGGCCTACGTCGGTAGCCGCTTCGTGCTCGAAGTCGTCCTGCACCGGGGAGTCATCTGATGCGACTATTATTCTGGATTGCCCTCATCGCCCTCATCGTCTTTGCCGTGCGCAGCAAGTTCCGTGCGATGGCCAGGCGCGCCGACGTGCCGCCAAAGGCCCAGCGCGGCCCGGCCGCGCCGCCCGCCCAGATCGAAGCGATGTCCCAATGTGCCCACTGCGGCATGTACTTTCCGTCGTCCGAATCGGTACGCGCCGACGGCCACGACTACTGCTCGCCAGGCCACGTGCGCCTGCCGCCGCCGTAGGCGCCGCCCGGCCTTGACGCCACGCCGCACCCTGTCGCCCGAAGCGCGCGTCGCGCTATGGCGCTCGCTGCAGACGTTCACGCTCACGCGCATCGTCATCGCGCTGGTGCTGCTGCTGTACTTCGGCTTCGACTTCGAGAACGGCACACTGCGCGTCACGCAGCATGTCGCCCGTATTTGCCTGGGCTATGCGAGCGCCGCGCTGGTGTTCTCGTTCGCCGCGCGCAGGCAGCGCCGCTTCCTGGTCCAGCTCGGGGTGCAGGTGGCGCTCGACCTCGTGGTCATCTCGCTGCTGTTCCTGGCCGCCGGCGGCATGCGCAGCGGCCTTGGCATCCTGTATCTGTTCCCGCTGGCCGGCGCCGCAATCCTCGCGCCCTTGCTGCTGGCGCTGTTCGCGGCCTCGGTGGCCACGCTGTTCCTGCTCGGTCTGAGCGTGTGGCAGCTGGTCGAAGGGTTCGACCCGCCGCTGATGCAGGCGGGCCTGTTCGGCGCGGCGTTCTTTGCCGCCGTACTCGTGGCCAACCGCATGGCCGCGCGCCTGCTGGGCCAGGAAGAACTGGCGGCCCAGCGCGGCGCCGACTTGCGCATCCAGCAGGCGATCAATGAAATCGTGATTGCCGACGTGGGCGACGGCATCCTGGTGGTGGGCGCCGACGGCGCTGTCTTCACGGGTAATCCGGCCGCGCGCCGCATGCTGGGACTGCAGGCCGATACGTCTGGCTTCCTGCTGCACGCGGCGCCGGCCTTCGAGCCGGTGGCCGCCGCCTTCAATGCCTGGCTGGCCGCGCCCGAGAACGACACGGCGTTCGCGATCGTCAAACCGTACCGCGAAGGCGATGGCGCGGGCGACGTGCGCGGGCGGCGCGACCAGCCGGTGCATGTGAAGCTGCGCTTTGCCCATGTCGATGCCGGCGGCGATGCGGGCAGCCGCAGCGTGATCTTCATGCAGGACGTGAGCGCCATCGAAAACCAGGCGCAGCAACTGAAACTGGCGTCGATGGGGCGCCTGACGGCCAGCATCGCGCACGAGGTGCGCAACCCCTTGTCGGCCATCGGCCACGCGACGGCGCTGCTGGCCGAAGACCTGCACGGCCCGGCCGAAGTGCGGCTGCTGAAGATTGTCAGCGACAACGTGGCGCGCGTGAACCGCATGGTCGAAGACATCCTGCAACTGTCGCGCAAGGCCCAGCCCAACGGCGAGCCGGTGCCCCTGGGCGCGTTTCTCGAGCAGCTCAAAGCCGAGTTCTGCGAACTCCACGGCCTGGCCGATGATATAGTCTATATCGGCGATCCGGGCGGCAGCGCGGTGCGCTTCGACCCGCTGCACCTGCACGAGGTATTACTGAACCTGCTTAACAATGCGGTGCGTTACGCCAGCCGCCAGCCGGCCAGCATCCGCATCTTCCCGGCGCGCGACGCAGCCGGGCGACGCGAGCTGCACGTGCAGGACGACGGCCCCGGCATCACCCCCGAAGTGCGCGACCATCTGTTCGAGCCGTTCTACACTACCTCGAGCAAGGGCACCGGTCTGGGACTCTACCTGGCGCGCGAACTGTGCCTCAACAACGATGCGAAACTCGATTATGAATACCGGTTCGACCCGTCCGCGCTGGGCCCGCGCAAGGCCAGCGGCCGTTTTGTCATCACCTTCGCCCTTGCCTGACATGGCCAGGGAGCCGTCATGAGCGCGCCGCGCGTGCTGGTGCTCGACGACGAGGCCGACCTGCGCGAGCTGCTCGAGATCACGCTGCTCAAGATGGGGCTCGATGTCGACAGCGCCGCCACGCTGCGCCAGGCGCGCGCACTGTTCGACGAGCGCGATTACGCGCTGGTGCTGACCGATATGCGCCTGCCCGACGGCCTGGGCTTGGAGCTGGTGCGCGAGATCGGCGCCTCGGGCAAGGGCACGCCGGTGGCCGTGATCACCGCCTACGGCAGCGCCGAGAACGCGGTGGTGGCGCTCAAGGCCGGCGCGTTCGACTACATTGCCAAGCCGGTGGCGCTGGACGCGCTGCGCGTGATGGTGCGCGCGGCGCTCAAGCAATCCGAAAGCGCTTCGGCCGACGATGGCGCGGCGCCGGACTCGCGCATGATCGGCAGCTCGCCCGCGATGGCGGCATTGCGCGCCCAGATCGCACGGCTGGCGCGCTCGATGGCGCCGATCTCGATCACGGGCGAATCGGGCAGCGGCAAGGAGCTGGCCGCGCGCGAAATCCACGCCCAGAGTTCGCGCGCCAGCAAACCTTTCATCGCCGTGAACTGCGGCGCGATACCCGAAACGCTGATGGAGGCCGAATTTTTCGGCTACCGCAAGGGCGCATTCACGGGCGCTGCCGAAGAACGGGACGGCTTCTTCCAGGCCGCCAACGGCGGCACCCTGATGCTCGACGAGGTGGCCGACCTGCCGCTGGCGATGCAGGTCAAACTGCTGCGCGCAATCCAGGAGCGGCGCGTGCGCAAGATCGGCGCGACGAACGAGGAACCGGTCGACGTGCGCATCATCAGCGCCACCCACCAGGACCTGGCGCGCTGCGTCGAAACGGGCAAGTTCAGGCAAGACTTGTTCTATCGCCTGAACGTGATCGAGCTGGCGCTGCCGCCGCTGCGCGAGCGGCTGGACGATCTGGCGCCGCTGGCCAACGGCATTCTGGGGCGGCTGGCCGGGGCAGGGCAGGCCGCGCTCGGGGCCGGCGTGCTCGACGCGCTGCGCGCGTATTCCTTCCCCGGCAATGTGCGCGAGCTGGAAAACGTGCTGGAACGGGCGCTGGCGTTTGCCAACGATGGGGTCATCGAAGTGGGCGACCTGTCGCTCAAGGCGGCGCGGCCGACGGAGCAGGCGCGGGCGGAACTGGCGCCGCCGGCGGTCACGCCGCCCGCTCATGTGCCCACTCATGTGCCCACTCATGTGCCCACTCATGTGCCTATTGCCCCGGTCGCGCCCACGGTATCGGCCACGCCGGGTATCGGCCCCGCCGAACTGCCTGGCAACCTGCCCGAGTACCTGGAGCAGGTCGAACGCGACATCATCGGCCGCGCGCTGCAGCAAACCCAGTTCAACCGCACCCAGGCCGCCAGTCTGCTCGGTATCAGCGTCCGGCAGCTGCGCTACCAGATGCAGAAACTGGACATCAGCGCGCCCGAGGATTGACCCTATCCATCGTGCATCGTTGGTCATGGCGCATTGTTACTTTGCGGTAATTATCTTGGTGCACAATGCACAGCGATTGGGCAGCGGCGCACCGCGCTGATTACGCCGTAAGCAGCTCATCCATGGCACATCCGGTCGATGTTAGCACTCGCTAACCGTGCGCCGCCCGTCGTTTGGGGGACCCTTGAAAGTCAAGAGTTCACACGGTTAAAAACGCCGAAAATTGAGCATTTATTCACTTGCCGCTCAAGGTTTGAGGTACTACAATTAGTCTCATATCAAGGTTGGGCACTAGATGTAGTGGTAGTCATCGAAAAGTTATCCAGATAGTTATCCAGAGACTTATCCAGATGCTTATGCAGATAATTCTCCAGATAAGCATCCCTGCGATGGCCACGATCTCTCCGGTGTTCCCTTGTCAGCAAGCTGTTTTCGAACACGCCACACTGCACTTGTATTGACTATTCTTGCCCTGCTTTTCTGGTTTGCCCATGTTGGCCACCGGCTGGCAGGGATTCGTTTTGCTAATTTTTTGCGACATATTTGCTAGTTGTTTGTTCGGGGACCGGGGGTGCGCACAGCGCCAGGCGGTTTTCATGACGACAAACGGCGGCCCGTCCGCTCTCCTGGAGGCTCAATGCACCAAGCACAGAACATCTCGATCAACCCGCACGCCACCCCAGGTTCGACGCCCGCCGGCGCCACCCCGGCCGACATCGTCGCCCGTGGCGACTACCGCGTCATCCGCCGCAACGGCTCGGTGGTGGCGTTCGAGCCGCACAAGATCTCGGTCGCGATGACCAAGGCCTTCCTGGCGATCGCCGGCGGCCAGGGCGCCGGCTCGGCCCGCATCCGCGAGCTGGTCGAGCAGATGACGAGCAACGTCGTCGCCGCACTGGTGCGTCGCCAGCCGAACGGCGGCACGTTCCACATCGAGGACGTGCAAGACCAGGTCGAGCTGTCGCTGATGCGTTCGGGCGAACACGATGTCGCCCGTGAATACGTGCTGTACCGCGCCAAGCGCATGGAAGAGCGCCGCGCCGCGAAAGAAGCCGCCGGCGGCACCGCCGTCGTCGCGCCGCAGATCCACGTCGTCGATGGCGGCGAGCGCTATCCCCTGGACATCAATACCGTGATCAACCTGATCGGCGCCGCCTGCGCCGGTCTGGAAAAACACGTCGACGCCGACGCGATCCTGGCCGAGACCATGAAGAACCTGTACGACGGCGTGCCGGTCGAAGAGCTGCACAAGTCGGCCATCCTGGCTGCGCGCGCGCTGATGGAGAAAGACCCGGCCTACAGCCAGGTCACCGCCCGCATCCTGCTGCACACGATCCGCAAGGAGGTCTTCGGCCGCGAAGTGGCGCAAGCTGGCGCCGCTGCCGAATACCTGACCTACTTCCCGCAATACATCGCCAAGGGCATCGCCAACGAGCTGCTCGACGAAGAACTGGGCAAGTACGACCTCGAGCGCCTGGCCAAGGCCATCGTGTCCGACCGCGACCTGCAGTTCGGCTACATCGGCCTGCAAACCCTGTACGACCGCTACTTCCTGCACGTGCGCGATGTGCGCATCGAAATGCCGCAGGCGTTCTACATGCGCGTGGCGATGGGCCTGGCCCTGCGCGAAGATGACCGCGAAGCGCGCGCCATCGAGTTCTACAGCCTGCTGTCGTCGTTCGATTTCATGAGCTCGACCCCGACCCTCTTCAACTCGGGCACCCGCCGCTCGCAACTGTCGTCGTGCTATCTCACCACCGTCGGCGACGACCTGGAAGACATCTACGACGCCATCAAAGAGAACGCGCTGCTGTCGAAGTTCGCCGGTGGCCTTGGCAATGACTGGACGCCGGTGCGCGCCCTCGGTTCGCGCATCAAGGGCACCAACGGCCGTTCGCAAGGCGTGGTCCCGTTCCTGAAAGTGGTCAACGACACTGCGGTGGCGGTCAACCAGGGCGGCAAGCGCAAGGGCGCCGTGTGCGCCTACCTGGAAACCTGGCACCTCGATATCGAAGAGTTCCTCGACCTGCGCAAGAACACGGGCGACGATCGCCGCCGCACCCACGACATGAACACGGCGAACTGGATTCCCGACCTGTTCATGAAGCGCGTGATGGAAAAGTCGCACTGGACGCTGTTCTCGCCATCCGAGACGCCCGACCTGCACGACCTGACCGGCAAGGCCTTCGAGCAAGCCTACCTGGCCTATGAAGCCAAGGCCGAACGCGGCGAAATGGCCGTCTTCAAGAAGATCGAGTCGCTCGACCTGTGGCGCAAGATGCTGTCGATGCTGTTCGAAACCGGTCACCCATGGATCACGTTCAAGGATCCGTGCAACATCCGCTCGCCACAGCAGCACGTGGGCGTGGTGCACTCGTCGAACCTGTGCACCGAGATCACCCTGAACACCAGCGCCGACGAAATCGCCGTCTGCAACTTGGGTTCGGTCAATCTGCCGCAGCATATGAAGGGCGATGGGCTGGATCACGTCAAGCTGCAAAAGACGGTCCGCACCGCGATGCGCATGCTGGACAACGTCATCGACATCAACTACTACGCCGTCGAAAAAGCGCGCAACTCGAACCTGCGTCACCGTCCGGTCGGCATGGGCGTGATGGGTCACCAGGATTGCCTGCACATGATGCGCATCCCGTTTGCGTCCGACAAAGCCGTGCAGTTCTCGGACACGTCGATGGAAGCGGTCTGCTACTACGCTTACCTGGCCTCGACCGAACTGGCCGAAGAGCGCGGCCGCTACGAAACCTATACCGGTTCGCTGTGGGACCGCGGCATCCTGCCGCAAGACTCGATCAAGCTGCTGGCCGAAGAACGCGGCAGCCAGTACCTGGAACAAGACACGTCGTCGACGATGGACTGGACCCCGGTGCGCGAGCGCATCAAGCAGTTCGGCATGCGTAACTCGAACTGCGTGGCGATCGCCCCGACCGCGACGATCTCGAACATCATCGGCGTGTCGGCCTGTATCGAGCCGACGTTCCAGAACCTGTACGTGAAATCGAACCTGTCGGGCGAATTCACCGAGATCAATTCGTACCTGGTGCGCGACCTGAAGGCGCGCGACCTGTGGGACGAAGTCATGATCGCCGACCTGAAGTACTTCGACGGCTCGCTGTCGAAAATCGACCGCGTCCCGCAAGACCTGCGCGACCTGTATGCGACGGCGTTCGAGGTCGAACCAAAATGGCTGGTGGACGCCGCGTCGCGCCGCCAGAAGTGGATCGACCAGGCCCAGTCGCTGAACATCTACATGGCTGGCGCCTCGGGCAAGAAGCTGGACGAGACGTACAAACTGGCGTGGCTGCGCGGTCTGAAGACCACCTACTACCTGCGCACGATCGCTGCAACGCACCTGGAAAAGTCGACCACCCGCACCGGCGCGCTGAACGCCGTGTCGGTCTCGGGCGGCCTGTCGGGTGGCCTGTCGGCTGGCGAAAAAGCGCCAGTGGCTGCACCGGCGCCAGCGGCCAATTCGGCAACGGCGACGGCAGCGGCGGAAGAAGACGGCGCCGCGTGCTACCTGCGTCCGGGCGATGACGGTTTCGAGGAATGCGAAGCCTGCCAGTAACTGACGTACCAGCGGTGCAGGCAGCCAGCTTGCACCGCTAACCGCAAAACCGTCGTTCCTGCGCAAGCGGGAACCTGAGTTGACGTTAAATAGCACTTCGACAAACGCAGCCAGGGCCCACATAGCGGCCGACAACCACGAACAACCACCGCATCAACGTGCCCCTGCCGCAATCCCCGCGCCAGCGCACCACAGAAGGAACCACCATGCTTAATTGGGACGACGAACCAACCAGCGCCCCGCGCGCTTCGCAAGCCGACGTCAACCTCGACGCCGCTCCTGCCGCCGAAGTGGCAAAACGCGTCAACGCCGACGACAAGCGCATCATCAACGGCCAGACCGACGTGAACCAGCTCGTGCCATTCAAGTACAAATGGGCATGGGACAAATACCTGGCCGGCTGCGCGAACCACTGGATGCCGCAAGAAGTGAACATGCAGCGCGACATCGAGCTGTGGAAAAACCCGAACGGCCTGTCGGAAGACGAGCGCCGCCTGGTCAAGCGCAACCTGGGCTTTTTTGTCACGGCCGATTCGCTCGCCGCGAACAATATCGTGCTGGGCACCTACCGCCACATCACGGCCCCCGAGTGCCGCCAGTACCTGCTGCGCCAGGCCTTCGAGGAAGCGATCCACACCCACGCCTATCAGTACATCGTCGAGTCGCTGGGCCTTGACGAAGCCGAGATCTTCAACGCCTACAACGAGATCGAGTCGATCCACGACAAGGACCAGTTCCTGATCCCGTTCATCGACACGCTGACCGACCCTGAATTCAAGACCGGCACGACCGAGAACGACCAGAAGCTGCTCAAGTCGATCATCGTCTTCGCCTGCCTGATGGAAGGCCTGTTCTTCTACGTGGGCTTTACCCAGATCCTGGCGCTGGGCCGCCAGAACAAGATGACCGGCGCCGCCGAGCAGTACCAGTACATCCTGCGCGACGAGTCGATGCACGTGAACTTCGGCATTGACCTGATCAACACGATCAAGATGGAAAACCCGCAGCTGTGGACGCCGGCATTCCGCGAAGAGATCAAGGCCCTGTTCCTGGAAGCGGTCGACCTGGAATACCGCTACGCCGAAGACACGATGCCACGCGGCGTTCTGGGCCTGAACGCCCCGATGTTCAAGGGTTACCTGCGCTTCATCGCGAATCGCCGCGCAGTGCAGATCGGTCTGGAGCCGCTGTTCCCGAACGAAGAAAATCCATTCCCGTGGATGAGCGAGATGATCGACCTGAAGAAAGAGCGTAACTTCTTCGAGACGCGCGTGACCGAGTACCAGACTGGCGGTACGCTGAGCTGGGATTGATGCGGTGGCGTACGCGCTGACCATCAGATAGAGAATAGATAGCCCGGCGTAGGTTCAGCCGGGCTTTCTTTTTGTCCGCGCTGTTTGTGGTGGCATGTCATTCTGACGAGAGATCGCATATGGACAGTCATGAGAGCAACCGCAGCGCGCAGCTGATCGACGATCTCGATGCGGCGATCGCGTGGATGCGGTCGCTCGGTGTCAAGGTCGACGCGGGGCGACTGGCGGCGTATCGCAAGATGGCCGAAAAATGGGATGACGTCGTTGGCGGGCGCGGCAAGCTCGGTGTGCGCGAACTGGCGCCGATCATCGCCACGTTCGCCTACGACGTCATGGCGTTCACCGAGATCCACCGTGCCTTCAGGGCCGTCGCACAGAACGCGCCTGGTGATCTGATCGCCCAGCTCAGCTTGGCCGCACGCGGGCCGGTGCGGATCGACGACGCGCGCTGCACCGGACCGCGCCCGGCACGCGACGCGCTGTTCAGGGCGCGGACAGCCGCCTATCTTCAGCAAGCCACTGGCGCGGCCTTGTTTGGCAGCGCGGGCAGCGCGGGCAACACCGGCTTTGCCCTGGGGCGCCATTATCTTCACGTCGTGCCCGATCGGCTGCAGCCGGCCGAAGACATTGCCGCCGGCATCACGGCCACGTGCGTGCGCATGTTGACCGCCCTCGATTCCCGGCCAGGTCCAAGGAACCGGGGCCTGGTGGCGCTCGATGCGTCAGCGCTGATCACGCCGGCCGGGCAGGTGCCGCCGATGCTGGCGCGATCCGTGATGGTCGACGCAGCAGATCACCGCCTGGCGCGTTTTATCGACGAGCAGATGGATGTGGTGCAGAACAGCCTGCGTAGACTGGATCGACGAATCATCGGTCTGATGCTGATGTCGTCGAGCGTCGCGGTGGCTGACGACGACAGGGCGTTTGTTCCGGTGGACCGGTGGGTGCTGGTCTGGCGCGAGAATATCAATATCAGCGATTTCGACTTACTGGATCGGCTGCGGGGTTTGTTGCGAGGGGAGAGGTAGATCGACAGGGGCCCGCTACGTCGTATACCCGTCGTTCCCGCGGAGTCGGGAACGACGAGCTGAAGGTGCCAAGGCTGTCCGTGAATTACGCCGCCTGCGGCCCTTGCGGCCCTTGTGGCACGACGCCCCAGCGCTTCTCCGCCGCCCACACGGCAAACCCCATGAACGCCGCCTGCTGCGCCCGATGCGCGCCCGCACCGGGATCGCCCCCGTGCCCCGCATGCAGCAGGGTGCGCGACAGGATCGGGTTGCCCGCCGTGGTGAGACCACGCGCCTTGACCGAAAACTTGAGCGGCTCCCAGAACGCGACGCGGTCGTCGGCTACGCTGCCCACCGCCAGCAAGGCTGGATAGGCTGCCTTCTGCAGATGGTCGTACGGCGAATAGCTCGCCATGTACGCGTGGTCTTCCGGCACGCGCGGGTCGCCCCAGATCGGGAACGGCGTCATGCCCAGCGGGTGGATGTCGAAGTGCTCGATCGTCGTCAGCACGTCCAGGAACGGCATCTGCGCAATCACGCCGGCCCACAGGTCCGGGCGCATCGTGTAGATCGCGCCCATCAAGAGGCCCCCGGCCGAATAGCCGTGCGCGACGATGCGGCCTTTGCTGGTGTAGCCGCCGGCGATCAACCCCTCGGCGCTGGCGATGAAGTCGGTGAAGGTTTTCTTCTTGCCGTGCTTGAGCACCGAGCGCCACCAGTCGGTGCCGCGTTCGGCGCCGCCGCGCACGTGCGCGATCGCGTAGATCCAGCCCTGGTCCACCAGCGCCACGGCCGACGACGAAAACTCGGCGTCAATCGTCGCGCCGTACGAACCATACCCGTACAGGAACAGCGGGGCGCTGCCGTCGAGCTTCTGGCCCTTGCGCATCAATACCGTGACCGGCACCATCGCGCCATCATCGGCCCTGGCCGAGAAGCGCCGCACGTCGTAGCGCTCACGGTTGAACGTGGTCGATGCGAGCTTCGCGCCGCGTGGGGTCGACTTTGCAGTGGCCAGGTCCAGCGTGAACGCGGCGCGCGGCGTGCGCGGCGACTGGTAGCCGAAGGTCATGCTCGGCGAGGTCCAGCCTTGGCCGGGCGGCACGCTCACGGCGTACGCCGCCTCATCGAACGCGATTTCGCGCTCCTTGCCGTCCGGCGTCATGACCACGAGGCGCGGCAGCGCGTCGCGCCACTCTTCCCGCACGAGGTGGCCCTGGAATGGGTGCACGGCGGCGATGAAGCGGCCCGCCTGGTGCGCAACAAAGGGCTGCCACCCCGCGCGGCCCGGTTTGTCGGCGCTCGCCGTCATGAGCTTGAAGTCGATCGCGTCGTCAGCGTCGGTCAGGATCAACAGCTTGCCATTCCACTCGTCGACGTCGTAGCGCAGGCCCTGCGTGCGCGGCTGCACGACGAACGGTTCGGCCGTCGGGCGGTCCATCGGCACCAGGCGCACTTCGGTCAGGTCGCCGTTGAACATCTTGATGGCGACGTAGCCGCCGGCAGCCGTGGTGCGCATGCTGATGAAGAAGGCCGGGTCCTTTTCTTCGTAGATCAGGGTGTCGCCGGGCTTGCCGATTTCGCGGCGGAAGATCGTCGATGGACGGCCCTTGTCGCTGCGACCGAGCCAGTACAGGTATTTGGCGTCAGGCGAGAACGCGAAGCCGCTGTGGCCGTTGGTGATGTCCGACACGAGCAGCTTCCCGCTGGCGATGTCGCGGACAAAAATGGCGAAGATGCCCGAGCCGGTCTGGTCGACCGACCAGCCGAACAGGCGCCCGTCCTGGCTGTGTTGCGGCGCGATCCAGCCGATCTTGTAGTGCTTCTTGCCCTTGGCTTCCAGCTCGACGTCGAGCAGTACCTCTTCAGCGCCACCCTTGACGGGCCGGCGCAGGTACACCGGATAGTCGCTGCCGCTGCGGGTGCGCTCGAAGTAGAGGTAGTCGCCGCTGCGGATCTCGACCGGTGCACCGCCGATCGCGTCGAGCGCTTCCATGCGCGCGATCAGCGTCTTTTGCAGCGGGACCGATGGCGCCAGCATCGCATCGGTGTAGTCGTTTTCGAGCTTGACGACGGCCTTGATCGGCGCGTCGAGCGCATCGGGCTTACGCAGCACGGCATGCCAGTCCTTCGGCTGGAACCAGCCGTAATCGTCCATGCGCGAGTAACCCAGGCCGGCGACGTCCGTCGGCACGCGGCGGTGCTGCGGCGGCAGCGGCCATGGGCGCACGGCCTTGTTGGCGGCGGCGCAAAGCGCCAGCGCCGGGGTCAAGGCGCCGGCGGCGAGCAGGCCGGTCCTGAAAATGAATTGGCGGCGGTCGGTCATGCGGCGTCCTTGGCGGTTGCGGTTGAAGAAACGTGCAGCGTCTCGCGCAGCCAGTTGGCGCCGTCGAGAATGGCGCCGGCAGCGACCGTGGACACTTCCATGGCCTCGATGAAGCTGTGCGGGGCGCCAGGATATACCTTGACCTTGACGTCGTTGCCTGCCTCCAGCAGGCTGCCTGCCATCGTCAGGTTCTGCTCGGCCAGCACATCGCATTCGGCAATCACGAGGAACACCGGCGGCAGGCCGCGCAGATCGGCCAGCAGCGGCGCGAGATACGGGTCGCGCCTGTCGAGGACGGAACCGACATAGTTGGCCCAGAATTCGTCGACTTCGTCGGCCGTGAGCATGTCGTCTGGCGTGCCGTAGCGCTGGCGCGCGCTTGGGGACGGCTCCGGCGAAAAGCCGCCGTAGATGCTCAGTACCGCCTTGATGGCGTCCGGCTCACCGGCGTCGCGCAGTTTGAGCACCGCGCCCATCGACAGGCTGCCCCCGGCCGAGTCGCCACCCAGCGCCAGGCGTTCGGTATCGATATTCAATCCGGCGCCATGCTGGCGCAGCCAGCGCACCGTGCCGACCACCTGGTTCAGCGCGACCGGATAGCGCGCCTCGGGCGCCAGCGCGTAATCGACGCCGATGACCGTCATGCCGCTTTTTTCGGCGTACTCGCGCATCAGGCGGTCGTGCGTGTCGATGCTGAACAACGCCCAGCCGCCACCGTGCATATAGATCAGCGCCGGTTTCACTGTGCCGGGCGCCGGATCGTAGAAGCGCAGGCGTACCGGCCCGGCTTCGGTGTCGGCCGTGCGTTCGGTGACGCTGGCGATGACCGGGCCGCCAGCCTGCCACGGCAGGCGCGATTGCTCGGCCACGATGCGTTTGCCCGGCCAGTCGAGCGTGCGACCGGCGGTCAGCGCGCGGCCGGCATCGCGCACATTGTCGATGAAGCGCATGATGTCCGGATCGAGGGTCGATGGCGGTGGGACCGTCGCCATGTTGGTGACGGCGGCGTCGCGCGTCGAGAAGCGGCGCATCCAGTCGGCGAGTTCCTGGCCATTCGTCAATTCCAGGCCGTGCAGGATGTCCGTGAAGACGTCATCGCGCTCATCCTGGCCCAGCTTGAAGCGACTGGCCACGTTCAAAATGCGGGCGCGGAAGCCGACGATGCCGCCGGCCAGCTTGAGATAGCGCGCGCCCATGTCTTCCAGGCGCCAGGCGGCCGGGCGCCCGTCTTCCATGTCGTCGACCAGGCCGCGCAGGAGCGCCTCGGCGTCGTCGGGCGTGTCGCAGATCTCGACCTCGATGTCGAAGGCGGCGCTGGCGTGGTTCCAGGTCGGCGCCTGGGTGCGGTCTTCGAACCACGACGGCGAAATATACCCTTGTGGGCCGATCAGCAGCACGGTCGCGCGTGGCGCCGCTTGCAGCTGGCGCCACTGGTCGTTGTTGCGGCCAAAGTGGCCGAGCAGGCGCGCCGGCTGGCCGCTCTCGTCGCATTCAAGCTGCACCGGCAGCACGGTCGTGGCCAGGTTGCCGGCGGCGCCGGAGACGATCCAGGCCAGCGGCTGGCTGCGCACCAGGTCGGCCAGGTCACGGGGGCTGCGGGATGAAAATTTGTCGCTCATCGAATCAACTTTTAATAAATGGGTACTCAGGCGGCGACCGACAGCGTCGGCCAGCGCGCATGCCATGGCAGCGCCGCTTCCAGTTCGTAGGCCAGCGCCAGCAGCATGTCTTCCTGGCCGCGATCGGCAGCGAACATGGTGCCGATCGGCAGGCCGGCGCTGCTGGTGTAGAGCGGCAGCGAGATGGCCGGCGTGCCTGCCATGTTCTGCAATGGCGTGTAGGGGATCCAGTCGAACATCGTCTCCATCAGCTGCTCGGCCGGCACCGACGGGCCATAGGTACCGAGCAGGGGAGCGGGTGTCGACGTCACCGGCGAGAGCACCACGTCGTAGCGGGTGTAAAAGTCGGCCAGCTGGGCGGGCAAGCCGGCCAGGTGGCGGTAGGACGCTTCCAGTGCGTCGAACGGCAGCGTCTCGGCGCGTCGGCCCAGGGCCAGCGTCCATGGCTCGATCAGGTCCTCGAGGCGGCGCCCACCGCTCACGGCGCGCACCGCGTCGACGCAGTCGGCGCCCAGATGGGTCCACAGATCCTCGAACGCACGCATGAAGGCGGCGCCATCGATCGGCCACTCGATCTTCTCGACATGGTGCCCCAGCGATGCGCACAGATCGGCGCTGCTGCGAATGGCCTGCGCCACATCGGCATCGGGCGCGCTGCCGCGCAGGCCGTGCTCGATCACGCCGATGCGCAGACGGCGTGCGGACGGGCCCTGCACCATTGCGCGGTTCGGTTCCAGGTGGGTGGCGGCAAAGCCCCAGGCGGTGTCGCGCACGGTGCGCGACATCAGGCTGTCGCCCACCAGGAGGTCTTCGACAATGTGGCGCGAGCGTACGCGGACTGTCGAGTCGCGACCGGGCTTCAGCCCGACGATGCCGCAGCACGCCGCCGGCAGGCGGATCGAGCCGCCGCCATCGCTGCCTTGCGCCAGCGGCACCAGGCCGGCCGCCACGGCCGCGCCGGCGCCGCCGCTCGAACCGCCCGGCGAATGCGTGATTGACCACGGATTGACCGTGACCGGGCCGGCCAGCGGTTCGGTCGAACCGAGCAGGCCGAACTCCGGCATCGAGGTCTTGCCCACGGCGACCAGGCCGGCGGCGTCCAGCCGCTGGACATACGGATAGCCGCCTGCGGCCGGCGCACCGGTGCGGCTGCGCGAGCAGGAACGGGTGGGCATGCCCGGATAATCGAGCGAATCTTTCGGCATCCATGGCACACCGCGCATTTCGCCACCTTTGGCCAGGTCCGCCGCGCGCGCGCACGCCTGCTGCGTCGCGACGTGGCTGGCGGCGCGCAGTTGCGGGTCAAGCGCTTCGATGCGCATCAGCGCCGCTTCGGTCAGTGCGGCGGCATCGAGTTCGCCTTTACGTACCAGGCTTGCCTGGTCATGGGCGTCCAGGCGCCCCAACGCGAAGGCGTCAGTGAGAGTCAGCATACGAAGGACGTTCCTTAAGTTGAGAAATCAGGTGTGTGAAGGCGTTGCGAAACGGCGCGCGCGCGGGCGGCCATAAAACAGATAGAGCGAGATGCCGACCAGCGCATACACCCCGAGCAGGATGCTCGAGAGCCAGTCGCCGCGCCTCGCCTGGCCGATGATGTCGAGCGCCACCGGCATCGTCATGACGAAGCTGGTGACGATTGCCAGCACCGGCACCACGCCGAACCAGATGCCGCCAATGCGCACGCCACCGAACGGCACGCGGAAGCGTCGTTCGAGATGCGGCTGGGTATTGCGCATGTGGATCAGGCTGACGGCGACCATGGCGAACATGAAGGCCACGCCGAACGAGATCAGGTCGGCCATCACCGAGATCGGCAGCAGTGCCGCGCTGACGGCGGCAATTGCGGCCAGCACCAGGTTGCCCTTGGCCAGGCTATGGCGCGATGAGTGGATCCACGAGAACAGCTTTGGCAGGTAGCCGTCGCGCGACATCGCGTAGCACACCCGCGAGTGGCCGAAGGCGTTGGCCAGCAAGACCGAGGCCAGGCCGGCCAGGGCGCCGACCTTGATCAGGATGGCGAAGGCGGGCATGCCGATGCGGTCGACCGCCAGGGCGATCGGGTCTGGCACGCCCAGTTCGCGAAACGGTACCAGGCCCGTGAGCACGAAGGCGCTGAGCACATACAAGAGCGTGCAGACGGCGAGCGAGCCAAGGATGCCGATCGGGACGTCGCGCTGCGGCGCGCGCGTTTCGGCGGCGGCGGTGGAGACGGTCTCGAAGCCGAGGAAGGCGAAGAACAGCAGCGACGCGCCGCGTGCGACGCCTTCCCAGCCGTAGGTGAAGCCGCCTTCGTTGGGCGGCACGAATGGGGCCCAGTTGGATGGATCGACGGCGATGGCGCCGACCAGGATGAAGCTCACCAGCACGGCGACCTTGAGCACCACGAGCAAGGTGCTGACGATGGAGTAGCGCGACATGCCCAGCGCCGCGATGCCGCCGGCGCACAGCACGGCCAGCGCCGCGATCAGGTTGAAGCCGCCACCCAGCGACAGCACATGCTTGCCATCGACGAGACTTGAGACGACCAGGGGCGTCGAGAGCGCTGCCGGTAGCTGGACACCGAAGTCGCCCAGGAGGCTGCCCAGGTAGCCGGCAAAGCCGACTGCCAGCAGCGATGCGGCCACGCTGTATTCGAGGAACAGCAGCCAGCCCAGCGACCAGGCCGGCCCGCCGCCGAGCGTGCGGCGGCAGTAGGTGTAGGCCGAGCCGGATTCGGGCATGCTCGACGCCAATTCGGCGTAGCACAGGGCCACGAGAAGGCAGGCGAAGCCGGCGATCGCGAACGAGATCGTCACCGCCGGACCGGCGTAGCGCGCCGCGGCGGTGCCGGTCATGACGTACACGCCGGCGCCGAGGATGTTGGCAATACCGAGGACCAGAAGACCGCCCCAGCCAAGGCTGGGACGCAGACCGGCTGCGCCAGAAGAAGGAGCGAGTGAGGCGGTCACGGTACTCACAGGCGCCAGTGCAGGCGCACGCCCGCGGTACGTGGACGGATCACGAATTCTTGTTGACCGAACAGGTCTTCGTTCCCGTAGCTCATGGTGACGCCGCGTTTATCGGCGATGTTATTGACGAACAAGCTGACCTCCAGATTATCGAACCACATGGCATAGCGCGCGTCGAAGCTACTGAAGCCATTGATGCGTTGATCTGGCTGCTGCAGGTTCGCCGGCGCGTCGGACAGGTACCGGCCGCTGAGGGTGACGCTGGGCGTGTACTCGTTGTTCCAGCGATAGCTCACCGAGCTCGATACCTGATGTTTCGATGCGCCCGGCAGTTGTTGGCCGTCGCGCAGCGGTACCGATGCTTCAAGCAAGTCCTGCGCCAGCTTGGCATCGAGGAAGGTGTAGTTCAGGCTCAGGTCCAGGTTGTCCGTGGCGCGGTAGTTGCCCGAGAATTCGGCGCCGCGGATGCGCGCCTTGCCGGCATTGGTGCCGTAGCTGAAGCCGTCCGGCCGATACAGGCGCACCTGCAGGTCGCTCCAGTCGATATAGAACACCGAGGCGTCGAGCTTCAGGCGACGATCGAGCAGCGCTGTCTTGACGCCCGCCTCGTAGTTGCGCAGCGAGTCGCTTTTCCAGCCGGCTGGCGTGTCGAAGCCGGCCAGCGGGAAGATGCTGTTCGGATTACCAAAACGGTAGCCTTCCGAAATCACCGAGTACAGCAGCGTGTCCGGATTGGCCTTGTAGCCCAGCGAGATCTTCGGCGAGAAGCCGTCTTCGGCCTGGCGGCCCATCGGGGTCATCTGCGATGGGTTGAACAGCACGCCGTAGCGGGCATCGTCGTTCGTCACTTCGGTGTCGAACCAGCGACCGCCCAGGGTCAGCTTCCAGGCGCCCAGGTTGGCCGAGGCTTCGCCGAACACGGCTTTTTCGTTGCCCCAGATATTCCCGTAACCCCAGTAGTAGTAGTCGCCGCGCAGCAGTTCGGCGCCCACCTGCGGCAGCAGGATGGCATTCGCGCCCGGCGCCGACAAATCTTCGTCGAAGCGCTTGCTGGTCTTCTGGTACGACGTGCCGATCAGCCAGTCGAACATGCCGCCGCTGGGCGAGGCCAGGCGCAACTCGTAGCTGCGCGTGTTGCTCTCGCCCAGCTGGCGGAACAGCTGCGGGTCGCTGGTGCCCATGAAGCCGCCGTAGTAGGGCGTGTAATCGGCATGCAGCTCCTGCGACTTCTTGTTGTGCGCGGCGATCGCGGTCAGCCTGGCAAAGCCCAGATCCTGGTCCAGGCGCAGGCTGTGCAGCGCGAAGTTCAGGTCGAACTTCGTCGGCAGCGACGTCGAACGCTCCAGTTCGCCGTAGCGGGTCATGCGGTACGACGCGTCGTCGGCGTCCGAGTCCTGCCACAGGCTCAGCCAGCTCAATTTGGTGGCGGTCGTCGGCGTCCACACCACCGACACGCGGCCGTCTTCGACCTTGTTGTCGTTGCTGCCCTTGCGGTTGATGCCGATGTTGTCGAGGTAGCCCGGCGTCTCGCGGCGGCTGACGACGAAGCGCGCCGCCAGTTCATCCTTGATCAGCGGGACGTTGAGCATGGCCTTGCCGGTGTAGCCGATGCTCTTGGTGTTCCTGGTGGTGCTCAGCGAGGTTTCGACGGCGGCGTCGACGCCGCCGGCATCGGCTTCCTTGGCCACGTAGTTGATCGCGCCGCCCAGCGACGAGGCGCCATACAGCGTGCCTTGCGGGCCGCGCAGCACTTCGACGCGGCTCACGTCGAAGGTGTCGATGTCGGGAATCGACACCGCGTAACCTGGCTCGCTCAGCGGAATCTCGTTGATGTAGTAGCCGGTCGGGCCCTGGCCCTGGTCCAGGCCTGCGGTGGTGCCCACGCCGCGGATGACGGCGGTGGAATTGCCGCTTGGGCCCGCGTTGAAGACGACGCCCGGCAGCTTGCCCAGGTAGTCTGCGTACGATTGCGCGCCCATCCTGGTCAGGTCGGTGCCGCTCATGACACTGGCGCCGCCGGCGATGTTCGCGACGCTCTGGCCGCGTTTGCCGACCACCACGACTTCTTCGACCGGCGTGCTCGCGGCGGGCGCCTTGTCGGTGCCCGGGGCCGGGGTAGCGGTGGAGGTTTGTGCGTGGGCCTGGCCTGCGAACAGGCTCAGGGGCAGCGCCAGCGAACAGGCGGTGTAACGCAGCAGTGCAGAAGATCTTGGTTTCATTCCAGGTGACTTTCCGTAGCAGTGGGGCAGCGTGTTGGGAAGGGCGGCTCGAGCTCTCATGCGGCTGAATGCCGGTGTTGCAATGCCATTCCACTGTAGGGTCAATTGCAGCGGTTAGTCCATCCTCCCCGGCGCTTCCCGGCATCGCCTATGTCATTGAGTTGTAATGCCTTTTTTATCGCGAACAGCAGATTCGCCGCATCCGGCCACCCCATAAACGCAGAACCGGCGCGATTGACCGTTGAAATACGCAGTTCCTGCACCACGGCGGAAAATCGCCTTAGCTCATACGTGCGCCAAACTGAGGCGCGGCGGGGGATGCGGCCATGCGCAGCACGCGAATGGTGCAGTCGGTGTCGCATTGCAGTGCATGCTGTTCGGCGCGCGTCAAACGCAGCGCGCCGTCGGTCGCCGCGGCGCTGGTCGCGATCACCCGGAAACCGCTGGCGCGCGTGGTGCAGGCCAGTGACTGTCCGTCGCCGCCGGGCCGCTCGAGCGGCTCGCCCAGGCGCACCTGCACGCTTTCGCGCGTCGCGCGCAGCGACGCGGCGTCGGCCAGCAGCACGGGGCCGCCGTCGAAGATGTCGATGTACTGGCTGGCCTGCAGGCCTTCCTGTTCCAGAAGGCGCCGCGCCGGCGCCGTGTCGACATGGGTCTGGCCGATCACGGCGCGCGCGGCCTCGGACAGCAGGCAGGTATAGATCGGATAGCGCGGCATCAGTTCGGCGATGTAGCTCTTGCCGCCGGGCTGGCACAGATCGTCGGCGCGGTCGAAATCCATGCCGAAGAATTTACGGCCGATGCTTTCCCAGAACGGCGAGACGCCGTCTTCGTCCTGGAATCCGCGCATCTCGGCGAACACGGTGCGCGTGAACAGGTGCGGGAACTGGGCGATGAACAGGAGGCGGCTTTTCGAGAGCAGCTTGCCGTTGCCGCCGCGGCGGTAGGCGGGGTGCAGGAACAGCGAGCAGAGTTCGGCGCAGCCGGTCAGGTCGTGCGACAGGTACAGCACCTCGTGCCTGACGTAGACATCGGCGGCGGCGGCCGACTGCACCAGCGTGCCGCGGCGGTAGTTGTAGAACGGTTCATCGAGGCCCACCGCGCCCTTGATCGCGGCGATGCCAGCCACGCGGCCGTTGGCGCAATCTTCGAGGATGAAGACGTAGTCGCGCTGTTCGAGCGGGACGGTGTGCAAGAACGAGGCCTGCGCCAGCGCGAGACGTTCGCCGAGGGCTTCGCGGTTGGCCTTGAGCGTGGTCATGCCGGCGCCCGCCGCTTCGGCCAGGGCCAGCACGCCATCGAGGTCGGACGGGCGCGCGGTGCGCACGACTAGCATGATGCACCTGGCCGGCGCTGGTGGTGGTGGGTAGGGACGTGGGGCGGCATGCCGGACTCCGTGGTTGTTGGCAGAGTCGAAAAGGGTAGGGTGAAACCGGCCGTGCGTCCAATCGCCCAAAGCGTTCCCCAAGAATTTGCAGGTGCTTGATTTGACATGGTATTTTATCGAGTGCGCGCAAGTTTCACGCCATCGCCAGGGGTATTTAAGGCCGATTCCAGCGGTATCGCCCCGTGCTTTCGGCAGTTCCTGCACCTTGCAATGGGCATGGATCTTGCACTCGGCAGTAGAGCGGCGCTGCCGGCTGCATGAAGCCGATGACGCGCACGCCACCAGGAGCGTTACCCGACATGACCCAGAAAGACATCGACCGCATCGATCGCAAGATCATGGACCTGCTGCAGCAGGATGCACGCGTGACCAACCAGGCGCTGGCCGACCGTGTCGCGCTCTCGCCCAGCGCCTGCCTGCGCCGCGTGCGCGATCTCGAAGACCGCGGCTTCATCAAGGCTTACCGGGCGCAGATCGCCGTCGACAAGATCCAGAACGTGCTGATCGTGATGGCGCAGGTGTCGTTCGAGCGTCATACCCTGAGCGACTTCGGTTCGTTCGACGACTGCATCGCCGGCCTGCCCGAGATCGTCGAATCGTGCCGCGTCAGCGGTTTGTACGACTACATGCTGCGCGCGGTGGTCGACGACATGCAGGAATGGAAGCGCGTGATGCTCATCCTGCTCAATGGCGGCTACGGCGTCGAGAAGATCGTGTCGCATTTTTTGATGGACGAGATGAAGTCGTTCAGCGGCTACCAGTTGATCAAGGATCCGGCCA
>Ga0265797_10000510_pt1 | contig 70646 bp, 66 predicted proteins | sample P2T30metagenome_FD_192433 | JGI IMG/M metagenome (GOLD analysis project Ga0265797, IMG submission 192433) | Plant litter microbial communities from East Loma Ridge, Irvine, California - P2 T30 | ecosystem: Environmental > Terrestrial > Plant litter > Unclassified | place: USA: California...
AGGCGGGTTATTGGGGGGAGATGGGGGAGGGGGGAAGACATTTTTGGTGGTGGAGTGGTTGTGCTGTGGAGAAGTCTGTGGTGGTGGTGGTGAGGTTGGGAGAGGCGTTCTGGCAGTGGGGTGAAAGGCGTCCTGGGAAACCTTGTTGTTGTTGTTGACCTTGTCGTGGTATGGAGGCGATGGGTGATGGTGGCGTGCATGTGCTTCCTTCTTCCTTGTGTTCCTCTTCTTTCCCTGGTGTGGGTAAGAGTGCGTCTTTGTATGCAAGGATTTGTGGTCGTGAGTAATAGCCTTGTGAGTCCTATCGCCTCCTTAGTTCGTAATTATTCTAGGTAAATACGTGATCACAGTAGTAAGCTATTGTTTCACATGCATCGCTGACTGGATCATAGCAACATTCTTCTAACCCCGAGTTGCCGAGGTCCAATTCTTATCTGGATAAAGATAAGGTGAAGCTCGATAAGGCATGGGTTAAGAAGGTTGCAAAGCGCGTAGTCTACCAACATGCGTACATATCTAATGTATACTTGGTAGATAGCAGACGAATGACAAGAAGGTTGGTAATAACACTTTAATCGTCGAGTAACTAATGTGATAGTGCAGAACAGGTGTATCAGTTCTCATCCAAAACAAGCACTACATCTCATGACAGCCGCCGTACGTCTTCGCGTTCATCGCTCAAATTACCATGAAAACGCATATTTGGGACATAACCCGACAAAAGCACACCGTAAGGAGTCGAATACTCACGGCCGAGTATACTCCAAACATCTTTATTCTCGCCAGAGCGTTGGAGCATATTTTGCGACCCCCGACAAAATCATACTAACCCCAACCCTAACCCTGCATGCAAATACAATTCGACCTCACTTCGCAGTACATAGACAACACTCGGTTAGAGAAGAAACCGGGCTGACAACAAGCGTTGAAGTAGTGTGACGAGTCCTTCAAAAGCTTATAGACACATCCTATTCCCTCGCTTTCCTTTCCTCCCCCCTCCCTCACTCTCCCTCACGCTACCTCCTCTCTTCTCTCTCTTTCTCTCGTGTACACCGTTCCCGGCCGCATTGCTAGACAAAAGATATGTATGCATTCCTGAGCGCCATGCTTGCGGAAAACCACACACCCCTAACAGAAAACAAATCCGACGAAACCAAATGCAAACAAAAAGACCAATGAACCGCATGTTTGTTATTCCATGGTAAAAAAAAAAACGCCTCGCTGAAAATTCAGAACTGTAACCAAGCGCGATAAGTTGCTAGAGAGGGATGGGGCGTGTTTGGAGTAGAGATCACGTCGAGCCTGGGCCGACATCGTTGCATGTAACAAGCTCGCTTTGTTGAATATTCGAAATTTGACGGCATGTACGACGCAGACCTCATTTGTAAGTTCCCAGCCTCGCCAGAATTTCCTGCATGTTGACCTGCGCGCCGCCATTATGCGGCGCCGCTTGTTGGACCGGCGAGATGGGGCCCTGTTGTTGCGACTGTTGCTGAATGTACCCGGCCAACGCACTGGGGTTGTGTTGCAGCGCTGTTATCGCTGCCTGTTGGTGTGGTGCAAAGGGCTGCTGCGGGGCGTAGGCAAGTGGAGGTGCGCCTGCTGGCTGCATGGCTGCGAGTAGATTCTGCAGACCTTTAGGATCGAGGGAGGTAATGAATTGCTGGAGACTTGGTGGGACTGCTCCACCGGGCGGAGCGCCTCCAGCTGGAGTGTGAGATGGCGGAGCGCCATAACCGGGAGGGTATCCAGGCGGAGGCACGGGAGGCATGCCGTATGCCGGCTGAGATTGCTGGCCGTAGCCGTAAGGTTGGGGAGGAGGCTGCTGTGGAGGTTGGTGACCCCACATACTTTGTTTCTTGCGTAGGACGAGCTCCACACAAATCTGGAGATCCTGATTGTCGTAATCATCGAATTTGATGTTATTCGCACCAGCACCAGTACGGTCGAAGAGGCGGAGGTTAATAAGCCCTGTATCCTGATTCGCGCGGCTGAGACGGCAGACTCCGAGTACTCCCTCCACGAGCTGCCTGCGCACAACAGCATCAAAATCAAGGCGAGGGCTTAGGTAGAGGACGTCAACAGTGAGTCCACGGCCTTGGAAGGCCTTCTCGATCCAGTTAATAAAGTCGCGGTTGAGGTTTTCGTTGGAGATGATCTGCACATCCGGAACATTTTGAGGCGCTCGCTTCGGCAAAGGCAGACCGTCGTCAGAGTCGGTCGGACTAGGACCCCTGCTGAACCTGCCACCTCGGTTGTATGGTGGAGAACGGTCGCGATAGCGCTCGTCACGGTATCTGTCGCCTCTGGGCGGAGGAGATGGAGAGCGGTATGGCCTGTAACCGTCTCTGTCACGATCGCGACTATTTCTGCCGTCCCGCCCATCTCGTCCATCTCTGCCGCCGCCGTAGCTCGGACGTCCACCTGGATAGCGATCGCTACCGCCTCTGTTATAGTCTGGCGAACGAGAGCGTCGACGTGTGTTTACGGGACTCTGGTTGGGGCGTGTGTCCTGCTGTGGGTTTCGGTTGCGTTGAGGCTTGCTAACTTCCAGATCTGTGTACAAAAGTCAGTCTTGTGGCTTCACCAGCAAATATTGTATCACTTACGAATCTTCTTGCCGCGAATCTGCCGGCCTTCCTCGCGTTGAAGTGCCACGGCACAGTCCTGAGGCCTTAGGAATTGCACAAAGCCATACGCCTGCTTGATGGAGATCTGCGCCAAGTCGCCGTAGCGATGGAAAGCGTGGAAGATGTCTCTCTTGGTCACCCTCTCGGAGCTGAGGTTGCCGACGAACAGTCTTGATCCGTAGGGAAATTGTTCCCATCGACCTTCGCTGACATACTTGCGCTCATCTTCGATAAATTTGTCATACTTCCGCTGGGTATCTGCAGTCCACGGCTGATCGTCTTCAGACAAGTTAAGCCCTGCGGCGATCTTGTATTCCCTGCGACTCTCAAGCGGGGTTGTGCCCTGCATCCGGTTCAAGTTGGCGCCGTAGATGGCCTGTTGTTCCTGAGTGATGGCAGACGTCGAATTGCCGAGCGAGGATTCGGCGCCGGCCTCTGTCGAAACATGCACGGGAGGAGCAAAAGACTGTGATGTGGGATCTGCACTGGTGGCAGTGTTGCTGCTGCGAGCAGTAGCGTTTTGATAGGCAGAGTTGGCGGCATGTGGGTGGTAATCGCGAATCTGGGAGTGAGAATAGTTGGCGTTGATCAACGGCTGCTCCTGCGGCGGTGGACGTGGAGGCAGGCCTGAGGGAGGAGCGCCGAGACCGGCGGCAGACACGGGCGACGAATCGATACCGGGTGCACGAGGCGGATGGGTCTGTGAGGGCGACTGGGCCGTGGCTACATGAGAGGTGTCGGCGGGATTGGCTTGGGCCGAGTTTGTCTGGAGGGATTGCAGGAGTGCCTGGACATCAACTTCGCTCTTCAGCGGGGCGGGGAGGTGGTCTGCGTGGTGGGAGGCAGAGGTAGAGTCTGTGGCAGAGGGATTGGGCTCATATGATGCCATGGGCTGGGCGACGGATTCGGCAGACACGCCTACGCCTACAGGGCTTGCGTCGTGCGAAGAGGACATGTGCATTTGCGTGTTTGACACGGCTTCACTTGCATGCGCAGTGTGGTTCGCGCCTTCCTCACCGGGTGCGGCATCGACTTTTTCAACATGTGCATTGGGATCTTGCCAGGCGCCCGGACGGAGCTCAGTGTCGTGCATGGCCGGGTCCGCCATGTGGGGTTCAGTCTGATTGAAGCCCACGTCCATCATCTTGTCAAGCACTGGGATGTTGGTCGGCGTTGGAAAATGCAAGGGCTTGGGCGATGCGGGCGAGAGCAAAGCGGGCTCGCTGCGCAGGTGCGGCTCGTCGGCGTAGTGTCCAGAGGTCATGTGAATCAGGCAGGGCGCGGAGGAGGCGCGGCAAAGGGGACTGGGAGGGATGGGAGCAGGAGGCCTCTCTCGGATGCGATGTTCATGCTCTGATGATGGGTGGTGCGGTGCGTGGATGGGCGCGTTTGGTACGAGTTGTGCGCGCTTCGCAGCGAGGAGATGAATGCAAGCAACCCTTGTATATGAGGTGGTATGTAGGTGCGTCCGTCTCTTCTTTTCTGTGCGCGCGCGTCCTCTGCTATATCTAGGTGGCTGTAGTAGTAGGTAGGTACAGTAGGTAGTTATGCCTTCCTCTGCTCGCGCGGTTGGTTGGTTGGTTGGTGGGAGACTCGAGCCGATGGCGGACCGCTGCGAGTCAACGACCTCGATGGTGGGGCGCGGTATAGGACGATGGACGATGGGACGATTCGATCGGCGGGCGTGGATGCTGCGATTTATATCACGTGGATGGCAGTTGATGGACTGTGTGTGAGTGAGGTTCGGTGTTGACAGTGAGAGAGCCAGCGGTGCAAAATCTGTCGCCGACCACAAGAGCTAGCTTTGTGAGCTCCTCCCAGCGCGCACAGGGCGTCGAATGTGCTACTAGTTACAAACTGCTGGTAGTGGTCCCACGTAATGATGATCAGTCTAGCAGTCTAGCCGCCTTCCAACCCGTTGCCACGCAGAGAGAGCAGACCTCACTGCATGAGCACGTGCCCAGATTTAGACTGCCGATTGCCGACCGGATTTCTTCTAGAACTACTACTGTTAATCCTCCATCTGCCTTGTACTTAGGGTTTCCTCTTCACCTTTACAGTACCTAGGTAGCCCTGCTCCATTCATTATTTACTTGACTCACCCGGGGTATGCAATATTTCATCTTTCTAGAACGACCGATATCCTCCAAGGGAACATAGCGGTATGTCGGAGCTGAAGTCATACAGTATCTAGCATGGCATACCACATTACCGAGGTGCAACGAAATATCTTGCAGTAATGCACAGCACGCTAGAGAAGATCCTCGACAAGGGTCACATCCTACTCAAGGCCCCAAGAACTCGTTAAGCGCCCAAGCAACTAATGTTGAATCGAGCATGTAAAAATGCGCCATCCGCGTATTCGCTCGCGTTCAGAAAAGGGCATGCTCAATCATGAGAGAAACGATTTCAAGTCGGACGGCTGATCAATGACAGGCGACGATTATACCGTATCGTAGCTCACCATATACCGCAGCTATCTCACCATTCGCGACAATGTTGATGTGGTGTTGTTTGATTCGGCACTCGTGTTCGACTGTGTGTTTGGACATGTGACCAGCATCTGTTGATCATTTCATACTACATGTCGTTCGCCTCCGTTCATACGCAGATACTGCCTCATGCCTGATGTCTGTAGTCATCCGTATCAAAGCACAGGTTCGCCTTCCAGAATCGCGTCACTTCAGGACAACAAGGTTGAGCATTAGGTTTTCATATGATCAGGGACGCTGTTTTCTCACATGTCGGCGGATCAATACGCATTTCGACGCGATTTGTTGTCCGAGATACTCACAGTTTGGCAGTATGGACACGAAATGTAGACAAAAACAACGCACTGACTGATTCAAGATGGAAGAGACAGATCCATGTCCCCTTTCGTCAGCTTTCAGACGCATCAAACGCCTGCTCAAACGGTGCGGTATTGATGGAGTTACGGATGTGTAGCGTCCAAGATCGGTTTTGACGACACCATTGGCAATTTTTGGATATTCCTTAGCGGCGGATATAACCGTGGCCAATCATAATTTGTAAGTGAGGTCTCATTCTGGTGTCATCGCCATACTCGGCCTGAGCCTTCAAGTAGTCGTATGTTGCCATCTTTGGAGTTCCGGCCTCTTCCCACAGATAGGTTTGACGAGGTATGTGTGAGAAAGAGGCAGATGTAGGAAATTTTGAGCAGCGAGACTGCAGTGTGCAGTGCTCCTTCGGGTGTCAGGTCAGCCAATCAGAGAAGGCTGAGATAAGACCGCTTCAGATAGACCTCACGTAAAGCCAACATACGCGCGCCGAAGAAAGGAGACCCGACTTGTCTCGACAACAACCGACTGGGCTGATGTCGAAAGCTCCTGAAGCCCACCGAGATATACTCATCTCGCGCACAATAATCCTAATCAGAATCAATCAACACAAGCACCCCGATCAGAGCTTACCATAGACGACAGCACAACGGCGCCATCCACCACGCGACGTCAAACTGGCCACGAGGGAACCGTTGTCTATACCGCGGAAAAGCAAAACTCAATCCACTCTGTGAAGGCAGCCAACGTGGTGATAGAGAACTGAAGTACTTTCCGAGCAGCCGTGCCTTATCGCTACCTGGCTCCTATCTGCCTTCTTGGGCATGCTGGACCCACATTAAAGATAAGGCAGTATCTGCGAGTCTGCGAGTATTACTACTCTCCACATCTAGCATTTGGCAGGCATGCTGATGGCGGGCCGAGACCACGCGTTTCTGATATTGACGATTCTGCGTAGACGGCCAATGGGACTTCATCTCTATACGCCGTCCTTATTCATCGCCAGGTGAGATCGCAGAATGGTCGACTTGGCAGAGATATCGCGACGACGGATAGTTCCTGCATTTCTCCTTCATGCAAGCGATCTCAGCTCGAAGTACCAAAAGTGAAAGACAGCGGGATACCTTCTTGACAATCATTTAACGAGCCAAACGAAGAGCTTGGTCTTATCGCTTCCTGGCAGCCATATCATCATCAAGCAGCAACAAGTCACCAAATCCATCGCTTGCGGGAAAGTGCCGATTGAACACAACGCTACGCCAAATCAAGCGTCTCAGGCCAGGGTTGTCCTCCAAAGATTCACCAACGGGCTGGCTGGGCGATATCATCCCGCGAGATCCTCGCGCTGTGGGCCGACCTGGAGTCCCCTCGGAGGTACTCATTGCTGCATGATCGCACGGTATCATGACAGATCGTTGGCTCCGGAGAAGCAAGTCTTTGTAGACGGCTGGACGTCTGTTGTAGGTGAAGGTAATATTAATGACCCAGGAAGCCCTGTGCTTTCCGTCTGGTAGACTTCATCGTCACATCCAAACAAACCATCGTTGCGTTCACTTGGACAACTCTGGTCGAAGTTGATCAAGAAGCATCACATTTTAACGCCTTGTACCCCCCGACAGACCAATCGACCCACATCAGAAGAGCGACCCGACAGAATGGTCGGTTTCAATCCTGCCTTGCTTTGGAAAACACCAGAGCTCAACCCAAGCAACCACAAAGCTCGCTCTGTACCCCTATTCAATGTAATCAGTATACATGGCCGCGTATTCTTCTTCTCCTGGTTCGGTTTCATGATCGCTTTCTGGTCGTGGTAAGTTAGCTCTCGCAATATGACTCTCACATTTGGTCGCTAACGAACACATAGGTACGCCTTCCCGCCTCTGCTCCACGATGTCATCAAAGAAGATCTTCACTTGACAAGGGATCAAGTCAACAACTCGAATATCATTGCATTGGTAGCAACATTACTAGTCCGTCTGGTAGCCGGTCCCGCCTGCGATCGATTTGGTCCCCGATACACATTCGCAGGATGTCTCCTAATCGGCGCCATCCCGACCTTCCTGTCGGGCACAGCGTACAACGTCCATCAATTGTACGCCCTCCGATTCTTCATCGGCATCCTAGGCGGTAGCTTCGTGCCCTGCCAAGTATGGACCACAGGCTTCTTCGACAAGAACATCGTCGGCACGGCCAACTCCATCGCCGCCGGCTTCGGAAACGCAGGTGGAGGCATCACCTACTTCGCCATGCCGGCCATCTACAATTCCTTCGTCACCCAGCAAGGTCTCACCCCGCACGTTGCATGGAGGGTCTCTTTCGTAGTTCCCGGCATCCTGATCGTCGCCGTTGCGACTCTCTTGGTCCTACTCTGCCCTGATACCCCAACAGGCAAGTGGTCGCAACGCATGCAAGTATCCGAAAAATCCGCCGCCGTCGAAGCAGCAATCGTCGACATTCCCGGCCAGGTGAGCGAAGACTCCAAAACCGCCCACCTCTCATCCAACGGAGACTACACACCCGGTACGCAAACGCGCACAAACTCCACCACTTTCGTCGATGACGACGAGAAGAAATCGACGAGCGATAGCAAGCTCAAGACCTCGGACCCGGAAGCGCAGATAGGCGAGCATCGCGACCTTAACGACGCTAGCGCCCGCAGCGAAGTCATTCGAAAGCCCACCCTCAAAGACATCCTACTCATCAGCTTCTCTCCGCAAACAATCGTAACAGGCGCCGTCTACTTCTGCACCTTCGGCGCCGAGCTCGCCGTCAACAGTATCTTAGGCTCCTACTACACGCAGCGCTTCCCCACCCTCGATGCCCAGCAAACAGGCAACTGGGCCGCCATGTTCGGACTCATGAATGTCGTGTGGCGACCTCTCGGAGGCGTCGTGGGCGACATCGCTTACCACTACACTCACGGCTCGGTGTGGGCGAAGAAGGCCCTGCTGCATGTCTACGGCTTCGGCACGGGTGCCATGCTGTTGGTCGTCGGCCTCGTGAACCCTGGCGACATTGGATCCATGGTCGCTCTCGTGGCGGTCGGCTTGGCCTTCTTTTTGGCTGGCGCGAACGGCTTGACGTTCTCACTTGTGCCGCATGTGCACCCGAGCGCCAATGGCGTTGTGTCGGGTTTCACGGGTGCGTGTGGCAACCTGGGCGGGATTGTTTTCGCGATAATCTTCAGGTACGGGTCGAGTTATGCGAGTTCCATCTGGATTATTGGCGCAGTTGTTATTGGGATCAACCTTGCGGTGAGTTGGATTAAGCCGATCCCGACGGGGCAAATTGGTGGGAGGTAGAGGTGAGATGGGATTGATTGGTGATGTGGAAGTTTATGAGGCTCGGCTTCTCTGGTCTGATGATGTTTTCACTTTGATTTTAGTACTTAGCGATAGCGCGCGTGTAGGTCACATGGCGCAGTCTTCAGAGATACCATTTCCAGATATGATATGACAAAGTTTGTTTTCTTCGATGCGATGTCACCAACCATCACTCTTTTCCACACAGGGCTCGAATTCAATGTGTCAAGAAGAAAGCGTCGTGCTAGCGACCATATAGTTTGGGGAACTTGGTTTGGATTTTGTTTGCAGTACTTAACATATTCCAGTCAAATCCTGCACTTGTCTTTCCCCATGGTTGGGAGGGAATTCACCATTTAAGCGGCGATGGTGACCTCAACCTCAACACCAGCCTCGATGTTGATGATGATCTGCTTGACGACCTCAGTGGGGGCGTTAAGGTCGATCAGGCGCTTGTGGATCCTGGTTGTCGAAATCTCGTCAGCAAAAAGTTCCTTTCTCCTCTTCAAACGAAGCCAAGCCGAGACATGCAGTCTCGATGAGGACGATTCCCCAAGAACTGCACATTCGCTCCACCCTCTCTCTCTCTCTCGTCCCAAGTATAACTCACCTCATCTCGTAAGTGTCCCAGGTCTTGGAGCCCTCACCGCAAGGGGTCTTGCGGGTGGAGATCTTCAGGTTCTTGGTGGGCATGCGGACGGGGCCCTTGACGCGGAGGTCCTTGGACTTGGAGCGGTCGATGAGCTCCTGGCAGACCTTCTCGAGGGAAGAGACCTTGCGGGAGGTCAGGGTGATGCGGATCTTGTGGATCTTGGCCATCTCGCCCTGCTGGACCTTCTTGGCATCGTAGGTGGACATGTTGATGGTATTTTTCGGGGGATGTGCGATCGCGACTGCGGGGTTGTGAGGGTTAGTTGGTCTGATCAATAGAGTCGCAAGGGTCGCGCGAGGTGATTGCAGGTGTTTGCATACCTCGGTCTGTGTATTTGGACTCGGTAACGTGACGATGGCTGAGGGAAGAGGAATCTCTCGTGCGCCGGAAAGTTCGATGTTGTATTTCGATTGAATTGTGGGACGGGGTGGGTGCCTGAATTGCTGCCTGAAACACTGTTTCACTTGAGTTGAGCTGAGCGTCGACGACTAATGATGACGCCGTATCGATAAAACATTGGAACGGAACTTTGATGACATGACCAAGACTACAAATGGAAACATAGCAGGTTATACCGACAGTAGAGCAATATTCGACACGAAAAACTGCCATTTGGCCTGCTGTACAATTGACTGGACATCACTACGGAAAGAGCCAAGATGTCGCTACCCACGCTGGCACCTATACCGCCAGCAAACATTCGTTCAGCCCTGGAAAATGCCGAATGGGAAGCCTGTCTCGATGCGTGGCTCATGCTTGTCAACATGCAACTGGAGACAAGACTGGAAACGGCAACTTCAGTGGCGACTTTCCTACAATCTTACTACCATGAGCTGGCTCACCTGGAATCCAATGATGACACGCTCCGATCCTCTAAGGCCAACTCATTACACAAAGCCGCATTTGCGTTGACCAGAAAGGCACTCACCGAAGGGAGCGATGTTGAAGAATTGTTGGGCTGGGACTTCCTCTCAGACCTATGCCGTGTCCACGTCAAGAGTGCACGACTCACAGATCTTCTGTCCCGCCTTTGGAAGAGCAAAGCCGCCGACCTTGAGATGGTGTTGCAGAAGCGCAAAGATAGCTTGATCACCATGCTGGACTCTGCTAGCCCAGATGTTGCAGAAACCACATTGGGCCAGATGGCACCTATTCTACGCGTGTCGCCAGAGACGGCAGTCTTCTTCATGACAGGCACCGATCTCATGGACTCTATGATCTCTGGCTATGCGAAGGCTGCCGCAGATCAAGTCCGCAAGGCTCTTAGCATGACAACATATCTTGGACTCACTGCTTGTATCGCTGGTGAAATGCCCAACTTCTCCCTGCTATCTGACCACCTGTACACCCTAAAAACCCAAGCCGAAGGCAAAGTTCCGAATCAAGCTCTCATGGCCGATACGGTCACGAACACGCCGTTGATTGCCAAGCTACGACGAAGCGTTGGTGGCAAGACTCCTGAAAGGCTCATCAAGCTACTTGACAGCCTAGAGACTCTTCGATCACCCAGTATTGCCAGACCCAAGAAGCGCAGTCACCGAAAGCCTTCCAACAAAGGAAAGGCTAGGCAGACGGTAGCCCAAGATCACGAGATTCACATCCACCGCATGAGCTATGTTACGCAAATTCAAGACCTCTTTCCCGACCTAGGCGCCGGTTTCGTCATGAAACTCCTCGACGAATACAACGACGACGTCGAACAGGTCACAGCACATCTCCTAGATGACTCACTACCACCGCACCTCCAATCTCTCGATCGCAGCGAACAAGCTCCCATTTTCGACACCAGCATGCAAGCCGATGTCGACCACCTCGCTCCAAGCTCCACACCGCCACCTTCAGAACCAGAACCCTTCATACCAGAACGCAGAAACGTCTACGACAACGACGAACTGGACCGACTAGCAATGGACGCCTCGCGCCTCCACTTCGGCAAGAGAAAAGACACGACAGCCGCCGCAGGCCAAACCAATAAATCCGCCATCCTGTCCGCGCTAGCAGCTTTCGACGCCGACGACGACGAGCGCGACGATACCTACGACGCGCAAGACGTAGGCGGCAGCATCGACAACGCCCACCCAGACGGCGAGCCAGGCCAAAGCGCCAAAGTAACGCAAGAAGAAAATGACTCCGCCCTCTTCGCAAGCTACAAGACTACCCCGGAACTTTTCGGCCGCACCTTCGACGTCCGTCGCGGCCAGGCACGCGCTGCCCTCAAAGCCGAAACCGGCATGACCGACGAAGCCATCGAGGGCTGGGCAATCATGCTGCAGCGCGACCCGAAGCGCTTGAGCCGCCTGGAATCCCAGATGGGCGCTTTCGATGGCCGCCAGGGTGCCCTGGCGCGCTCCTCGTACCGTGAAAGTCCCGGTGGCACGGAAAACGAGGATTCGGATGCCCCTAGCGGACGGGGAGGATTTGGCGGCCGAGGGCGCGGGCGCGGTGGACGTGGACGCGGCGGAGGAGGTCGTGGTGGTAACGTGTCCGGTCCTTCGGGAGACGCCAGCACCGTCGCTGCGCAGAAGCGCAAGGAAGCGAACAAAGGCAGCCAGGCGAACCATAACCGCAAAGCACAGCGTGGGAAGAAAATGGCTAGGGGAGGATTCGCCGGTTGAGAAGTCTGTGGGATAAAAGACAGCTAGACAGGTCGGCCAAAAAGGAAAAACAAAGCGAGCGATTGCTTTAATTGGTAATTGTTCGAATCCGCAGACTCCTGTCCGTACTATAACATAAAAGAAATTCGATGTTTTGCGCGCCAGAGAAAAAAAAAGACACTTCAAATACCACATCCTAAAACCAGCAACTACTTTACTAACTGCTGACAGACACTAACCAACCCACCTCCTTTACCTGTCCTTGAGTATCTCCACACGCTTGACCTTGAAGAATTTGACACAAAAGAGATGGCTTCGGACGGCGCGAAGACAACGGGCTTCTCTCCCTCCTCACTCACGCTAACCTCCGATGGAGATATCAAGAAGAGGCGGCCTGGGTCCCGGCACCTCCACACATCTATTCGTCGTCCCGCTGCACGACAAGCGCAGTCCCGGCATGATCTGCGCGCTGCGGAAGGAGTAAGTGGTGGATACCGTTTGGCCGTTGGCGTTCACTAAAGGAAGAGCATTGTCAGCGAGGCTATCCGCGAGCAACAACTAGACCGAAGAAGTAGGAGGTAACTCACATCCCTGCAACCCGACCGCAGCAAAAGCGCCATTAACCCCCCCATCGCTCTGCGACACATTCCCAACCTGATAATAAGTATAGACGAACGTATTCGGCACTGCGCTGTCGTACGCCATGGTGAAATGGTAAATACTCTGACTCAGCCGATCCTTGTCATCCTGCAGCTGCGCCGAGCGGCCCATATACCACTCGAAAGTAACGCGTGTACCGTCGCCATCGCCTTCGATCTGGTAGTAGAGGCCTTGGCGCGGGATCTCGCGGCCGTACAGCATAATGTCGTCGTTGAAGGGCGCGATGGTGTTTTCGGGGATCGCGGTATTGGGGAAGTTGCGGGTTTGGAATTGCGAGGAGCCCCGGTTGAGACCGATGTAGCCGTTGCTGCTGGGGAAGGTGCGTTGGAAGGTTTGGCCGTAGAGTCGGATGTCGAAGGGGAGGTCGAGTTCGCAGTAGGAGTCGTCTTCATCGTAGTCTGGAGGGTCGCCGTAGTCGCACGGGGTTGGGGAGGGGAGGACCAGGTAGGAGGAGTAGGGAAGGGTGGAGGAGGCAGAGGATGAGGATGAGGATGAGGATGTGAGGGCTGGGCTGCTGGTGGTTGACTCGTACTGGTCAGGAACTTCGCTGCTCGTCGATGATGAAGTTGTAGATGACTCGTATTGACTCAGAACTTCACTGCTCGTCGATGATGAAGTTGTAGATGACTCGTATTGACTCAGAACTTCACTGCTCGTGGACGAACTTGTCGAAGATGTCATTGACTCGTATTGGCTGGGCAGCTCACTGCTCGTGGACGAACTTGCCGAGGATGTCGTTGACTCATACTGATCAGGAATTTCGCTGCTCGATGAAGAGCTCGAGGTCGTAGAACTAGACGTTGACGAGCTTGAGCTTGCAGTCGTGCCAGGGTACTCTTCTTGGACCTCGCTGCTCGAAGAGCTGGAGGTCATGGAGCTAGTTGTCGACGAGCTAGATGTCGTAGAACTAGACAAGGTCGGACTAAGCAGTACAGAACTGGACGTCGCCGAGCTCGAACTCGAGCTCGAAGACGTGATAGTGCTAGTGCTGCTCGGTGGCACATACTGCGAAGGAACCTCCGAAGAAGAAGTCGAACTTGAAGTTGACGGCACCGTGTAAATCGGCGGAGAGACCGGTGCACCAGCTACTCTCACGGCCAAATTGGTGATACCCTGAACGTAAGCCTGAGGAGTCGGCTTGAGCAGACACCTATTGGTAGCCTCGTTGTGGGAAACGGCTCCACACTGAGGATCGAAGTCGCAGCGTTGGATGCAAGCTGGGAAGTCCAAGTTCAGCGGCTCCGAGTACGAGGATGGCAAGGAATCCATTCCACAGTAGATGGTGAATGCGAAGCCTGCAGTGTCGATATAGACAGAGTTGTTGCCTTGAGGGCAGGGCTGCGGCGAGCTGGTGTAGAACGGCGGGAGTGCGTCGGAAGATGAGGATGAGGTGATTACTGTGGATGGCGAGCTCACGGTCGAAGACTCTCCAGGGTATGAAATCGGAGGCGACTGGCTCGAGATTGTAGAGCTGGAAGAAGTCGACGACCCAGTCACTCCAGGCAGTGTGACTGAAGGGACCGATGAGATAAGAGATGAAGAGCTCAACGAAGCGCTGCCAGACTCAGACATTGACATTGACGTCGACACACCTGGTGGCGTGTACATCGAAGGCAGACTTAGGGACGAGGTCGAAGTGGAGGCGCTGCTGGATGTTCGCACACCACCGCTTGATAGGGATAGGGAGCTGGACAAAGAGCTAGAATCGGAGATGGTGTCGGACACGCTGTAAGGAGGGTTGATCGGGCCAATCGGAGAAACAGACGGAGCGAAAGTCTGAGATTCACCCGACGAAGTCGAGCTGGAAGAAGTGACCGAGGAAGATGTCTGAGACCCATAGATTGGCGGGCTCTCGAAAGTCGACGACGCACCCGGTGAGATCGACGATGAGATGGCACCGGAGAATGTAGAGCCCGTCGGGTTGCTGTAAGGCGGTGGTAGGGTACTCGCAGATGGTCCAGGTCCAGACAAGCTGCTTCCAGGGGAGTAAGTGAACGGCGGCGGCGTGTACTGCCCAGGTGGTCCATTTGTCGTGCTCTGCGTACCAACGCCTGTAGAAGTGCTAATAGTCCCCGTTGGTGCAGCGGACGAGGAGCTGCTAAGCGGGTTGACTTCGTCGCAGGGCTTGGCTGCCAATCGAATCGGCGCACACAGTTCCGATGGTGCTACAGGCCCGATGAACTGCGCCAGGATCTGAGCATCGTCGACAAAGTTTGGGGGAGACTTGCAAAACTTCACTCTGCTGCCGGTGAAGCGTGGGCTAGTCCAATTGAGCACACCATCCTTGAAAGTGAAACTGGTACTAATGGACCCAACAGTGGCCGCGACAGAGAAAGGCTGCTTCATCACGTTGAGGTCTGTGGAGATGTAGCTTCCGTTGACGCTCATCAGTTGGCCGCCACGGATTCTGTATTGGCCAGCAGACAACGGATCGGTAGTCGTGTTGCCATCGAGTGATAACCAGGAACGACCGATCAGACTTTGGCGACGGCTCAGGGAAGAGGTCGGGCCGTCTGGTTCGATCTCAAGAACGAATGGTGTCCCGCCGTTCCATGCCGCGTCGTCGTATGGGATTGGCACCACGGTAGTGGTCGATTGGACTATCGTGACAGAACGAGTTCCAATGGTGTAGATAGCGCTACAGGTGCTGGCATACTGCGTGACAGTAACGAGTTCGGCAAGAGCATGCCTGCTCAATGAGCCGAATGTGAAGAGCAGCGCCGCAGCATTGCGGACAAACATCTTCGCACCAGGCGCAGAAGCGCAGTGTCGCCGTTATCCTCGTTCGCTTGTTAAGTCTGTTCGTGTCTGGTAGCGAATGTTGGCACGTATCTTTCGGCCACGAAGGATGATCGACGCGCTTTGGGTCTGGTGAAAATCGTTGAAGAGGCTGTTAACGAGAGTCAGAGTTGGACGCGCTCTTGACACCAGAACGTGTGCGAGCCAACGAGTGTGGCAGAGACTGGAACATCGTTGCTGGCCGACGGTGTCAAGGATGCATGCCAAGAGGGGAACTGGAATGAAAAACATAACAAAATTCACGATTGCGCGTGTCAAGCCCAGCCAATCTCCTATGCAGCCCCACTGGAATGTGCGACGAATTCAGAAATCGCATTGAGAGAAATCGCGCCGTGCCGTGCGGATGGGGATCACATTATTTGCCATGAATTTCGCATTAGAACGTCGTGAGTACGTACCGGTCGAGCATGCCCCTGTAGTGCCTTTGCAGTCACCCATATTGCCCTGAGAGACGCGTGTTGATGCTTCTTTTCTTCCGGCTCATCGAGACCATTGCGGGTATGATACATGCTCTGTTTTATTTCATCATCCTCCCCATTTATTCCTCTCCACCGCCGGGTGGCCCGGATTTGCCCATTTGCCTAGCCTTGAGCATCTCATCGCAGAGCAAAAGGTTACTGGCGATACCAGTAGCGCTTGCAATGCTGTTCCTGAGCACCCTGAAGCTGTCGTAAACACCCTCCTGGACCGGGTCCATCTCTTCTCCTGATACCAGGTCCAAACCAGCAATGTGGCCTTCGGCATGGGCGTCCTGCAGCAAGGCGAGTGAGTCCTGAATGTCGTGACCACTGTTCGCGGCCAGTGTCTTAGGGATGACAAGCATGGCATCTGCGAACGCCGCAACACCCCACTTGGCCTTGCCCTTGACGGTCTTGGTGAACTCGTCTGATGTCAGACGTCTGCTGCAAGCCACCTGGAAGGCACCGGCACCGGGTACAACCGACTTGTCAACAACGATGTTGTAGACAGATCGGAGACCATCACGGACGGCGTCCTTGATCTGAGAAATGGTATGCGAGTTGGGACCCTTGATGAGAAGAGTGACCGACTTAGGCTCCTTAACCTCCTCAATGAATGTGTACTTCTCCTCGCCAATCTGGTGCTCGTAGACGTGGCCGGCCCAGCCGAGCACGTCGGGTGTGAGGTCATCGGCGCTGTTTTGTGAGACACCACCGCAGATGAGCTGCAGACGCTCCATGTTCCTTCTCTTGGCGCGGCGGAGCGCGAAAATGCCGTTCTTCACCAGCACGTCGAGAGACAGCGGGTCAATACCCTTCTGGTTGACAATGACGAAGCCCTTCTTAGGGTCGTCACCACACACCTCCTTCTTGAGCTCGACAATCTTGCGAAGCTTGTCGTCAACAAAGCGCCGCTCAGACTCCACCAGCTTCTCACGCTGCTCTGCCGAGTTGTAGTAGAAACCGGAGTTGATCTCGCTCTTCTCGTACTCCAAGCTGACGTTGAGGGTAAGGATGAAAGCGTTGCGGACGTCCTTGGGCATGTCGGGATGTCTCGCGCCGTGGTCGAGCGCAAGACCGCGGATAAGCTGTGTGTCGGCGGCCATTCTGTGTTGCATGGTCATGATCTCAACCATGTGCAGATCGGGCTTCTCGGGCGCCTGGTAGATGGCCAAAACAGCGTCGACAATGTCGGGTGTGAGCTGCTCAGCAAGTGTAGAGTTGATCTTGGTCGACAACGAAGTCCTCGCAACCGAAAGCAGGAGTTCTCTGTCAACATCGCGGGGGATCTTGAACTCGTCCAGAAATCTGATTGTCTCGTTCTTCGCCAACTCATATCCGTCTGTGATGACTCTGGGGTGAAGACCCTCGCTGATGTATCTGTTCGCCTGCTTCAAGAGCTCACCAATTTGGAGGACCACGCTCGTCGTGCCGTCACCGCAAATTTCGTCCTGTGCCGTTGCTGCTCTTGCGATCATGACTGCGGTGGGGTTCTGAATCTGCATCTCTTTCAAAAGCACTGAACCGTCCTTGGTGAGCTTGATGCCACCGGAGCCGTCGACAAGCATCTTGATTGTGCCAGTGGGACCCAAGTTCGATGCGAGCACGCCCTGGAGGCCCTCGCCAGCAGCGATGTTTACGCTCAGGGCCTCACCCCTGCGGCGCGACTCGGCCTTGGGGTTGAGAAGTTGAGCGGCCGACATTGTATGATCTCAGGTGTCCAGATATCCAGATGTCGGGTATAGTTGCTCGTGCTGAGGTTGAGTTTGGTGGTGGTGATTTGTAGCGTTGTATAATTTGGCAGTAGCGACAATATTCCCCTCCACCAAACAGAGACGACCGCGGGCTTTCACAAGCGGCAGGACGGAACGGGCCGTCAGGGATGTACAATCCGTAACTTACGCTCTACATGATCGGTATCAACTTTCGCTAGCGGTGTATGTATACGTCAGATGTACCGAACTCAGGCTCTTCGTCTGGACCAGTTCGCATGTTTAGAATACCGACGAACCTGGAGATGAAACAGAATCCGCTCAGGGAAGTGTTCGCCATCAGCTCCTCGACTGACAAAGGGGATCTTTGTGAACCGCGACGCTGAGCATCTTGTTCGCCCCAGCTGGAACCCGGGCAGAATGTAGCAGTCAACATGCTCTGATCTCTAGCGGATCACCGATCTAATAACAAAATACGAGAACTGACATGACACTTGGCGTGGTGGGCACCAAACAGAACAAAAGACAAGAGTCAAGATCCTTGCTATGCGCTACGCACGACCTTAGTCCTTCGCCAACCTCATCTTCAGCGTAACCGGGTTCGCTGGGCAATTGGTCAGAGTCAAGTTACTCCTGACAATATCCTCTCCCAACTGGCCCTCAGCAGGCTGCAGCGCATCGAAGCGCTGCAACAACCTCACAACAACATAGCTGGCTTCCGTCAGAGCAAACTGCTGGCCAATGCAAATCCTAGGCCCACCGTTGAACGGAAGGAATTCCCACCCGGGCTTCCTGCCCTGGAAACGTTCGGGCTTGAACTCCTCGGCGTCTGGGCCCCAGAGATCTTTACGGCGGTGCATCACGTGCACGCTGTAGTTGACCTCAGAGTGCGCTGGGATGATTACTGGGCTCTCGCCGTCTGGTCCGCCGCCCTTGGGCAAAGTGGTGATTTTGTTGGCGCGGCGCGAGTTGCCTGGAACAATGGTCCAGAGGCGCAGGGTCTCATTGAGACAGTGCTGAAGGTAAGCGCAGCCCTTGAGAGTGGAGAAGCTGATGTTCTGCGGGTTGTCGTACGTGCCGAACTCGTCGATGATGGTTGCGCGGAGTTTCTGGAAGATCTCCGGGTGACGAATGAGCTGGTGCATAAGCCATGATAGCAGGGAGGCGGTGGTGTCTCTGCCAGCGAGGAGGATGTTCAGAAGTTGGGCGCGAAGCTCGATAGGGTCGCGGGTTTGTGAGGCGAGTTCTTCCAGGAAGACGTAGCGTTGCTTGTGGCCACCTTCTTCAGCGACCTTCTCGCTGCCGGAAGATTTTCGCAGGGCCAAATTGACGTAGTGGTCGATGAAAGCTTGGATGTTCTTGTTGTTCTCCTTGAACTCTTTAGGGTTGTGTAACCAGTACAGGTCACCAAACCTGAAGCGCTTGGCCAGATGAGCTTGTGCACCGTCAAAGTGGCGTGAAAAGGCCGTCTCCCTGGTGAAAGAATTGCGTTAGCAGATGCCATCGTATTTTTGAGCTGTTTTGCTGAGAAAGAATGCATCATGCTTACCGAGAACGCTGCGCCTCGTCTTTCTGAGATCCCAAGCCGGCCTCGGACAACTGGCTGTCAACTGACTCGCCGAAGAGGAACTCGGTCGCAGAGTCAATAGTTAGACGGAAGAAAAGCTGCTGGATGTTCTTTTCGGCAGTCCAGCCATCCGCTTGGATAGGCATGACCGCGAACAAATCTTGAACATGCTTCTCCTCAAGATCAAGATCGGACACCTGGTCCCTCACGAAGTTAGGCCTGAGGAGAGCGCGGCTGTGCTCCCATGCCTTGCCATCCTGGGTGAAGATACCGCTTCCGAGAGTTGGGATCATGTTGGCGCAGCGGGTAGGACCAAGCTCGTAGTCATCGAATTGTTTGGCAAGCATGGCCTGGATGTTGCGGGGATCGGATGTGAAATAGACGTCCTGGAACGCGATATAGTTTTTGAAAGTGGCGACTTCGCGGCCGTGGAGCTCGCTCATCACACGCTCACGCTTGACCATCAAGTTCGGGAAAAGTTGTTCCTTGTCTGCTTCCATGAGCTGGCCGAGATGTTTGAATCCGCCGAAGCCCGCGATGGGGTATGAGAGGGCCTCATATGCGCCGGTCTCCTTGGCTTTGGCTACGAAGAAGTCAGTGAGAGTCCTGAAGTACAACATGCCAGATGTCATCAATCCATCTGTAGTGTTTTGCTTACCAGCCAGTTGACGTCTCACAAGGACTAGATTTATGACTTTGTAGATGGCGAAGGCGACAACGCCCCACGCCGCAAGACCGAAGAGAAGCTGCATAGGTGCTGTTGACGTGTTTCGGTACCCAAAGGGTTCAAGGTTTGAAACCTTTTATTTGTAGTGAAGTGCGTCGGTTCGCTTTCGCCACTAGAGATCGCTTAGCCCTGTCGACAAGGTTGCAGATCGATGCGAGATAAGATGACAACGATCTTGTAACGTCCGTAGCGTCGGGTGGTACTACAAACAATTTCAATCCCGGGAATCGAGCGATCCTTATGCAGATAAAAGAATTAGGCGGTAAGCTTCGATTCACAAGCTTGTGAACAAAGACAAGCAGGTTTCGCAAAGCGGGCTCGGAATCGGATGAAATTCAACTCCGGCTAGTTGTTCGCTTTCGGGGATACCGATTACTGAACGAAGCAAGTGGGTCGGGTTTTGTCGAAGCGTAAGCAAGGGGACCTCTTGTCTGAGGTGAGAGTTACCATCACTCTTATATGACAGTCGTCATAAGATAGTGGCAGATCATCGCCGCGGATTAGAGTTTGGCCCTTGGAAGTCTATCACTCACCTCCCCACCTCAGCTGAGTGTTGCAGACTTGCAGTGTACAAATCGAGGCATCTGTAGGCGGTTGATCTCGAACAGAAGGCGCTGGGGGCCGTATCAAGCTAAACGCCCACGTTCTTTGTCAAACCTAGACACTTAGATCATCCTTGGCCCACGCGCTCAGCCCGACCAGAAGCACGTTTTGTGTTTCCTGTTGGTGTCAAGGTCCGGCTGCTCAGTGGTCGGCGATCAGTCGCAGCGGTGCTTCCATCGCAGACGCCGGGGTTACGATGCCACTGCAGTCCCTCCGAAAGCCTTAAGGCCACCCGGAGGATTCGTTCTTCCGCCACCTCAGCTGCGCAGACGGGTCGACGGCAAGGAAGAAGTGTGCGTATGCTTATGCCTGCCGTCGGTCGTCTCCACGACGTGAAACACACAGGTGGTAGGTCCGTACGGGCGTAGCGGTGACCAGGATCCGCATGTCCACAATACCAAGAAGAATGTGGGACAAAGAAGCAGGCTGACACTCGATTTGATATTTGGCCTGTAGGGTTTCGACGCGTGTTCTCCACTGCTCTTTCTCGAGAACTGTATGGACTTGTGGTCATATACATACAGTAGTACCCAGTGCTAGTTGAGTTCATGTACATGTAGGTCATAAAGCGAGCGATGGTTGTTGAGGTAAAGTAGCGTTCAGCAAAGCCATTTCAGCCGTTCCTGTACCTGCAGCTCCTTCCCAACTCAACTCATCAGCAGCGGTCACACAACAGCGATAGCGAGACATGACCGCGTGGCTGTATGCATGACAAGCGAGCAAATAAGATACATACTTCGCGTATGGTATTGACTGCTTCCCCGATCGAGTCAAGCGCTTAGAAAAGATAGATCTCGACCTCCACAAGACATGGGACGAGGCTTACTGATGGAGTTCGCATGATCATTTGAATGTTAGTACACAATTGATCATAGTGACTTGTCTGACTTCCAGGTTGTGTACATCCAAATTGGCGGCGGAGGAATTCGAGGCCGTCGTAACTCCGTGGCGAAAGCGAAAGCGAAAGGATTCCTCCGACTCGACATTGCCCATAGTCACCGCGAAAACAGCCAGTACAGCCAGAAAGGTGTGAACAGTATGAATCAATTTTTAATTTCTTTTTGGATTTTACCTTCTCGTAGTTACACTGGGGAATTGTCGAGACGCAAGCGGGCTCGGCCTTTCCAATTGAATGCCAGGCAAGGAGAGGATGGATCCGACGAGAGTGACGCCGAGGAGACGGGATCGAAAAATAAAGATAGAAAAAGACCCTTTGATAATCCCAGTTGTACAAGCTTTAATAAGAACAGAAAAAGAGAGCGTTAAAACCACCACAACGTCTCTTTTTCGATACTCGTTCAGAGGAGGAAAAAAGAACGCCTCGGAAACGCCGCAGCCCAGCTTTCATGCAACGCCGTCAGATCAAGTTATTGGGGACAAGATAGTAGAACATTCAGTGCGAGGCCTTCTAAGCCTTGCTCTTCTTGGACTTCTTCGGCTTGATCTGCTCGTCGGGCACCTCGGCCGAGACGTCGCTCTTTCTCTTGGCCTTCTTCTCGGCCTTCAGCTTCTTCTTGATGGCCTCCTCATCGGCTTCGGCGTCGACCATATCGACGTCCTCGTCCTTCTTCGACTTCTTGGATTTCTTGTCCTTCTTGTCCTTCTTCTCCTTGCGCTCGGCCTGCTCGGTGGCGCCGGCGGTGACACCGGCAACCTCGATCTCCTCGTCGGCAGCCGTGCTGGGGTCGGCAACGTTGATGGATGCAAGGGTCTTGTCCATGGCGTTTTTCTGTAAAGTTAAGATTAACATACAATTCGTTGACTTTCAAGTTGTGACCGTTCTTACCATGGCGACCTCGTTCTTGGTGGGGTTGACACCGTCAGCGTAGAAGCGAAGACGCTCCTCAACCTGCTCCTTCAAGGCCTCACCGAATTGCCTTGTGGGTGCCATGCTGAAGTTGTCGATTCTCGACGCGATAGAGGTCTTGTTGGCAAGGAAACGGGAGATTCTGCCCTTGTTCTTCATGCCGGCACGGCCGATGAAGGAAGAGTGGTAGATCAGACCGTACTTGGGAGTGTTACCCTTGGTCTTAAGGGCACGGAAGAGAGCCTTCTCAGCGCCGAGAATCTGGACAGTGGAGGCAGGGTACTTGGCCAGGTTGGTCAAGCTACCGGCGTGGGAGATCAGACGAGCGCCAACGGTCTCACCGATGAGCGCGGCAAGGTTAGGTGCGACCACGCCCATCTTAGCAACAAGGTAGGCAGAGAGCGACTTGCGGTACTTGACGAGAGAGACGGTGCGCTTGGCGAAAAGCATGACGTTCTCCATGTCGGTCTCGGAGATGTCCTGACCCATGGAGACCTTGGCGGCCTCGATGATGGCACGGGCGGTGCTGTGGTCGTCCTCAACAATCTCAGCGAGTTCGTGCAGGCTGTCGTCGGAGAGAGAGGTCTTGTGGCCGATGAAGAGCGCGCAGGCGGCGAACTTCTGGTTGTCGGAGACAATCTTGACAAGCTCGGGGAAGTGCCACGAGTACCATTCGCGAACTCTCATGGAGAAGGTGTTGACGGCCTTGTCGAGGTGGTCCAGGGTAGCAATGGCCTGGATGATGTGGTTGTCGTTCTTCTGGACGGAGAACTTCACCTTGCTTCTGCTGTAGGCGTGACCGAGACCGAGCTGCGCGCGAGAGACATCGCCGGTCTGGAGGCCCTTGAGGAGCTTCTCGGCGTGGGTACGAATGCCACGGAGCAAGTCGCCGACCATCTCGCTGGTTTCGGGAGTCTCGGCCTCAACACCGGGGAACTCGCCCTTGATGGAACCAGCCAAGTTCCTGTCGCCGACACCGAGGACGATCTTGTTCTTCTCCTTCTTGCCACCCTTGGGCAGGTTGGCCTCCAGCGTAGTCCTCAAGTAGTCGCTCATGATACCCTCAGAAATCTCGTTGGCGTTCTCGAGCGCCTGGGCGGCGCCCTGGAAAGGTGCGAAAGAGACGAGCTGGACCATCTTTCCGAAGCGGGCCAGGTCGGTGTGCGCATCCTGAACCTCCTTCAGGCGGGCACCGACAGTGTCGGCCTGCAGCTTCACGGAGAAGATGGCGTAGCCCACGGAGGACTCGTGGAGGAGGTAGTCGACAGACATTGTGGGCGGTTTTCGAGTCGCTACGGTTGTCGTCTCGGGTCAAAAGTGCGCGCCGATCTCAGAGTAGGCGCGTTCGATATAATATAAGTCCTGTAAAGGACTGGACCCGCTGCGTAGGTGCGGAGGTGTAGTTGTCGGTGCTGGCGCGCAGTTCGTCGGACGGCTGGATTTTGCGAGAGCTCGTCGAAAACTCGAGCAGCATGGAACTTTTCTGGCTAAGGTGCCCGATGTAGTTAGCGCGCTTCTTCGCCAAGCAGTGTGAGCTTAACTGCAACTCGCGTCAACAGAGGTACATAAAAGCGATGGCACTGAGTATTGTGGTATTTCTTGTTTTTTAAAGGGGAGATGCAATGGATGCAGTGTCGTTGCCAATCAGAACTATTCGTGTGCGTGTAACAATTTATTTTAATCAAGTCTGTATCAACCGACTGGACTTCGCTATTGTATGCCTCAGGCACCACCACAGCAACATACTGCAAAGATACTGCAATGCATTGATGGAGATACTTGAGGTATCTATGACTATATCTCTGGGACCTTGTATGCAGCTCACGCCTGTTGAAAAGATCTCAACGATTCGATATCAGGCAGCGAAACACGCCCGGAACTTTTCTCAGATTCATAGAAGTACAACGATAAAAACTGATTACACTTGAGCATGAAATGACAGAAGAGACATGTTCTCCACGGGTATCGAGCAAATTCCAAGCAAAGCGCAGAAGAAGCGTCACGATTAAGATTCGCAACATCAAGATAAAGCCCTTTGGGAGAGAAGACGACGCACCGACTTCCGTTTTTCTCCCTTAGCTCTCCCAGCTGAAACGCCCAGCGGTCTGCCTCTCCCTCTCCGCCACGCCACACGACATCAACACTGACGGTGGCATGTGTAGAGTATCTTTCTTCGCGCTTGGCGGGGATGGGAAGCTCGCCGTCAGAGTCGCGAAGGTGATGCTCTGCGTGCGACGTATGGCAATGGGTATGGGCGGTAACGGACGGCGTGAGAACCGGGCGACGGAATCTATAGTCAAGCCGGAGAAAGTCGCGATCGCCTAGAAAGCGCCTCTGATCTTGGCGTAGAGCTCTGTGTCGAGGAAGTTGTAGCGATTGTCTGCGAAGCAGAAGGGAGCGCGCAGAAGTGTCTCGGCCGTGGGGCGGTCGGCGGGGTCGCTGAGTTGTGTTAGCTTGTCGATACTATAAATGTGTAATGAGATTGAGATTTGACTTACATGGTGAAGCAGTCGTACATGAAACTGAGAGCCGCGGGCCCGACGACTGTGCTAACGTCTTCCGGGATGGGAGGCGCCTGGTTGAGGGAGCCGAGTTTGTAGATGGCACCGATGGCTTCTTCCTTGCTCCACGGTCTGCGGCCTGCGAACATCTCCAAGACCACGCAGCCTAGAGACCAGATGTCGACTTTAGCGCTGTATCCTTGGTTGTATACTTGCGTAGCGTCCATATTAGAGCCGCTGGAGGGTACATTCAGCGCTTGACTCTGCGCTCGGATGACCTCGGGTGCCATCCAAAAGACAGAGCCCTGCATGCTGTTGGTGATGTCGTTGATATAAGGATCGGCGGAGCGTTTTGAGATACCGAAGTCGGAAATCTTGCAGGTTCCGTCAAGGTCGAGCAAGATATTGTCCGCTTTGAGATCGCGGTGGAGGATACCCTCGCGATGGAGGTAGGCGAGACCGCAGAGAGTCTGTCGAGTGAGCGAAGACACGACAGCTTCTTCGAACTTGCCATGCTTGCGGAGGCACGAGCCAACGCTGCCACCAGAAATGTACTCGAGGAAAATCGAAATGCTAAACTCTTTCTTCTCACAACCGAGATACTGCACAATATTGACATGGTCCAGATGCTGCATCGTGTCGATTTCCAGGTCGAGTGCCTTGACCATCTCGCGGATCTTGGCTGGATCGGTGTTGGGTCCCTTATGGTTTACTTCCACCTGCTTGACAGCGAGAAGCTCACCCGTAGTTGTGTTCATACCGAGGTAGACTCGTCCAAATGTTCCTTTGCCAATGAGCTGACCACGCATCCATTTGAAGGTCGGCTGGCGCTCGGGATGGTGCTTCGAGTTTGATGTCGGCAGCGAGTCTTGAGGGATCGTCTCGAGGTTGATCAGCCTGCTCACGCGGTTGGGCTTGACTTGCTCAATGCGGGCGCCAAACATTTTCGTACTCTTCCGGCGATGCATGTCACCACCAGCGCGCAACGTGTTGACGCGGCTGACCAGTGGATTCTGCACTTGACCTGCACCGCTCGCTCGGCTAGAGCCATAAGAGGAGTTGGAAGGATGCTGATGGCCTTCGATTTGATATGCGCCTTTGACAACATCACGGATACTCTTCGTACGGCCCAAGCCGCCACTCTTGCGAATGCTTCTTTGGGCGAATGACGGAACTGGCTCGGCTCTCTTGAGAGTGCTTTCGTTGCTACCAAGAATGTCGGAGTCATCAATGCCTGATGCAAATCCAACATTTCTGGGCGCAGCGTGCAGGTCACTGTTGGATGGCTTCTGTGGCATTGCGGCTTTGTCTGGACTGTCACCGTTGCCTTCGTTCGCCTCGTCTTCCATTGGCTGATCGAGATCAACATTCGGGAAGAACTCGTCCAGGTGCTCCACAAGTGCTTCAGCAGGAGGACGATTGGCCCAGATATCTGATGCAAAGCTCTCCCTTCTGGCAAGTCTCGCAAACTCATCGTGAGATCCAGCCGACCACTGATCACTGGCAGCCGAAGCTGGTACGGGCCTGTCAGGTCTGAAAGCATCACCTGAGCCCCCGTCTTGCGCGGTTGGACGTCCCGCTTGCGACTGCATATCCGAGCGCACGTTTGTTCTGCTTGTCCTGAGCTTGAGATCGGGCCGGTGAGGACTCCTGGTTGTGCTAACAGGAGTCATCTCATCGATGTCAATCCCCAAAACTTGTGCCGCTTTTCTACTAGTTGTGGGCGACACTGATTGTTTTTGTTTGGCAAGGGGAATGGCGAACAGTCCGTCATCGGAGTCTTCGTCCGAACCTTCCTGGGTAGAACCGATCGCAGGTGATGGGTGGAAATCCACAGGCTTGTCAGGAAGATGGAAGCTTGGGCCATAGCTTCGTCGACTTGAGTTGCGGCTCAGGCTGGTAGACGGATGTGCCGTGCTTGGGCTGACATCCGGGCTACGGAATGGCTCATCAGTCCTGAGTTTGTTGATAGCTGGGTTCGAAGGAGTCCGGAGCGTAAGGTTCGGTCTCGCGCGTAGAGTATCCTCACTCTTTTCATCATCTCGTCCTTCAACATACTCGGGTACCTTGAAGCTCTGCCCACCTCTAGACATGGTAAATGGGCTGCTTGGTGAACCAGGTTTCGCCCTGACACTGTGACCAAAGTCGACACCAGCCATGGAGTTCTGTTGTTGTGCAGCTTGCTCCCTAAGATCCGGCAAGGTTGAAGACTTTTGCAGTCCGAGTGGCGGGCCAGGTGCAGAAGGCGGCGCAGAGTTGGGTGCGGCAACAAGACCAGCACGAAGGCCAGCACCTGCAAGTGCGGCCGCAATCCCATGTCCTGCCGGTCGCTTTGACTCTTCCTCAGGTATACTGCCGCCCGAGCTTCGTTTCCACGGCTCTCTGGGCCAACTAGAGCGTCCCAGCTGACTTTGCCTTCTAATAGTCAAGGAATTGGCCTTTGCGAGCGTGCTCGTGGGTTCGGGCACTGGAGGTGCTGGTCGCATTGGTCTGAGCTGGTGAGGTTTTCCTTCTTGGTCCAGATTCTCGTTGGAAAGTGTCGGCGTCGAGGCCTCGTAAGGCGAGGGTCGAGACTTGTCAAAGTCATGGAAGTTCCTTCCAACTTGTGTGATCTGAGCTCTTCGCCCGGCGAGATACTCGCGCTGCTTGCGCTCTGTCTCAATCTTGTACTCTTCCGCCTTGGCCTCCAGTTGGGCCAATCGCTCAGCCTCAGTCATAGGAGCCACATCCTGTTGTTCCAGGTGTGATGGTGAGGCGTCTCCGTAACCCTCTTTGGACAGGTTACGGATCGCTTGGAATTTATCCGGCACCAGTGTGCTCTCGCCAGAACGCATGGTTGACGTAGAGGGCGAGTTCATGTTGCCGCCAAGGATCTCGTGGTGCATCGCATCGTCAACAGGTCGTTGGTTGAACGCCGGGACGCCGAAAGGACTAGTCGGTATCGGTACATTGAGGGCAGAGTTGAGGGCAGAGTTGTCTGCCGGTACGTCCGTTCCAGACGCTCGAATATATAGTTTTAGTTTTCCAGTATTATCAGTACGTGCTTTGGCGTGCATGAGTAGATTATCAGTCAAAGCCTCGTCATGCTCCGTCTGGCCAGGACTGGTCATGTGAATAGTCACGTCTTGGTTATCTGGAACGCCGAGATTGAAACAAATCACCGTGCGCATGTGCTCAGCTGTCTCGACGTCGGTGATATCGATCAGTCTGTAGTTCCAGGAATCAGGCGTGACAAAAATGAATTTTTTGTCAGAGTCTCTCGCAGAGGGTCTGCCTCGACCGGGCACTACTGGGTTCAAATCAGCACTCTCCACACTGATATTCCTGCGGCTTGTGGTAGATCGCTCTGCTAGGCTGGTGTCAGAGGATGCAGGACCAGATCGCCCGTAAGGAGTTTGTTTGGAAGCATGAGGGGATGATGGAGAGTGCTCGTCGTCGTGACCGGGGTGCGCCTCATGCTTTTTGTCTCGTCGGATTCTGTGCCACAAACCTTTGTGCTCTCTCTCCTTTGCAGATACGGGCGTGTCTGAGCCGTGTCGCATGTTTTCCAGTGTTGGCGGGCGAGAACCTTCTTGGGCATGTCGACGACTGTCTTGAGGAATGGGTTTGGCAAATAGACCTTCACTTTCACGTTGGCTCGGAGTGGAAACGATTCTAGTAGGCCCAGGCGATACGCTTGCACCCTGGCCAGAGACGTTCGTGTCTGAACTGATCCCACGGTTGTGGCCATTGAATCGACCACCGGGGATCGCAGCAAGTTTGGCACTTGCCGGGCCAGGGCTTTGCGCTGGCGATGGCGGATACGCTCTTGTAAGATCTCCCGAAGCACCTGGGGAGTGTCTGCGAACAATGTCTCCTCCTACGCTAGCCAGGACTTGCTTGGTGTAATCACTCCGACCAGATGCTTGCGTCCACGAATCTAAAGTCACCGATCTTTGGCCATGGTGTCGCGGTCCGAGAGGTGGAGGCATAGCGCGCCCGGGAGAGTCGTCACCAGCGGTCGTAGGGGTCGTTCCGAAAAGATTTACGTCTTGCCTCGACGTATTTGGGCTACTCTCAACGTCGCCTTCGGGTCCTGCGCTGTTACGTGGACCTCGACTGCCACGGCGGACATTGTTCGTATTGTGCAGCGGAAGACTCGTATTGCTGCCATTTGTCCCAGCAGTTGCGGGTGTTGTGGCGGCCCCGCCACCGTGAATCACTTCCTTCACAAGCTTCCGGAGACGTCTGCCTTCTTCACGCTCTCTCGATTGGTTTGGCGTCAGTCCGGCGTATTCGCATTCTCTGGTCACTTGCGGTAGAAGCTTTTGAGCGAGAAACCCGATATCACGTTGCCCGCCACTTCTTCCAAGATCGAGGAAATGCGGGCCATGCACGTCCAAGTGCTCAAAAGCAGACTGCCATTCTTTAGAAAATCCGTGAGCTGCAAGCCAGATTTGGACACGTTCCTTTGGCCAGTTCAGATCCGATGGACTGCCAGGGTGTTCGCCGGATGATGAATGATCTCGATTACTCGAAAGATCACTATGGGAAGTCTGCTTTGCTAGATTGAACGGAGTGTGGCCAGCCTCACGCGCGGGTGAGTAATGTTCCTGTCTTTCATTCGCTGGCTTGATGTTCAAGTTGGGCGCCCTATGACGCGATGTGGGTGTTGGAGGGGCGTGATAACTGCTTGTTTGTGGGGGAGGTTGAGACTGCGATTGCGGAGGCGGTGTAGGTTGCAAATGATGATGTGAAGTTGACTGATTGACTGCAGCCCAAGCCGCATTGTAGTCTTGCTGGCCTGGCTGGCTAGCATAGCCCGAATGTGCTGGGTAGCCATGTCTCTGGTGAGTGGCATAAGTCGAAGGGTCGATACCGGCCGCGGAAAAGTCTCCAGAGGCTCCACGATAGAAGCTAGGAGTGTGAGGAATAGGAGGCCTGGGCCCTGGCGGCTGCAGCGAATCAGTATGACTATATAGTGGTGGTATGCCGACGCCAGGTCCAAAGCTCTCGCCACCGGGTACATAGGTTGCAGATGTCAGCGGTTGGTCGGCCTGCAGTGGCGCGAATGACATGTACTCGGAGTATGCCATAGGATCATACGCTCGAGGCTCGCGACTCGACTGTTGGTGATTTGGTGGTGGGTGTTGATATTGAGGCTGTTGCCGTTGCCAGTACTGAGGCTGTTGGGCCTGCTGGTTCGGAGGAGGCGGCATCCATTGTCCATGTTGTTGCGCTGCGCTACCTGGAGGCCTTGGTGGAGGAGGAGGCAAATGCAAACCGCCCGGTCCTGGCGTGGGCGCAGCCGGAGGCGGCGGAGGTGGTAGATATCCCTGTGGCGCCCTTTGTGTATTTGGTCCTTGATAATGGTTTGGCGCAGCCATTGCTCCAGGTGTAACCGGCGTTCCCCGCCGGTATGGTTCTTGATACTGCGCCGCTTGCTGTTGCTGTTGGGTCAAGACCGGGTCCGCATATGTCTGCGCGCGAGGTCTTAAGGAGGAGTTATGCGGAGAGCCGCCAGATATGGAAGGATATGGCGAGTTGGTGACAGACGATGCATAGAACTGATTGTCACCTGCTGGTACGTTGAGGCTGGATTGACCGAAAGTGGGCGGAGGAGGAGTTTGAAGGTACTCTCGTCGCTGATCGCTTGTGCTCCGATTACTTGCAGATCGTTGTCGCGAGCCAGCGCTCATGTCGTCGCGCCAGTTTGCGACGTGGGAAGGGCTATTGCGGCAACCTTTCTGGCATTTCCCATTTGGCGCGCGTCCCAATCGATGATGTCCACTGTCCACTGTTCACCACCACAGCCAACGAAAGCTCCCGTCAATCCCAGCTCTTTGTCTCCCGTATTTAACAGCAACAGCGATCGCGTCCAAGAGGAGGAACCCGGTATGCACTGTTTTGCGGAAGTGCTCTCGACGAGATGGGGTTCAAGACGGCCTGGCGCGTCGCTCGCTTCGGCGTGTAGGGTTACACGGCGAATGCGCCGGCATGAATAGGTAAGTCTGTACTGTATACGGGGCAGTAGTGGTGGTGTGTAGAGGCGATATGGAATATACTACAAGCAGAGCGGCTCTTGTCGAGTGTTTCCGAGTATGCTGCAGTGCAGTGCAGTGCCCGAGGTCAGCCGCAGTCGCTGCCGTCGTCCTCCAAGGCTCACCTTACCCAAGGCTGCCCACGCACTCAGCCCTACATTGACCATTTACCGCACTAGGTTCAGTTGTAACTCCTTGGAAGCTTCCAATTCAACATTCCCCACCATCATCATCCTTGGTCACCTCAAGTTCCATGACATGACATGGTGTGTGGCATGACATGACCATGTCGCCGTCTTATCGTCTCCGCCGTCATCTCGAAGGACATGCGACGAGACCCCTACCTCATGGAGTCCCCAAGATCTCGTGGCAATCAACGCGCAGATCTCTCCCCTTGTCCTCTCCATCCTTCTCTCGCTGGCCGACGGCGAGTTTATCAGCCTATCAGTACCCTCGCCTATGCACTACCGGCAGGCCTACAGACGTCTCATTCGCGAACAACCCATCTATCAACATTTTACTTTGGCCAGCGTTCTATCTCTCAAGCCTATCCGGCCGACCACACGAGTGGATTGCCGTTCATGGAAGCTTGCTAGACGATGTCCCTGGTTTTGCAAGGTCATCGTCTTTGCTATCTTTACGGCAGATATCTGCATCATACTTGTAGGCAGCATATCGTACTCACTATGCCATTACGCTGTGGCAGTGCTGTATAGATATGTACAAGGCAAGGCCCCATCTCATTTCATTCCATCTTCACCCCATCACTACCGATATTGTAGACCACTCATACCATTCTTTAGACGAATATGAGCAGCGTAATGCTTTCGCAGGGCGTTGGCTATGGGTGAGCATTCATATCACATCAGTCCAGCTTATACCGTACTGATCTGTACGAACAGTGTAGTCATAGGCGTGGGCTTTTTCTGTGAGCCTGTTCGATTAGACCCAACACACACGATCCAACATGCTAACATAGCCTCTTCAAGTCACATTCGTCATGATGGGCCTCACCTGGATACAGAACCGCTATTCAAGATTCGACACGAAGAGCTCAGAGGAATTCAATACGGCGTCTAGAAGTGTGAAACCAGGACTAATCGCGGCAGGGATCGTGTCAGCGTGGACATGGGCTGCCACTTTACTCCAAAGTGCCACGGTTGGCTATCGTTATGGAGTCGCCGGACCATTCTGGTATGCTGCAGGAGCAACTGTCCAGATCTTCATGTTCGCAATCTTGGCGTGCCAGACAAAGATTCACGCCCCTCGATGTCACACTTACCTCGAGATTATTCTTGTCCGCTACGGAAAACCGGCACACATCGTCTTCCTCTTCTTCGCGCTCGTGACCAATATCTTGGTCGGCTCTCAACTACTGCTTGGAGGCAGTGCCGTCGTCACGGCTTTGACAGGAATGAACGTCTACGCGGCTGTCTTCCTCATCCCCACCGGTGTGTGCGCCTATGTCATCCTGGGCGGCCTTCGCGCAACATTCTTGTGTGACTACAGCCATGGAATGGTGTTGATGGTCATTATCTTGTACTTCATGTTCACGGTGTACACGTCGAACGAGACTATCGGCAGCCCGTCCGCGATGTACGACCTTCTGCATGAAGCTGCGATCAAAAGACCTGTTGCTGGCAACCATGAAGGCTCTTACGTAACCTTGAAAAGCAACTTTGCACTCATCTTTGGCGTCATCCAGCTTTGCTCGGGGTCAGGCACAGTCTTCTTGGACCAAGCGTACTTCCAGCGAGCTGTTGCTAGTCGTCCCACGACGGCAGTAAAAGCCTACATCATGGGCGGCATGGCCTGGTTTGCGATCCCTTTCGGATTTGCTAGTACTCTGGGCCTTGCAGCAGTCGCTCTCGCAGACCATCCTCAATTCCCAACATACCCGAATCTGCCGACCGAAAGCGACATCTCAGCCGGTCTCGCGTCAGCTCTCTCAGCCAGCGCTCTCCTTGGCACCCACGGAGCCGTCGCTCTACTGCTCTCTCTCTTCCTCGCCGTAACATCCTGCGCCAGCGCCGAGCTAATCGCGGTCTCCTCAGTCCTTACCTTTGACATTTACAAGGCCTATATCAACCCTTCCGCGTCTTCAAGCCGCCTGATCACTGTCAGTAAGATCTGCATCTGCATATTCGGCCTAACAATGAGTGTCTTCGCCGTGATCTGGAACCTCGCAGGCATTGACCTCGGCTGGCTTTTCTTGGTGATGGGTCTCATCATCGGAGGCGCCGTGTTCCCAATGGCATTTTCTATCACTTGGACGGGACAGTCTACGGCTGGTGCCATTGCGGGCCCCATCTCGGGTCTTTGCGCTGGTATTACCGCTTGGCTGGTCACGGCGCAGCGATACTTTGGCGAGCTGACTATCGCGAGCACGGGACACGAATATTCGACTCTCGCAGGCAACATGGCGGCGATCTTCACGGGCCTGATCGTGACGACCGTGGTATCACTCTGCAAGCCACAAAATTTCGACTGGGAAATCACGCGAGCCATCAACTCGCCTCCCGTAACAGACCTTGCAGTGGACACCCCGCCAGAAGAATCACAGCAGACATCGTTGGATGTGAAGCGTGATGATTTTCCAACCACTGCTGCTGCTGTAGTAAGCACTGACGAAAAACCAACCGGTGAAATCAACACACACACGACACCTCCTCCAACAGCCATGGTTGCCAAACAAGAACAAGACATCGAAGAAGCAAACGCAGACGCCGACATGGAAGAGAACCCGACCAAACTGCGCCGCGCGCTGATGGTCGCTTACATCTCCGCCGTGTCTCTCACGTTCATCATGGATTTCCTCGTAAGCTAGCCCATTCATTTCCCCTTCAACTACATTATATTCATCCGTGGAAACGATCCTGACAAGAGCAACCCTGTAGATTCCGATCCCCATGTTCCTCTCTCATTACGTCTTCTCTCGCGGCTTCTTCACGGCCTGGGTCGTCATCTCGTTCATCTGGGTCTTCGCTTCGACGGCGATCACCTGTGTCTTGCCTATTGTCGAGACGGGCGGGTTTTTGAAGGGGTTTGCGGTCAAGGTTTGGCGTGATTTGAGAGGTAAGAAGTAGAGGACAGGATAGATCACAAGTTGAAAGCTCGATGATGGAACGGTGAAGCTCGGTGCGGATGCCGATTATTGCTTGTTGCTGCTACGTGGGGGCTACATCAGTAGGGTGGAGTGACTTAATCAAGATATCCTACATACGTAACGTCTATAGAAAAGATGAAATGATAGTTGTCAAGCATCTTCCGTTCAACGTATCTGCAGTCGGACAGTGTTTAGTCTTGGACATCCCGAAAACAATTGCTATACCAAAATAATCATCTTCTACTTCAGTACACACTAGAGCCTTACAGATCAAATCCTTCATTGCAAATAGGCATTCCCTACATGTTGTACTAAGCTTCCAACTGTATTGAGGTCGCCAACGTTGCTTTTGGCGGTCAAGTTCGACAAGTTCGCACAATTCACTTACCGGCTGCGTTGCTTCCCTAACAACACCAACATCACCAAAAATGGCAAAAACATAGGATGCAAAAGAACAGGGTCTTGCCCGGACTCGAACCGGGGACCTCTCGCAATTGATTATGTTAAACCCTAAGCGAGAATCGTAACCGCTAGACCACAAGACCTGTTATGTTGTCTGGGTTCCAGTCATTAATATCATAACCCCCATAATTGCCACATCCAGCAAGGTAACAATCATGGCACCTAATGGGCTCTACGGCTGTGTCAGAAACAAGGAACCAAATCAATGGTACGACTTTGGAATATACTTGGAACTCGAAAATCAGAGAACCATCGACGGCGGAGTGATCACCGTAGCGATTCGTGCTTTGTCCGATACACACCATTTTCTATAGAACATACTGAAATATACAATAAAGCAGGCGAATGTCGAGACTAGACGCAAAGTCCAACGCCTCGTGAGTTCTGGGGGAGCATGCACGTAAATTTCGCAGGTGGGCTAGAACTCTCATTTAAGTCGTGACTGGAGGATTGGCTACTGGTATCGGTTCACGCTTAATTATCTCAATTTTGTAGGCTACACTAGAGTCTGCCGCACACTACTGGTGATGGGGACACACATGAGAAAAAGCTACTTGATGGAATGTAATCGGTTCATGGAGCATACGTGATCGAACGTTGCTACTTCATAGATTCGAGAGAGCCCTGTTGACACCTCGCAATGTCGGTAAGTTGTGATCGCTCGCAGGCACTGGAACTGTGCTGTTGTTGTTTGTTCGACGCGAACAGTGACTGGTGGAGTGAAGTTAGGTATGCCAATGTCTAACCCCAACCCTAACCCTAGAGCAATATTGGATATACATCTAACGTTACAATACTCCCATACCACTTTGTATTGACATAGTACTGGACGAAATGATTCATAATACTACGATACTGCTTGATGCTCGATATGGACGTGTCTTATGCATATCTCGGTGTTTCATGACCGCGCAACAACGAATCTTCGGCTTCCTCACCAACTCCCACATGGTCCCGCGTTGATTGACCAAATGCTAGAGTGCTTCCGTTCCGATGGGCCGCGTCTCCATGCACAAACAGGCATTTAGGCGCGACTAATCGCAGAATGGTCATGTAACCGTGCCAAGGCGACGATAGCCGCGTGAGTAGTTCTCGTCTACCGTATGCGCGTGAACATTGCTTGAGGCAAGTAAGCGGCGTCCCAGGTGCCTCGAGTACCTGCTTGCTGGCTGTCGTGAGAGGTCCTGTTTCTTCTGCGAACACAACTTCTTCCCGGCTTCGACGATGTTGTTTCCAAAACCCTTGTCCTACAACATGAGACGTGTCAGTAACTCAGCTTCAACCCCGCTGGTATCATCAAAACAGACTGGCTCCGAGCCAGCCAATCTGCAGGCGTGAGCACTGGCGCAGGCTAAACAACCGCCCTGCAGAGTGCCAGGCGTACAAAGTACCACCTACTCTATGCCAAATCCCATGGCCAGGCCCGCCGACCACGGCTACCGCAGAAAGTGGCGTCTGAGCCGAATCTGGCGAGCCTGGTCAGATCCTACACGCAAAGTGTTTGAGGAGAGGGAGGCGTAGCAAGCCGGGCGGGGGTTGCAGCGTCTTTAATCTATAAGGCATGAGCTGGACGGTCCTTCTCGTGTTGAACGGCTTCTCGCAGAATCATTACTGATCATCGGATTATCCTCCTGCCAATTCACCCCAGATATCAACACTACCATCCCGCCGCGACACCTGGTCCAAGTCAACCTTGAACGTTCATTACGCTTATTTCACCCAAGCCGGACTTGCACCCGGCCCTACTAACGACCGGCCCATCTTGGGCTGCCGGCGCCACTGCCCCCACAAGTGGATGTGAAGAGTGCACGTGCCGCGATTCAGGGAAAATACCCATCATGGAGGGAATCATGCTTTGGACTGGCACGAGTAGTGTCGTCGACCAGGAAAGGTCAATCATCCAACAACGAGTGCACCAACGGCTAGCAGAGAAGCAACGAGCCAAGGAGATCGAAGCCGAACAACAAGACTGGCTCGACTCGAGCATATATCCCACGCTAACTCACGTCAGTACCGGGGATTCTTCTCGCGGTTCGACTGAGAGCGCTACCGAGTATTACTTCAGTAGTCATAGCGGTTCAGGCGCCGTACATCAGCGTGATAGAAGTACCAGCGTCTGGCGCAAAGGAGATGATCTGCCTGCATTAGACATGCAGACGCCACGAACAATGGCCGCCGGCAACCCCTTAGGCTCCGTGTCGAGTGCCAGCACAGCATCGACACAGCCAGCGCAACCGCCACCTCAGGAGCCCTTGCAGGATCTAACTCGCGACCCATACGACCTTCGCCACGGACGGCGATACATTCGAGATCTTGCATACCCACTACCTGTCGACTTACCAGAGATCCAACGCCAGAACCTTCGCACACTACTCGGCTGTACAGTTTTTGGTCGAGCTGTCTGCGCACCAAATGTGACCAAGGATGTCCCTCGGAAAGTACTTGAAGTCGGCTGCGGCGGCGCTTACTGGTCAGCACGATGTCACGAGTACTTCACTGCGCTCGGACATCGCAATGTCTCCTTTACCGGACTAGACGTGGCGCCTCTCGCACCCGACCTCAAAAAGCAAGGTGTGAACTGGAATTTTGTGCAACACGACATGAGGCGTAACCCATGGCCATTCGAGGACGAAGAATTCGATTTCATCATGCTGAAAGACCTGAGCCTTGTGGTGCCCCTAGGCAGCGCCTCGCAACGTTTCCTCGACGAATGCATACGATTACTGAGAGTCGGCGGCACGCTGGAGATCTGGGAGTCTGACCACATCCTCCGCTCGCTATTGCCTCATCCGCCTCCACCACCGAACATAAAACAGCGCGCAGACCACGACATGGCCATCCAGACCGGGACTTTCCTCATCGGACCCGGCACCCCATTCGCACCCGCACAGAACAAGTACATCACACACGCCAACACATGGATCGGCGAAGCGCTCGACCGCCGAAAACTCCCGCCCATGCCCTGCGCCCGTGTGGCGAACATACTCTTCCAGGAGCCGGAGTCGTTGAGTGAAGTTGGGATTCGACGCGTTGCTATCCCTCTCGGCTCATTACGCTGGGAGCGTGACGCATCAAAGCCAGGCGAAGTCTCTCCAGAAGGGGCTGGCAAGGGCAAGAATCGCGAGCGGAATTTGTCGCCGGATCAGGTGGCCTTGAGACAGACGGCGCTTTTGAGTGTTGTGCAGATGATCGAGAGCTTGGAGCCGTTATTGAAAGAGGTCAGTGGCAAGAACTCGGAAGAATGGGGCCATTGGTGGACGTCGATGATGGCGGATTTGATGGACCCCAACCGTGGTGCGGTCAGTGGCGAGTGCCTTGAGATTGGTGCTTGGTGGGCGACGAAGATCGTGGAGGAGTGAATGCATGGATGTCGGTAATGACGGAGTTTTGAGCCGCTCAAGTGTGATGCTCATGTCCTTTCGTATCGCTGCTTGAGAGCGCGGTAACGTTTGAGGTAGTATCTAAGGATTGTGGTGTGTTAGCGGATCTGGAAAGAAAAAGGCCAACGCTTGCTTCATGTAGATAGTTTGATGACAGATACTCACAAAGCTTCGATTTCTGCGAATGTTGTTAGCTGTACAGTAATGCTATTGTAATTCGGAGTACAGAATGCCCTTACCTTTCTTCACATACTCCGCCTGCTCGATGCTCTTGCGGATCTCAGCCTCGTCTTGCAGATTCGCTTTTGCTGAAAAGGCTTTGTGTAGGCGAGGACGGAAATAGTCATAGCCCAGTGGATATTCACGACCCATGTAGAGGAGTTCTGTATATGTTCAGTGATTGTTGTTGACGTCAAGATGGATGGAGTGGCGGACGCTTGTAGATGGCGATTACTTCCTGGCGTAGCGGGTTCGACATGATGAGCAGGGACTTTTATGTTCTTACAACTGACAGGAGTAGAGCGAACAGTTATTGGATAAAGGTGTTGTAGTCGAAGTCTTTGGTTGACATTCCAATTGTATAGATCCAAAGTTGACGAAGCTCATCATCCAAGGATCATCATTTCGCTGCGGCTCAATTCGTTCCGCTCCGAACAATGGCCTCGGCAAATGGGAGGGTTGACGAGACCACCAAGGTACTTCCGAGCAACTCTTCTCGCCATAACCATTGCGCGCGATAAGTTGCAACAATGTTCCTTACCGCGCGTAGAGCGACCTCTCTCCTTGCTTCCACACGTCGCTACCAATCGACCGCCGCGACAGCTCAGCTAAGCCCACGCTGGCTCTCCGACCTCAAGTCTAGGATCGGAGCTTGCATCTCATTCGGCCTTACACCCGCTCAGACAGCTGTCGCCGGCTCTATACTCCAGGAAGTCGCCCGCGACTGGCGCGAGCTCGTCGCTGGTAGCGAAGGCTACCTGACATCTCCCTCACGGCGCGGCCTGCACCGCTGGCCCGTCGCTTGGGGAGAGCAGGACTCAATGGTACGCTTGCACACTGTGTCTCCGCAGGAGAGAGAGTCACGTTGACAAGAAGCTAAGGTGTCGCTCGGGTGATTTAAAGGGACATGTGAACAACGTAGTATACAACCGCTACGCCGAGTCGGGACGCATTGCTTGGGTGCAGAATTACGCGAGGCTCCAGGACCCGGCGTACAGGAGTGCTTGGAACAATTTGTGGACACCGAAAGGAGAGGTAGGATTGATCTTGAGAAAGATCACGACAGAGTTCAAGTTGTGAGTGATGATACCGGCGTTCTGTCAGGGCCTGGGGAGGGTTGCGATCGCTGACAACCAGTCGTCCACAGTCCGATGATGTATCCTGATCACATCTCGGTGTACCATAAGCTGCATGCTGCACCTGGCGAACAAGATGCGCTCTTGCTGGATGTTATCATTTTGTCAGAATTACATCAGCGACCTGCGGCTAGACTTTTCGAGGACTGTGCACTGTACGATTACCGCAAAGGTAAGAAAGCGACTATGCCGCCATGGATGACCGAGGCATTTAAGGAGACTTGGACGCTGCAAGAGGAAGCAAAGAAGGTCAACAGTGAAAGGGTGTACGGATTGCTGGATAAAGTAAGATCGCTGGAGACTGAAAGCTGGGACCGAGAGGGCGCGGTGGAGGATATGGGTGGCGCAGCCCGATAGAGGGCAACTGAAGACTGTATAGTATGCGATGCGGAGTATTCAACTTGCTAGTCAGGTGGTTACTCCAAGTTCATGGCGGCGACATTCTGCGATGACATTCAACGCTGGCTCGTCACTTCTTAGGCTTATTTTCACCTCACTTGCTTTCTTTCGTCCGCCACGACTCCTCTTCTCACAGTTATTAATCGCCGACCAATACCAATCTTCCGCGGAAAGAAGTCAAGAAGCTGATAGCGATTGGCACAGGCACAGTCCCGGTCTGATTGTGTTTGAGATCTCTGCGTGCGATTGGAGCTGAGTAACATCTTTCTCAGTTCGCGATGGACATGTTGCTCAACATATGGGAGCGAGTTCGCGGTGCTCACATCTATGTATGATACCACTGCTGTCGCTTCGAGTGGGTCCTATACAACAACTATCTGGTTAGCTACACACCTGCAGCTGATACACGGCATGCACGGAGTGACGGAGCGCAAGGCCATACACCTTCGACACCTACACGAGCGAATGTTCTTATCTAGATTGACAGAGTACGATTGCCTAACAGAGACCGAGTTATGCTGCCACCAGTTGGAGTACCAGATCCCATGCGCCAACTGGACTCGTATTCCGACAGCGCAGAGTGGGAACACATGCTCTCGTGGGACAAATCATTCGGGACAAAGTACTACCAGTGTCACCCGAATCTGTCCCAATTCACTTGTCCCCCGAGAGACACGTCTATTGGCCTCGTGACGTGTGAACTCCCCCGCCGCCTGACAGTCTGATATTGCTAGCTCGGTGATGATCCCGCGAACATCATCGATAACGACTCATCGTGCCATCGATCGCATATTCGACTTGAGCAAGGTGAGGCTCGCTGATCTTTGGGAGGGTGCTGTGATGAATTCATTTTCTGTGAGGCTCTCAACATGGGATGAAAGCCTAACATCATCATCGCGATGTTTTCAGCAGAACGGTGGTTATCTCAAGTGGTTTCACACAGCAGCTCGCTGCCGCTGCCAAGCATCTCAAGCATGCTGTCACCGGCGATCCTACCTTCGGCATCGGCAGACTTCTCGGGACCTCAGTTTCAGCCTCGATCTCCACCCCGCCTGAGACCGCTCTGGGGAAGGATGCAGGATCGATGACTAGTCAGCTCCGGGCTGACAGCGAGGCTGTTGCTTGGCTTTTTGTATCGCTTTGATGTTATTTCTTCGATTGGTGATAAGAGACTTGAGGATTGACTAAACATTGTGAAAAAAGCTACTGCGCGTCCGCAGGTTGTTTCACTAGCCAACGGCGCACATTGTTTAGTCATACCTCCCTCTGGAGGCCGTAATTTAACGAGCTTCGGGTCGGGTCGAGATCGACGACTACGAGCCTACGCCACAGCCAGAGGAGGCAGGCAAAGATGAGCAAGAATATCAGCATATGGGTAGCAGTAACTAATGTCTGTTCTGCAATGTCATCTACAGCCAGTCATTTTATGTAGCCTTATTACATGTACTTTCAACAAGAGTGACATTGGTTGAGCGTGATATCATAAAGGCAACTCTCGCCGAAGACTCTTTTAAAATCTGGAAACGGAAAGGTAGCCGCTCTCTCGGGCACAAGCGCTACCACAGCTTGCAGCGACAGCCACCGAGGGTTTGGACTCCTACCCTACATCACTTCAATCACTACAACCTGGAACCCATACACTCCGGGCCATATACGCCGCTAAACCACCCTACCTCTCCTCCCGTCTGGATCGCTGTCTGCGGCCGACGGAGAGCGAAACCGCGCCGGGGACCTCACTCACATCTGCATGCCTCGCAAGGCAAAGACTACAACTGAGAGGCGAGCGCACGTCAACGCATCTGGACTAGTTGCGCCGACAAAGAAGAGATCGAATACCCAACTCAATGGCCAGCACACTACACCGCACTTGCCCACGTCGACCGCTCCCGAGGCCTCGCCAAACGAATCCACCGGGTCTCCTGGAAGGAACAATGCTGCGCCCGTCCACGCCGCGCATCACCGAGACAGGACTGCTTCTGAAGTTTCGTTTGAAGAGGTGGTAAGCCCGTGCGGCGACATGGCGGACACCCAGCAGGACTACGCAGAGGCCCAGCCGACTGCGAACAAATCATCTGCTCCGCCCGCCGGCAGCCCTTTGGCCATCGTATCGACCATCTTGACCTACTACCCGCTGCGCGACGCCATCTCTATCCTCATTCTTCTGCTCTCCCTCCCGCCAACACTGGTGCTCATCATCCAGACCTTGTTCGCCTCTCTCACTTTCGTCCCGCCGACCGCCGGCATCTCTCTCTCGACTCTGCCCAATGTCAAAGACATGTTCAACGCATCTAGCCTTGGATACCCTGCGTTGGCGACTATATTGCTTGTGGACCTCATCTTCTACCTGTGCTGGCTGCCGGTTTGGAAGCCTATGCAGAGTATGTTCTTGGATCTCTCGCAAACAGTCATAGCGGTGTCTTTGAGCGGAGCTGCGTCGAGCAACGGCGGACCCACGTATAGCATACTAACGTGCAGCACTGTAGTGTGTGTGGTTCATGTGCTTCGGTACAAGGCTATACACCTCACTGCACTCGATTATCTTCGTTCTGTTTTACACAGATTGGACATTGGTTTTGATGTCAATGTTCCTTCTGCTGCGTCTTCATTTCTCTTTTCTTCCCCTTCGCAGCACGGATGGCTATACACCGCCGTGCGAACGATGCTTGGGATTCACATTGTTTCGCAAGGAGTCACCACTTGCATCCGCCGCTCTCTTGCCAGCGCCAACGAAAGAAACTCAAACGCACCTCAAGTCGCCAAATCCGACCCCGAAGCTACTGCTGGAGCCGATTCTGCACCCCGAAGCTATTCCGCCGACGACCTCAAGCACCCACCTCAGACGTCGAATGGCGACGTTCGACTTCCAGGGCCGTCACCCGCGCATCGAGAGAGCAAAGTGCGGGAGTCAAGCAGCAAAAAGAAGCGGAAACAAGCGAACCAGGTGCGCAGCCAGCAACCGCTCTGGGCAGCTATCGCTAGCACAAAAGTTACTTTCGTTAAGGAGATGGAACAAAGGGACGCGGCCGACGATGCAAAGGAGGCTGCTTCCATGGATAACGACACAAACGACACATATTCAAATTCTTCGATCAATTCTTCAGACCGCATCTGGACCTGCGACGTTCGCGACACGGACATCAAGTTTGGTGTTGAGCTGACTTCTCAGTCCGCTTCCGAGACCATTAAAGCGGCCGAGGACGTTTCGACCATCAGCGCCGGCATCGACAAATCTAAGCCCTTTTTCATCCGCGTGAACGGGGCTGCTTGGAGCTCCACGCGGATCATTTCATGTGGCTCGGACGGTGACTCGAATGGCAGGTGGTGGGGAGGCGAGATCTTTGGCCTAGCGCCTTTGAGTAGCTACCACTGCGAGGTCGTCGGCATGGGCAGTGCGCGAGTGCTGTGCTCTGCTAACTTGATCACACTTGCGGCACCCACAGCTGAGCAGGCTGCCAGCGTACCAGCTCAGCCTCAGCACCAGGCTCTTCGGCCGTCATCTCCAATCACCACTCTTAAGCAGTCTATTCAACAAGCTGAGAGCAAACTTGCCGACGCTCGCAACAAGTCGAAAAAGAGCAAAAAGGACCAACGCAACACCAACGCCGATATCAAGCGCGAGATCAACTCACTCAAGGGCAAAGTGGATGGCTCTGGCGGCATGGACGACAAGCAACTGCGCAGACAGCAGCAAATCACTCAGCACAAGAATCAAGCGGAAGAAGCTACCATTGACTTGAAAGCTCAAATGGAGGCTCTGGGCGAACTCCCTGCTGACGAAGTTGCGGCTTCTGAGAGCAAGCGCCGAGCCTGGCAGTCTGCTATGGACGCGAGGAACAGTGCAAACCGAGACCTGGACGCAGCAAAGGCCGATGCAGATCGTGTGCTGAAAGAACTCAAGTCGGACATTTCCGCTACCGCTTCGAAGCGTGAGAAGCTCGCGCAACGCCACCAGCAGCGCACCGAAGAACTCGCGCAAGCCATTTCTAAGCAGCAGGCGGACCAGTCAGCCAGGTACAGACACGAAACTGAGCGCGCGCACAGGCGCCAGGAGAACGAGAACACCGAGACCCAGCTTCAATACCACGTGGCCAACATGCAAGCGGAGATTGAGGAGTTCGGCCGAAAGGCTCTGGAGGCATATCAACAGGCCACAGCTCTGCAGAGTTGGGGCACTGGTGTGCCCCCTGGTTTCATGGGCGTCTCGTCTCCACCGACGCCTGAGAACCAATTGCCTAACCTCAACGGCACTCTCAGTCCCAACAATGGCTACTCTGCTTACGGTCCGATGCATGTCTCCAACGGCTACGCGCCTTCTGTTCCGGCACCTCGCGGCAGAAGCTCTTCCATGCTGAGCCAGTATTCCGGCTTCACCGACGACGCGGAAGACTACCCCTTCGAGCCGCGCCAGCAGCACTCCTGGCCAATGCAGGGTAATGCTGTCGCTGGCGCCGCTGTCATCGATGAGCGGAATACAAGCGAGGGCTCGGGTTCTGGCACCAACGGCAGTACCGCGTCCAACAGTCCGAAGCCTGCTCCCACCGCGAAGCCTTTCATTCCTGCTGATGCCGCTGCGAAGCCGTTCATCCCTGCTGCTTCGAGACAGAGTCTGGGAAATAGCAAGAAGTCGCCGCAGAGTGCTGGCAGTGGTAAATAGCTGTTATGTCGTTTCGACCGAAGAATTGTGACTTTTGTTTATGTGCTTGACTTGACCTGACTGACGTTTGATGGTGATGTTCCCTGATCTCGTGACTGCCGTTTGTCAATCATTAGTTGTGCAACCTCACATATGTACGTTCTCATTACTTCACAGCCAACAGGGCTGACAACGTGTCTTCACCCTTGTGCGCCGCCACGAGCCAATTTCTGGCGCTATACCTGTTTACGTCAGACTTAGCGGGGAATCGAGGGTTGTGGTTGACCGCTAGCCCTTGGAGGCCTTCCTCAAATAACATCACCCTTTTGACACAACGAAACAACTTGCACAAGTTGTCCTTCACTACACCACTTGACCAGACTCCACACGAAGAATAATCCACACCGCACTCACAGCAAAAATGGCTCAACATCCTGGACTTGACCCGAAGTATGATGCGCATCTGGACTTCCCAACCGTCAGTCCCACTGCTCAAAGTGGACATCCCGGACACACCACAAAGGAGCAGGATGCCGCTGTCCACCAGCTGCGCTCCATGCTCGAGGCCGAAGGCTACAAGGAGAGGCTCGACACCCTCACTTTGCTGAGGTTTTTGAGGGCCAGGAAGTTCCAGGTTGAGTTGAGCAAGCAGATGTAAGTCATACTATCGTTGGCGGTGCATGCTTGACGGAGAAAGAACGGATACCTTGAGACGGATCATTTAGGCGGTTGGGAAGACACAAAAGATGAATTTGGAGCGCATAGGGGAGACAAGACAAATTTCGAGGAGTCTGGAGGAATCAGGACACTGACAAGTCACGGCACAGGTTCATTGACAGCGAGAAGTGGCGCGCCACCTTCAACGGCGGTCTTGACAACCTGGTTCCCAACTTCGACTACCAGGAGAAGCCCGAGGTCTTCGCCTACTACCCGCAGTACTACCACAAGACCGACAAGGACGGCAGGCCTCTCTACATTGAGCAGCTCGGCAAGATCAACCTCGACGCCATGCGCAAGATCACCACCGACGAGCGCATGCTGTCCAACCTTGTCGTGGAGTACGAGAAGATGTCCGACCCTCGTCTGCCCGCCTGTTCTCGCAAGGCCGGACACCTGCTCGAGACTTCGTGCTCCATCATGGACCTCAAGGGTGTTGGCATCGGAATGATGAGCAGCGCCTACGGATATTTGCAGCAGGCTTCTGCCATCAGCCAGAACTACTACCCGGAGAGACTGGGCAAGCTGTACGTCATCAACGCGCCCTGGGGTTTCTCGAGCGCCTTCAGCGTGGTCAAGAAATTCTTGGACCCGGTGACTGTGGCCAAGATCCACGTTCTGGGCAGCGGATACCAGAAAGAGCTGCTTCAGCAGATCCCCAAGGAGAACCTCCCCAAGCAGTTCGGTGGCGAGTGCGACTGCCCCGGTGGTTGCCAATTGAGCGACCAGGGACCTTGTAAGTTTCTCTGGACACGACGCTGGTAGAAGTGAATGTATACTGACAACTCTGCAACAGGGCAAGATCCCGCGTGGGCCAAGGAACCTGCCTGGGCTAAGCACGGCGCAAAGGATTCATCTGCTATCCCGGCCACCGAGAGCCACGTTGGCGAAGGCCAGCCCGCCGCTGCGCCCGCCGCTGTCGAGCAGCCCACCGGCCAAACCGTGCCTGCGCCCGCTGCGCAGTAAATTGTGCATCAGTCTGAATGTGCGTAATTTTAACATGATTATTGGTGTTTTGCATGGCAGCTGGCGGGCAGGTGGGCCATGAGTAACGGTGTTGACGGCCATAGCAAAAGCGTGGGTTTAGAGAGTGTTTTTCGACGAGTGTATCTTTGCTACTATGTCTAGACGGCCTTGCGCGTCGCAATTATGATATACCCTTCTTGCGGCGCTTGATTATTGGCATCACTTGACCATCTTTTTCAATTCTTCAGCGTGTGGCGGTATCTGGCGTCAATTGCTAAAATGTTGTAGTGCTAATACGAAAGCGCCTTCCACGCTTACACCACAGCGCCTTCCCGTCTTGTCCTCAATGGACACAACTGCCATCTAGCAGCCGGCACTTGCCAAAAGCCAGTGAGTTGACTGTTTACACGCGTCTCTACCTTCGTCTCATCTCGTCAGTTCTCTTCGCGCGGTCATTCACCAGATCAATCACTCTTCATTACACGCCTCACTCAGCTCATTGCTGCTCTTGGTCATATTGCAAACCGTTGGAAAGCTCTCCGGTACTTCTACATTTCTCTTTTACGTCTTTGTTCCAGACTGCCACCACCGCTTCACCACCCTCGCTCGTTCAGCAACACGCCTCGAAAGGCGGCACAATGCCTTTCACCGATCCAGTCTCCAGCATCAGTGGCCGCAACAGCAGAGCAAGTAATGTCTCTGCCGCTACCGGTGCTTCGCGTTCTCTCCGCTCACCACCGCCTGTGGGCGGCAGCAGTGATATGCTGGCCAATGCTGGCGTCCTCAGCATGCTGAAGACTACCACCGACACTGGTGACATCGGTGCACTGTCTTTCAACAACAATCGCTTGCCCATCATGCCTTACCGTCCTGGCCAGAGGAGACAGCCACCTTCCAAGTCCTCTGGTTCATCCCACCCGCACCATGGCGGCTCGAACTCCCACAACTACGCGGCTTCCGTCACTTCAAGAGTCAGCTCTGCCAATCGTGACTGGGAAACTAGATCCAACGGCCGCCGAGGGTCCATGACGAGCATGCAAACCATGCCGACATTCATCTCTGACACACAACCGTCAATGATGAGCCACCCGGGTCGTCCCATGGGCCTTGGTCCGATTCCATCATCTGGAAACCACCGAGACAGCCGATCGTATTCCTTGACCAATGCAGTCCCTTCCGGCCAATTGCCTCGACACAAATCGGCCACAAGTCTGAAGAGCCAAGGACATGAACCAAGGCGTTACAACGGACCACCTCCGCCAATGCCAGAGGGTCGGCCACTGTACGTCTACCCTACCCGCTTGAAGCGCCCCGGGTACAGGTCTCCTTCACCTGCCTTGAGCGACAGCTATGCTCAAGTACCGTTACCGCCTATGCCTCCGCAACATACGCACCGTCGCCACCAGGCTCCCCCAGTCCCACCGATGCCTCGTCCACAGATGCCTACATATAACAGCGATTATGGTCAAGGCTACCCTTCGGATGCTGCTCACTTGAATGTACCCCCGCCGTCGAGGGCCATGTCGGTCTCACCTGTGTCCGACTACGAGCAGATGCCACCGCAACAGCCTCAACACAACTACCGACCGGGCCCACCAAAGCAACCCCCATTCATACCAATGCAACAGTCAGGGCAGCGTATGCCAATGCCAATGTCGTCACAGCAACAATACTACCACCCGCAGCAGCAGATGTACGGCCCACCCCGTCCGATGTACGCACCCAACTCTTTCCCGATGCAGCCGCAGCACCGTCGTGGTCCGCCACCCAACCCTCATCTTGGTCCCGCGGCTCATCACATTTTCCACAATGCTGCGCGTCTTGCAAGGCAGCTGCCCCAGCGCACCGATACCCCAATGACTGACTTGGGAGGAACATCATCCGACCCACCGTCTTCGGGCACCGCTCCGACCACCTCGAGTCCGCCCACTCCTAAAGACGGGTCGACGATAGACGTGACAGTGGATCCAGCCTTCATCGACCCGTCGCTGACTGATCTGCCGGAGTCGATAAGCGATCCTGTCATTCCGGCCAAGTACTTCGATTATATCGATGGATTGGAAAAGGCCGCGGAGGCAGAAGACGCCGCGGTAGAGGTTCATCATCCGTCTGTGCCACCATCCGGTTTCGTTCAGCGTGTCAAAGCGATGCTTGAGTCAAGAGCAGCTGCCGACGCCGCTGCCCAGCGAGAAGCAGAACGTGAACACGAGCGTGGCCAAGTTGAACGCCGCTCTGAGATCTACGAACTTGCTGCAGAGTATTCACCCCGTGTTACCGTTATCGAGGAGTTCAATGCACCTGTCGAGCTGCCAGCGTCCCCGGTCCTCGTTGCCGAAATGCCAGCCTCGCCGGTCAAGTCGACGCGCAGGCTGACGAGAGAGATGGTGAAAGCCGAGCTGGAGCCTTCAACCACAGAAATTGACCACACTGGCAGAATTGCCGTTCTGGAAACTCCGTCACCACTCAAGCCAAACGAATATGTGTCCACCGAGGAGCACGACACGTTCGAACCAAGCTCTCTGCACGATTCGCCCACAGAACCGGGTTCGCCCATGCCGTCGTCGCCGCCTGAGATCCAACACAAACGCTCAGTGACAGAGTCGATTGCGTCAACCGACGGCCAGTCCAAGGTGTCCGGCATTGATTTTGCGGTCCACTACTCACCTCCTTCGGAGACAGAGGCTACTGCCACAGATTTGGGAGAGACGGAGACCGAATCACGTGATCCTTTCATACTGGACGCAGACACCATTACCGCCCAGCAAAAGGAAGGGAAAGAGTCATCATCTCATGCAGACACCGATTATGTTCAACATGAATCTGTCAGTCCGCTCCTTTCTGGAGGAACGGTTGATCGGTTCTCTGCGGTCAGTCCGATCCAAGAGGAAACCATGGGCATCGATGAGACTATGATGGGCATTGACAACAACTCGTCACCAAGCGACCACAGGCCAAATAATCTCCAGCGGAAGGCGTTGCAAGACGATCAACTACTACCAACACCGCGGACTCCACGAACCTATTCAAAGTCTGTACATCTTCCGCAACAGAACGGCACACCAACGGGGTCGAATGTCGGCAACCGGCTTTCTTTGCCTGCAGACCTCAGTCAGATTGGTGACACCACGATGAACACAACGACGGATGCCATGACCGATGTTGCCGTTCGTTTTTCCTTGCCTCAGAACACCGTTACCCTTGGAAAGCCTCATATCGTGCACATCGCCAGCAGTACCCCTCCGAAGGACGACGCAGCACCACTCAAGTCTGCAATCCATGCACCAGAAAGACAACGTCGCCATGGTTCTGTTACCTTTGAGGACGATGTCGCTCCACTGAAGGTCAACAAGAAGGTCGAGCAGCACCGCCAAAGCCTTTCTCTCGGGTCAATCGCACCACGCAATCGACCTCAGCCTACCAGGGGACCCTCGCCGTTCGAAGAAACATCCGACTCTGACCGCGGTTCGCGAGAGAGTACCACCGATCTGCGCTTCTCTGGCATCAACTTTATCCGCAATAAGTATCCTAGCACGCATCTACCTGGTTTGAAAGAAGAGTCATCCGAAGACATGAGCATCAACACCTACAGACAGTCAACCGACATTGCCAATGGCCTGAAGTTTCAACTCCCAGCTCGCATCGCAGCTGTCAAAGCAATGCAGGAACGCCGTCAGCAAGAGCTGCACGAAAAGGCCAACCCTCGTGAAACCCGTCAACGTCATCCTGAGGCGGGTCGTCCGCTCGCTGAAACTCGAGACCTGCCTTCTCTGAACTTCAGTCGCATGGATTTGATCGACAAACTCAACGATGCGTTGCAGGTCCGAACCAGTAAGTCAATGGATGTGGTCGCTCGACGCGATGTGCCTGCAATCTACCACCCTTCGCCGCAACGCCCTCAGAGCGCAGATCCAGCGCTTTGGGATCGCTACACTAGCTTTTTCAACAAACCCGAGGACTTCCCTGTTGAAGTTGAAGAAGATGACGATCATGACGACGAAGCCAGCGAGGCTGAGGCGGAGCTTGTTGACGAAGAGGTCAGACCCGACTCGAACCGCCACAGCATGGCATCTAGCGAACAAGACTCGACCAAACGTCCTCTGTCACCAGAAGAGAGGATGCTCAATGTCGCGACGCAGGTCAATCGTCTCTCTATCCCGTCTGTCAATGGATTGAGCGAGCGCCTTTCGGAGCTGCTTCCTTGCCTGAGGGATCTCAATCTTGACAGCGTGCTCGCAAGCGATCGGATTGCCCATGCGCTGGACGATGCACACCAGCTCGGTCAAGTTCACTCTGGTCGTCCAGGAACAGTAATGTCAACTCGTACGTCTGCCGGATTCCGCACTCTTGCCGAGCGGGCTGAAGAGTTTGTTAGGCATGGAACACACGACTCTGTCATTCCACGCAGGGCATTGGCACTCAACAAGGAGCTTCCACCGTTGCCGGGATCACTTTCACTTGATAAGGTGTCCGCTCTTGCACCTGCTGATGGTCATGCATCTTACCTCTCGGGATCGATATCTGCACCTTCTGACATCACCAACCTCTTGGAACGTCCGGCATCAGCAGTAATCCGCGGCAAGTCACCTCTGACCGAAGAAGAGGTGCGTGATATGCTGCCTCCGGAGATGAACCCCATTGCCCGTGGCTCGAAGAGATCTCTTGTGGTCTCGTCACTCAGCAGCCGGCCTTGGAATCTCGACGAGAACTACCCGTGGTCACGCAGCAACCTCCACATCGACCTCACCGCGCCCGATCAAGTTCATCATCGCGATGGTCTGGTTGCAGAAGTTGCTCGACACCGTGGGACGAAATCGCTTGACTGCACCCTGACTGGCGGTGACCTACTCGGGAAAACTACTTCTGGTATCGACATTGGATCTATCACCACTGACATGGATCCGGCAGCCTCGATCACGACCTTGCAGCTTACCGGTGTCTCTCTACAGAACACACGCAAGCACTCGAAGCGATCTATGTTTGGCTCACTCAAGCTCAAGATGGGTATGGGCCACAGCCACTACGAGGACACCACAAGGAGCCTTCCTACTTCGCCTGGTTTACGCTCCACAGACGAGCCCACTCACAATCCAGGAGATCGCTATCCGACAACTGCCTTGACACCTCCTGTTGGATTCAACTTGGATGAAGTTCGTTCATTCTTCTCTGACGACAGCTCCGACAGCAACAAGGAACGCAAGACACCGAAAGGTCGCCGCTGGACTGGCCTCAAAGCGAAGAACAAGGGCGGTCAGGCCGACCCAACTCGTGGCCAATCCCTCGAAGGAAGCATGGCCAACCCTCACCCGTACGATGCCGGCTCTCTCAACGAACGTGTGGGCGTCGACAGCTCGGCGGCCTATACCCTGGAGGGCGTCGGCATGGGGAAGGCCGAGTTCCGCATCAAGCGCCTCGGCGAGAAACTGCGCGTCATGCTGGCAAAGGGCGGCGAGCTCATCAGGTCTCTGAGCACGCGCTCGAGGGGCAAAAAATCCGCTCGTGAGCATGACGAGTGGCTCTCGGACTCTCTGTACTCCGGTGTGTGACACCAGAGCTGAGTGAGTGGCTTGGCTTTCTTGAAATGGCGATCAAGTGCTGACTACCGATTCTTCTGATCGCAGACAACCAACCGTTGTTTGTTTGAAAGCGTACTTATATGTACATGTACTGCATCGCATGGCGTGGTATCTTACAAATCACATATGGGTTATGTCTTGTTGGGGTGGTAATCGGGTGTCTTGGTTGGAACATTTGCACGTTGGACTTTGTGTTTTGCTTCGTTGCGATCATTCAATTGTTAGGAAGTTTTATCTTCGTAGCTACATACATGTAGTGTCTTGGATTTTTGCATCTTCATTTTTGAGTCTCCTGTTTCATTGCTCATCATTCATCGCTCGCGTGGGTCATGTAGGCTTGACCATTCTTTATACAAACATGAAGGACGTCCGCTTTGCATGGTGTGCAGTACAGGCCTCAAGATAACTCCCAATCTCTCAATGCGATGTTTCCATGTCCATTCACTTAATTGATCTGAGTAGAGCAAGTCTGTCACCGGCCTTGACCACCTCGCCAGGCTGCACAAGCACTCGCTCCACTTTGGCATCTGACATTTCTGGCGGTATGTCCACGTTGATCTCCATCTTCATTGCTTCGAGGATAGCCAACGTTTGGCTAGAAGAAACAGTATCACCGGCCTTGACCAGCACCTTCCAAACGTTGGAAGCGGTCGGTGCATCGATACTGCTGATCGATGAATCTAAGAATGTTTTGTTAGTGTACGATTATTCGTATCCGATCGCAGAAGAACTCACCATTCAACATCGCCTCAACAGAGCTCTCGTCGACTTTACTCTTCGCCTTCTCCTCACGCCAAAGCTTGAGCGACTCCGTCTCCGCGGCCGTCATCTCCTCCTGAACCTTCGCCTGCCGCGCTCTAATCTCTTTGACTTCATCCGCAGTATCGACAAGCAGTTTATTGTGCTCCGCCATATCGAACTCGGCCTTCTCCCACTGCCACTCATACGTGCCAGAGCGGAAGCGCAACAGCTGCGCGTCCATCTCCGCCTCACTCACGCGCTCGAAATCAATCAGGTCGAAATCCTGGAACAACCAGGGCCGTTCGGGCGAGAACCCGGATTTGTACCCGAACTGGTCGAAACATGGGATCGTCTGGCCCAGCATCATGTAGCCGCCGGGACTGTCGGAGGGATAGATCGAGAGGCACGAGCCGCCCCATCCTGCTGTTCCTTCGGGCGTAAAGGTCCGCGAAGGGTTGGCTTTGGGCGAGGACATGCGCTGGCGCGGGTCGACGGGGAGCGAGACGGTGTTGCCGGAGAAGAAGCCCATGATGACTGCGATGAAGGTGCCGTTGAGGAAGTTGTGCTTGAGCTGGTCTGGGGTGAAAGCGTTGTTCTTCGCGACGAAGTCGAGGTTGGAGGGTAGGTAGGGTGCGTGAGGTCGCGTGGTCTCCATGTATCGCTTTGTGGCGTCGTCTTGCACTTTGCTCTCGAAGGAGAGCGGGAGTTTGAAGCGTCGGCAGGGGACTTTGATTTTGCTGAGATCTCCGATTTGGTCTTCGAGGGTTTGGAGGTGCTTTACTAGCTGTTCGCGAGGGAGGTTTAGGCCGTCGTAGAACAAGGTGATGGTAGTGCAACCGCTGGTTGATGCGCGGATGTTGTCTTTGAGCCATTTTGGAGCGTCGTTGCCTCGTAGCTTTTGTTCCAGAGCTGTTGTGCGGCATCGATGGTTGAGGTTGAATTCCTCGTTACCGTATTCGACAATGAGATGATCATCGCCTCCCTGGCGATAGCGGACAAGAGGCTCGGCACCTTGTGCTTTCCGTTCCCATATTACGGACTTTTCGTAGTCGCCTTTCGGGCTGTGTGTTGTCGACAGTGGACTCACACCCTCTGCGCTCCCGCCTTCAATCACGTACTGGATGGCGTCGAGGAAAGCGTTCACGCCCTTGCGAAGCTCAAGCGCTTCCTCCAGTGAGACTCGCTTATATTGCAACGTATCGCCGGCTTTCATCTGTCCCATCTTCCACCAGTCGGCTCGGATAACGGTATTGCTGCTGATGAAACCACCGAAATTCGGACAGTCGTTCGGGAAAATGCAAGGGTCGTCGCCGGTCCAGTTCAAAGCACCGATCGGATAGCCGTATTCGATCAAGTTGCTAGGATGGGCGCCACCCTCGCCGCCGTCTTTGCGCGCCCATTTCGGCACTGGGCCGATGAGACGGATGGCACTGCGGCTAGCGTTGTGGGAGACCTTCCATTCGGTGCTATAGAGCATCTCAATGTCTTCAACCGTGAGATAGCCTTCGTCGTGTGGCCCTGGCATCGTCATGATATCCCAACTGTTGCCGTACTTTGGCCTCAGATTCTCGGGCACTTTTGGATGACCGGACAACTTCTCGGGAATGTCTTTGACAAGACTCAAGAGATCGCCCGGGGCGAGAGCTCGGCCTTGGTATCCTGAGATGCCCACGATCGGCGATGTCGACTTGCTGCTGAAATAGTCGGCTACATTACCGAATCCGCCATACACGGCCAGGTAGGCACGGCAACCTGAGCCTGTCGTCTTACCGATCTTCAGCTTCTGACCAGCTTTGATGTGCTTGCGAGTCCACATGGGGAATTGGTCGCCGTCAAGCGTTGCCTCCATCGTGGCACCTGCGAGTGCAACAACAGCTGGAGCGAGGAAGCGTAGCTCGGGACCACTGAGAGTGATCTCCAGACCTTCTGTTCCCCTTGAATTGCCAGCAAGCATGTTCGCTATGCTCAAAGCTATCGGATCCATTGCACCACTGTGAGGGATTCCTTTGCCCACTGTCGGTCGTCCAGGAAGATCTTGCACCAAAGTATACGCACCAGGTGAGATCACGTCGATGGCAGCGGGCTCGAACTGGAAGTTCTGGAGGAAGCTAGTGAGTGTCTTCCCGGACTTGAAAGTCTCGTCACGCATGATCGCAGCCAGGAACTCTAGATTCGTAGGTGGTCCGCAGATCGTCGAACGGGAGAGGAGGAGATCCATGCCTTTGACTGCAGCTGCTCTTGTCCGAGCGTGGAGCATGACTTTGGCGAGGAGGGGATCATAGCTGGGCGTGACGGTTGAGCCTGTGAAGACCCAAGTGTCGATTCGGGAGTTATCGAGGTGCTCCCATTCGACTTTCTGAAGCAGACCCGGCGAAGGAGCAAAATCTCGGACAGGGTTCTCAGCGTAGACTCTTGCCTCAATTGCGACACCTCTGGGCTTCGAAGGTTGTAAAGATGCGAGACGTTCGTCAGCTAGACCACCTTTGCCAGCCAGCTGTGCCTCAGCTTGTTCCAGCATCAGTTCGACAAGATCGACATCGTAACATAGCTCCGTGATTCCATGTTCGACTTGTAAGCGAGTATTCATCTCCAGGAAGAAGAAGTCGCCACTCTTGTCGTCGACCAAATATTCGACAGTGCCAGCGGAACCATACTTGATGGACTCAGCAAGTCCAACGGCAGCCTTGCCCAATTTCTCTCTGAGACCCGGATTTGCTTCCACGAACGGAGACGGAGCCTCTTCAATCACCTTCTGATGTCGGCGCTGGATAGAGCACTCCCGCTCTCCAAAATGAATGGCCTTTCCTTTGCCGTTTCCGAAGATTTGCACCTCGATATGGTGACTTGCGGGATAGTACCGTTCGATGAAGACTCCAGAGTTCTTGAAAAGTGTCTCGCCGCGAGATTTGACCATTTGGAAGCCCTTCTTAACTTCCTCGGTGTTGTTGCATGTCACTAGACCCATTCCTCCGCCTCCGCCAGTCGCTGCTTCTATTAGCTGATGATCTAGTACGTGGTTGGTATGTCTAGAGGGGTACCTTTGAGCATGACCGGAAAGCCCAATCGTTCACTCTCTTGAACTGCTTCGTCTGCGCTTTCCACCAAGCCTTTGGTGCCGGGCACAATAGGGACTCCAGCCTTCTCGGCAAGATCGCGGGCAACTACAAGATAGTCAGACGATTATCTGGCCTCGAACGCAATGCTTCCAGCTTACCATGCTTGATACCGAAGGCCTTGATGTAAACAGGTCAGCATTTTTTCTACCGATCCAATGTGTGATGGTACTTTACCTCTATCGCCTCAGGACTGGGCCCGACCCAGGCGATTCCTGCCTTTCCAACATCCCTCGCGAAGTCAGCATTCTCAGACAAGAAGCCATAGCCAGGAATGATGGCTTGAGCATTCTCTTCCTTCGCGATCTTGATGATTGCGTCTCCATCAGTGTAAGCCGAAGCATCCGGCCCTGGCAGTAGCTTCGCCACATCGGCTTGGGAGACGTGTAACGATGCTACATCCGCCCTTGTGTATACCGAGACTGTCTTGATTCCGAGCTGTTTCGCCGTCCTGATGATTCGGACCTGAGTAAGGTGTCAGTAGACATGGTGCATTCGCGTCCGCGTCCGTTGGCCAGCCTCAATGCCATCATACCGCGATCTCGCCCCTGTTGGCGATGAGTATTGTCTTGATGTTCTCCATGGTTGTCAGATCCTTGGATGGATGACGGTCAAGAGAGGTGAGCGAAAGAAGACATCGCAGCCGGTAGCTCATGAGCTCTCACAGCTATCTGCCGGCCTCAGGGCCAGGATGATCGTCATTCCCATTGAGGTAATTGTCTTGACCATGATAACGACCCCACCCCGCTCCAAAATCCATGTCCAAGGGTCCCGCATCGTCCGCAAGAACCTCGCATCTCCAGATAATTCGTCATTAGTACCGTGCACCAACATTCATCTCGACTAATAATTCCTTCGACCCGGATTGATCTGACACAACTCGCGAGATCCATTCATCCAGACCCGAGAAGCCCAGCTGGAAGCCGGCTTGCAAGTTGCAACAAGACCGCAACGGAACATCCGACGAACACATCACACAAACACCAATAATGCCACCGATCTCCTCCAGGGTAAAAATCAACGTCGACCTCGGCGAAGGTTACGGCAACTTCAAAGCCGGCCCAGACGAAGAACTCATCCCTCTGATCGACTATGCAAACGTGGCGTGCGGCGGCCACGCAGGCGACCCGATGATCATGCACAGCACAGTCAAAGCATGCAAAGCACACAACATCGCCATCGGAGCGCATCCAGGTCTGCCAGACATCCAAGGCTTTGGAAGGCGGTACATCCGTTACGATCCCGAGGAGCTCACGGCCATTGTGAGGTATCAGATTGGAGCGTTAAAGGCATTTTTGGATGCTGAGGGCGTTGACTTGCATCATGTCAAGCCGCATGGAACCCTTTACGGGATGTGCTATCAGGATGTAGAGGTTTGTCGGGCGGTTTATGCTGCTGTGCCCAAGGGTACGCCGGTCTTTGGTTTGGCTGGGACGATCCATGAGCAGGTGGCGAAGGAACTGGGATTGCCGTTCTTCGCCGAGGCGTATGGAGATGTGAAGTATAACAAAGATGGCACACTCGTGATTGACCGCAAAAAGAAGTGAGTATTTGATCCTGTTGTCCAAGCAGAGAGCTAATGTTGAACTTGAAGGCCATGGACATTGGACGAGACGAAGAAGCACATCACAACACAGCTTGAGAACTCTTCCGTTACAGCAGTGACGGGTGAGGATGTTGAACTGCCTTTTAAGGAGCATTCTTCTGTCACTCTGTGTTGCCACTCCGACAGTCCCAACGCAGTGCAGATTGTGACGACTGCTAGACAGATCGTTGACGATTTCAACAAGAAGCATGGGTATTAGTGTTGCTAGGTATTCATAACATGCATGATTCAAATCAAGAATTTTTGGATGTTCTGTTGTCAATTCAACTCCTTTCAGTCTTTCATCCGGCACAGTCAGTATACTTTGTTGGTGAGAGGTACATACACAATAGGCAGGTATGAAAGTATGTATGGTGCTTACTAAGCAAGAGACGATGCAGCAGTATGACATGCATGTGAAACCCCACACGTCCGTAACTACCTAAGTACAACCTCAACCTACACCCTTGGTGCGCCGCAAAGTACGAATATGGATGGGTTGTAGCTTGAAATGAGCTCTTCCGCAACCGGCGATTTGACGACTCGGCCCTCACCTCGAATGAATATCAAACACGACATCGACCAACGCCCTCATTGAGGCGCCATGTCCGCGACGACTCTCACCCCGACTCGCAAGGGCTCTGTAGTCAGTGAGGCAAAGAGTCCGAGCCCGGCGAAGCAGACCTTCGGATGCAGTATGTCTTTGAACACCTCGATAACGGGAGACAACTATCTAACCAAAGCTCCTAGAACACATTAAGAACCTACTGGAATCCGCGCGTCAGCCTGCGACCGACGGATACACTCGTCTGATCCAATCACTTCACAACGACAACAACATCAGCGGGAACATACACAAGAATAGCAATGGGACAAGCACAACAGGCAAGACCACATATCTCTGTCTACAATGTCCGACTGTGAGCGCGAACGGAGAGAGGCATAGCAAAAACCACGCATTCTGTGAGTACCTGTCCCCTACGGCTTCAGCACGCGACAGCCTTCTAACCGACCGGTACAGCCGTCGAGTCGGAAAATGGATACATCCTCTGCCATGAATGTCGCGACTTCGTATACGACCCTACCTTCGAAGCTATCCGCTCTGCCAGCGTGTCTCGCAAGCGCAAGTACTCCATCTTCTCAGAACCCGGCGACAAACGTCTTGTAGCTACAAACTCAGGCTCAATACCATGCGCCGCCACGGGTCTGCGTGGTTTGTACAACATGGGACAAACCTGTTTCATGTCGGTGATCCTGCAAGCGCTCATTCACAACCCGTTCGTGCGCACCTACTACCTCAGCGAAGGCCACCGCAGCTCCGAGTGCGAGCGCGAAGCCTGCACCTCCTGTGCGCTGGACGACATCTTCACCGAGTTCTATGGGCAAGAGAAGCACGAGGGATACGGCGCCGTGCACATGCTGCAAGGCTGCTGGAAAGGCGGCGGAAACCTCGCTGGATACAGCCAGCAAGACGCGCACGAATACCTCGGCTTCATACTCAACAGCTTGCACACAGCCAACACGGGCGAAGACGACGAGGAAATCAGCACGCCCGCACGCGCTAAGGACGCCAAAACGTGCGACTGCATCGTTCACCAGACCTTTGCGGGTATTCTCAAATCGACAGTAACCTGCAGCGCCTGCAAGAACACCACAGCCACGTACGACCCGTTCGTCGACCTCAGTCTAGACATCAAGAGCGCCGCCGTGAGCGTCAAGAAGAAGAAACTAAGCATGATCGCCGGCACAACCACAGTAAAAGAAATCCTCCCCATGGACCTCACCGAATGCCTGGACCGCTTCACCGCGCCCGAAACCCTGTCGAGCGACAGCTACCACTGCCGGAAGTGCAACTCGGCGCAAAAAGCCGAGAAGCGCCTCAAACTTTCCACCCTCCCGCCCGTCCTCCCCGTCCACCTCAAACGCTTCTCGCACTCGCAGAAATCGTCAACCAGCAGCAAGATCGACACCAAGATCCGCTTCCCCTTCACCCTGAACCTCGAACCCTACACTTCGCCGCCTAAGCAGCCCAAGATCAACAAGGACGAAGAGGAAAGCAAAAAGAGCAGTAACAGCAAGGACAAGGACAAGGACAAGAAAAAAGAGAAGGAAAAGGAGAAGGAGAAAGAGAAGGAAGAAGAAGCCAAAGCATCGGCCGAAGCGGCCAAGATCGAGCCTCTGTACTCCCTCTCGTCTGTCATCGTGCACAAGGGGAAGATCGATAGTGGACACTACGTCTCGTACGCAAGGCAGGGAGAGGAGTGGTTCCGCTTCGACGACAGCATGGTTGTGCGTGTGGAGGAGCGCGAGGTGCTGAGCGCTGAGGCGTATATGCTATTCTACTGCGTTGATGGGGTTTGAGGGCATTGGCTTCGTCTTCTTCTTTTTATGTTTATACCCGAAGGGCGTTTCTCGGAGTTCGATTTGTGGGGAGTGCAGCAAAACAGGGCAAATGGTCGCATGGGTTTTCTGATCAGAAGGTCGAGTGAGTGGACTCGGACCTAGCTACAAAATATGGCGATACCAGCGTTCTCGCGGCATGGGACGTTGACTTTGTTTTTCTTCTTTTTCTTCTTTATACTTGTTTGTAGAGGGATATATGTACAACCACCCGCAGCACCAAGCAAACGGCATTCAGCCCTTGCGAGCGAGCTCCTGAACTTGGCTTACTACATAATAAAGAAAATCTCACATGCGCACACAAAAGAGAAGAATTGCTTGAGGCCTCCTTTCTATCTTCTGCTTCTCGTTCACTTCACTTCCATTCCATACATGCGTCTATTGGTCGTCCAGGACGTGCAGGTACTTCTTCTCCTCGCGCCTCTCCTTCTCCGACATGGGAGGGAGGTCGTAGTATGATGCGCTGCGGTAGTGGTGCTGCGAGGGATGTTAGTGAATTGTAATCGATTATGATCGTGGTCCAAAATTGAGATCTGGTGCAACTCACGAGGTATGCGTAGGTGAAGTTGGCAATGTCGCCAGGAACAAGGTCAAGATCCTTGAAAGTCTTTGCGTTCTTGTCAATGAACTGGTCCAGGAACTCGCGCTCGACCTCATCCGCGGAGCCGACGGGCCACCAGAGAGCCTTGTTCAGCACACCCAACGCAGCCTTAATCGCGGGCTTGGGGACGTTGATGTGGCGGCGGGTCTTCATGATTTCCTTGTCGACCATGGCCGAGATCTCCTTCATGCTGTACTGCTTGGGACCGTAGAGCTCGTAGGTCTCGCCGGCTGTTGAGTCGTCGTAGCCGATGACTTCAAGGGCCTCGCCAACGTCAATAGCGTGGACCGGATAGAAGCGCTCGGCCATGTGGTTGGCGGTCAGGATGTTGGTGGCGCCGGCCAGACGGTGCAGAAGGCGGTCCTCGAAGCCGAACATGGGCGCGGGCCTCACGATAGTGGTCTCGGGGAAGATGTCGCGGGCGATCTGCTCGCCGTAGTACTTGGTCTTGTAGAATTCCGAGGGCGAGTCCGGGTGGACGGAGTGGGAGGAGACGTGGATGAAGCGGTCGACGTCGTACTTGGCCACGGCCTGGGCGATACGGTGGGTGCCCTCGACGTGGACGTCCTCGAGGTCGAAGTTCTTGGTGGGGTAGTCGCGGCCGACCAGGTTGAAGACCATGTCCGAGTGGCGCACGCTCTCCTCAATGCTGTCGGTGTTGCGCAGGTCGTACTCGGTGAAGACGACACGGCCCAGGTCGCCCGAGACCTTCAGATGGCGCTTGGCCATCTCCTCGCGGAAGGGCACCACGACGGTACATCCTGCGCGCGCCAGGCGATTGACGATGTATCTTCCCAGAAAACCAGTGGCGCCGAAGACGGTCGCTGTGTGTCCACCAAGAGAGCTGCGACCACCAGAGATCCTGAGTATGGGCTTGCCGGTGCGCGTAATGGCAATGTCCTGCTGGATGCCGCGGCGGGCCTGTTGAGGCAGGGAGACGGAGGGTTTGAGGCCGGTGAGGAGGCCTGCGGTGGGCCTTCGGTATGCCATGGTGGTGGTGTGAGTGGAGAGGTGTAGACAGCGAGTCAATGGCTACCGGCGCTCTCACGTCGTCAAGCTAGGTCTATACCGTAGTTACAGAAGCCGGCCCGAGTGGTCAGCAAAGATGTGCCAAATGTCGTGACCCCGAAGCGCGGGGAGGCTCCGTGCTGCCTTAGATGTTAGTTGTTGCGGCGATGACGGGATGCAGGTCCGATTCAATCAACCACCGAATACTGTAAACCGACATCAACCTCGCATTCCCCCATCACAGGCTACGATCGCTTGAACCGATACTGCTACACCAAATCCTTGCGCCAATTCAACACTTCACTTTCCAGCTTCAACAATCTACTTCCGGCATCGACTTGCTTCACCTCTAGCTTGACCAACGAAGCTCTCCATCTTTCTTCGCAACCCGCGACACATCACAATCAAAGACACTACAATCTACAAAATGGACAACGAGAAGGTCGGAAGCTTCCTCGCGCAGCAGCGTGAACAGGGCGGTGATGAGGTGCAGCACTTCTTCCTCCAATTCGAGGACTACTGGGAGCGCAAGCTGTGGCACGAACTCACCGACACTCTTGTAGAGTTCTACGACACCAAGCAGAGCGAAGCACAGCGGATACCCATCTTCGAGAACTTCGTCAAGGTTTTTGCCGATAAGATCAACCAGTTGAAGCTGGTCAAGTTGGGATTGAACACAGCAACACAGTACGAGGGTGAGTCGCACGTATGATTGCATTATTAGAGGAACGACAGCCTAACATTAGCAGATGACGAAGACTGTCTCGCATTCCTGGAGAACCTCGCAACCCGTGTCGATAAGCCCGCCTCACAAGACGCCTACGTCTTTGCCCTCACACGTGTCGCTGGTACGCGCCTACGCCTGGACCAGAGCTCCGAAGCTCGCAAAGATCTGGACAAGTGTGAAGGAATCCTGGACAGCTTCGACTCGGTGGAGGCCATTGTCCACGCCAGCTTCTACCGTGTCAGCGCCGACTACTACCAATCACAGAACAACTTTGCTTCATTCTACCGCACCACTCTCCTCTACCTCGCGTGTGTTGATCTCGACAACCTCATGCAGTCCGAGAAGCACCGCCTTGCATACGACCTTGCCCTCGCCGCTCTTGTGTCCGAGACAATTTACAACTTTGGCGAGCTCCTCCTTCACCCCATTCTGGACAGCCTAGCGAAGACTGAGCACTCCTGGTTGCGCGACCTGCTTTTCGCCTTCAACCGTGGAGACCTCGGAGCATACGACATCCTCCAGTCACACTTGCAGGGCAATGGCCTTCTCCAGCGTCACCAGCAATTCCTGTACCAGAAGATCAGTCTGTCCGCCCTTACACAGCTGGTCTTCTCCCGTGCCCCGAACGACCGTAGCATGACTTTCGCAACGATCAGCGAGGAGACAAAGGTCAGCTTGGACGAGATTGAGCACTTGATCATGAAGGCGCTCAGCTTGGGCCTGCTCAAGGGCAGCATCGACCAGGTTGATGAAGTGGCGCGCATCTCATGGGTACAGCCCAAGGTTCTGGACAAGGCTGGTATCGAGGCCATGCACCAGCGTCTGCGCGAGTGGGACGGAGGTGTCGAGAAGCTCGGCGTCTGGATCGAGAACTCGGGTCAGGATGTTTGGGCGGCTTGAAAGCCCTGTTTGTTTGCTCGAGATATGGTGATCCAAAAAGCATAGCATCTGGAAAGGCTGGCAATCTTGCGAACTTCGGCCGGGACTCGGCTGCGGAAGACGTCGATCACTGCAGCACTTGAGAGTATCACGATAGAAGTAGTTCAGCAAGCATGACAGAACAGAAATGTATCATAATGCGCACTACAATTCTCGCACATCTGATGTGTGCTCTTGTTAGTTGTGAGAAATATCGATGTTTTACCATGAAATCTTGACAATCAGGCTGCTGCTAGTGACGTTGACGTTCAGGCAGCCGCAGGCTTCGACTGTCTGCCTAAATGCTGCCTTGTACTTTGAAATATCAACAAATAGATAACTTTGAATTGTGCCCTACATACACAACTAAACACTCAAGCATCAAGGGTCTGGACAAAACCTTCGATCATCTCCGATCATTCCTCGAGACGCTCGACTTTTCACGACATTTGTTCCAAGGAAACCCCAGAAAAATTGACTGGATCCGCTTCAACGGCAATAAGAAAGAGAGCAGAATCGAGTTAACCGCCACACGACAAACGAAAATGTCAACATTCAAACAAGTCGACCTGTTCGGAGGCGCCATCGCCGCCGATTTTCCTGCTGCCTTTGGCGACGTGAGGTAAGTAAACAAGAACTCTGCGCACCACCACGCTTGTGCCTCCCGACTAAAACAACCAGAACTCGCATCACTGACACTTTCCAGCAACATCCGCCAAATCCCCGACAACCAAGAAGTATACCTCGATGCCGACGGCTTCGCGTCCGTCGTTGTGGAGATTCTGGAGCGAGTCGAGAAGGCTGATCTTGATGCTTTGGAGTACCATTTCAGAGATCTGGTCGAGGCCGATGAGGATGCTACTGCTGCGGAGAAGACAAAGGTTTGGTGGAGTGGGTGCGCAGTTGGGGGAAAGTTGCCGTGAGTTGCGATTATTTCCTATTACACTTTTTCAGTTCTTCCGAGACCGAAACGATTACTAACACCAGCCGCAGCCCCAACACACCCGTCTACAACCTTTTAGCAACTTCACCGCCGGGAGCTAAACAGCAAGGCCGCGCCAACGAGCCTGATTTCGTGGCTATCTTGCTCACGCTCATTCGCCTTGCGGATCAGAAGACTGATATTCTCGTTACGGTTAATGTTCCGCATGTTGCTGGCGAGTACGAAACTGCAAGCGTGGATCTGGAGCATGGGAAGCAGGGAGCTTTGCTTGAGCAGGCGGGCAAATGGAGGGAGAGGGTGTTGGAGACTTTTGAGGTCAAGGAATGGGGGCTGTTTGGAGAGGAGTAAAACGCCTTCCCGATCGGGGAGGTAAGATTGATGGTAGGAAGGCAGGCATGAACGACATATACAGAGTGAATTAGTAGGTACAGAAGAAGTGCGGCCAGCCAGCCTTCAAAGCTGAGAAGAAAACGCCAGACACCGACGCTGGAAAAAATAAACCGGAAACATTAGACGACCGGCCATACGACAAATCCCACAATCAATCATCTAACACAACCACATCAAGCGCCCTCGTAAGATCCTCCACCCCACTCCTAGGTGTCGTCGCCTCAGCAGCCCGACTTTCCTTCTCCTCCCGATACTTCCTCCCCAAAGCCTCCATGACCTCCTTCTGACTACTCCCCGCAGGCAAACTTTTCTTGACATCCGCAAAATGCGCCTTGACGAACCCAGCGTACCCTCCAACAGCCTTCACCCCACCGACAGCAGCCGTCCCACCACCACCCCTAGGCACGGGCTTAATCTGCACTAACTGACCCCTACAAGTCCCACACGTATGTTTCCTCGGATCAACACTCTTCGAATGCCGCTTGAACTCCGCCCAGCACCCGTCGCCCGTGCACCGCCAGATGTACTTGTAATCGATTTGATAGCTGTGTTTGGTCGTGACTTCCACCCCCCGATCCGCGAAAGCGTTCGTGCACTTCGTTCCCCAGGCCTTGAAACTCGCGCCGTGGGGTTGGTCTTTGATCCCGGAGACCATGAAGTTCGCCAGGTGGCAGAATTCGTGGGCGAGGACATTAAGGAGGCGGGATTCGTCGTCGATGACTTTTTCGGCGAGTTCGATCGAAGCGTGGTGGTTGTGAGTTATCGTTGCTGGGTCTGAGGGCGAAGGGCGGGTTCGGATCGTTTCGCGTCGCCAGTTTGCTCGCCCGGCGGTGGAATTGAGAGTTTTGCTCCAGATTAGGCGGACGCCGCCGGTGGAGGCGCTGAGCGAGGCGATTTGGCCGGCGGTGATTTTGGCGTCCAGTTCGGCGAGAAAGGATTCGGCGAGGGCGTGCTTGCGGGCTGCGAAGTCTTTCTTGGCTTGGATCTCGGATCGCGTGCGTTTGGTCGGGCTTGAAGTTTGGGGCTTTTTGGGGGAGGATGATGTTGTTGGTGATGTGCTCTCAGACCTGGGCTCTGGCAGGAAAGGGTTCTTCTTGGGCGATTTGATGGTTTTGCGGGGCGAGTGTTTGTCGTTCCAGTCGTTGACTTGGTTGGGACTCCAGAATCCGTCCAGGCTTTGTCTGAGGGGAGGAGTGGGGATCCTTGTCTTTGGTTTTGATGGTGATACTAGGCGGGACTTTGTTGGTGATGCTGGCGGTGGAGTTACTGGCCGTTCTGGTGTGAGCTCTCTGGATCTTGTTGCAAGCCGGGGTGGCGAGAAGCGTAGGATTGCGTCGAGATCGTCTTTGACATGCGAGCTGTTTGGTCTTGAATCCGGTAGTGATTTGGACTGAGTGGCGAATGTGGGCTCAAGTGTCTTTGCCGGATTCTTATTCACCGTCTTCGTTCTCTCCGGCTTCATCTCCTTTGGCTTCGTCTCCTTTGGCTTCGTCTCCTTTGGCTTCGTCTCTTTGATGCTCAGGCCCTGGAAACTTTGCAATGCCTCATCTAGACTACTAGGTGCTGCTTTCGAGGCTGCAGCGTTGGGTTTCCTTCCTGGCCATAGTTTTCGAACGCTAGGAAGATCATCCTCTGATTCTGATCCTGCTTCTGAAGTTCCCGAATCAGAGCCACACCACACGCTCTCCTCAAGATCAGCCTCCTCCTGCTCATCATCAGGCGCCATAGTCGGTGCAAGCGATGGAATGCTGACGAATGGATTCGATTTCGACAGAGCAGACTTTAAAGGCTCCTTGCCGACATCTTTCACGGGTCGCCTCCGAGTCCTTTCCGGCGCAACAACCCTTTGTTGCAATTCATTCGTGGACGCCTTCAAGGGAGCAAGTTTGATTTGCCTCTTCTTGGGCGTACTTCCGGTCGGCACTTTCGCGATCAGATTTGAGGCATCGTCGTCATCTGGTGGTTCGTCTTTGAAGAAGTCGCTGTCGGTGTAGGATTTTTGAGTTCTCTTGCGCGGCGATGTTCGCAACTTGGCTGCTGTCTCTGGTTTTTGTGTCGTTGATTCGAAGTCGTCTGCAGAGTCGTTGGCGACTGGACTCTCTACACGCAGCCGGGCCATGATACACGTGATGAATGCGGAATAATGTACACTGATTGGGTTGCTGGTGTCTCGATTGGGTGGCGCGTTTGAGTTCTCTGTTTGTACTTGGCGCGGTTGAGGGAGCAACAACCCCAACCCTAACCCGAACTGATCTACCGTTGTCTAATCGCACAACTTTACAATTGAAGACAACACGATTCAAACTTCCAATATGAGTGATCATCGGCATCCGTCAAGCCGCAACCGCGTTCGGTCATGGAGAGAAGGCTTGTTTTCCACGATGCGATGATGTTAGCTCATTTTCTTGCCAACTATACAGTACTGCCATCATTATTTAGCTCAGACTTTTGACAACAATCAAAGCTTGCAGCCACAATGGCCACCTGGATCGAGCCTCACGTTGTCCTGCGTGCGCCTCCTAAGCCTCGGGCCTTTTGATCTCACTGATCTCACCTCATCAGTGGTGCCAAAAGCTCGAAAACTGCCGACGACCGGATCAACATACTCCGCGGTCACAGACTCCAACTTCTTCCAAACATGTCGACGCCACTCCAGATTTGTCAGTAACTTCACATGTTATTTTCCACTGCTCCACAACTGGAAGTCGTGCAAATCCACCGTCAACCATCGCCCGCCCTCCAAATCCGGGAACACCACCGACAACACTCAATTCAACGATATTTTTCGGCTCAGGGTTCACTTTGGAACACCCTCTTTCCGGCCCGACACCTGCTACTAAGCGAGCCAAGCTTTCACGTTTGAGTGTCGTGGACTCGTGTCAGACCCGGAGATGTTCTCTGACCTTGCCTTTGACTTTTCACAAACGTTCCCGCTAAACCCATGTCGACGGCCAGTCCGGGTATGCATCCTTACAGAGTCCAGGCTAGAGGCATCGCCGACCGAAGGATCATTACAGCTGCATCGAGTCTTCGGATCGTGCCTGCGCTACTCAGCCGCGCAACCACGCTTCCTCACCGCAATAACCATGTCGAGTCTTAGGTCGTTCAGTACTAGTCAGCCTCTCCCTCGGCTCATTCGGTGTCGGTTCCGGGCATAGCAGCAGTGAGGCAGTTTGTGCCGGCTTTAATGCTATCGACACCAACTTTGCCTTCTTGAACATTGGATTTGTGGTCTGGCCATGGCTCTTCGCAGCGTGCTGCTATCTTGCCATGCTACGGCTGATTCACCGCAACATGCACGCAAGACAACAAACCAATGCGCGACTACACGCATAGCTGACTGGAAGTCCGAATGAAGGCAGCATTGGCATGACGGTCTTAGCCGGACTCGCGCATCAGTTGTTGTGCGCTGGTCACGTAGCGCCCGGTTTGCCCTCACGCACGCTCCAATCCATCTGCGCGCTGAAGACAAACTATATCTCTACTGCACTAATCACAAGGCCAAGTCCTCAAGGGTGCTCAGCCGTAAGCGGCTAGCCCGTGTTGTGTCCACTTCAGCGGCTTATATGCCATGCAGAGTTGGTAGATTTTCCGTCTCATCGGGTGTCTGCTAAGGTGAGAAATGCGGCATTAAACGTCATTTCAGCTCTCTTGAAAGCCACTTCTTATTCACCACAGCGAGCACAGCCTCTTTTCCACAATGACGAGCACGCGGTACCGAGGATATTCACTTCCGGCTGAAGGGTACAGTAGGCTCTTCCGCTGCTCCATGTCAAGCCACATGATTATGTACAGTTAGACCGCATGTCTGCCACAAACTCGACACTACTACCTTGCGTAATTTGCATCAGTTGCTTCGCTCAACACCCTCACGTGCGTCGTGCATGGTTGGCGCTGCTATCGGACTATACATTTCACTACTGTGCAGCAGCTCGCAAATCTATTGAAGCTTGCGGGTAGTGTACCTCCCGGCCTCGTTACGTGATCATATTATTTGGTCAGGACGACACAGGTCCCGAGTGTCCTTGTCTGAGCTCATTCAACAAGACCTGCAAGACGTCAAGCATAAGAGCAGAGCCCTCTCGGAATACGATCCTCGAAGCCGGATCACTCGCCTTGCGTGCGATTCGATCCTCCCATCTTCCACCAACATACTCGACCCACTTTACCTGCGGATACGTACCGCACCTCGCAAACCTTCTGGCCACTCATAAAATCGCTTAGACTTGTCGCCAACTGCCGCCTAGCCCCAGGGCCAATCAACCGTTGACCGACGCTCTCGAGGGGTCCAGTAGAACGATCCAGGTGTTGATTTTCGAAACGTCCTCCGTGAAACTCAGCTGCAAGGCAGGGTTGCCAGTGGTCTTTGCGGTGAGCTGCCGTTGGATCCGTCAGCTTGACACCATGCGAGCATCTCGTCACACATGCAGGTATGTGATGCCAGACGACCGCCGACTCATCGAGCGGTATGCCCATTATTTCCAACAGCGAGGTGTCATCAAATCTGAGCGCATCGTTCATACTACCTGCGAGCTTACGAACGCAATCGACATAAGACCTCTTGATGACTCGCGTTGCTGTCGATTGCCTTCATCATCCGTTCGGTCTCATGTTGTTCTTGATGCCGGCACATCTGCTGACTGATTGCAGAGTCCCTCGTCGTAATCATCCCAGCAAGCGGTAGCACATGGAAGGCCTCATCCCGAATTCATTAATCATGTCCAACTACTTCTACGACCCGAACCAGGCATGGAATCCAACGTACTGGAACTACACCGAACCCGTCCAACCAAATCCGCGATCCACACAGGCACTGTATCCATCCGCAGCCACGACATCTTCGGAAGACTTCCTCCTTCCGCAGCAATTGCCCTACACTCCGCAATACAACTACAATGCGGTGCAATATGCACCCCAGCCCGGCACTGTCTTCCAACCACCGCGATGGGACCCGGCGTCCTGGGCTCACTCGTCTCAACCTCAAGCACCTCAAGCACCACAGAGCCAACCAGCCCCTCTGTACAACCACTACACGGCCCCTGCCTACTCAACACATCGTCCATCAATCACCTCATCGATCCCGAGCTACCTATCACCCAGCCTCCCGTCACAATCAGAAACGTCGCGACACAACTCAGCGGCGTCCAACACGGGTTCAATACTCGACAGGACGACCTCGGAAGTATCCCGAAGCGTCTCGCCCAACCCGAGCGCAATCGCAGACTACGGCTTCAAGAACCCCGACAACAGTTGGTCGTGCGCCTGGCCCGGATGCACGTCTCGCTCTCGGTTCACCCGCGCATGCGATCTACGCAAACACTACAAACGGCATTCGAAGACGCTGTTCTGTAGACACGATGGCTGTCCGCAGGCTACGGAGGGTGGCTTCTCGAGCAAGAAGGACCGCGCCAGGCACGAAGCAAAGCACAACCCGACGATCACGTGCGAATGGGATGGCTGCGGTAGGCTGTTCAGTCGAGTCGACAATATGGTAAGGATATGACGATGCGAAGACTATGGATGTTTTGGTTGGCTGACTTGGCGGGTGATACAGAAAGATCACGTGAGAAGAGTTCACGAGCGACGCGTGGCTACAGGATGATGACAGGGAAGCTTCCGCTCGCTGCGACACGGCGAAACAAGACGATGAAGGACTTCTTCGATGGAAGAATGGAAGCAAGAAACGCCGAGAAGAGGCGTTTGCGTGGCTGTCTGTTCAGTCAGTCAGTCGATGATAAAGTTCCTCAGAGAAGGAACCAAGGATTGCGCAGCATCGCCCACGCCGTCTGACGGTCAATCATCTACCAACACGGCGCCTAGAGAGAGTCGTCACCGCTCTTCGCAATCTCGCTGCGAATTACCCGAAAGAAGCGGAGACTAAGCTGAGAGCGAGGCGTGGGAGGGAGTGGGCTGTCAGACGGACTGACAGAACAACGCGGCGGGTGCCAGGGCCGGCCAAGGGCCCAAAGCTGATATAGGCTGATATCGGCCTGGAGAAGTGAGCCGGACGAATGGTCATGTGATTTGGAGACGATGCGGTGGTGTACGGGTGCCCACTTACTTGGTGCTCGAGATGGGAGAGAGAACGGGAAAGAGACCGCGGCCGATCGAGGAACAATAGTACCTTGCCCTTTCGCGACAGGAGGCGCGTATGCATGCACAACATTTGGTTCGGTGGTTTGGATGCCACGACATAGACTTTACTTGGAAGTACATGTAAGACTTCTAGCGTTAATCGGCGCAGACAGACGAATCCACGAGATACATGATGACAGGTGACGACTGAGTCCTTTCCCGATGAAGGTGTAAGTCAATCGTATCGTACATGTAAGCAGCCTTGGCTCAGGTGGGATGTGGTTGTTGGGTTTTCTCATTGGCGTGGACATGCTTGGAAGATCGCGGGCTGTGTAGTTATGTATGCAATGATTTGATTATGCCGATGGAATATACAGATGTCGAAGGCGAACTGATCATGTCCCTTTTCGAAGGAGGACTTGAACGAGGCTCGGGTTGGTGCCTTAGGCCTCCAACTACATGAATATATGTCACGTGTGCGTGCCAAGAGACGCACGAAGTTCATTGAAAGAACGACGGTCCTCGCGGGCTTTTTAAAGGTCGGCGACGACACATTCCAACCATGGGCTTATCCTTCGACTACTCGCCTGACCGGCCTGAAAACATCGAGGCCATCCTCAACGGCCTCGACCGATACAACCCGGAGACCACCTCCACCTTCCAGGAATATGTCGCCCAGCAGTGCGAGAACCAGACCTACGACTGCTATGGCAACCTTGCCCTC
>Ga0265797_10000511_pt1 | contig 70641 bp, 72 predicted proteins | sample P2T30metagenome_FD_192433 | JGI IMG/M metagenome (GOLD analysis project Ga0265797, IMG submission 192433) | Plant litter microbial communities from East Loma Ridge, Irvine, California - P2 T30 | ecosystem: Environmental > Terrestrial > Plant litter > Unclassified | place: USA: California...
CAATTATATGGAGTTGCAGGATGGTCGCATTGGAATGTGGATATGGGACGTTGGAGATAGTCATACATAACTGTCCGTCACTCTCCCTGTTCTACAATACACGTATCGTGTACGCTACTCAGACTTGCCCGTGTCTCTGTCATCGTCACTGAACTACATGCATGCCAGCAGCGAGGATGCATGTACACAGTCTGAAGAGCCGAGCGCGAGTTTGTATTTGTAATTCTCATGCTCACGCCACAGGCGGAGGGATTCACGGGCACAGCAGTACATAGCACAAACAGCGTCTCAGGGGACCTCGCGCGGTGGACATAGATGATATAAGTGGAAAATGTTGGACAGGTTGTAGGGCACTCACTACATACTCTGACTGGCATGTGCACAGTGTAGTACAAGTGCGTTGGCGGCAGCACGAGCCACCTGTAGTGAGAGAGGACATGTGCGGGCATGCTGATATTTTGGAGTGGCAGCGCGCGTCGATACAGCGACATTATGTCACATACGAGACATCGCGACGCCTGATTCTGCTTTCTGCGGGGCCTACATGGGGAACACAGGGCAAGGTACGACTACACGGAAAGCTCTCAGCGGCGGGGTAACAGCGACATAGAATACAGGACTACGCGCAGAGCACTTAGCGGCGGAGTAGCAGTGACATGGGAACAGAGGACGTGGCACGACTACTCGGGGAGCAAGGCAACGCTGCGGGGGCGTGGAACTACTCTCAGCGGGATGGACGGTAACAGCAACATGAGAAGGAGAACTCAAGACAAGGCACGACCACAAATGTACAATGACTCCTGTTGGTTTCGCCCTTTCGGGTTACTCACACCATGCACCACGAGAAGGTCGGAGTCTTAGCACGGCGGCTCTACACCCATTACTGTGGAGAGGGCTCTGCGCTCATTTCTGAGGAGAGGGGCTCTGCATCCATTTCTGAGGAGAGGGGCTCTACACCCATTTCTGAGGAGAGGGGCTCTACACCCATTTCTGAGGAGAGGAAGGAAGGGAGAAGGAGGCAGGAAGGAAAGGGGCGGGAGGAAGCTCTGCACCCATTACTGGGGAGAGGGCTCTACACTCATTTCTGAGGAGAGGAGAGTTAGCGGATGTGCAGCCACCTCAGCTCCTCGTGCATGTGGCCTGGCACCATCAAACACGCGACTTGGGGCATATTACCCGGGGTAAGGTCTATACTTACCTTAGTACGGAACACATCTTCGTATACCCTGCACCCTGGCTGGTCCTCGTAGAGGTTCCAGCCCTCCTTCTCCGGAGCCTCCTTTCGGAGGACCTTACGAGTAAGGCGGCCCAGATGCTTTCGCATTGGGCAGTGGAAGAGGTATAGCCCACAGAAGCGAACCATTTTGTTGTTGTTGTTGTTGTTGTTGTTGTTGTTGTTGGGTTTGGTGCTGCTGGTACCTGCGCAAGAATTAGTAATTGTTGAATGTTCGGGGAAGAAGAAGTGGAAGAAGAGGAAGAGGAAATTTCAGAAAAGAGGAGGGGGAAGGCCGAGCTATGTACGTGGGATGGTGTGGATCCTGGTCGTTAGGACAACGCAAGCTGGTTGTAAGCGAGAAGCATATCCTTTCGAAAACCCAATAGCGTGGAGTATGCTGAACGCGTGGGGGGGCATGTTGTTGCGACACCGGAGGCCGCGTACGCACAGTGTAAACAGTAAACAATGAAATGATGGGGCCGGGACAGCTGGCTCTTTTGAATATCGGCGAACCGGAGAGAAGACGGGAAGGCGGCTTGCGAAGCGACGCACACCAGCCATGCGACGGGAGGGGAGGATAAGGGCATCTCCCACATTGATGTCGCCGGCAGGAGATGAATCGAGTCGCGCTAGACGAGCTGGGTGAGCGAACAGATGTCCGAAAGCGGGTGTGCGATCATTCCATGGCGTTGTCGGTGGAAGCGCCGTCCATGCTTTGCGGTAGCAGTGTACACGTCGCTGAGACGCTCACACTGTTCCAACGGTATCTCGATGGCGTCGAAGGTGGAAGCGCGGCCCATGCTCGATGGCAGCAGCACACGTGTCGATGAGATACTCTCATTCTTCCAGCACCATCTCCATGGCGTCGTGGGTGATAATTCAATACATGCTCGGTGATAGCAGTACACATGTCGCTGAGATGCTCTGCCACTTTTTGTGGTATCCCAATGGCGTCGCGGGTGAAAGTTCCGTCCATGCTTGATGGTAGCAGTACACATGTCGATATATTGCTCTCCCGCTGCTCTTCGTGATACTCAATGGTGTATAGTCGCATTTCGATTTCGATTCCTGATGATATTAGCACATGAGCTGCGGAAATGTACGTCGACTTGGAAGGATACTTGAAGATATATGCTATTGAGTGGTAGCTACGAGATGCAGTCTTAGATTTAGCGATCATGATGAGATTTAAAAAAAAAAAACGGAAAGAACAACATAAGGTAGGTGAAGTGAAGTGAAGTGAAGTGTGGTTTACATATACTAAGCCTAAATGAGACATGCATGCAGGTCAATGACTAATGCTCATGCATCCTTCAGCCTTGTGGTTCTATGAATAGCATGACCTCGTGGCGTTTCACATTTCACCTTCTCTCAGGATAGGGTTAGGGTTGACACAAAGCGCAAAAGGAATACATACTCCGCTGGTAATGCACATGTCTAATGACAACAATTGGGTAGTTTGATATGGACGGGAAAAGGATTGGATGATTGGTGAGGTGATTGTGTGGGTAGTCGGGTGAGTATGCATGATGCACGGATGGTCGAGACTAAAAACGTACGCGAGTGACTGAAGACTGCGACCAGGCTTCGCAACAGTCACCAGTATCGTGAAAGATTGCTCGACGAAGTGCCCAGGACATCATGACCCGACCAGCTCGGTTAATGCCGATATCACCAAACAGCCCGTAATGTTGATAGAAGGTTGACAGGATAGCATTGTTGAGGCAAACCCTTGTATTTCGTGAGTACGTCTAACACCAACCCTAAGCCTGACATCGCGTTCCCGCTACAAGACATCCATCTCTATCTCCGACTGCCTAACCAAGTCTGCAAGTTGAGTGAACGATGACCTCGTAGCCACCTGTGCGGCCTGCCGCTGTACAAGCGCTTGAGCTTGTGGCGGCTGCTGATGATCAACTGCAGGAACGACTCGAACGAGTGTGACTGCAAAATTCGTAGCCGACGAGCTGACAGGCGGCACAGACGGCGTGCCAATCGCCTGCTCCGTGTCTTGTCGTTGTGTGGAGTGAAACGGAGATCTTCGGGCTGTGATTCATTCGATGTTGGTGGAGCAACTGGTAGGGAGGACGCCGTCTCAACTTCCAATTGCAACAACTTTTCTTGCTCTACGACATCGTCAGTCTAAGTCGGGAGGCATGCGTCTCAAGTGAAGCTCACCCTTATAAGCCTCGATCGCAGCTATGATGGGCAGTGCTAGCATGAGGCACGCCAGGATCTGTCCGTAACCCATCTTGTTCTCGTCCGGGCTGTTCAAAGAGCAACCCCCATCGTTGCCTGGCGAGAACTTCTGCAACAATACCATTGCTAGGCTCAAAGCAGCAAGGGCGATTTGCAGCACAAAAACAGTGCCCGGCGAGAGGAAGAAGATGTAGTACGCTGTGGCTCTAGCATAATCCCTCAATTTGTCTTTAGTCTTCGGAGATAGCCAGTGTCGCGCGAAGCGTAATGGGCGACAAATTTTGCATCCCACTAGGCTGATCGGTGGCCAGCATGTACTGGTGACCCGGGCTGTGAATTGGGCACGGGCATCGGGGACGATCTGCCATATGCCTGTCCAGAACGTCCACAGGACCGGCAGAACCGAGAACGTTTTCGCAACAGGTTCCGATGTCATCCAAACCGCAGTCTTGGACATAACATTCAATTGGCTAGAGTAGATGGGCAAAAAGGTCTGAGAAATCCCTATTGACATAAGCAAGACGATAGCAAAGGCCACAATTAACACGATGCGAAGTATGGCTAATGCCGGATGGGCCCTGATGTATTCCCGCAGTGTGATGATTGCAGCCAGATGAGAGTTGCTAGATAGATAGCTGAGATATACTACCAGAGTAAAGTGCGCGCCGTCGATTTCAGCATGGTAGACAATCCAGCCTGTGGTGAGGATGGCGAACCCTGCGACGAGCTGTTGGTCTGCGAGTGCGAGGATAAGGCGCTCCAAGACAACACGCCATAACTTGCAACGGCCGATGCGGGCGCGATTTTGATTGTTGCTCAGGAAGGCGTTCATCCTCTTCGAAAGAATACGCGTGTCAGCCAGCAGTACTTCGTCCAAGTATGCAGCAGTGATTGAAGATGCTGTAGTGAGTATCGCCACAAGGACGTACATTAAGACAACCTATTGATGTCAGCCAACCCACTTGAGATCCACAATGGAGTTGTTCCTGGTCATCGAACTCACACCAAGGCCCGCGATGTCCGGGTCAACAGGACATTCGTCGCCCTGCCAGGTGTCGTGTACGACGAATGAAGTCATGATGTTACACCACACGTCTGACAGAGTAAGAGGGGTGGGCTTATCACCATGTTCCAGCTGCAGAGGTGGGCCGTAAGGGTGTGTGATGACTGCATGTTGTGCGGCCCGCCTGCAGATGGCGTTTTTGGTTCGCCATGGATTTTCGATGGAATTCAGCCTCGTGCTATATTAGGCAAATGAGGCATGCCATCCTGGTTGCCTTGACTGTCCCCGCCACTGATCCCAATCTCGCCTTCGCTAACAATGGACAGGTGACCGTGGCTGTACCAGTTTTGTGCGCCTTCAGGCTGTCGGACTGAGAATTTGAGAGTCATGTCTCCTGCCCGTGATGATGAACAATGGGCGTTCAACACGCGAACGGAATGCCGGATGAGCGGTCCCACAGTTGGAGCCAGCACGTTGTCGCCGTTTCCATAGTACAGAATCTTTGCATCCTCACCAGCGAACCGAGCCCTGTAATTCATCATATGCCCGTGGCCCATAGAGAGAGGCTTGAGAGCAGCATCCACCTCTTCCATCTCTGGCGTCTCCCCACGAAGGGAGCAGAGGAAGCCTAGAGCCAGCTCCTCGTCGTGACCCTGACTAGGCACGATGTCGTAGATAAGCTCGGCCGTTCCGAGCTCAGAATTGACGTCCGCGTCGACGCTCATGACGCGACGCCATTCAGGGATATCCGCTGCCTTATCGACTACGTCGAGCCCAAGCTCTTCGAACAGCATCCATTGCTGGGCCGTCAAAACAGCACCGGGATAGCCCCAGCTACCCTCCTGCTTCGGACCAGAGCGCAGAGCTCGAAGTGCGCGTCTACGGATGTGTGGATCGCGACAGCGTTGCACGGTCGAGAAGAGGGGGATTGTAAGGCCTAGTTCAAACGAAAAGGAATTTTTGCCGGGCTTCTGCGCCAAGAGATCAACGACCTCTTCGGCATTGATCACAAGACGCTCGTAGTCTGGGACGAAAGCGTCGTATCGAAGCTCGGAGCCATAGAAGTGTGCTCCGACCTGAATAGAGATGAGCTGGTGCCAGATACGCAAGGTGCGGGTCAAAGTTGGAGATGCGCCAGCGTCTTGTGATACCACTTGCTCGAAGCGGGAAGACCAGCGTACAAGATTGTCGTGTACCTTGAAACGCTCTAATTCTAGCATGGGAAGGTCTACAGGATTATGCAAGACCGCGTCGTAGATCGCCATACCGAAGACTGTGACCCATCGAACGTGATCAATCAGTGGCGCGCGTGCCTCTTGCACTGTTTTGAAAGCGTCCGGCACGAGATCTGGGTTGGTAGCCAAAAAGCTCTCCATGTCATAGTGATATCGCGCTTGCTCGACCTCGAAAGCCATGGCAGAGATGTCCAGGCGGGCGAAGAGATGCTGGATCTCATTGAGGTCATTCCGACGTGACAGTCGGCGTAGGCGCTCGCCGTGTTGCGCCATGATGGCCCTTCCACTGCTTGCGTGGATTTGACTGGCTCGGTAATTCCCTCTTACATTTTCGTAGCAGGTAAAGATTACACAAGCTATGAGTACGCGATCAATGTCTTCAGGGGTGGAAGAGTACATCAGGCCTTGCGCAGCGCTCAAAGCTCGCTGGTAGTGCTGTTCGGAATATCGTTGATGCCGTAAGGCAACGTCTCTATCATGCATTGCCTCGGACAGTTGGTGCAAGGAGCTCAAGGCTAGCACGATGTGCTTGACTGCGGGTTCGACATGGCACATCTGTAGAACTATGCGATCCCAGAATCGACTGTCCATGAGGCTGTTGGTGCTGGCCACGGTCTTTTGTCGAAAAAACTGGAAGTAGCGCTTCTCCAGTACATCGCGAAAGGCCGGATCGCTCACAATACGAGCGAGAGGAGCAGACTCGGGTCCAGAAGAGTCTTCGGAAGATGCGGCGATACCCATAGGTGTCTGGCATGCTGCCTGCAGGTCAACTCGAGAGAAAGGCAGACTGCTGTAACCATCACATTTGCGGCCGGTCGAAGAGCAACGGGTGCACTCGGGTTTGGTCTCGTCACACTTGACTCTTCGTATTCTGAAAATTCGTTAGACTGTTGCCTAGTTGTGTCGGTCTCAGTGTGTGTATACTCACCTACAAGTAATGCAACCGGTCTTGACCCGCGTCACGCGTTTTGCGCCTGACAAAAGAGGCGGCATTATGCCTGTGAACGCTTGTGTCGTTCAGGACGTCGTTAGTAACAAGGAAGAGGATGGATCGGTGTAATGAGACGGCGTAGACCGGGCATTAGAGGCCATTTCTACAGGGATAGTGGCCCCGGTGCCTGCTTAGCGAGCATAGTAAGGCTGAGTCTCATGTAGCTCACTGCCTCGTTGCGTGGGTGTACGACCCCATCGTACATGGCAACATGCTTACATGTATCTTGATCACACAGATTTGCTCGAGTCGACATGCTTGCTGAATGTTCAGTGCGAAGCCTTGAAGTTGATGTAAACGGACAGCAATGAAGATGGAGCGAAGGTGAGGCTGAAACTACAGTACTGGCCAAGAGCCTCGCGTGTAGATGCCAATTTAAACTTTACCGGATTACCGGATTACATTCAATTAGGTAACCGCTGCAGGAGAGCGTGCCTTGGACTATTTTACAGCGGCAACCTAGACCTCGGGCTTGCAACAGATACTGGCACGTGATTGCATGTACTTGAACATGCAGTACTCAGGAGAATTCATTACCACGCATATACACATAAAATCTAAACGACATTCATCTATCCTCTATTGGCCAGCAGCCCGGCGCATGTGGTCCAACCGAATCTCAACGGCTCTTCTGTGGGCCTCGAGCTCTTCGACCTTGGCAAGCTGCATGACAGCGCTGCCAACATTCTTCAAACCCTCAGCAGTAAGCTTTGAGCTTGTGATGTGCTTGACATAGCTGCCCAGGTTGACGCCAGAGTACTGTTTGGCGTAGCCGTACGTCGGCAGCGAGTGATTGACACCGGCGCTGTAATCGCCGACGGACTCGGGGGTCCACTCACCAACGAAGACGGAGCCGGCGTTGAAGACCATCTCCCTGACTGCCACGGGGTCGGCGACTTGCAGGATCAAGTGTTCGGGTGCGTAGAAGTTCGAAAGCTCCATAGCGTGATCGATGTCCTTGACAAGGAGCGTCACGGAGTGGTCAATGGCGCCACGAACGATGTCTACACGCGGCAGGGCGATGGCCTGGTTGTGCAATTCGTCGTCGATGGCTTGGAGCTGGGCCTCGTCGAGATCAACAGCGATCAGGATGACCTGGCTGTCAACACCGTGCTCAGCCTGGGACAGGAGATCGGAGGCAACAAACGCAGGGTTGGAAGTCTTGTCGGCGATGACCAAAACCTCAGATGGACCGGCGGGCATGTCGATGCTGACGCTGGCAGTGGTGTCGTTGGAGACGATCATCTTAGCTGCAGTAACGAACTGGTTTCCAGGACCAAGGATCTTGTCGACCTTGGTAACGTTTTCCGTACCGTAAGCCATGGCAGCGACAGCCTGAGCGCCACCAGCAAGGACAATGCTCTCTGCACCAACCTTGTGAGCCACGTAGACGATCTCGGGCGTAACACGACCATCGGCGCGAGGAGGGGTTGCGATGACAATCTTCTTGCAGCCAGCGACCATGGCAGGAACACCAAGCATCAGAGCAGTCGAAGGCAGAACAGCAGTGCCACCAGGGACGTAGAGACCAACGCGTTCGATCGGACGAGAGAATCGGGAGCATACAACGCCAGGCATAGTCTCAACCTCGAGGGCCTTCTCTTCCTTTTGTGCGGCGTGGAACTTGCGGATGTTTTCGTATGAGATGTCGATCGCCTCGATGGTCTCAGGTGAGAGCTGCATGAGGCTCTCAGGGAAAGGCGCCTTGAGGACTGGCGATGTGAGGCTCGTCGCCTTTTCGAACTTGTGTGTGTAGCTCAGCAGTGCCTTGTCGCCGCCCTCGCGGACCTCCTTGATAATGGGGTTGACGATGCCCATGATCTTCTCAGTGCTGCGCTGCGACGGGCGCTGGAGAACCTCCTGTACCACTTCGGGCTTCTCCTTGGTTGTGTCGTAACGGCGCATCTGGATCTTGCCCTGCTTGTTCAGACCAGCGGGGTCTTCCTTGTTCTTAGGCTTCGACTCTGCTTCGCGGATCTCCTCCTTCTTAGGCTCGACGTTCGATGCGCCGTTCGATGCGCCATTCACGCCGAACTTGGCTGCGTAAGGTCCCTTCGCATCACCCTTTCTCCTCTTGACCTTGACACTCTTTGCGTCCAGGTTGCGCTCGATGTCCTCGAGTGATACACCGGCAGCAGTTGCTTTTGTAAGAGCAAAGTAAAGCACGTCTGCAGCTTCGGCGGCAATGTCGTCCTTGGATGTTGCCTCGCACAGCTCAGCTGCCTCCTCCATGATCTTTGCGTTGAGCATCTTCGAGTCACTGAACAGTCTTGCGGTGTATGAACCTTCGGGCGCCGACCTCTTGCGGCTCTGGAGCGTCTTCTGCAGCTTCGAAAGTCCACGGTACTCGCCAAAGCAGCTCGAAGTCTGCAAGTGGCAGAAGCCACTGCCCTGCTGGCGCGCAGTCACACGCAGACAATCGCTGTCGCAGTCAAAGTCCATGCGCACAAGTTCCTGCCAGTCGCCGCTAGTGTCACCCTTGCGCCAAAGCCCGCGCTTCCTGCTGTGGTAGACTCCACGGCCACACCTAAGGCTCTCAGCAACGCTCTCCTCATTGCTGTATACCAAACCAAGTGCGATGCCCCTCTCGTCCGTGACCAGAGTTGTGAGGAGCCCGTCTGGCCTGTCGCTCTTCGCGTTCGCAAGGAGCATGCACGCAACGCGAATCTGACCCTCTGCAGGCTCCGCAGCGGTCGTCAATTGCTGCGCAGGGACAATCGGAACAGCGCCCTGTCTTCCGAGGTCTACCGCGTCGTGTTCCGAAAGCTGCGCTTTCGAGACGTACACTGGTGGTCGGTTGCTTCCAAGCTCTTGAAGAAGGGTTCCTACGGTACCGGCGTCGGCGACGTTGAGGTGAATTGCGTATGAGGTTCCGTCCAAGATAGAGCTGGCATCACCAGTAGGTCGGATCACGATCCTGCTCGAGTCCACATTGGACAGCTTCTCGAGGCTCGACAATTGGGTGCTAGAGACAAAGACCTTCGCGGCACCACCGTCAAGCAGGTCAACAACATCCTGCTGTTCCTCGAGAGCTGACACATCCAGGTAGACAGGTATCCGGGCGACGGTCTCCTTCAGGAGTGCGAATGCTTGGTCGAGTGTGGCAGCGGTCGCCTGGGCGAAGAGACCGCCGGTGTATGCGAGTTCTTTGGCGTTGTCGATCTGGCCGTCGCCAGTGTAGGTGGCCAAGTCAATGGCGGCGAGGAAAGGAGGGAGGTGTTCGGCCTTGGCCGGTGAGGGCGTTTGACTAGCCATGTTGTGTTGTATATGTGTGTAATTGTGGAGGATTGTAAAGGTCAAGAGTTCGAGTCGTACAAAAAATGACTTGCATTGACTCGTCCCCACTGTATGTGATGCGTCATGCCAGGGTCTGGACTCGAAACGATTTGATTGGATGCATGACAAAGACTTGCTTCCTTATTCACGCGTACATACGATCCTTCAATATGTACATTACTCTCAAACCAGTAATTGTACCGATGAGATGGAATATCCAGGCCTGAAATGCTCACCACTAAGGCATTGCGCCCTGCGCTTCGCCGGCTCCCAAGCTTACCCAACCCGAGAAACCAACGAGGGCTGAATGGATCGACTACATCAACTGTAAAGAGGCCTCTAGCAGTATATCCGTCTGGTCTCAGTGGCCCAAACCCATCAGTACCGATCGCAGCTCATCAACAGCGCCGCCCATTCCTCACCTCGCTCCCGACATACCTCGTTCCACCAGTGGTCTTCACCGGCCTACTCCTCGCACTATGGACCTACAAAGTCTTCATGACCGTAGTCTTCCAAGAAAAGATCTTATACATGTCATACATGCCGCCTCAGACGCGCTCTGAGAAGATCGAAGACTACGCCACGACATGCAAGCCGGTAGAATGGGAGGAGGTGCGCATAAAGAGCCTTGACGGGACCAATATCGCTCTCGGTGTCGGCTGTATACCTTCGGAGCGGGCACGTGCAATAGAACAAGCTGCGATACGCGAAGTTGTGATCTGCTACTTCCAGGGCAATGGTGGCTCGGTACCTCCTAGACTGCCTTTGCTGTCGAACACCCTCAAGCTACTTCAATCTCGGGCCGGAGATAGCACTCGCTACACAATGATTGCGCTCTCGTACCGCGGCTACTGGAAGTCTTCAGGCCGCGCCACCGAAGCCGGCATCAAGCTCGATGCGCAGACAACTCTCAACTGGGTTAAAGAAACCCATCCTAACGCCAGCATCGTGCTGTGGGGCCAGAGTCTTGGAGCCGGAGTTGCGTGCGCGGCGGCTGCTGAGCACTTGGCCAGAAACGAAAGTCAATCTGTACAGGGTTTGATATTGGAGACACCTTTTACCAGTGTCGGTAGCATGCTCCAGGCGCTTTACCCGGAGCGCTGGCTTCCTTATAGGTATTTGACGGGGTTTCTGAGAAGTCACTGGGATAGCGAGGTGGCTTTAAGGCGCATTGCTTCTGTGGACAAGGGTAGGCAACCGCAGATATTGCTCTGCGTAGCGACTCGAGATGAGGTTGTGCCTGCGGAAGAAGCGGGCAAACTACAAAGGGTATGCGAGGAGGTCTCACTCGTGAACAGGAAAGTCAAGGTTATAGGCGCGCTTCACAACGAGGCTACGACACGGAGAGAAGGTCAAGAGGCGGTCGCCAGCTTTGTTGTTGGTTCGTCTGTAAAGCGAGTGGAATAATACGTATTGACTCACGACAAAGACCGCCATCCTCTTGGTCTGCCCGCCGTCTCCTTCCTAGTAGCTATCTCTCGAGGGACATACAATTTGGACAGATTGGATGACGCTGGTAGCACTCTCCCAAACGATTTGTCCCATATCGTGTTTTCACCCTAACTACATAACGCTACAACCCCACCTTTTCCCCTCGACACCCTCCTTCTCCAACTCGCTTACCCTTTCCTCAACTCTGCCAACAGATCTCTCGAAATCGTCAACTCCAGCCTCTACATCCTCGACTCTCCCCCTAAGCCCATCGATCTCGTACTCAAGCTTAGCGGCCAAAGATTCAAGCTCCTTCCCGCCCTCCTCCAACGCCTCCCTCTCATCTCGCAGCAGAGCCTCGATAGCCCCTTGCAGAGCCTGCAAACCCTCGTCGCGTGGAAGGTGGGTTTCGCGCAGTTGGGCGGCGTTGCGATCGGCATACGGTAAGAATTCGCGGAGGACGGAGAGCTGCGCGCGCGTCCAAGAGGCTGTCTCGGCGGAGATGGTGTGCAGTTGTAAATGGAGGTTGAGATTTGTTTTGGCAGAGAGTTCTTGGGCGGCGAATTGCTTGACAGGCTCATCGGAGTCGGAGTCGGAGTCAACGGGAGCGGTGATGTCGCGCCAGGTCAGGACGCTGTCTTCGGCTAAGCTGAAGCTCAGGTGGCGTGGATAGTGGTCGTCGGTGCGAAGTTCTACGTTGCTGGTCTCGAGGTGGCTGGAAGAGAGGGTTCGACGTGGGATGGAGGGCTCCGGCTCGTTGGTGTCGTCTGGGTCGTGCACGAGTTCGTCGTCGCTTTCGTCGAGTGTGTCTGTGATTGAATGGCGCTGGCGCATACTACTGGTGCCGTCTGATGTTTCTGTTCTTCGGACTGGCTCGCCATTCTCTGTGTGGTTGTCATCGTCGTCATCTTCGTCATCTTCTTCCTTCACTTCTTGGAAACTCTCACGGGAAGCACCCATTAGGCCTGAAATAGCACCTTGTCGTGGTTTCTCTCTTCGCGAGGAGTTGGTATGTCGTTGAGCAGCAATAGCAGCGTCGAGTGAGTTCTCTTGGGTAGAGGACGCAAGACTGTTGGGACTACTTGCTGGCGAGGTCTGAGAGCGTGACAAGTGCGGTCTAGGTCTCTCTCCTGTGTGAGTCTCTTCTATCGGTGAGGCTAAGACTTCACCTTGCGAAGGCTTTTGCTGGTGACCTTTGATTCCCACCACACCCTTGAACTTTCCAAGGCCGCTCTTGGCTTCTCTCTTGATTCCTGTAGCTCGTCTGAAGATTCCGCGCTTTTGCTCCTCATCGTCGCTGGTATCTTCCTCCATAGGTGTGCGCATGTCGTTGTACTGCTCGCGTGGCGGTACAGGCATACCATCCACCGTAGACTTCCTGCCAGTCCAGGCATAACCACCCTGTTCATCCGGTCGGAAGATCAAGCCGCCGCTTGCAGACCGCGTTTCGGTCTGGGCTTGTTTGGCTTTCTTGATTGGTTTCCCATACCACAACCATTTTGAACGCTCTCCGTATATGAGCTGAACGAATCGTTCGAGATCTGTCGTCTCTATCTCAGCAATCCCTGCTCGATCGCGTCCGCCCACAACATCCATGACCATTTCGCCTCCTTTCCCGCTGAGCTCGGCTACTGTAGACTTTACCACTCGTGGCACTGTCCAGCTTTCGCTACTCGCTGCTTTCGTGCTGAGCTTGTGCAGCCGGGCGAGAGTATGTCTATCCAAACGGCGAGACTTTGTCATCCGTTGCTGTTTCTGGAAAGACCCAATGCCACGCTTCATACTTTCGACATCGAAGGCGTCCTTGCCTACTGGGGCGCCTATGGCATGCAGTCTGTTGCGAGCACCCATGAGGAGACCCAGGAGGGCAGCCACAGTCGTCGGTCCCAGGATTCCATCATGGGGCTCAGATCGATAGTAGTCGCCTCCTATCTCTAGCCACCAGTCGTTCACGGCACCCTCCGTGACATCACATAGTAGGCCATCGGCGTAATCAATGTCCAGCTTGTTGAACAGAGTGAGTGCAGACTGGCAGAGTTTCACAAGCTCCATGACAGACTTATAGATCTCGTTCTTATCAGAGGTTCGGTAAAGCTGATGAAACTTTGCGATTGTCGCTCCAGATGGTGGTACGAGAGTCAGGCCTACACGTCCGGAGCAACCGAGACGCTTGAGATTTTCATTGACGAAGAAATCGAAGCGATGCTTCTTGAGATCACCATCGGGTACCGGGATGACTGTGAGCGAAGAAGGGAATGCTGATAAATTCGTCACCATGAGCGTGCCCAGTGGCGTGTCTCTTCGGCGAGCGTGATACTGATTTAGTGCTTTGAAGTAGACCCGCAGCCGTGGGGACCACAGCGACTCGTCGGTGGGCACGCTCAAGACGCCCACCACGATTGAATGTGCAGGATCTCCGGTGTATGTAGTGATCACGAATGTCGGATGTGTGCGGGAAGTGGTCCATTGCTCGACAATGTAGCATTCGTAGCCTTGCAGCTCTTTTCGCCGTTCCAGGGTGATTGTTGACGGGTCTTCTTCCAAGTAGCGGAAAGCCACTGGGTCATTTAGTACGAAACGCTGATGGCCGGGTTTTGCAGGAGCAAGTCCTTCATATTCGGGATTGGTTTCGTTGAGGCGTTCGACCCGATCAGAGGTTGTTGTGCGCTTGAGCTGACCACCCACTGTTGCTGGACGTTGAGACTCGTGTTGCAGTGAAGGCGAGGTCAGAGGCGGAGGACGCCTGTCGTCTACTGACATCCTGGCGGCCATGTTCGCGGTGTATCCACAACTCGGCCTGACAAGGGCAAATGTGTTGAGCTCGATCAGCCGGCCATATCAGTTGTCGCGACCTTCACCTGCCACAGATCCAGTGTGAAATGACCTGGCCGCGTTAAATAATACTAAAATCAAGGTTAGTCGGGCGTTGATGATGTTGCTGTCGACTCTTGAGGTGCCAGGCCACGTGACGGTCTTCACGAAAGTCAGGAGCTATCAACGCATCAACCCTAAGCACGTGGCAGCCACAAAACCCTAATAACCCCCAGCCCGAACCTAGCGATAAACCTACACCTCAATTATATCTTTGATGCTCTCAATCAATGTCATTATTGATACAGTAGATCGACACACCTGCTTGGTAACATTCCCTCATAGGCAATGAAAGCTTAACGGCTCTGACTGGCAAGATATCACGATCTCGGCATTTACGTTTTCGAGATGATGTACTGTATCTTCACAGCGTGTGCTGCTCCGTGACTTCCGCTCCGAGGAACGGGATTAAGAAGTGACATCCATCTCATCCACCAAATACAACGAAGTCTAACTGCCGACAGGCAAGATGGAATTCCGCAACCCATGTAAGCCACGAACAGGCCGCAACAGGCATCTCGGCTACGACGAGCTGGATTGCCGCGAAGTAGTGGATACGATTCGCTCTCTCTCACAGGCAGGGCGGCATCTACATTTCGTCATCACGACGTGTCCATCTTGTACCACCCCTCCACAGATCAGTCTACACACGTCAACACATTGGGGGTTTTGGCGGGCGCGTAGGAATGGGGGAAGGTGCGTGTATATTAATGACGATGGGACGGGGAAGGGAAGGGAAGGAGTAGGGCCAGAGTGTCTGGATAAATATCAATACCTCTACACAAGGAGACAACAAAACTCTCTTTCACTTACACCTCTTCCCTCTCCACCTTTAACCTCAAAGCAATACCAACCCAAAAGAATACCTTCAACATGGCCATGTCACAAGCAGCCTGGAAGGCCGAGCAGGCGCTCGGCCACGGCGACAACGCCACCACAGCACAGGATGTGACTAACCCAGGTCTCAAACCGGAATGGGGAAACCCCAATGAGACGATGAAGGCGCTGGCCTGGATGGGAAAGAACACCGTTGAAGTCGGTAAGTTAGGGAAGACCTAAGCCTTCCATGCGCCAGAAGTACCTTACATATAGTCTATCTCTCTCCCGAGAGAAGACCTTGATGGGCGCTAGCTATCTAGCCAACCAATACAAATACAAGATACGAATACTAACACCTTCCCTTCCTCACAGTCGACTGCCCCAAACCGAAGATCCTCGAAGACCGCGATGTGATTCTTAAGATCACCGGCAGCACCATCTGCGGCAGCGACCTGCACCTGTACCATGGCACCGTCGTCGAGCTCCAAAAGGGCGACATCCTAGGCCACGAGTTCTGCGGAATTGTAGATGAGATGGGACCGGGCGTCAAGAACCTGAAGAAAGGCGACAGAGTGGTTGCGAGTTTCCAGATCGCGTGCGGAGAGTGCTATTACTGCCAGAAGAAGCAGTCGTCGCAGTGTGGTGAGTGGAGACGAGCCAGGAACACAGTATCTGCGTCAAGAGAGTCTAGTGCTGACAACAAATCAGAAAGGACAAACAGCAACACGATCGAGAACAGCATGTACGGCGGCCGCACCGCCGGCATGTTCGGCTACTCGCACTTCACAGGCGGCTTTGCCGGCGGCCAGTCCGAGTACACGCGCGTGCCGTACGGCGACAACAACCTGCTCAAGCTTCCCGACGACGTCCCCGACGAGAAGGGCCTGTACCTGTCCGACGTGCTCAGCACTTCCTGGAACTGCGTCGTGGACACCGGCGTCAACGAGGGCGATGTTGTCGCCATCTGGGGCGCGGGCCCTATTGGCCAGATGTGTGCTGATTTCGCGCTCATGCACAAGGCCAGCCGCGTGATCATGGTTGATGAGAACTGGAGGCTGGAGTATGTCCAGGAGAGGTATCCCAACATCGAGACCGTGGACTTCTCGGCGCTGAAGGGGAAGAAGGGCGGTGTTGTGCAGAGGCTGAAGGAGATGTGCGACGGTCGCGGTCCGGACGTCGCGCTTGAGTGTGTTGCTGGGTGAGTTTGGGATTGTTTTGTTCTCGGTTCTTGCGATGAACTGTTCGCTGACCACATGAAACCACAGCGAGTACCCCAAGAGCTGGGCACACACCATCGAGCTGGCAGCAGGTCTCGAGACCGACACAAGCGAGATCCTGAACGAGTGCATCGAGTCCGTCAAGAACTTTGGCCGCGTTGGCGTCACTGGCGTCTACGTCGGCTACACGAACCACTTCAACATCGGTATGTGCTCTAAGTCCACCCTGCGTCCTCTCAAAACACAACCAGAAGACTAACATCCACCTCCCAGGCTCCCTAATGGAGCGCGGCATCCGCCTAATCGGCAACGGCCAAGCGCCCGTCCACATGTACTGGCACGACCTCCTCGCCAAGCTGCAAACGAAAGAAATCGACCCCCTGAAAATGGTGACCCACCGCGTACGCATCGAAGACATGGCGAAGGTGTACGCGGACTTCGACAAGAAGAACGACGGGATGCAGAAGGTGTTTGTCGAGACTCGCTTTTCGGCGCCGCCGTGCGAGGGTAGCCCGCAGCTGAAGAAGTATTAATTTGGAGAAGAGGTGGTGTGGGTGTGGGAAAAGGACGATTTTTCTTCTTCTTTGATGTGATGTGTTAAATGTGCTGATGGGTGAAATGATATTGATCTTTTGCGGTTTGTTGATAGATGATGACGAATTGCATACCTTAGTACTTATCTCGCCATCATACTCATGCGTTGATGCTCAGTGGTAAGAGGACTGCGCGCTGGACAGATGGGATTAGGTACGCGCAGTCATCCTCAAGCCGCAAGCCGTGCCGGATGCGTGTATGCTTCATGATGGAGTGACGACCAGAAGACAGCACCTTTGGTTTCAACGTTGATTTCGGGAAAACGCTATATGAGCTTTCCATATGTGTGAACAAAGCACGATGATCCTCCGGGTATCTCCCCTCGAAAGCTCGGCCGTCTCGAAAAACAAGCAGACCTCCCTAAAGCCGTAGCGTTTTGAGGGGGTAAGGCGAGGTCATAAAAACACCATAAGTGTCGAGTGTGGGCGTACGGGCGTGTGTGGTGTTGTTGGTTTTGTGCTTGGTTCTTTCAGCTTCCTTCGTATCATATAAGAAAAACGAGCGGCAGAGAATAAAAACGCCTCATGACTCCCAAAGCGCCTTTCTTAAAAGTGCATTCCAAACCCCCGGCCTCCAGATAGAGAAAGAATGAAAGTAATAGTTTCGACAACGCCGTGACAAAACAATGCAGGAAGGGTGTTGTTTGTTTCTTTCCAAACAGCCCCGATGTTGAACCGCCATGCAGGTTGGGTAATAACACAATATACCGAAGAAGAGAAGATGTTGCATGCGATTTTTCTTATTTTCCGATGCGTGCCTTGCCCTTCTTGGGCGGTGCGGATGAGGTGATCTTTGATGTTTGCATGAGCTCGCCGATGTATCTGGAGGGTTGCGTTAGCATGTTGTAAGGACCACAGGTAGGTGGCAGCGCCGAGGTGTAGCGAAAACATACGATTGCAGGAACTTGTTGCCGCCCTCTAACTTCTCATGTTCAGTCTTGACTGTTTCCACTCTGTCGACAATAGCTTGCAGGCTGGTTTGCAGCATTTGGGCTTGCGCGATGAGATCCCGCCTTGCGTCTTCGCCAAGCTTGTCAACTTCCTCGCTGTTGCGTCGGGGAGACATGGCGCGGACGTCGTCGTCTTCAAAGTCCGAGTCCACGACTGTGGTGGGCGCATCACGAGATACGATCATGGTGCCGCTGCTTTTCCTGCTGCCCAGCTTTGGGCGGCCGAGTCTTGAGCTGGACCTGCCCCTTCCGTCGTCTTCGCTGACTACGGCGCTGGAGTCCGGTGATGGCTCGGTGGAGTGGCCGTCGACAATTGCTGATTGCGAGATGGGTTCCTCGATGGAGTGCAGCGCGTCGTCTTCCCGTGTCATGGTTGAGAGGAAGTCGTAGGGAAGAGGCCTCTTGGTTGGGATGACGTGTAAAGCCAGGCTTGCGCCTGTGTAGAGGTTTCGGAATAGAGGGAGGAGATAGGGTTGGGTTGGCGTTGGGCGTGGGGTGTCTCCGCGGATTCAGAGAGGGCAATTAAACATTAGACGAGCAGAGAGCAGTAGCAGCAGCGGGTGGTGGCAGGCATGTGCTTTGGGGCGGTGGTTCAGGTCGGATTGTTTTGGCAGGGCAGAGCAGCTTGTGCAGAAGAGCTCGGGAGGGTGATGGCAGATGGACGATTTGGGTGATATGCTCGTGACCGGTCGGTAAGCCCTGCGCCGGGAAGAAAAGAGGTGTGGATGTGGGTTGGGTGCGAGTTGAGACTTGAGAGGGAGCTTTGGGATTGTGTGGCTCGAGGGGTGGGTAGTCGAGGACAGTAGTGGATAGAGTGGCAGAGAGTGGGTAGCACCAACAGGCAGCGTGCAGTACAGTAAGGTACTGTAGTGGAGAGAGCTTGCTGCACTCGTCGACGGCGCGAAAGACTGGCGAGTGGAGAAGTGACCCTGCGTCGAATGATATGACGATTTTTGCCGCCGTTCGCCTCCAGTCATTTCGATCTGCCGGAGGAACAGCTAACAAAACAAGGGAGCATATCCCTGTGACTTGACAATGTACTGTATAGAGTTAGTTGGGCAGATGTGTAATAATCCATGTTGGTTTCTTGAGTCTTGCCTATCACTTACATGTAACGGTGCCGTGTTTGCCTACTGTGTATGCATGTACCTATTACTACTCCTACAGTATGTATACCACTATACAGAGGTAGCTTCTTCTTCATGCACGCACACCCGGCAGTCTCCCAACTGCCTGCCCGTCTACCTGTCTACCTAGCTCACCATCTAACCTCAGTATAGTAATAACTCACAGTAGTACCTGAAAAGCCCTGTACGCTTCAACGCCGCCGCAGTGCGCCGCCGAGGAAAGAAAAAGACGCGGCTTTATCACGGATGGTCGGCAGCAAGGTAGCGCGAGACGTGAACAAAGTGGCGACGTTCGCCTACCACCTCGCTTGCCACCTGCTTTTGCGGATCCCAATCCCTCTCTAAGCACATGATTGTCGTCTACCAGCCTTGTTCGCTTCACTATCTATCTATTTATCTATCTCATCTACAAAGTCATGCTCGTTTTTGTTTTTTGTTCCTTGGTATAGTCGGTCAAACAGTAGTAGTCAGACCTCAATCTTAGTACCTCAGTCCATCACATCACATCCAATATAACGGATCTGCCTCCGTGATTTAACCCACTGATGATGCCGACACTGACGCCGAAGCTGACACCTCTCCGGCACCTCTTACGCTGATTACCCCCAGACATGCTTGTATCATCAAGAAAGATCATCACCACTGACAAGTCAGCGTGGTCAGACCGCCACCATCTCCGCCCAGCCGCGAGAACATCTTTACCCGCCTAGTAGTAACCAACGGCAACCAACGGCCCTTGCTCTGTGTATACTACTACCCTTCCTGCTATACTAGATTCTACTAGAAGTTCAGACTTGCATGAGCCGGCAAATCGGCGTCCTCCCTCAGCACGCGTCGCCTCGAGTTCGGCTCAATTGCCTGCGAAAAAAATGCACCATTTTGACCATTCTCCGCTCGGTCTGTCCACCAATCCACCGAAGCACACGAGCCTTCTGCAGATCTTCCAAGCCGCTTCCGCCTGCTGGCTTGGCCTGACCAATGGCCGTCGCCCCTTGACATCCCTCGGTGCACTCCTCTCGAGAAAACGAGCACTACGAGCAGCCCAAGGGGGCCCTGCTTTTGTGTGGCAACACCGTCCTGGATCATGGATGACAACAACGTCGCCCTAGCTGCTCTGTATAATTGGTTCATCTCCCTTTTGACTCACGAGGCGTGGAGAGAAGCCTGGGGATCGGCTTCGTCATGCTAAGACCACGCGATCGAGCATGAAACACATGATTCGAAACGAACTCTTATGTGAGCTCACCGCCTGCGCGGATGGATTATCCCCCATACAAGGATTGTCGCCGCACTACTAGATACTTGCAGCCTCGCACGCAGCTTGCTGCGTCAAAGTGATGGCACGGCACGCTCGCCATCACACATAACAAAGCCCTATGACGCTGCGCTAATGTGAACCCTGCCTGACACCTACATACATGCACATGGTTTGGTGGACGCAGAAATTGTGGCACTTTCCAATAGACTTCGCACCGCTAACGACTGTGGATAACTCCGTTCTACCCGCCAGATTATTCTGCTACTATTGAACTGAATCGCGACGGCGACGCGCACCTTTCCACGGAACGCCATGCTTGAATAGTGCCAAACCCGCTGCAGGAACCGACGCTCAAATTTGAATTCCGTCCATGGAGTCATGGTCAAGTCGTTCAATTGTCGAACGGATCATTTCAGCCTTCCGACAATGTGTAAAGCAGAAGAGGAGGTAACAATGATAATGACACCTCGGAAGATTAACAATCATCATGCGCCAAGATGGCTTGTGACTTGTTTTAGTACTGCCATGGCCAAACACGTGGTGCCGCGAGGAGTCCGTCGTCTCGTCTAACACAGTAATTAATCGCTGGCACCATCACCGCCTGCTTATGATATGAAGGATCGAGGTGGGCAAAAAACCTGAGACGGGGGAGCTGTAGCCTGTCATCCGCACTCGATGCGGGCAACACCCGTTCAAGCGCGACTGGATTGAGCAATCGCAGTATTGTAAAGTAGTGCACAAGCCAGTCGCCTTGTACAGTAGTAGTAACGCTCCTACTTTTGGTGCTTTTTCCTCGATTCATCGTGCTATCGTCCGTCTCAGCGGCAGGGAGGACGCTGCGCGGCTTGCGAGTCCCAAATCTCACCTATCGCGTTATTGATCGAGATAGCCGAAACGCCTCTGCCGAAGCCATTTGCCCCTCCTCCAGGCGGGAATCGAAAGTCAATGGGAGACATGATGCACTTCACATCATGCTCTTATCACATTCGCATCGCGATCCTTTGACTTACTATGTACTCGACTTCTGAATCTCCAGGAAGCCGCTCCAGCTTTTCGATGGCCACGTTTGGTTTCCCACAGAGGCACCACCATGGTCACCACCTCCTACTACCATCACGGGCACCATCTTGAATCGCCAGAGCAGTCACGCACCTCCCATCCAACCGTCCAAGCAAATTGTCAATCAATCCCAGCGCCTTGAATCTTCCAAACATCCGAATGCAACGACCAGTGACCACCTTCACCACGGTCACCGCTCGCGTGCCGCGATCACATGGGTCTACCACACCATCCCACCAGGGCAAGAAGAGTAGGGAAACCATGTCGAACCTCACCACCACCCCCGAGCCCCGGACCTCTCCCATCGGAAGCCTCCGAAGAAACGCCTCCCATGACATTTTCCGCCCCATGCACGGACGGCTTTGAACTTCGGGATTCTTCGGCTCGTGCTGGGGAGGAGGAAGTTTCTTCGGTTTGCTTGCTACCGTACCCGATCACGCTGCCTTCGTTCTACCGGCGTCCGTGTAGGTACATGGTCCGTCTGGGAATCATTCTTTCCATCGAATAAGGCCGGCTGGCCCAATGGCAAGGCGCTTGACTACGACTTCACAGGGGTTCAACCTGGGTGTCCGGCATCAAGAGATTGCAGGTTCGATCCCTGCGTCGGTCAGAGTATCGTTGTTGTGGTCATATTACAGTGTAATATGATCGTTCAATCATTTTTGCTGATTTTTTGCTGATTATTCTGGATTTTTGGATTTTTGGATTTTTTTTGGCAACGACCGGCACTGGAGGACTGGAGTGAGTCCTCCCGGAGCCTGCCTCCGTCTATTGCATGCATCTGATGACTGACATGCTGTTGTTCGGGTTCGGCTCATGTGGTGGTCACATACTGAGTTTTTTACTCGTTTGGAAGGGCGATGTTTTTCTCTCTTCCTCCGGTTGAGGAACAGCTTCCTCACCTGTAAGAGGAGTACAGCGAGAGTGACAGTGAGTGTAGGCGGCAGTGAATGCTCCCTTCGATCGTTGATGCTTCCTGAGCAACTATGCCAGACATGCCTCCATCGTTGTATTGTCGAAAGGAACGAGCTCGAAGATCCACATTAGAAGAGGAGAATGTTCCCAAGGGCATGCACGCATGGATGTATGGATGAAGTTGAGCTGACACATCCTAGACAGGGTGTTTCATGATCGAGTCGAGTGCTTCATTGCTCTATGATTGCCACTACGATTCTCCCAAAAAGACCACCACCGCATTTCTCAACCCCGACTCGACAGCCTTGAGCATCGTGCTACCCTACGATCCAGAGTCGATTTGGCCTGGCCACTATACTACCATCGAAAGCAAGGCGCTCAGTCGTAGTCAGTACGTCTTTGATACCATGCCCGCACCCACCCAAAGCGCGATCGTATATCGTATAAGTTGATGTCAAATCTGTCCGACCAACAACTCCAGAGAGGCCCGGCCGGCAGAGTCATGTTGCAATCGTAGGTAGCAAGGTGATAGTTAGGTTGAGAAGTGCTGTGGTATGATTGTTCTTCATCGTGTGTTGTCAAGGTCTCGATCCGCGATATACCAATAGACAAAGTCGTTACTCGCCTTTGGTAAGTTCATTCGATTCTCAGACCCCAAATGGATTTGGTACAGTTTTGCTGGACTTGAGGTGTATAGCAATTTGTCTCATTCACTCCCGTTGATGGAACCGTTCGAACACTTGCCCACCGTAAATGGGAGCTTCCGTAGATCGCCTCTCTTGTCGCAACTTCTTTGACCTCTTCGTGAAAAGGACCCCTATCGCCTTACACCTTAAATCAATGGAAAGTCAAAGGAATGTGCGCGACGGGAAAAAGCATCTTGTTTATGTTGTATACATATATTAGGGACTTGCCTCGTACACATGAGGACTTGTCAAAGCGCGCCACATGAACATCAAGTCGTGTTCTTCATAAACCAATCCGAATTCGCATCATACATGAAATTCGTGATGTTGAACTCGCTGTTACCATTGCCTTCCAGAGCCTGGTACTCGGACCCGCCTTCGCCGCCATTGGCCGTGCCGACAAGACTGGCATCAGTACCCGCAGGGAGAGGTAAGCGAGGCATATTGAAGAAGTCGAAAACGTCCAGATACTCGAGTTCGTTCGCAGCCGGAGTGCGCGCCGGCGTGATGGCTTTCAACTTGGCGTTCGCAGGTTTGGGCTGGCGAGAAATGAGAAAATCCAGATCGTAGGCGCAGCGGCGCATGTCGGCTAGGATGCGGACGGTGGAGGGAGTCTCGCGGACGCCGTTCATTCCTGGAGGGGCGCGCTCGCTGTCGTGATACTCTTCGAGGACGCGCGACAAGAGGATCGCGTAACGTTGGGCCACGTCGTAGTAATAGCCCATTTCTCGTAGTGTCTCGACAAGCGGATGGATCGCAGGATTGACCTGGTGATCGATCGTTGAGCCGTGGACAAGCAGCAAACGAGCGGCGACCCATAGGCTGAAGGCGAAGGGCGGGCCGAGCTTGGTCAGCATGTCGTTGTTTCTGACATAGTTGCAAAGAGTACCAATGTCCTCCACAGCGGAGTGACATCTCTGACTGGCGCTGTAAGATGGAGTGAAAATCGGGGACCTTGTTGTCGGATATGCTGCCGAGGAGTGAAGCCGAATCACAGTGCTGAGCTTGATGTTAGCCAATGCCAGCAGTTTCTTGTGATAACCATTACCCACGTATGATAGGTGATATGCAGCATAATCCAGATGCAGTTGATCTTACTACTGCTGTTCGGCTCGAAGAGGCGAGACATGTTGCCATGCTCGCTCGGGAGGCTGAATTTCCATGCGTTTAATTTGCTGTCAAGTTGTCGATACTCACGCTGCCACTGCTCCACGTCAGACAACGCACCAATATCTACCGGCTTCTTGAGGAAGCGATGAATCTGTGACAGAATGCCGAGTATCTCGATGTAATAGGCAAACGACCCGAGATTTTCTGGAACATCAGCATGGTATTCGGCGCGGTCGGGAGGCTGAAACCATCGGGTTTCCACGGGCTGGTTTCGTGCCCACAGATCGTCTCGGCAGGGTAATTTGCGGTCGATCTCTTTGTCGTCAAGAGCAAACTCAAAGGCCGTGGCGAGTGTGGCATATCGATCCAGCAGGTATATCATCCAGAACAATCTACGCCTCGCTTCATCTTCGATGAAGGATCCCGAATCTGGGAGCACCATTGCGCGCAGCGTGTAGATGGAAGGATACACCGGTGCCACGGAAGATGATGTTGTTTCGACAGCTAAGCCAAGCTGTACCACACTCCTAGCCATCAATGCTAGAAGGTTCCAGCCAGGAGGTCCGTTTGAGCTGCCAACTATATCCAGTGCAAGAATTACCAGAGCTTGCAGCGCTTTCACAGAGCTGTTCTCAAGCCCATAGAGTAGAACCTTTTGCTTCGACGTTGCATGATATCGTTCACGTGCCTGTGGTGTAAGTCTGCTATCCGTAGAGAAACGGAGAGTAGTGGCTACTATGGCATGAAGTAAAATGCGGTCAGCCTCGTCAAGAGCGGCTGATCCAAAAAGCGAGTCCAAGGTAGTCCGTCGATGCAATATGGGACACCAGGTGTTGACATGCTTGAAGAATAGATCCGTCAGAGCGTACAGAAGATCGTAAGGAGGAAAGTCCTGATCTTGTGTGACCGAGCTCGGTCCACCAGTCGACAAGACACCACTTTGTGAGCTTGACGCTATGTTCAAGCTCGGTGACTCTAATGGTGGATTGACGGTAGCATAGGAGCCAGTACTGGGTACTTGCACGTTGGGAATGGAGCCCCGGCTCTGTTGCTGTTGCTGTTGAGGTTGGAAATGCTGTGATGTGCCTATCTGTGAGGTCCCGGGGTACGGCACATGTGGTTGTGAAGCAGCATACATGCTCGCTGCAGGCTGCATGAACAAGGCCGCCTCTGCCTGCGGTATATGCTGCGAGTTGACACTATGGGGTGATTGTTGGTTTCCTGGAGAGTTTCCTGACATGTGGCTCGTGAGTTGTTGGAGAAGATTGCCTTGGGTTGCGAGTACACTCTCGAGTTTATCTGGACGGAGCGTCAGCGTTTTCTCGATGTCAAATGTTACATTTGGAAAGACAGCGGGGCCACCGTATCGCACCACCCTTGACATACCTAGTCGAGTTTCAAGCTCTCTGCCGTAGCCTACATTCATACATGTAAGCGATCGTTCAAGATCTGTAAAAGCAACTATCTTACCAGCTCGCAAACCGGGCTTCTTGCGTTCTCTATATTCGCATGTTGCGCCATTTCTTGTGCACCATCCACATCGAGGATGGCCACGATCACATTTCACCTATCATCTAAAGTGAGCTGAAGTCAAAGTGATAGCTATTGCAATCGATAATACCTTTCGCGACTTGCACAGTTCGCATGAAACACTCAAGGGCCGCGAAGTCTTCTGTCGCTTGCGTTTTCCAGTCCCGTCATCGCCGTCGCCATCTGAAGCATCGTCGTCGCTCCAGGCCTCCTCCTCCCTGTTCTCGGCGGCATTCCCGGGCGAATCATCGCTTTTCGGCGTGCGGTTGGTGTTGGTGGACATGATAGTCGGGCGTGCGGGACAAAAGGAACCGAGACGGCGGGAGCCTCGGGGTTTTATTGCTTTCGCTCGCCTTCTCCAACCCCGCACACATGCGCCAAGTCGTCGCGGAGCTTGCTGCAACTGGACGCCAGACGAGCCGAAAGACACTCTTGAGTCTTGAGCTGCACTGGCAGACGCCGATAGTGTGTGGACGGACTACCTCTTGACCGAATATGCGGTCTTTGACGGTAGTTGGTGACCCACATCGAGGTTGTCGGGAAGATATACTACGTAGTCTGTTCCCTTGAACGCCTCTTTTTCCTGTAATCCACTAATCCTACTTCCTGCTTCCATCCATATCATCCTCCTCTTAATCTACTAGATCAGTCGGAGAAACTGATTGGGAAATCGAAGCAGATTAATCGAGAGGACCAGCCACCGAACGAATACCAATAGCCCGACAGCCAACAATCTTGTGCAGAACAAGTCGGCAAGATGCCTTCAACCAGCAGCAATGTCGTCTCGTTCCCACGGATCAAAGAGATCAAAACATTTCTGGTCCAAGGTGTAGGATCCGGCGGCGATTATCACAATGTCAAGGGCGGCCACTGGTTGATTGACTCCAAGATCGCCACGCCCATGTCCCACTACCCCGAATACCGCAAGTCAAGAACCGATTTCGGCATCAATGTCTTGGGCTCTTTCTGCGTCGAGATCGAGGCAACGGACGGTTCCAAAGGCTTCGCGACTGGTTTCGGTGGCCCGCCAGCCTGCTGGTTGACTGCTGAGCATTTCAGGAGGTTCCTTATTGGCGCAGGTACGCGATATGTATGGGACTGGTGTCAGAAATTCAAACGCTAACGCAAGCCATTAGATCCTAGAGATACGAACAACCTCTTCGAGCAGATGTACAGAGCTTCGATGTTTTATGGCCGCAAAGGTCTGCCAGTCGCTGTAATCTCAGTTATCGACCTCGCGCTGTGGGATCTCCTGGGCAAGATTCGCAACGAGCCGGTGTACAAAATGATTGGTGGCACAACACGCGATCGACTCGACTTCTACTGCACCGGACCAGAACCGACGGCAGCCAGGGATATGGGCTTCGGTGGTGCAAAAGTGGCACTTCCTTACAGCGCTGCTGAGGGCCGCGAGGGACTGCGCAAGAACTACGAATACCTAAAGGGACACCGTGAGGCTCTCGGTCCAGATTTCCCTCTGCGCGTCGACTGCTGGATGAGTCTGAATGTGTCGTACATCATCGAGCTCGCCGAAAAGTGCAAGCACTTGGACATCGACTGGTGGGAGGAGGTTCTCTCGCCTGATGACATTGATGGCTTTGCGCTGATCAAACGCGCGCACCCAACCATCAAATTCACCACAGGCGAGCACGAGTACTCGCGCTACGGTTTCCGCAAGCTGATCGAGGGCCGAAACATCGACATCCTCCAACCCGACGTAATGTGGGTTGGCGGCTTGACAGAGCTCCTCAAAGTGTCCGCCATGGCAGCGGCCTACGATCTGCCCGTAGTTCCTCACGCAAGTGGGCCTTACAGCTACCACTTTGTTGTGTCGCAAGCGAACTGCCCGTTCCAGGAGTACCTTGCAAATTCCCCAGACGGCAAAAGCGTGCTGCCGGTGTTCGGCAACCTGTTCATCAACGAGCCGATCCCGACAAAGGGCTACTTGGATGTCAGCGAACTGGACAAGCCTGGCTTTGGACTGGAGTTGAACCCTGCCGCTCCTCTGATTGATGCTGCGGGCGTACTCAACCCGGCTCCAATGAAGTCGCTGGCTCCTCCACCACAGGAGCAAGAAAAGGAAGTTACGGTGAACGGCGATGGGTCAGCATAGTGTTGCCGTGTTGATGCGAACAGAAAGCAGGGCATCGTGTCTATCACTACTAGAAGAGGCAACCGTACTTCCGTTTGCCGTGTCGTTCCAGATTTCCACTCAAGTGAAGGGCGTGGGTGTGAAAGGGACTAAGAACATTAGCCAGTGGTCTGTTTGCAGGTTTGTAATCAATGGATCAGAACATCTTATCGAAACTAAGGGAACGAGGATGACTCAACCCAAAGATCCGTAATCAACACCTTGGCGTCGTGTGCTCATCGCTTTCGCAAGCTGCAGTCAGCTGACTGTCTTCCGTAGGGCTGAAGAACTACCACCTCTTTGGTCACCGGTAGACCCATCAGTACATACATGTACATAAGTGCAAGGTCGTTCTCACTTATGATTGAGCGAGCTGTTTTGTGATGGTTGACAATATCGGAATCCGGGCCGCGAGGCACACTAGGTAGTCCAAAGCCGTGCAGACCGTCTTTGTCATACACGACTGCTGCGAGAGAGCGCCTCTGTACTTCCATCGTCACTACGCCTGCTTCGCGTCGTGAGTCTCATGTACCTTACTGTATACTGGCAGTATGGAGGCTATGCAAATCTGACCGAAATCGCACGAAACACCGGTACCGATTCACGCGCAAAAGTCCCGGCTTCGCGTCTATTGGAGACCTTCAGCTGAAATCGGCATGGTTCTTTGCAAGTATTACCGATGTAGTCCGTAGCCATTGGGAAACAGCCACTGAGCGTTAGGAACAATAACAACAACGTTGCTGCCATCCATATCTCAGAGGTACTGCAATGTACACCCGCACGCAGATCTTCTTCATTGCATACGTGGAAAGACGGCATGCGGTGGAACAGCTGTGTAGTCCCATACATATATATGTGTATGATGGCTACTCAAACACAGGCAACGTTCGATATCTTCACATTGCTTTCGAGAACATCTCCCTCGTCGTCTGTTTGTCCCTGCCTTCCCGTTGAGCAGCGTTCAAGAGTTCTTGCAGTCTGACCGGCCATCGTCAACACAAACATCTTGCAGAAAAACGACCCGGCGCCCTCCAACAACAGGAAATTTCCGGCAACACTTCCAATCACATCGATAATGTGCATCCAGATCATCGAGCGTTTCTCCGTCTGCAGGTGCATTTACTACCAGCACTCGATCGATCCATGTCCGGCTCGGGCACAGCGAGGCCACGGGTAAGTGTGCTGTAGTCGATCGAAAGAACAAGACCAGAGAGTCCTTTGCTAACTGATTCGATCTCGATATGTTTAGCGTCCAAGAGAAAACGGTCTTCGTAGGCTATACATGCGACAAACATGGTCGGAGCAAAGGAGTCGTCCTGCATCAATATCAACGTCAACGAACGCACCACACTCGTCGAACAAGTCAAGTCGCGACACCGAGCCATGGAATCGGAAGACCAATCGGTGGAACCCTTGATCGAATGGGCGGGGACTCGCTCTAGCGATTCAGTCGACCAACGTGCAGGATGAATGTGATGCGTGGGTGGTGCGATAGTACGGTGGATAGATGGATCGATCGAAAGTGTCGCGGTGGAATGGTGACAGCTGGTACGAAAGTGGGAATGGTTTCAGGCGTAGGATCACATTAGCGATATCACGAATAAAGGACAGCGCAGGCCGCGACTCCGAACCGGCACATTTCGATCCAGCCTGTGATGATTGGGAGAAATGTGAGCTGATACCGTCACGCTCCTGGCAGCAATTGGAAGGAACGGGACGCTGTTGAGAGTAGGGTGATGCACTTCCTCATTCTCGGTGATAATCGCAAAAATTGGTGGTAATGCCATTGCGCTCTTTCTACGAGTTCGGAATACACACCTTGGAGAGAGGACGAATGCTGTCTCTTGCCTCTGGTGGTTGTTCGTACCCTATGCGGTAGTACCACCGCGCTTTTTGCAGATATTAGACACATTCACCACTTTGCATCGCTCTCTATGGCCAGCGGACACCTGAGTGATAGTACCATCACGCTCCTCGTGGAATTTTGGTCCCACTTACTGGGTGCTTGGTTTTACTCGGCGAAGTGACAGCAGTTTCACTGGTCTGAGGAATGAAAGCTTGCAAAGTATCAAGAACAAGATCGGAAAGATTAAAGTTGAATGCGAGAGTCTTCGGATGATGGGGTATCGGCGTGTTTTGTATTTGTAACTTGAGCCGAGCTATTTGACATTCTTCGATAGGTCCGCGAAGTGCTCGAAGCAAAACACACATTGTTCGTTTCAGATATTCCATCATCATCGTCATCGTCACAAGGGCTGGACGAGCGTTCAGCGCAGCACGCACCGTGCCCTTTCTTTTCACTTCTCGCCATTCCTCTCGGCGACTCGCAACCCTCTCTCCGCAGACCTTCCTTGCGCCTCTGCGCAGCCTGACACCTCTTCATATCTCCTCTTCCTCCTCGAAAGCCGCTGGTCTTCGCGCGAAGCAGCGAAGCGCGGCGATAAGTTGCCGGATTAACAGACTTGCGAGGCGAGCACGCCTCCGCAGCCTGGGTTTGGAGGTTCCACGACACGAAAGCATGCAGAACCAGCTGCAAGCCTTGCGAATGTCGAACCGGGAACGAACTCCAGAACGGACGGACAAAGAATGTTGAGCCAAACAAATATGCGGCAATTGAAATGAACGGGCGACCAGTGTTGTCGGGTGAGTTCGTATTCTCCTCAAATGGGTCTTTGCTCGAGCGCGCTCGTCCTCTGGCTGCTGAGACAGCTGTAGATTGTAAGCGGCTCGGTAGCATGAAGCGTCTACCTGCGGACGACGACACCCTGGCGGCGGGTGGCGCGTTGGGCGTGGTACTCATCCTCGGACTCGGAGGAGCACTCGGAAGCGTCGGAGTAGCCGCAGCGAGAACCACCACAGTCGAGCTTGACGCGGGCGCCGGCACGAGTGATACCGTAGCGCTCGCATGTGCAGCAGGAAGAAGTGCTGGAGACGGAAGACGGGGTGCTGGAACCGGAGCTGCGGGAAGTGAGGGACGGGACGTCGGAGTCGGAGTCAGAGTCAGAATCGTCCTCGGAGTCATCCTCAGATTCGTCAGAGTCGTTGACGTTGGCGGCGGCGAATCTAGCGGCGAGCTGCTCGACGGTTGGGCCGGCGAAGGTCTCGGAGCGGAGGGCAGCGCTGGCATGGGGCTTCTGGGGCATCGGGGACTTGATTTGAGACGGGCTGAGGGAGCGGCCCTTTGGGACGTCAGAGACGCGGCGCGAAGCGCGGGCGGCCTTGTCGGTGGCAGCGGCAGCGGCGGGCTTGCCAGAGGGGATGTCGAGGACGTTGAGCTTGCGGCCAGTGGTGGGCTCGACGACGGAGTCGCGGGCGGGATCGTGCGAGACGTGGTAGCCATCGATGATGTAGTAGTACCAGTAGCGCTGGCCTTGCTTCAAGGTCTTGCCCTGGAAGCGGAAAGTACCCTTCCAGCCACCAGCTTTGGCGGCATCCTTGGAGAGCGGGAGCTGGCCGTTGTAGTTGTCCCAGGATCCGAGAAGGTGGACAGACTTGCAGTGGGCAGAAGTGCGGAGAGTGAAGTTGAGCTGGACGGCGGCCATTATGATTGATTTGGTTTTGATAATTTGTCGTAAGTGGTTGCTGGTTTATTGAAAGTTTGGTGGGCAAGAAGAGCTGATTAGTAGCGTATTGTTGGTTTTGTTGGTTTTGATTGTGTTAAAAGTCGACCGGCGACAGATGATGGATGCTGTTGGTGAGTGGGATTGATTATTAGAGTGAGAGGGTATAAACAGCGAGCACCAGGCTCTTGGGGATAAAAAAGAAGAATAAAAAAAGGTGTAACTAAAAAACAACTCTTGCGATTGACAGGCTTGCTGAAGAGAGAAGAAAGAGAGAGGATAGGTAGAGGCGCATTGAGTGGTATATACTTATGCTCGGGGCGGCGGGCTCGCTACTCGTGTCTGGCAGGCTGGACAAGCAGGTCGTCCATGCAGTGCAATGCGACTATCGGAAGCCCGCATACCCAGCGCTAAGAGAGTCACTCGAGTGGACGGTGCTAGTGTGCAGGTGTGGGAGAGTTCAAGTGTGTGCTGATTGAAGGCGTGAGGTTCGCGGTTAGGAGGCGTCTGCCATTGGTCACAGCGGTGGGGCGGCCTTTTCTAGCTCAGCCAGTCAGAAGTGAGGTACACACACGATTGCTGGACTCGCGGCAAGGATGCAGACGTGATGTCTTCTTCAGTAGTAGTTCTTCTCTTGTCTCGCTTGTTTGCAGCATACCGTATCCAGGTACACCTTGCTTGACTTGCTCGACTTGCTGTTGTTATCTTTAGCTCACCCGCACTTGGACATGTACGCTATATTGCACTGTGCATTGGTCTCGGCGTCTATGTGCAGCTCTCTCTTGCGCATGACACTTTGCATTGCGGTGCATATCTCAACCTTCAGCTCCCTTCACTCTCCTACGCAAGTCGAACGAGATCTGCTCCGGAACGTTCCCCGTCCAATTGGTATATCGTCGGTGAACCGGTGGTGGTGCCAGGGCTGCGTTGGCATGCCTCTGGTATACCGATAGTTCCTCCGAGTTGATATAGTTCAAATGCACGCGTGAGACACATCGCATTGCGAACGTTCATCTGGAGCACGATGGTTGTGCTCACCAGTGCGCGTGATACGAACGGTAAACTACACAGTAGTATATCCACCTGCACCTCCATGCAGGTGTTTAATCTCGACGGCGAATGTCCGTGTAGTACAAGTGATAGTGCCTGCGTATCTACTCCTCGTCTGCGGTAACGAGCAGCTCCGCCAACTCCTCTCGGCTGAGCGTGCTCTTTCTTCTCTTGGCGCGGCCCCGGATCTGAGTCTTCCTCACCGGACTGAATATTTGGCCTAGGGTATCGTCGTCCTGCAGCTCGTCGATATCGGTTGCTCCGTCGAGCACACTTACGCCGTCATCAGCCTTTCTTGCCACTTGAGCGTCGGCTGCCTCTTTAGCAATAGCGTCCAATTTCTCGTTGAGCGTCATCTGCGCTCCAGGTGACTGCTCGCTGGAATCACCGTTCGTATTCTGCTGTTGCTTGCGTTGAGATCGCGCAGACTTCAGAGGCGACTTCTGCACAGTTCCAGGCGGACGGAGATCGAAACTTGCAGGCGGCTCCAAGATATCGCGCTTTCGTTTCGAGGCGCTCAGAGAGCCAAGACTGCTGGTGAGCTGAGGTGGCTCAATCATCATGCTCGACTCATCCATTTCATCGTCGAGGCCATTGTCGCTTTCTTCGCCCTCAACGACGCTTTGGTCCTCCTCCTCATCATCATCTTCGCGTTCACCGTACCGTTTTTGGCCGTCTCTCGCAGGAGAAACTAAACCCATGCCTTGCTGCAGATCCTCCAATCGCAATGTCTCGCCGGTGTCCATTCGTCGCCGCCATCCATCCATCATGGCCAGGACGTCCCTCCACCGCTTCTCCATGTGCTCCCAGCCTTGTCGTAAGCGCACAATCTCCTCATCGCGCATCTCAACCTCATCCACAGAGACGAAGTTAGGGTTCGTGAGGATCTTCGAAAGATGTGACAGTGTGTTCTCGAGCTCCGTCGCCAGAGTTTCGTAAGATGTTGGTGGGGCATGGATGTTGTTGTCAATTCTCTTGCCGTCCAAAAAGTCATCAGCGCTCCCTCGGCTTCCGATCGCGCTGTCGGTCATCGTCTGTGTGTTGGCTGGTAATCCAAGTAGTTCTTTCATAGTGCCCAGCGCTTCGCGTAGTAACCCAATCAAGCCGTCATTCTCATCGCTCAGACTTTGACTCAATTGTGTAAGGAAAGCTGTCGTCTCCTGCTTTAAGCTGTATTCCGGGTCCTTCAGGTCTTTTGACGACGCTTCATGTTGCCACCTCTCGCCGCCACTGACAGTCATGCTCGGTGCCACGACTCCAGCGCGGTTGCCTCTTCTCTGGTCTTGCAAGTGCGCCTTCAGCCTTGCTAACTCCAAGTCTCTTTTCTTCACGTCATTCGCGCACTGCGTTCGGACCTGCGAAAGTGCAGTCTTCAACCTCGCCACCTGATCTTGCAGGCCTTTCACATTCCTCTCCACCTTCTTTGCTTCGTCTTTTGCTACGCGTTCGGCAGTGCGCGCCTGTACCGCATCTCTCGCATGCTCTTCACTTTTGGTCTTTAGGCGCTCGATCTCGGCGTCTTTGCGTGTGTCTTCGGCGCGTAGTCCGCGAAGGGAGAACGACAGTTGCTCATTACGATCTTTGTCGCGATCTGAGCGGAGGACGAGATCATGGACCAGATTGATGATCTGAGCGCGAGACTCTCGAGATGGTTTGACGAAGTCGATGTCGGCGCCGTTGCGTAGGAGGCCCCGGGCGAGGAGCAGGTTGTTGAGATATGTAGATGCGGTACGCAAGGACTCGCTATCCATGTTGGAAGAGATCGAAGCCGTGGGCGGCTTGTTGTGTTAGCTGAATGTGTAGGAAGCGAATGCAGTCAACCACAAGAATCGAGTGTTTACTCGGCTGATTTGGATGTTGCTATGTTGCTACTTTAGTCCTAGCGGGGATTTGCTAGTGGCAGGAGGAGTTAAGAATTCGAGGCGTGAATGCTGTGCTTCCAACTCGAAGACCATACACTTTGACAATTCTTGCAAGCATCAAAGTCTCCTGCCCTTACCAAATCACACATATCCTGTTCCGATGCTCGAATTATTCGAAGCCAGCTCACTTTTGACTTTGATTCGGGATCTCCACTGGATGGCCCTCCACTGCGGCGTAGCCACGGCCTCGATTGCTGCTTGCAAATAACTTGGAAGCCACAAACTGAACTAGCGCCGAGACACGTCTTGACTGCCAGATATATGCCACCATGCTGTTGTCCATGGGACATGGTTGCCTTTACACATTGCGATCTACAGTACATATCGGCTCGACCTTGCGTCGATGGTTGAATAACTTCATATACTAGGGTTAATATGCTCTTCGTCGAGCATTAATCGGCACAGCATAATCGTTCGTCACCTCCCACCTCGGTCTCGGCTTATACAAATGCACGTGCATGGGTCTGGCCGACTCCACCCCGGCATGCCTGAGACCACCTGCCTCGGTGTCCGTCGACCAAGCAATACCAAGAAGTCGTCCTGAAGAAAGGACTCTCGATTCCCGAATGCAGGTGTTCGAGAAGACTGACAAATTAGAAGCTTAAATATTGCCGCCAGCAAGCAGGGACAAACATCGAGTTTCGCACGATTCCCATCCTTTACGACCGACATGACAGATGTGCACCCAATGCCAGCTGCGGGGAAACCCTCCTCCACCAAGTCCACATACCTGGAGCCCACTCTGCAGTCTGCCTAGCATCCCAGCATCCGCTCGTCCACGTACGTCGTTGCCCACTTTCCCGGGTCTTGCAGAAGAAAGTGCCAAGTGTAGCATTCCGATGAGGATATAAATCCTGACCACTCCCACGAGGGCGCCCGGTCGTAAGTAAGACACGAACATATCTTCTCTCAATTCAACCCTGCTGTCACCAGCTCAATCCTCCCAACCTCACCCGACTCAGCAATGGCCCCCTTCATGAACGGCGACATTGTCGATCCCTCGCAAGGAAAGACAGAACCCGCCTACCCAATAACCTCTCAGGGTCTGGACCAATACTTCACTTACCACTCACACGGTGAAGACGGCCTATCAAACTCACTCCGTGCCAAAGTCGACCTCAAAGCCGGCCAGCTGATCGCCTACATCACAACCCACACACCACTCAAGAAGCCCGCGTGGTCGAGCGTGCAAACTGGACCAAACTCCCACATCGAGCTCAACAGCCCAATGCTCTACATCAACCACTCGTGTTCGCCAAACGTGGAATTCCGCATGGTGTCTCCCGACGCCGATGGTAACTATCCCTCAGCCTCAAACTACCCAGCTCGCGAGGGTGAGCCTGCTCCCGTTGCAGGCGACTTTGGCGTGGCAGGCGAGCTCCGAGTCACTGAAAGTCGCGATCTCAAAGCCGGCGAGGACTTGAGCTTCTTTTACCCTTCTACAGAGTGGGATATGGGCAAGCCGTTCAAGTGCTTGTGCGATGCACCGAAGGATGTCTGCTTGGGCGAGATCTCTGGCGCGAAGGCTGTTGACCGCGAGGTGCTGAAGAAGTATCAGATCAACCCTCACATCTTGCAGATGTTGTAGTTTGCAGGCTACTGGTTGGGATGGATGTCGTTGCGTTTGCACGTTTTCGGAGCGTTTGGCAAGGTGCTTTGGCGAACTGTAGGGTGTTGAGGGTTTCTGGGGAGTACGGCAGTGTTGATAGATACTTGATGAATGGACGAATACATCAATAAAGATACTAAGGCAGAGATGTATGTCTGACAACAGCTCACGAGATCAGATGCCAGGATCCCTAGCAAAAGCGAGTAATGTGCCGCCACTGCGGGTGGGTGATGTACTGTTTGTATTTCGGATCTCTAACATGTTCATTTTTCCGCACGGCTGATTCGATTCCTACAGTGACGCAGAGTAGCCAGCAGGTATAGTGGTTGTAGCCTTGAAATATCGCAAAGCAAGCTCCGGGCCTTTCCGGGACCGACGTGTTCGCCGTTGTAGCCCAAGCCAGATGCGAGTGACGAGTCACATGGGCAAGGGTTGGCTTCCCGGGATGTAAACAAACATCACTTCTAGAAAGTGCCGCTGTACGATCGCGCAATTGGCTGGCCGCAGCCCAATGGTAAGCTAAAACGCGTCTCTCAACTACCCCCCCTTCTCTCAGGGTCGCAGGCTAGCCCAATTGGCTCGATCGTTGGGATCCTGCTGTTCTCGAGGAAAGGGAGGAATAGAGTACGACGCAAGAGGAGGAAGTGGATGTGGTGATGTAGTAGATGAAAGAGCACATGTTGTAGATAGAGGTAATCGTGAGGCGAGATAAGGTAGAGGGTAGCGATGCACATAGATGTAATGCAAGGCCAGGTCTAGGTGTAGCCTCATGGATGTCAAACCCCACCAGCAAAGCACTACGTAGCAGCGTCACGTGCACGGCCGATTTCCCACGTCGAGGAGGAACGACCGCAGCGGAACTGAAGCCTGCCACTACTACTCTAACACCACACCCTCCACTCTCGTCCTCACCACATACAACAATCCTTCTACGCTAGTCCTGCCATCGTCGCCGGCTCCATCACCTATCACCACCAACTCGTAAGACCCTCTCCCCTTCCATCCCCAACTCACCTCGCCGCCACTGCCGCCGCCGCCGTCACCGCCCTGTCTGCAAACCCTGTCGCCAAGAGCACCGCATCGCAGCCATGGAAGGCGCCCTACCGCGAAGTGAACACTTTTCCGCGCGGCGAGACGCGCACATCGTCTCGCATGGTGGACATGTGCGACAAGAGCGCCGCAGCAGGCACATGGGTGGACAAATGCCGCGCCGGTCTGATATCGCTTTATGACGCTCACAGCCCGCACATGTCAACAAACCGGCCCCGCGGTCATCGACCATACGTTTGCAGCCACCCGGACATCCACCATCAACTTCTTCGGCTTGTGCGCTGGTGCTCGGCAGGCGGACTGGCTTCACTTTGTTTATCGCAACTTTCTATCCTGAACGTCGGTGCTGACTGTGACTCTAGAACTTCCAACAACCGCCAAAATGAGCTACGAGAACTCCGTCTACCTTGCGAAGCTTGCTGAGCAGGCCGAGCGCTATGAGGGTATGTCACTCTCCTAAGTACACGCTGCGCGCCATCCGCTGACACCCTGCTCAGAGATGGTCGAGAACATGAAGGCTGTTGCCTCCGCCGACCAGGAGCTGTCCGTCGAGGAGAGGAACCTCCTTTCCGTCGCTTACAAGAACGTCATCGGTGCCCGTCGCGCCTCCTGGCGCATCGTCACCTCCATCGAGCAGAAGGAGGAGAGCAAGGGCAACGAGTCCCAGGTCAGCCTGATCAAGGAGTACCGTCAGAAGATCGAGGCCGAGCTCGGCAAGATCTGCGAGGACATCCTTGAGGTTCTCGAGAAGCACCTTATCCCCTCTGCCCAGAGCGGCGAGTCCAAGGTCTTCTACCACAAGATGTGAGTCCTGTCAATGACTTGAAGCTCTACCGCTACGAGCAATGCTGACCGTTGATTCCCCACTAATAGGAAGGGTGACTACCACCGCTACCTCGCCGAGTTCGCCATGAGCGACCAGCGCAAGACCTCTGCCGACAAGTCCCTCGAGGCTTACCAGTCTGCCACCGAGATCGCTGCCACCGAGCTCGCCCCTACCCACCCCATCCGTCTCGGCCTTGCCCTGAACTTCTCGGTCTTCTACTACGAGATCCTGAACTCGCCCGACAAGGCCTGCCAGATGGCCAAGACCTCCTTCGACGAGGCCATCGCCGGTAAGTCAAGCAACCCAATCTCGCCTTTGGTGCACGATACTGACCAAATTTTCAACAGAGCTCGACACCCTCTCCGAGGAGAGCTACAAGGACTCCACTCTCATCATGCAGCTCCTCCGCGACAACCTGGTAAGTCTCAGACTGATACCTACCCGTAATCAAGAGCAATGGCTAACGCATCTTCCAGACTCTCTGGACTTCCTCCGAGGCCGAGCCCTCGAACGAGGCCGCCGCCGCACCGGCCGAGGCCCAGACCGAGTCCAAGGACACCGCCGACGCGCCTGCTGGCACCGACGACAAGCCCGCCCAGTAGTTGCACACACACTCCTTTCACACAGCAAACCAAACGCGTTACGATGGCAGCGGCGCCGCCTGCGGTAGAGAAACGCGGCTTTGCCCGCGCTCACTCGGGCGTGCGATTTTCCTTGTTTTATTTGGCCCCCTTTGAACTTTCGGCTGAGCGTGGTGGGATAAGAAACAGCGGGTGTTGACTGAGAAAGGGGGGGTTTGTCTATTGCGGAAATTCTCAAGTGATCATCAACCTTATGCCCTGTTTCCCCGGTACGTCTCCTGGCCCTCAGTCTTCCTGCTCGTCTGTCTGAGGTCCTATGATGAGCGAGGGTTGTGCTTTGCGATGAGCAGTTGTGTCTATCGGAGTAGCCTTACAAGAAAAAAATGCCAAAGAAGAATACAGTATTTTAGAACACTTGTCCTGATCGATCCGTTTGGACCTGAGATGTTTCGCTGCTCGTACATGTCGACCGAGCATTACGTGAGGCGTCAGACTCAAATCTCCAAAGCTAAGACATTTAATCCCGCAGGCGGCAATGTCCTGGAGCAACGACTTGTTGCAAATTGCATGTGTCGCTCACTCAATTCATTTATCGTGTCCTTTGGATCTTCCGCTCTGTCCGTGTGTCATGATCGCATCGGAGTTTAACGGCGAGACTGGAGCTTTGCAACGGTCGTGGCTGATATAGATCGGGCGTGGGCGTTATTAGGGGCGTGCAGTGAGAGTGCGCGCACGCGAATCACGCGATCCATTGCAGCAATGCAAGATCTTCCGGGCGGAGGAGCACAGAGAGACGAAAAGATTGGGTTGATCTATGCTTTGCTTTATGTTGTGGAACGTGGGTTGTATTAGTGTAGTGTATTGGGCCAGGCTAAGGTAGAGAGGACGGGACGGAGGTATTTGCTAGATGAAAGATGGATTCGGCTGTGGTTGCGTCGTAGAGGACATGCTCGGTACATTACTGAAATACCTTACGAATACAGCAAAGTCTACAGCTAGGTAAAACGTACGACCTCGTGTACCGATGCTCGAAACGGCAATGGCTGGTACTCTTACAGTACAACTTAGGTAGCGTCACCGATCTCCCGGTCACTACTACTTCAAGGTTGTCGAGCTCAACTCGACGAAAGCACCCCGCACGCCTCGATTTTGCCTTCTGTTAGCTGCTGCCGTCCAACAGCTGTGAGCCTGTGAGTCCATTGTCCTGCTTTCTGCTGTGAGCCCGCTTCCCTGTTCTTGGCCCGCCTCTCTGCTAGAACTGACCCATTCATCATTCATCCCTCCCGTCTCCTCTCATCTCGTCTCTCACTGCCTCTTTCACCACCTCACCACTATCGAGTCTATCGTCCGCGCCAATCCGTTCGCATCTCCCGTTTTTCGCTATCCTTGGTTGCTTGCTTGTTTGCTTGTCTGCACTTGCATTCGGCGTCGCGAGTACTAGGTCTTTCGGTACGTTTCTCTCCTTCATACATACCACTGTCCACTGCTTTGCCCTTCCTTGCCTTGCCCTTCACCGCACTGCACTGCTCTGCATCGAGATAGCTGCATTGCGCCGTCGATTTCGCCCTACTATCCGTTCATTGCTGGCTACTCTCTCTTCGACGGCCGCCTTTGCAATAACGAGCTCCTGGCTGGCTGCATCAGCGGCGTTGCCAGAAGTGATTCACTTACCCGGCGCGTCGGGAGGGCGATCGGTTAATCCTTGTTTCCGATCATTCACTGCAGCTCAGCTCAGCCGCATCGCTATAGTCTGCTCTTGCGCTGGGCGAGCGGACTGACTGGCCAACTGCGACCTTGTCTCGCGCAGATTGCCCTTCGTCTCTCCTCCGCCGCTGGGTCACCTGACACAACCCTCCTCCATTCACTCACCACCGCCTTCTGCACCTTCCCATCCCTCGCATCCCTCGTCGTCGCAGCGACACGCCCCAGCCTGCATCTGCATCCGCGGAGCTATTGTCTCGCACCCTAAACGGCCCGCAGAGACCCGAGCTCAAAGCGCGCGCACACCCGAACAACGCCTTGCCTTGCCCTTGTCCTACTGTCCCACAACCACACATTCTCCCTTTCTCGCTGCTTCACACACGTTGCGACGCTAGGCTCACGCGCGCTTTGCAGGTTCCATCCATTCGACAAACTTGCGCTTTCTTCGATTGCGAAACACAGCTCTCGCCACTCCTTCGCTCGAGTCTTGGGATTTCAGTCCACATCTCCGATTTCGGTTCCGCGCGACCTCACTTTCACAAGCGGCTGCTAGTGCTTCACTTCGCATCGCCTCCACCAGTCACGCGCCATTGATTGATCAAGTCACTGCGACTCGACGTCCTTTCGGCATCCTTAGCTTTTACACGTGAGTGCGCACCCGCCACTACTGCTTCATAATTACATGCGCCCGCAGCCTTTCACCACCACCAGTCATCAACACCGACTGACTTTTTACCAGCTACAGTTCTCTTTCCGATCTCATTCATCGCTCCAACCTCGCAAACATGAGCTTTCCCAACTTTGGCGAGGCCGGCACCCAGCCGCAACAGCCTGCGCAGGAGCACGGTGGGTTCGGCGCGACCGGCGGTCCCGACCAGCAGCAAAACCCAATGGGCCAGCCGATGGACCCGCAGCAGATGGGCCAGCAAATGAACCAGCAGCAGATGAGTCAGCAGATGGGTGGTCAACAGATGGGCCAGCAGATGGACCAGTCACAGCCTCAAGGCCAGTTCCAGGGTGCGCCCACCTCCGGTACGCCTGGCGCGCAAGGCGGCCAGCCCCAGGAGGGCAAGACCACGCTCTGGTGAGTGAAAGACTTGGTACACGTCAAGCCGGAATGTGGCGCTGACGATCACACAGGATGGGCGAGCTTGAGCCATGGATCGATGAGAACTTCGTGCGCACCGTCTGGTTCGGTATGGGCTACCAGGTCAATGTCAAGATGATCCGTGACAAATTCTCGGGGTAAGCACAGGATACACTTGCAAATGCTGTACAGCAATCACTGACAGGTATTACCCAGAAGCAACGCTGGCTACTGCTTCGTTGATTTTGAAAGCCCCGATGCTGCCTCCAAGGCCCTCCAGCTCAACGGCCAGGGCATTCCCAACAGCAACCGCCAGTTCAAGCTGAACTGGGCATCTGGTGGCGGCCTTGCCGACCGCAGCCGCGACGACCGTGGCCCCGAATTCTCCATCTTCGTCGGCGACCTTGGCCCAGAGGTCAACGAATACGTCCTCATGTCCCTCTTCCAAACCAAGTACAACTCTTGCAAGTCCGCCAAGATCATGACCGACCCTATCAGCGGTCTTTCCAGAGGCTACGGTTTCGTCCGCTTCGCCGACGAGGGCGACCAACAGTTGGCTCTTCGTGAGATGCAGGGCGTCTACTGCGGTAATAGGCCTATGCGCATTAGCACCGCCACTCCCAAGAACAAGAGCGGCGCAGCTGGTGCTCCCGGTATGGGTGGTATGCCCGGTGGCCCGAACGCCATGGGCATGTACTCCATGGGCGCTCCCCCTATGGCCGGCTACTACGGTGCTCCTCAGCCGATGAACCAGTTCACCGACCCCAACAATACCACTGTTTTCGTTGGCGGCCTTTCTGGCTACGTTACCGAGGATGAGCTCCGTTCCTTCTTCCAGGGCTTCGGCGAGATTACCTACGTCAAGATCCCCCCCGGAAAGGGCTGCGGCTTTGTCCAGTTCGTTCAGCGTCACGCTGCTGAGATGGCCATCAACCAGATGCAGGGCTACCCGATCGGCAACTCGCGCGTGCGCCTCAGCTGGGGCCGCTCGCAGAACAACTCTGGCCCGGCTGGCACCCCCTACCGCCCTGCGCCGCCACCTCCTGTCTATCCTTCCATGGGCATGCCGCCGCACAACCCGTACGGCAACTTTGCGCCGCGCCAGTAAAGCGTCTTTTCTGCGTCCTTCTTGCCTTGAGTGAGGTTGCACTTTAGCGGGAGTTGGTCAATCAAAAAACTAAAAGGGAAATCACTATTCACTCACGACGACACACCAAGACATGCCCTGTTTTTACATCTCGGATCTGCATGCTTCTTTTTCCCTCACCTTACTACATCCCTTTCTCTTTTTTTGCCACCAGCACACTTTAGCGTTGCTATCACTACTACAGCCACTGCGTATGGGCCTTTGCGACGCTCGCGACGAGAGGAACGAAACCACGAATGACCTACTTTACACTTGGCGCGATGGAAATCACCCGAGGTTTTCTGCTTTTGGTTTCTTTCAGCAGGATTCTCACACGGCGGGCGCGAGGGGGGGGGGAAGGCGAATGAGACGACAAAAGAACTTTGTTTCATGGCTTTTGGGAAAACGGATATGGCGGCCACTATGATTGCTTGCTTTGCTTGCCGGTTGCTTTTGGCTTGGACGCGGTTGCATGCTGATATGCTTACCAATTGTGCTTCTGCGCATCCCCATACTCGACCATCCTTTTCTCGAAAACGCGAAAACGGCGTTCTGCTTGCTTTTGCTTTTGCCTTTTCTGCCTTTACTTTCCTTTGTACTTGATTTAGAGTATCGCGCTGTTTTTGACCAAAAGAACGATTCCCATCTCTTGTACTATTTCCGGTGCGTATCTGCTTGCACTTGTGTCGTTTTACTTCTTCTTCTCCTTGGCTGGGTCTTTTTGACATTTGTTCTAGGCAAGCTTCTATGTCTCTGTCGACTGTACATGTACCTGACGCGTTGGTGTGCGCAGATCTTAAGCCTGCTTGTCATGCCTCTCAGCATGCAGTCCGGTGTGAGCGTTTTGTAAACTACATAGGTAAGGTAGCGAGAAATGGTTCACGTGAGCAGACGACCCGCTTATACACTTCTTACAGAAATCACTCGCGCCGTATGATGCGTCAAGAAATAGCCTTTGGATATCAAATGGGGCCATTTGCTTGATCCTGTGCATTAACACGTTGGCGATACATGAAGTTCGATTTTGGGCCATGATCGTGCCTTCCCTGGCCCAACAGACGTGCCTTCCCGACTTCAACAGATGGGCATTCCTTCCACAGGGAATGCGCCTGCCAGCCCTCGCATTCTGCATTTGCTTCGTAATCCTTTACATCAATTTTCCCATGCTGAAGTTGACCATCAACCACAGATTCAACATTCCCACTGCATCACTCGCGCGTGACCCACGACTTTTCGCGCCTCCATTCTTCACTTACATCCAAAACACCGCAGCGCCACCACCATCAAGACATCAGCAAGGCATCCACAATGCGTTACCAAGACTGGGATGTAATCCTCTATCCAAAGGGTTGCCAGGTACCCTTCAAGGAATTCAAGACGACCTGCTACGCCGTGCAAGCTGGCAATGGCAGCGAGTCCGCCGGCGTCAATGGTATGTTCCACTGTCTGATGCTTTCACGAAGCTTGTTTGGGCCTCAATGAGCTTTATTCACTGCCGCTGACACGAAATCGTGGGTGCAGCCCCGACGCCACTCCTCACCTGCTTCGTGCCTACTTTTCCAGGGGGGAGACACTTCAGCATCTCCTTGCACTCATGGACGCAGCCAGCGCATGTCGGGTTGCTATCCATGCCGGGCCTAGGAGGTAGGGCGCTTTGGCAGGTCAAAATCATCGTGGACGGCCTCACGACTGCGTGAGTTTCCTGCCACCTCCTTACGTCAAAGCGATGCGCTTGCTGACAACCCGCCGAACAGGACGCAGATGTATCCGCACGACTGCTCCTGGCCGCAAGTCATTTGTGAGTTGTCCAAACACACACATTGCCTTGCTCGAGAGAGTGCACAAGTTCACTGACGTCGAACAGCTGAAGGCACAAGCTTCGAGCCTAGCGGCCATCCAGTCGTCCATGACTTGAAGTGGCCAACTTTACATCAAAGCTCCATCACACAGCGCGACTGGGATGCCGCTGACGCTACCGGACGCATCAAAGTCGAATTGTCTGCTGGTTTTCACGAACAAATGGATGGCAAGCCCATCTTCACCTCCCTGTCAACCAGTGTGTGCTTCGCCTTCTTCCCGGCTCCGATGGGTATGTCTCCCACCTCAACGTTTTTATAATTTGAGCACCACGTCTCTGGTCTCGACCAAGGCCATCGACTTCCGTCTTCTTTCACTTGCTACCCGTACCAAGTGCATCCCACTTGCATTTCGGCATGACACTCAGGACTTGATCTAACTTTCGCAGGCCACCTCGAGCGTGTGGGCATTGCGTGGCCGAACCCGAAGATGTTTGACAACCCGCTGCTCACAGATACGAGCAGGTACGGCTTTGGTGGTGTGTCATCCGGGCTTCACAGGCTTCACAACAACACCCACAGGCGCAACTACAGCAACGACAGCGCTACCGAGTCGTCTCCCATGCGTGGGCTGCCCATGCCGCCCCCGACGCCGGTGGTGAGCAACTACAACTACGCGCTGCAGACGGGAAATCAACATGTGGTCCACGACAGCAACCATCAAGGCCCACACATGACTGATTTTGTCAACGGGCGCGAGTTTATGGACGCGTTCGGTTCTCTGGCACTTCCTTCCGTGGATGAGGCTCTTCGTCAGCAGAAGACAAAAATCGAGGTTCGCCTCCCGAGTGATCAGCTACAGAAGCTCATCCTCGCCATGAGCTCGCCCAAGCAACAAGAGACCATGTCGATGCCGCCGCCTCCGTTGCCACCTCACGCCCTCGCTGCCAAAGGTGGAGAAGGCAGCCGTTCTGTCCAGTCAGGCTCCAAGGCCGAACAAGTCCTGGCTTCCGACAACAGCGCTGGGTTGCACGGTGCGTCTCGCGACCCGTCCGATGTCAGCATGCACACCGCTTGCAACGACTTCCCGGTTTGCACATCGGAAGACGATTCTAGCATGGTCGTGCACAGCAGCCCAGCTTGCCCAATGACAGTCGTCAAGGGCAGGAAAGAGGGATCCTCGCCAACGAAGCGCAAGTCTGCCGAAAGCCCTCGTTGCGAGCCCGCGCTGACCAACATCGCAGCGCGCGATTTCATGTCCACGATACTCGGCCCACAAGAACAAGTGCTATCACCTGCTGCAGATGAGTTGAGGTCATCCTCTGTGTCTTCGTCGAGTCCCATGGAGACGCCTGGACGCAAGCGTACGCGTTCGGCGTTGAAGGCGAACGAGGAGTCTCCAGTGAAGAAAGATTCCAGTGCCAGGAAGCCGCTACGTAAGGTGAGCAAGGTTTCCTCCGGTGGCGCCAAGAAGGCGAAAGACGTTGTCGTGGCCGGCAGCCTTGTCAAAGCTGGCGCGGTGGATGATGAGGACAAGGAGAACCAGATGGTAGTCGACGCTTGAAGGGCTGTAGTGGACTGATGCCGATCATGTGCTCAGTGATATGATGGGCTTTGCGTGTTGCTACGAAGCAAGGGTGGTTTCTTTCTCGGGAGGACCAAAAGACTGGTGGTGGTCATTTTTGATACCCTGTATTTCAACTCAAGATGCTGTTACTACATTCCCTCTTTTCTCCGTTACTTGCTGTATGCCAGACCGGCTCTTGGCTACCTTCACTTTTCCTGCTGATACGCATGTCGTCGACCGCGAGAGTTCAGCTTGCTTGCACTCACGTCAGAAGTGTTGGCAAAGCATGGTCTTGGTCAAAGCCGTCTCGCGCCGCAAGATTATTGTGGCTTCTACTCTGCGCAACAATTGCGAAGACACGATCCTCGGCTCACTCTCGAGTGATAGAGGAGCACTTGGAGGACCATCTCGGCAGAAATCGGACTCGCTCGTCTTACAGCAACATTCCCAGGACGATGCAGAAACATCAACATAACTTCTCCGACAACAACAACCCTCTCAAACCTCCTTGGTAGCCTTGAACCCAATATTACCCTCCTCTTTCAACCCCCACTTGTTCAAATCCTGCGTATCCAACAACCTTCTCATCAAACTGACCTCGCAGCTCTTGCGGCCCTTCTTCACAGCCTTCAACCCGTCATCGTTTATATCGAAATAAAGCGCCCACCCTTTCCCACCCTCTTCCTCGATCGCCACAAACCCCTCCCAATCATCCAGCGTCACCGCACTGTCCGGCCCTTCCTCAGCCGTCCAATCAAAACTCCCCACGTGATGCGCAATACTCCCGCTCCGACTCGCATACTTGCACTCCAGCGTGTCTTTATCCACATAAACCCAATTCAGCACCGGCGGGTCCCGCGAGATTGTACTCACAAGACCCCGCGTGTACCCGCGGTCGCTGTCCGGGTACGCGACGTAGAACCCCGTGAACGGGTGCGCGTTGTCGTCCGCGGGCTGCCCGGTCGAGTGGTCTTGGGGTTCGAGCCAGAGCTTGTCGTCGCGCAGGGTGACGATTCGGTTCGCGAGCTTTGCCGCGGGGGACTTGCTGCGCGAGGTGCGCGCGTCGAGGTGCACGTCTAGGTGGAATTTCAGCATGCGCGATTGGTTGCTGCTGTCTTCGTTTTGCCGGCGTTGTTCGGCTACGCCTTGGGCGACGCCGGTCACGGTTCCGATGGCGGTTGTGCTGACGACGGGGAGGGCGATGCCGAGTCCCATTAGGAGGTCCATGGTTTGATGATGTGATTTGGGTTGGTTTGGGTTGGTTGGATCTTTGGTTTCGTTGGAGCTCGAGCTGTGGGAGGTTTACGGGATTTTGGTGGTGGACGGTGAGTTTGAGGCAGGTTTGTGAGGAAGAATTGGTTTGGTGAAAGTGTGTCTGTAGGTAGGTAGGTAAGATTGTACCTACTGGGTGCTTCTTGCTGGCTACGTGGGTATTGAATTCGTGGTACTCGTGTGACGAAGGTTGCGTAGGTGGAACGGCCGGACATCAAGGCAGTGGGGGGCTTGAGTTGGTGGGATAGGGTTTTGGAGAAACGCGTCATGTTTCCCATTTGATTTCTTGGGAGATGTACGTATGTATGTATGTAAGCAAAGTACTTAGTTGGAGATGTTAGAGATCAACTCGAGAAAGAGAGAAACCCACGGAGATGCTGCAAGTCCTTTTGGTTCGAGGGGGGGCGAAGCAGGAAGAGTGTTGATTCTGATTTTAGGACATCCATGTACTAGGTAATCGTCTCATCCTGACCGACGAACTCCGATCCCGAAATAGCATGCATGTCAGAGTCCCATCTGTGCATCATCACTCTCCGTACCTTTACTTCGACTTTCACCTTTCACATGTCAACGCGTATCTTGTCCCCAAACAGCACCAGACGCTTACGCAGGAACAGGACCCTCAAACTCAGCCGTTGTCGTTATTGTTGTTGATGTTTGTCGATCAAGAGGCCAGCCATACACACACACAATTATTGTATCAAAACAGAGGCTGCTAAAACCAACAGATCTCGCACGGCCTTCATACAGATACCCGTCTAGTCTAGTGCTACTCCTAGTCGTTACAGTACACCTTTCGCGCGCTCGGAGTCGCGAAAACAGCGAAACGCAGGCCAAAAGTCAAGCGCAGCGCTTCGGCCCCGCTCACCTCCAATGCACAAGTCCGACGCACGAAGACACAAACAGACTCCCGCACCAATAAGCTATTCGATGCTGCACCTTGGTGGGGGGAAATGTTCATAGCTGAGATGTGATAACCATATATTAAACACAAGTAAGTCCTTTTGGTGTCGAAGGTCTTTTGCCTTTCCTGCTCTGCTTAACCTTTCTTCTTGTACTTGAGATCATTTGCCTTGTTTGTTGCTCTCGATCCATTTGTGCTCTCTCCACGCAGAACGACAGACCAAAAGACCAAAAGACACAATGGCGGAACTCACACAGCTCGAGCCCGTGAAGCTCATCTCCTGCGATGGTAAGTCTTGCTTGCCCATCATTCTTGCGGTGAACGATTTTGGCGGTCTGGCTTGCAGTAGCCTGCCTTGCGTCGCCGCGACACCATGAACGAGCAACAACAGCTGACACCAATCCTCAAGAAATGCAAGGATGCATGGCCGCCGTCTACGAATGGGCCTGCTCCTACGACACCAAAGACTGGGACCGCCTGGCCAAATGCATCGCCCCAACCCTGCGCATCGACTACCGCTCCTTCCTGAACAAGATCTGGGAAGAGATGCCGGCCGACGAATTCGTGAAGATGGCCTCGGACCCGAAAGTGCTGGGCGACAAGCGCCTGATGACGCAGCACTTCATCGGCGGCACCAAGTGGGAGAAGGTGTCGGACGACGAGATCATCGGCTACCACCAGCTGCGCGTGCCCCACCAGAAGTACTCGGACGAAACCCGTCAGCACGTCGCCGTCAAGGGCCACGCCCACAGTTACAACACCCACTGGTACAAGAAGGTCAATGGCGTGTGGAAGTTCGCCGGCCTGAACCCTGATATCAGGTGGGCCGAGTATGACTTTGACAAGGTCTTTGCTGAGGGTAGGGATGAGATGGGCGAGGCCCAGCAGGCTGCTGGTATCCCACCTTCTGCTTAGACTTGTGAGTCCTGAGGATGAGCATGTTCATGGAGGGGATTGATTCCTACCTCAATGGTAAACTGCGTGCTTGGGGTTTATTGGGTATTTTATGAGAAATGAACAATGGCATTCCACATATTCCTCATAGTTCTTCTTCGTGCTGCTGATGACCTGAAACGCTGACGAGGGTTATGTCGTTCCAGTCGCTTGGGTTGGTCCCCAACGCGGCTTCGAAGGCTTCCCGTTTCCATGCTTCTGAGTAGTCCTCGGGAGATATCATTCTGACATTTGATTTTGCGTTGCACTGCTTGTCACTGTGCAGCAAGGAGGGAAGTGGAATCACTTCGCCGTGGTCACCCGAGCGAATGCCTGGTAAACTTGAGGCGATGGTGATTTCGACATCCGATCGCCGTCGCTTCCTCGTCGACTGAATAGGCATTTCATCGGCCGAGTCTGCAATAGTTGCGGAGCCCTGTTCGCGTTGGGCCGCTACCTCATGTACCGTGCCAGGAGCGGCACTGTCTGGTGAAAGTGTGATTTTCTCTTTCGCTGAATCAAGATCTCTGGTATCGGTCTTTTGGACCACAACATCTGGCAGTGACTCCTGTCCGGGAGATTTGAGTCTCGCCTCCGGACTTGTCACTACTTTATTTGCTATGCGCTGAAACATGGCCTGATCATGCGTGAACTTACACTGTGAATCGTAGAGGTGACCAAAAAGGAAGCTCATGGACTGACGTGCAGACCAATTGTATTTGTCGACGGTGCATGGCCATATGTCTTTGGGTTTGAATGCTTCTACGAGGTGGCAGAGCTCAGTGTAGGACGAGTGGCGAGAGTATGGGAAGGTCTGCATTGCAAGTTTAGCGTGAAATCTCTCACGATGGGATATACTGTAGGCTGAGTTCTTACTACACGTTTGGGGAGTCTTGTGCTACTCCGCTGTGCTGCTTCCACGTTTTTCCTGACATCCAATGTTTCTGCATGCTCACCGCCCTGCTCTTTGACTTTCGCAGCAAGCGACGAAAGTGCAGGGATGAGGCTATCGATGGGCAACTGCTCCAGCTCGGCCATGTCTTCCTGGTTCAGTCCGGTGTGGTCTGCATGCAGCATCGTCCAGTCGAGTGTGATCGTCTGCACAGGGTCTCGCATAAGCGAGGCTAGCATCTGCAACACACTATTTAGGCGTTGCGGTTCATCCTGCATTTTCGTTGCGCACAGCGACATCAGCATTCCCAGCGTGCCGGCGTCGCCGACTTCCAGCTCGTGCTGTTGGTCAAGATCGCCTTTGCCACCTCCGGCTCCTAGCTCGGCCATTTCGACTCCTTCGTGTCGGCTGATGATTGGCGTGATGCGCACAAAGTCTGGATTCCTCAGTCAGGGCATGACTCGTACGCACTATGAGACATCCCACTTACCTTTCTTAAAGACTTCACAGCCAGTGCCTTGCTCGCACGAGTGCAGTCGCGATTGCCGTCCAGTAAGACAACCTTCCTGCGTGTGGTTACCGCACTTGTATCCAAACAACCGAGCAGCCTCTTCAGCTTTGATACCTTCACCAGCCGCGAGAGCTCGATAGAGCTTATACCTGTAATCGTCCACATGCACCTGGCAATCTAGGAAACCGCACAGAGTCATCCAGATGTCCTCGTAGCCGAACGTCCAAGTGTCAAAGTAGAAGACTGTATCCTTTGGATACTTCGCAATCTTTCCCAGTAGCTCCTGCGTCCCTTCTGCTTTGGAAGGGAAGTGTTTGTACGGATTGTCCTTGCTCGCGAACGTTGTGTCAAGGTAGATGCAATCGAGTTGTTTCAAAGACGCCTTACCTTCGCTTGGGAGAGCGTATGCAAGCATTACAGGCTCTCTCGCAAGACTGTTGACCCACCAAAGTTCCGAGCGGATGTCGCCGGTGTACAGAATCGCTTTCCCATCGCCTTCTATGAGAAACATGACAGCACCAACACAGTGATTGGCATCGAACAAAGTAACGCGGATGCTTTTCCCGGGCGCCAGATCTATCACCGTCGGCGTTGCGAGCGGGATTGTCTTGAGCAGCAGCTTCAAGTGGCGATACGTCTGCTTGCGAGTCTCAAGGATGCCTTTGGCGAAATTCATGCGATGCGGGTACTTTTCGAGACGCAGTAAGATCGCTTTCGTCGCCGGCGAGCAGTAGATGAAAGGCGACTTGCATGTCTCCAAGCCCTCGAGATGATCCGAGTGCACATGGCTGAGGAAGTAGGCCAGTGGCGGTTTTGATGATGCTGCTGCTGTGCCGGAGAGCCGAAAGTGGTCGATTCGTATGTCAGGGAACTCTTTCACTTTCCCGTCGAATGTCGACATTCTGCGCTCGGGTGTTCATTGGTTGAGTTCGTGGCGACGTCTTTGTCTGTGAATATGTATCCTTCCAAGAGTCGCGATCTTTCGCGGGAGATTTGGCGGCATGAGCGACAGCGGCCCGAAAGGGCTTAGCGCCTCACGTGCTTGAGACCTCACTTCTCATCGTACGGGACGCGATGAGAGCATTGTCAATTTGTAAGGCCTGAGAGTCTTCAACTGCTAATTGACTAGACCGTTGGTTGTCAACATTCGGGCTAGAAGTGTAGTGTCTCAATCTGTTTGGGCAAGTTCCGTATGTCTAGGGTTAGGGTTGGGGTACTCTGCATTGATATATCATTCGATGTGATCTGCTTCTTATGTCAACTACACTCAATCCAGGGAATTGGACAAGAACATATTGGTTGTCGTCTTGGTAAAAAGAACATGCACCATTAACTACTAATTGACAACGTTCTGCAGCGGCTGGTTGATCGATTGATCAACCACATAACGTGGACTGTCCGGGATACTATTCTTCCACCCAAATCTTCAATAACATGAGCAGAAACGTTGTCAAAATCCGTGTCTAAAATGCCCATGTCGAGCTTCATGTTAGTCGACAAGAGACGTGTCATACACCCCCAACCCCACGTATCTCGTTAATTGACGGAATTGTCCGTAGAGGGGATCAATCCCAACGAAATCACGGTATCACCTGTACATGCCTTTGCTCAAAGAGGGTTGATTACTAACTAGTATGAGAACCCACTGAAGTACGATCAATCGAATCCATCGACTAGGGTAGAAAACTCCAACAGAGAAAGCTCTCGGTCCATGATCGTCCCTTCGGACAAGCAGCCACCGAGTGTCCGAAATGCCGAACGAGGTGGGGGACTACTCGTTCGCCGACCATCGGTTTTTGATAAACACGCAAGAGGATACGCAATCGCATCGTCACGCCTGTCTTCATAGCTGCTTGACTGTGATCTTGATATTACTTTCGCATGTTGTGATACGCATCAGCTTCACAGAACAACCGATACTCTTCATCAAACCCAAGCATCCATCCCATAAGCATGTCGATCCCGACCAGAAGCCAGGCGGCCACCCCTCCTCCTGCTGGCATTTACGTTCCGGTTTGTTGGATTGTACCGAGATTGGGAGAATTGTTCTGACGTTATCTGAAAGGTCCCGACTTTCTTCGCCAAAGAAGGCACAGCTTCATTCGACCCTGTGTCACCTCCGCTGGACCTTGAAACACAGTCGAAGCACTCACTCTTCCTCGTCAAAGGCGGCATCAGAGGCCTGGTAATCTTGGGGACAACAGGCGAAGCAGTCCACATCACGAGCAAAGAGCGTAACGAGCTCATTAAGAGCCAAAGGAAAACTCTCGACGATGCTGGGTACAAGGACAGGCCCATCATAGCGGGCACCGCGACGCAGAACATCGAGGACACTCTCCAGCAGATCGCAGAGAGCAAGGAAGCGGGTGCTGAGTCTGTTCTTGTGCTCAGTCCGGGTTACTTCGCCACCGCCGTCAACCAGACTGGTATTCAGAAGTGGTTTGAGGCTGTGGCGGATAAGAGCGTGCTGCCTATCATGATTTGTATGTCTTCAGGCAATCACACCGATGAGAGGCGCATATGAGACCTAACAAATTCACAGACCACTACCCTGGCGTGACGAACAACTTGCACATCGCACCTTCGACGTTCGAGAAACTCGCAGCCCACCCCAACATCGTGGGCACCAAGCTTTCACACGGTATCATCGACGACCAGACTTTGATCGCCGCGTCTCCCAACATCGACCACGAGTACTTCTCAGTCTTCACTGGCCTCGGTCAAAACCTACTGCCCGTGCTCGCGATCGGAGGCGTGGCAGCCATTGACGGTTTGGCAGGCTGCTTCCCTCGAGTAGTCGTCCGTCTGTTCAACATGTTCAACGACAACCTTGCCAACGGCATCACAAAGAAGGACATGCAAGAGCTCCGGGACCTGCAGTTCAAGATCTGTCAGGGCGAGAAGCTGGTGGCACGATGGGGTGTCGTTGGCCTGAAAGAGGCTCTTGCTAGAGTCTGGGATATGGGCGGTTCCAACGGTGCTCGTCTGCCTATTGCTGGTGGGTTCGAAGACGATAAGGAGTGGAGCAAGTGGGAGAAGGTCTACCAGAGCCTCAAGGAGCTGGAAGAGAGCCTGTAGTCGACTTGTCCCATCAGTCGAATATGAGATGGCACTGTCAACGAAAGCCAGGATCCGTTCCTCGTTGTCAAATTAATTGTCTCCGATCTCCAATTTGGCTCTCGTTGGTACTGTACTCTCTTGTTTCTCGCCATGTAAAGGTCATGTCAGTGGTCCCGAATATTTTGTGCTACGTTTGCAAAAAGTTCAGTAAGCTTGTAGCCGACTGTTGTATCCGTCAACACACCAGTTGAGCCGCCAACTTTGACATAGCCGTCGTGATGCCTCTCACATCAGCCGTTCTGGCAGCAGGAAGTGCGCAGTCTGGCAAACGAAGGGCATGTCCTCGCTGGTGACCTGTCGGCAACGACATGCTAGTGCTGAGTGTTATATGAAGCAACGCCGGCCTGTTCCCATGGAACTGAAGAATGCGATAGCTGTGCAAATCCTTGTCACATGCGATGCGTTTGTTATTTGTAAACATCACCATGACAGCAATCAGTGCAGACTTGATTGACTTCGAGCCGAAAGGGTTGCAGATTAGATTAGTGCATGTGTTGATCCGGCCGAAGAAACAATATGCCCTAAACAACCCCAAAGTGGCATGTCCATTCCAGCATGAATCGAGCATGGGGTGTTCACCGGAGGCGGCCACCACCACCTTCCGTATACACACCACGCGCCGACTCAGGTCCAAGATAGATAGTGTTTCGCTAGATCGGCGCTGTCTCCTTTGGGTGGCGTCAGAAGATAGATGGACGGCAGATCGCTGAGACGTGGCTTCAACGATGCAAAGGCACGTGAAAGGACTTACTGGAAATATCCCATTCACGCACAGAAGGGGAATCCGATCAAGTGCATTAGCTTTCAGGTTAGAGTTATAGCTTGCGTGAGCAGATGATGTGCGGAACATCAGGTATGAGCTCGCAACGACGTTGACGCCTATCACGCCCGCAGAGACCCTGGAACTATAGTCGGGGGGAGGGTATAGGAGGATGTGGAAATCGCCGGTTTTACTCCACCAGTACAACCTCACTGTAATGCCAACACGGGTGGCAAGCGAATGGCATCCGTGGGGCTGAGAGATCGAAGATAATGTCGCCGGATCCAGAACAGCTGTCTTGAATCTGTGAGCACAGCCCGGCGACTCCCAGCTGACTCCAACCTCGAGGGCCCATTAGCTGAACCTTACGCCGCATCTAACGGCGTGAACGAAGACAGAGTCCCATAGTGGATAAGCTAGACGAGCCACCAGTCTTCAGCTGTGTGGACTGTGGAGTGGACGAGTTAGGCCAAGCCGGCTGAGTCGTGTGTGCAGATCCGCATTATTGTCCAGAAGAGCGATGGCGACGCGTTCCTTTGTGGGCTGGAGGCTCGAGGATGAGGTGGAGGAGGCGAACGTAGTATTGCAGTCAGTGAATAACGATATAGGCCGTACCCAAGGCGCTGGGAATGTGGTTGTGCCTCGAATCGCCGCCCGAACAATCGCCAGCCTCGCCTGATTCAAGATCCACGGCGACTTAGGTCATCCGCCGTGCTAGCTTCTCATCCATGTGAGTAATGGCATGGCTAGCCGGGCTGTATCTGCTCACCTGCTTTCGAAGGCCTTGATACCGTTAGTCGTGCGTAACTTGTATATCGTCGTCTGATCGCACACTCCGCCGATGTCCACGGGCCGAGACGATGACAGGCATCAGTCCGATCTTCCTCAGACCCTTGATCGCTCGCATTGTGCATCCACTCTACTGACAAACACTGTGCCCGCGGGGCTCGTGCTCGGTTGGGCGCATGACAACTTGGACTTCACCAACACATCCACTTCACCTCACCAACCCGAGACTGTGGCACCCTATGTGCAGAACTTTCGTCAACTCTTTCGGTGTCAGCAGCAAACGCCCGTAGTCGGACGGCGGAGCGACCGTCAGGATGTACCTCCAGCCCTTCCCCCCGAGATGCAGCTGCGAGTAACCTGCGAGTAACATGCAACCACCCTGCAACCTCTATGCAAGCCACCACCGCGTACCAAGTCCGTACATTGTCAAGCCATGAGGCATGCAGCGGATGCGCTGATGGTTGCGCCATAGCAACAAGCCGAGCCTCTGATTGGCGGCGCGACACTGCCGGCGCGCCTGTAGCAAGCTGCTCGAGCATACTAGGTATACTCTGCACAGCTGCAGGAATGGCTGCTCCGCTCACACATTGGGGTACTTGCGTGATTGACGTCCGGGATGTCTGGTTTCAGCATCGTTCTGTGAGTGGCGAGGCTCGTTGGAAACGGCCAGACATGCCTCTGCCCATCCTGCCCACCATCAATGGGGGCGCTCGTCTAAGTGCATCGGCAACACGAGTATGTGCCGCCGTCCATGTGGCACGGCAGCGTGGTGACGGACGCCTCGCTGTCTTGCATAAACGTACCGGTACCGCCAGTGGTGACACTGCAGCATGCAGCTAACCGAGATGTCGAATATTGGGACTGCGAAAGTGCTGCGTGGGGGATGTGGGAGGAAGAAAAAAAAGCATGTGAGAGTGATTTGCAATCTGTTGGCATGTGTGAACATTATTAAGTCTACAAGTACAATGAGATGTAGACGGCGAAGCGTCTTCGATATAGAGCGAACAAACCGCCAGTTCGGGGTCGAACAAACCACAATCCTTCCGTTGTCTTGCTGAGGCCGATAAAACGCTTTTTGACCAGTCAGTAAAAAGAAGAAAAAAAAGAAGACGCCGTCGCGTATCCCGGGATTTTTTGTGTTCGCCCCATCAAACCAAACTGAAACAATTCTTCTCGAATAAGTTTTTTTCTCTTTTTCTTTTGGGTTTCCAGAGACACTTCGCACATATGGGCGAGCGGCGCGCTCGCCCTCCTCCTCGTTTCTCTCCATCTAAACATCTATGTGCGGTGCGCATGCAAGAAAAGAAACGACGCCTGGGTATCGAATGCGCGCATGTGGAAGGGCAAACAGTCGTTCAGTCGTTAAAGCGGGTCGTTAGGGGCAAGCGGGAGTGCTTGCTGTGGGATTCGTAAGCAGGTAGGTATTCCTGCTTGAGGAGGAGTTCGTCGGTAAACTCGAAAGTTTCCGATTTGCGGCCTTCGGGGTCGGGTGAGCCATAGCGAGGCAAGCGAATCATACGGACGCGGTTGTCGGTATCGGCACCATCTCTGCTTCCCCAAGTGGTCTTGTTCAATGTCAGTCAATGCGGCATTTTGCAATGACATCAGGTGATCACTTACAGCGTTGAGTGTCAAGAGGCCCCAGAACTTGATACATCCGTGGAAGTATCCAAAGGCGATGTAGACGGGAATAAACACAACGTCGGCTGGGTAGCGGAAGAAGTGGCCCCAAAGTTTGACGGTCTTGCTGAAGACAAATGTCCACATCGCCAGCGCGATGAGGAGATGTTGTCTTTGTTCGGCTGGCCATGACTCGGCAGCCTTATGCCAGGAGTAGAAAATGAAGAGGTCGTACGGCAGTGCCCATGCGGTGACGGTCGTCTGGAGTACGGAATAGGTGCTCCACGGCTGCGTCCTGTGCCGAAGTTAGAGACTGGAAGACACTGACTTGGACTGATTTCAATGCTTACCACCAGTAGTGGCGTTCGACAAACAAGCTGGTCAGATTGCTGCGCCAGTTGCTGCGGACCCACCGCAGACATTGGCTCAGGTATTTCGGACCATCCTCTAGTGTTGTCTGTACCTCGGCCTCCTTGTGGTATTGCATGCCAATCTTCCAGTCGTGCGCATACAACCAACGAGTGATAAAGTTGTCATCGTCGGCGTTGAGCTGGCAAGTGCGCCACTCTTCGTGAGTAAATCCGTAGGTAAAGGCTTCGTCCTGAAGGATGCTGCTACGGTACGCGGCGCTACGTCCGGACAAGCACGGCAAACCGCCGTCGATGTGAAGGCATGCCGAGCAATCGAAGTTTCGGCGTTCCAGATATGCTGCACCCAGGAAATTCCAAACGCTGACTGTCTCTGATCTCTGTAATCTTTGCGAAGTGCAGACGCCGCCCATCTTCGGGTCCTCAAAGGGTGCCAGCATCCATTGCATCACCTTGACCGGCCAGATCACATCATCGTCGACAAAGATGGTGAGTTTCGTCGTGACTTCGGGGATCGCCCTGCACATCTGACGACGCTTATTCGCCTCGCGAATGCTCAGGACTCGCAATTTCTTCGAGTTGATCTTGTGTGCAATCTTCGTCAAAACGTCGGCGTTTGAGTCGATCGTGACCAGGATCATCTCGTAGGGTTCTGACTGTAGGCATGTTCGGATGGTGCGGTCGAGTTCTTCGCCACCGGACGAAATGGTCGGCAAGATGATGGTCACATCTTGGGAGGTGTAGGTTGGGCTTTCCGGTATGGGGACCGGGCGGTAAGTCCAGTGGGAAATGCAATTCACAATTAATCGCACATATCGAAACAACCTGAAACTGTAATTAGCCGATGTGCACGACATGGCATGGCATGGCATGGCATGGTGGCACACGGAAATCGCTCGTGGCACCAGCGGCAACGACAATGGGTAGTCGACGGGGACGACAACTTACCATGCAAAGACAGCGATAACAAGCCAGGAAACCATGCTGACACGTGCAAACGAGAGGAGTGGCAAGCCTAGATGTCTACATAGACCTCACAGGCGACGGAATGTGGAAAGGGAAACGATCAGAGGAAGGCCAAACGGGAATATAAGCGTGCGCCATTGCTGTCCTCGGTTGACATGCAGCGCTTGTTCGGGATCCGCAGACGCTGCTTGTTTCATTTAGCACGATTTTACGCCTGCAGCAGCTCCATACAGTATGAGATCACTTGGATAAAAGAGCAAGTGAGGCGCGTGAAGGTCGGTCCACTCGAGGTCGAGCTTGGCCGGCGTGCTGCAAGAGAGGGAGCTATGGCTGGCGCCCCTCATCCCGCTTGGTCGCGGTCGTCGTGTCGTCTCAGTCTTTCGTTGACTGTGCGCGATAAGTAGCGGCTGGCCCGTGCTAGGCCCTCGCTAAGTCGAGCGCTTCCCAGGCAAAGGCAGATGCTGTGGGCAGGTTAAGTAGAGGTCTAGAGGAGAACGAGGCAATTACCTTATTGTTCACTAGGCAGAGTCTCGAGGCGCCTTGATGGTCCAGTTATTGTCGTCGTCGTCGTCGTTGTCGGCGTTGTTGTCGTTGTTGTTTTGGTTTACCTAGTAGCCCATGGATGGATGGGCGGGTATACTGCACGACTGTAGCCAGTTCTCCGTAGCCAGTGGTAGTACTGGTAGTAGTGATAGTGGTAGTCGTAGTACCATCCACCATGTACATCCTGCTTCCCTGCCAGTAGTTCGTAATATCGTGCTCTAGTCAGTAGTAGTCATGTCTTGCAGGGCGGCAACCGGCGAGCTCGTGCGCGTGAATGGGTGTGTGTAGGGTGAGTGCGCGTGCCCATCCTGCCTGCTCATCCTAGGGCATCGTCGACCAATGTTTTTGTGGCCACTAGTCACTTCTGCTGCCCATACCATTATTATTAGTCTATTACCACCACTGCCATTGCCACTCCTGCTATTTTCGCCATCGACATTATATTGCATAACCTGCCACTCTTCTATTGCATCGCTCGCATCCGGCCCGCCTCAAAGGGCTTGTCAGATGTCGCAGGGTCTAGCGTCTGCGTCCCCCCACCACCCACCACCACCACCACCATCTGGCCCACGGGTGTATTCACCTGCTCGGCCTAGGCGGAGCAATATACGGGAACAGTGGCCGGCGGCATGCTCGGCGGTTGCTGGCCGCATGCCCGCAGCCTGTAGGCCAGGCTCGGGAGGCTCCCTCGCAATGGACTAGATGTTCATCTGCACTTCACTCGCACTTCCGCCCTGCTCTGCAACACCCTTATGCTTCACCTCTGCCCTCCTTCGAGTCCGCCGCCCTCACACATACACATCTGCTCGCTGTGGCGCACCCTCCGTCATTAGGTTAGGTACTCTGTACCCGGCGCCGGCGCCGCCGCGGCGCTCTTCACGTTGAGCGCGCGCCACGCGCTGACGATTATCGCCGATGTGGGCTGGGGTCACGCAAGGTCCAAGGGCAGGGCTTTTGCTTTTCACCCACAACGGCTAATCCTCCAAGCGTGCTAATGACGACTTCACGCTAGCCTATGTGTCGAGTAGTGCTAGACTGGGAGTGGTGAACTGCTGCGCTTTGACTTCAAAGCTTCACTTTGTATCCACTTGGCCTAGTCAGAGACGACTCAGAGGTTCGAGAAGTGAGAATCCGGCCAGAATTTCGTCTTCTCTTTGCCCGAACTCGTCGCGAGTCCGTTGAGCGAGCTGCATAAGGCGTCAAGCCCAATCCCACGCGTAAGCAATACCACTTGCAATGCGGAGGCTGGTGGATGCCCTCTCTCCACCCCGTTGTACATCCGAGAGCGTTGCACGCGGGATCCATTATTGCGGCGCTCGTCACGGCTGCACAGGCTGCCTTTTGAAATACCCGTGTGTAGCGTGCTCCGTCCGCACCCGCATAACAATGGACGGCATGCAGATTTGGGGCCCTGGGGTGGGGCAAAAGATAAACAGGGCCTGCAGCTCGCATATCGCTCGACCGCAGCCACCAAAGTTGTATGTATCCCATCAACAAAGACGTGCAATTCCTGCCGATCGCACGAGCGGGGCTGCCACCGAAGGTTAGACAGGGAGAGATAATCGTCATGGGATGTGCCTTGACGGTGGTGTTGACGCTGGATCTGACGGACTCGCGTTCGCTGACATGGCGGGCAGGTCGTAGGTCAGCAAGAGCAGCGCATCTTGGACGAGGTGGTTGCTGGCTTGCATTATTGCACTCTGATACTGTCTACAGAATCCGGGGTTGCTTGTTCTAATCATGATGATCTGCGGGTGGAAGCTCTCCCCGTGCCGCTGTGCATCGTGCGCATGAATGTATGAGCTGCTCGCTTGCAAGTAGTGGGATGCGCTGCGGGACCTCGCAGGAGCCGCTACAGCCTACAGCACAGCAATGCGGTATGTAAGCGGGCTGCGATATGAGCTCGTGGATTCGCTCGCTACCTTGCTTTAATGAGCCGCGTCACTTGATGCAGGCACTGCGATCGCCTCTGCAGAGGACCGACCTTCCGACAGCCCCGACTTCTCTGAGGGCAAACGCGTATCTATTGGCGAGAAAATGAATTGATCCCATTGATCGAGCCGAGGCGTCCAGCAAGAAATCATCGCCTGTGTTGTCCGAAGTGAGGGTTCGCTACGAGGGTCCTGGAAAACGAGCGCATCGAAGATTGCAACCTGCAGCGTCGAGGTGTCAAGTGTTGACCCAGACAGAATATCTTGAATCCTGCGTCACTGTTGAATACATTAACACGCCTCGGCTCACGATCGTTACACAACATGACAAGCAGGCATCCGACGCAGGTACGCCGAAATGTGTAAATCTCGTCTGTCGAGCCAGCCACATGCCAAAATGACAGTCCACGGAGAAGCGCGGCTGATTTGTCGCCGAAGTGATGGCGCCGAAGGTTTTCGCAGAGTGGCATGGTCATTCCTGTACAGGAAGCTACTGCTCAATGCATTGATACGCCGGCAGTACCGCGTGACCATCGTAGTTCTTCCGTGGATAGGGCCGGGTGATTGTATTTCATGATAATCCTTCCGTCTTCAGAGCCAGATTGAAGGATCGGCAAGATGTGAGTCCTCGTCTAAATGAAACAGGCGCACCGGTCGCGATCGGTTCACGTTGTGTTCAAATCTGAAGTGTGAGTACCTGGTACCACGGTGGCTGTTGTCAAGCACGTAGATCTGACAGGATGAGGTATCGAGTCTTGGCCGTCATCCAGCATATGTTGAGCTTTTACCCTTGCCCGACAGTCTCGTTTTACTGAGCAAGGATTTATCTACTCGACTCGCTTGCTAGTGCAGAAATCATGACGATCCTTAGTGTTTCCAGACAGGTTTTGCTTCACAGCCCTGCGTGAAGTTGCTCGCGTAACAACTGCCATTATCGAGATCCTTGTAGCTCGCTGCCCGACCACAGGCTCCGTAACAAGTTCGATTGCATGCAGGCCGGCACCTTCCATTCTGATTGCAAGAAGTCAGCGGTACAAGAGGGGAGGAGGTAATTGCTGGGCATACGTCCAAGGAACATGTCTCCGCCGAGACATTGTAGCGTGCATTGGGATATTTACATGCTCCAAAACTTGAAGAGTCATCGTCAATGCGTTATGGCGGTCGGGTAGGTGCACCTACATCATCATTGTTAGCTGAATATCATCGCATCATTTGCAGTCAATGCAATGACACCTGCTAACTTCTGGTGCGATGCTGCATGACATGTATGGGCAAAATTTGTAGTGAGGTTAGAGCGGGCTGGGATCATGGAAGTCAAAGCAGACCTCAGCCTTGGCGCTCCCTTGTAAAGGAAGGCGCATTCGTTTGCGCCGGACACTGGATCGAATTCCAAATTTATTGAGCCTCGATAGCATTGCACAGAAATAGGTAGCTACCTTTGCACAAAGAGGTACATGCACGCACAACATTGAGCGTCTTCGCCACGGGCACGACTGGCCACCTGAAGAATCCGTGTTTCTCGAGCTAATGTGCTTCATGTTAGCAATCGGGAGCTTGCGTTATTTGGCGATCTCGAAAAAAAAAAGACAGAAAGGTAAAGACAGAAAAGAAATCCTCTCTAATACCGAATGATGGTAATATTGACAAATAGTGTACACGCCCGAGCGGTCTCAGCGTTTCCGGTCCTTGTGCCTGTCATAAATGCCAGGACCAGTTTCGTTTCCTTCAAATCCAGACCATGCCTTCTCGTCCAAAGCCATCCGCGCTTTTATCAACCTCGCTTTCACGCCATTACACCCGACTTTCTTCTAGTGGTGAGCGTGCGCAGCATCGCTCCTGTAGCCAACGATCTTGAATCTGCCGAGCATCTCACCAACGGAGAAGAAACCAATGACCTCAGCAGTAACGATGCCGACCTGCTTGAGGGTGGCAGAGTCCATGTCGCGCACACGGTTCATGAATGACTGCGGGTCTTTCGGGGTCGGGGCGCGGTTGAGGAATGCAGAAGGGTTCTGGAGAGCCTTGGTCACGGGCTGAAGGTAGGTCTGGACGGTTTGCATGGTACTTTGACTGTTAGCACGGAGCCTTTGGGTATCGCGATCGGTTCGAAGCTTACGGAGGAGCCATGTTGCGGCCCTGGACAGCCATCTTTCCAAGCTCGCTGACAACGCGTCCGTAGTAGATGGTAGGGGGGATCATGCCTGAATCCTGTGTTAATGACTGTATTGTGATGTCGCTAGTCGCGTGCACCCACTGTTGACGAAGCTGATCAGTTGTCCGGTCCTGCCGCCAACGCCAGCCAGGCTCTTGCTGACCGCAGAGCCGGCGCTGCTGAGCTTCTCAGTAGCAGAGCTCTGAACGCGCGAAAGGCCCTCCTGCGCCTTGCTGGCGGTCTCCTGTGCCTTGCTGGCGGCTTCCGAACCGACCTGCTTGGCCTTGGTGGTAGCCTCGGAGGTGTTGGAGGCAGCGCGACGCTGGATGGCGATGCGCGACTGGCGCAGGGCGAACCGGGGCATGATACGGGCCGACATTGTGTATTAGAGAAGATGTGAAGTGCGGAGACGGCGATGCAATGGCGCTGGAGTCGTGAGGTATCTCGGATGCTCCTCCCTGGGAAATTCAGGTCGGGAAGAGCCGGCGAAGCCACACCGCCCGCTGTCTTGAGCTTGGTAGGGCTGATATTCTGCAGCAACTTTTTGGCTCGGTCTTGATGCGACCTTGGACTGAAAATGCAAAGCCTGAGCTTGAGACCGGACACTTCGACAGCATGGATCCTCTAAAGCTATTGTCGCGCTCGACTAAGCTACACAAGAAGCAGGGCGCAACCGCTAAGGAATCTTCACTACCCAGTGGACAGGATGCCCGGCCGCAACTCTACGCAAGCGCGGGCGATGAGATCAAAGAGACGTCGTCGAGAAAGCGCAAGAGAGCGCAACAAAGCAAACCGAACGACGTGATGGACTTAGCTGCGCCGGACTTTTTTGGAGGAGCTTCTCGCCCAATCGAGAACTCGACACCGCAGCAAGACGACGAACACTCGCAACCCGAAGCTGAGGGCGCAGATGAAGATGCTGTCGACGAGGAAACTGAAGCCTATGCACGAAAGCTCTTGAAACAGCACAAGCTCAAGATGACATGGTTGAATCCGAGTGCGACGCTGAAGAGTAAGAAGAAGGCAAAAGAGGTCAAGAAAGAGCAGAATCAACATGTCTACCCACGGCCACTCGAGCGATTCCACACACTGCGAAAGAGATTTGGCATCCCGCAGAGGATACAGGAGAACATCTCGGAGCAAGGATACGATCTCGCGACTGAGGTACAAATGGCCGCACTGCCTCTACTACTGGACGACCCGAATTCATTCTTGCGTACGCCGGAAGGACAGGACGTCGTTAAACACGATTCATCATACATCGACCTCCTCGCTGTGGCACCGACTGGCAGTGGTAAAACTCTGGCTTTCCTCATTCCGTTGTTCAGCAAGATCATGAGGCTGCGCAAGGCAGGGCAGAATGGAGCAAGACATACTACGGCCGTCATTGTTGCACCGACGAAAGAGCTTGTTGGACAGATCGTGAACGAGGGCAAGAAGTTGGGAATGAACACTGGAATCAAGATCTCTCAAGTACGGAAAGGCATGCATTTGGACGGTCTCTCGGTACCAAAGGACGATTCTTCCGAGACTAAAGAAGAAGGCGATTCCTCAGTAAAGGTCGACATCTTGGTATCGACACCAGGCGTATTGCACAGCATCTTGGACAACAAGGACGATCAACAAAGTGGCGCTCCCTTGCCTGCCGTAGAGTCACTTGTGCTGGACGAAGCCGACGTCCTTTTGGACCCACTCTTCCGAGAACAAACGCTCGCCATATGGAACAAACTGGTACATCCAGGTCTCAGGGTGAGCCTTTGGTCAGCCACCATGGGCAGTAACGTCGAAGACTTGGCTCGATCAACGATTGCCAGCCGACAGAAACGTCTTGCCGACGAAGCCAGCGGGACAGTCACTGAAGCGCCGCTCGTCAGGCTAGTTGTCGGATTGAAAGACTCCGCAGTACCCAATATCCAGCATAAGCTGATTTACGCCGCGACCGAGCAAGGTAAGTTGATGGGACTCAGGCAGTTACTCCACCCTACAACATCCAGCGCCGAAAGTGGACCACCTCTTCGCCCGCCGTTCCTCGTCTTCACTCAGACTATTGAACGAGCTGTCGCCTTGCACTCGGAGCTACTCTACGACATTCCTGCCGAAGCTGGAGGTATCAGTCGCATCGCCGTACTTCACTCCGATCTTTCGGACTCCGCACGTGACAGCGTAATGACCCGTTTCCGCAAGGGCGAGGTTTGGGTTCTTATCACAACGGATCTGTTATCTCGCGGCGTCGACTTCCGTGGCGTCAATGGTGTGGTGAACTATGATATTCCCACATCTAGCGCAGCGTATGTGCATCGTGTAGGCAGGACTGGTAGGGCAGGTCGCGAAGGTGGAGTGGCAGTCACTCTTTACAGCAAGGAGGATATTCCTTACATGAAGCACGTGGCTACCGTCGTGTCGATGGCGCAGAAGCAGCAAGGCGCAGCGGCCGGCGAAGGTGTGCAGCAATGGCTGCTCGATGCTCTGCCCTCTTTGAGCAAGAACGACAAACAGAAGTTCAAGAAACGTGGTGTCGAGGTGCGAACTGCCAGGGGCATGGCTAGTGATCCTCGTGGCGCAAAGAAGGCTCGCATCAGTACGAAGGCCGGTTATGTACGACGAGAAGAGAACAAAAAGAAGGGAATGATTGCAGGCAGCAAGCAGAGGGCTAAGGCTCAACGGAAAGAGGGCACTGATGATGGCTCGGATTTCGGTGGATTTGATTGAGTCGGTGTGAAGTTGCGGGCATGCCCGTCAAATATTGATACCAAGGGTATTCGCCACTCGAAATGTTCAGTACCGATATCGACAGTTATGATTGCTCAAGAGACTAATATCGACCAAACGACACCGGATTGTAACCACATCCCATGTCTATTGTAAGTTGACGAACGCGCCGCCATCCACCAACATCTGAGAGCCGCTCATGTAAGTGCTCATATCACTCGCCAGGAAGACTGCCGGCCCAGCCAGATCGCGTGGCTGACCAAGTCGACCCAGGGGAATGCGCCCTTCCATGTACGCCTTCTTCTTCTCGTCTGCCATATCCTCATCATTTAGCTGTGTGCGAATGGTACCTGGAAGCAAAGCGTTGCAACGAATGTCGTATTTGCCCAGGGCACACGCGCAAGATTGCATCAAAGACAACACACCGGCTTTGGTGGGAGTGTAATGTGTCTGGCCTGCGCCACCGACTAGAGCTGAGATCGAAGAAACTCCGATAATGCTACCACCCTGTGGTGTCTGCTTTGCCATTTGTTGTGCGGCGGCCTGGACTGCGAAGAATGCTCCGTTCAGATTTGTGCCAATTGTAAAGTTGACCAGGTCGGGTGATATCCTGGGACTGCCGTCAACACGAATGATCTGTCGTCAGGGCATCTCTACCTAGGACTCACGTCAAGAAGTCCGCAAACTCGCATACGCCAGCGTTACTAACGAAAACGTCGAGTCGTCCGAATTTTCCCACGGTCTTCGCAATCAGATCTTGGCCTGATTCTGGCTTTCTGATGTCCCCGGGTACACCAACAATCTTGTTGCCGGCGTCTCCTGCTTCTGCAACTAGACTTTCAAATTGCGATGTTGACTTGTCGTCTGGGAAGTAGTTGACGCCGATGCTGGCGCCTTGTCGAGCATATTCGAGAACAATAGCACGGCCGATTCCTGTACAGACGTATAAGTACCTATCGTCTCTCCCGGGGATCAGCATGCTGGTGAAAGTACCTGTAACGCCGCCTGTTATTGCGGCAGTCTTGCCCTCAAGTAAACGAGCCATGCTTGTTGCGGTCGAGGTTTGCTGAGGCAAGGAGAAAACAGGTCGTTCCACTGAAGATTATTGATTGTTTCTCTCTTTACAGTTCGTGCAGAACTCGAGCTTCACTACTGCATAGTCACAAGCTGTCCCGTTCAACAACTTGCGTGGGTTTCTTAAAGTGGGGTCGCTCGGGGAAGCGCCAACCGAGCTCGTTTCAAAGACCGACATGCGAGAGCTTCCCAGTGACAACACATCGACAAACGAGACTTTCACTTGCTATTAACTGGCACCCGAATATACGGCTGACAATATTACACCGGCGCTCAATACAATCAGCTGAGGATTAGGCCCTGGACGAAGCGAAGCTCCGAGGTCCCACTTGCCAGCCCTTTCACCTCGCCTCGCCTCTCGCCTCCAACATGGCTCCCAGAGCTGTAATCGATAGCCATGTTCATCTATGGCCAGAAAGCGCTTCTAACGAGAATGGCCACTCGTGGATGACGCCTGGAATGCCGCTGGCGAAGCAACATATCCTGCCAGACTACTACAAAGCATCGCGGCAAACTGCGACCGAGCATGGAGACGTCAAAGTTGACGGCGTGGTCTATGTTGAGACTGATCGCCACTACGAATCACCCTCAGAGAACCTTGCTGATTGGGCAAGTAACCCACTGGATGAGGTCAAGTTTGTAAGCAACATCGTCGAAGGCGGGTATGGCGAACATGACAGCCGCATGTTGCTTGGTATCGTGTTATGGGCGCCAATGAATCAACCCCCTGAGGTTCTCAAAGAATGGCTACGTTTGGCCGAGGAGGCCGCTGGTACGGAAACGTGGAAGCGAGTCAAAGGTTTCCGCTTCCTGCTCCAGGCTATTCACGACCAGGATGAGTTCAAACAATTGGTCTTGGGCGACGACTTTGCAGCCAACCTCAAGATCCTGGGTCAGCGTGGGTTTTCGTTTGACGTCGGCGTGGACCAGCATTCAGGCGGACCTTGGCAGCTCGAACTAGTCTACATTGCCATGCAACGAGCACACGAGGGAGTTCCGGGCGAGCAAAAGGTCACATTCATCATCAATCATCTTTGCAAGCCCGACTTCAGCAACGACATCACCCAAAATCATGAGAGCACCGACTACTATCGCTGGACCCAGTCGATCGAGAAGATGTCTCACATGTCGAACACATACATCAAACTTTCGGGAGCATTCTCGGAGTTACCAAAGCGGCCCACGGCGAGCACTGATGTTGCCTTCCAAATCAAATCTTGGGTCGGGGTGGTGATCAGGCACTTTGGCCCAAAGCGCATGATGTTTGGCAGCGACTGGCCGGTGTGCAACGTCAACGGACCATCTGACGAAAGCCCGTGGGTGGTGTGGATAAGGGTTGTAGCAAAGCTGCTGGATGAGCTTGTCCCTGCTGAGCAACATCATGTCTGGCATGCGACCGCAGTCGAAGCATACAGACTATCTTTGAAAGTTTGAAGATCGCTAGGGCCTGTTTGTCTTGTTAGTGGCACAAAGCTAGATCTATGAGGACATCGCCGGACCGAGTATGCTCACAGCGGTCAGCATGAATGGACAAACCTTTTGCTGTCTACGTCGTAACATATGAGCAGAAGGAAGTATATCAACGTCCAAAAGCTATCGATTCTTCGCGTGTGACTTCCAATCATTGCCCACAACGCCGACCTGTAAGGCCGCATGTACCATGAGGGCTCTCACGCTAACCACTACTCGTAAATTTACGGTGGACGTAAGCCAGCTATATGTACTATGTCCGCTCTCGGGCTGAACATGGAGCGCGAATGCCCGATCGACTTGGCTGGCTCTTGGCCACCCAGAACAACGACTCTAAAAAAAAGGGTGTTAATCGCCAAGATCAGACATGTGTAAGTAACACCTTTTCGGTGTCTCCACACGTACTTTCAGGGTAGTTAGCTCGAGTAAAAAACTTTACGCTTCTCTAGGTAGGATATGCTATAGGTTTCAGATTGTTTCTATTGCTATCGATAGCGACCTACAGTAAGACGTGCGCCCCGCCTGTCTAGTCTGAGGGACTTTGTTACGCTATTCGTCAAATCTGCCAGATTAACACCTCTTTTTAGTAAGGTAATTGTATTGCTACGTCATCCTCCGACCTCGGTCTTCCGTATACGGTACCAAACCACCGAATAGTGCTCACCTTACACTTCACTTACGCATTCGCGTGTGTATTTGATGTGCCGGTCAAATTCGATGTAAAAGTTCCGGTCTGTCATCCTCAAAGAGCTCGGAAGTGCCACAAAGAAACATTCATCAAACACCATTATTCCAACAACAGATCAATAACAAATCTTCAGACGGAACCTTATGATGTCAAACCAAAGCAGATATCTTCTTCTCAAGAACGGCACAGCGCTCATCCATGGCGAAAAAGACAAAGTTGACGCAGTCCGGACTGACATTTTGATTCATGGGTCAACTATCTCAATGGTAGCAGCGAATATCGCTCCACCTCCAGGCAGCGAAGTCATCGACTGTACGGACAAGATCATCTCCCCAGGCTTCGTCGACACGCACCATCACGTCTGGCAGAGCCTTCTCAAAGGACGTCATGCCAACCAAACGCTGCTTCAGTACATGCCTGAGGGCAACTTCACTGCAGACCTGCATGCGGCTGAGGATACTTTCTGGGGCCAGCTCGCGGGATGTTTAGAGATGATCAATTGTGGAACTACATCTGTTGTAGATTTCAGTCATACCAACTACTCTCCTGAACACAGTAAGTGCTCATTCTTTAGTTTATTGGAAAATGCTTGACTAAATCGATCACGCAGACGACCTGGTCATCTCGGCAACCATCTCGTCCGGTCTACGCTCGGTTTTCTGCTACTGTCCCACGCCACGGGTTGAATCATGGTCGCCGTTCAAAACCAACATGAACAGCCTCGGCGACCACGTGCTTCCCAAATTCGACGAGCTCGCCGCGAGGGCTCCATGGGCTGACGGACGCGTAACCTTGGGATTCGCATTCGACGGCTTCCGGTTCATCCCCAAGGAAACGCTGCAAGCTCTGATGAAGAAACTGGAAGAAAACAAAGTGCAGCTAATCACTTACCACTACAGCCGAGTTGCAGATGAAGGCGGAACAAGCCAGACGGTCGAGCTCCATGATCTGGGAATCCTAGATGACCGTTTCCTCGTCTCGCATGGCGGCAACCCTTCGCAGCAGGATGCAGACATTTACAAGCAGCTTGGTATGCACGTATCCAGTACTCCGAGTACAGAACTCCAGATGGCCATGGGCAGTCCCGTGGCGGCTTTCCGAGACGACCTCGGAGTCGACATGCCTCAATGCTGCTCGTTGGGGATCGACTGCCACAGCAACAACTCTGCTTTCATTCCCGGAGAAGCCAGGCTAGGTCTTCAGTCTGCTCGCGCATCTCGTAGTGAGGTAAGTGGACGCATTGAAAATCCTTGTACTTGGGTGCAAATATATGGTATGCTAATTTCCCGCCCCGAAACAGAAATTCCTCGCCAAAGGAGTATCCCCCCTGTCGGTCCACTACACCGTAGAAGAGGCATTCAACCTCGCCACCATTCGCGGTGCCCGTGCCGCAAAGATAGGTGACAAGGTCGGAAGCATCGCAGAGGGCAAGCAAGCGGACCTGGCCATCTTTTCTGGTACCTCGCCGGGGATGGTCGCCGCTGCGCAGCACGATCCGGTTGCGGCCGTCATCATGCACTCCAGCCCCGGTGACATCGAATATGTCGTGATCGATGGTATTTTGCGGAAACGGGCGGGTCAGTTGGTTAACGTGGAGGTCGAGAAGCAGTCGCAGGGATTCGTAGGTCGGCAAAAGTTGGCATGGGAGGATGTGGCCAAAGAGGTGATCGCTAGGCGGGATGTGCTGCAGAAGAAGATTGAAAAGATTGATATGGCGGCTGCGACGGAAGCCATAATCGATGAATGGCGTCTTGACCGGAGCAAGTTGTCCACGGACTGTGAGGTTAGCTGCTTTGTGCTTGGAAGCTACGGTTGACTCGCTACTCTGAATGTGAATAAAATGAACTGCAATCGTTTTGGATCGTTTTGGATCGTTTTGAATCGTTTGTTGCCTATTGTCTTGTTCTTCCCCGATGCAGAAGCCTTCGTTGCTGTGAGTGCCACAGACTGGAGTGATGACTAGGAAACACTATCCACATCATTCATGATCTTCGCTCGCGCGATGTGGACTTCCGTAATCGTGTCCAACCAATGTCATTACCAACGCATTCCTCCCGTACCCAATTTGTGCCGTGTGCGATTCGTTGGCGCCTTACTGCCGTTTTGCAGCAGCAATCCAATGAAAATGCAAATGCTGCATCCAAGATCGACCTGCTACTGATCCCCAAAGTGCCACATTTCACCCTTATCAGTTACCAACCGGTCAGTGGGCTCAACGCGTGCAGGCCCTTCAACTTGCCAATCTCACAATACCCGTTCCCTGTCTCTGTGTCTGCAACGTTCTCACTTTCTGTAAATCAGAGCGATTGCAGTAACGATGCCAACGATGATGAAAGCGTAGATGATCGTCATCAACACCGCCCAGGCAAGCGCGTCCTCCTTCCTCGACGGGCTCATCACCTTGACACGCCCGTCCGTCTTCTTCGCGATCAAGTAGTCGAAGTGGC